>LNFM01007729.1_pt1 | contig 15999 bp, 14 predicted proteins | sample 596031 | NCBI WGS metagenome assembly LNFM01 (sample SAMN04254537, study PRJNA301005) | activated carbon metagenome | isolation source: dual media filters at the Ann Arbor, Michigan drinking water treatment plant | place: USA: Ann Arbor | reverse complement strand
GCCGGCGCCGTCAGCGCTATCAGTTGGTCGCGCTGCACGGGCGAAAGGTTGGTTAGCTGCCCTGCTGCCAGCGGCGCCAGCATCTGAACGAGCGCGACGGCGAGGGCCAGCGCCAGTGCGAAATGTCCAAGCTCTACGATCATGGCTTCGCAGTACCTTTCGCGCCGACGGGATTGACTTTTCCCTGATCGTCTTTGCCGTGCTGCCAGAGCCCCTGCTCTTTGAGCGCCTTGGCGACTTCTGGTGGCATGTAGGTCTCGTCGTGTTTGGCGAGCACCGTATCTGCACGGAACACCCCGCCGGAATCGATGCGGCCTTCCGCGACGACACCCTGCCCTTCGCGGAACAGGTCCGGCAACACGCCGCGATACGTAACCTCGATGGTCGAGCCCTTGTCGGTGACTGCGAAGCCGACGTCTGTGCCGCCGCCACGCTTTATGGAACCCTCAAGCACGAGCCCACCGAGCCGGAATCGCGAGCCGTCTTTCACTTTACCCGCCTTTACGTCACTCGGCGTATGGAAGAACACGATGGTGTCACGCAGGGCCGTCATCACAAGTAGTCCTGCGATCATCAGGATGATGACCCCACCGCCGATCATGATCCCGCGGCGTTGCTTACGCGTCATCTAATCGACCCTCGTGCAAAACAACTGCTTCTTCCCCTCCCCCTTGCGGGGAAGGTGGCGCGTGGCGCCGAGGGGGCAGACGACCGGAGCTGAACTGGATCTCATGACTTCAATCCCAGCTCCTTTGCGAACGCGTCGAGCTGGCTCAAGGCCTTCTCGTCTCCAGCCAGCGCCTTTCGGGCGTCGGCCAGCGCCGCCTCGGCCTTGGTCCGATCGCCCAGTACCGTCAACGACCGCAGCAATTTCTGCCAACCCTCGATATCGCGCCCGTTCGCCTTGAGCCGTTCGGCCAAGCCATCGACCATCTGCTGGATGATCTCCCGCCGCTGCGCCTCGGGCAATCCGGCGATCGCATCGGCAGTTGCTGCATCGGCAGGGGATCCGCCGCTGCCGCGGCGCTGTGCGATCGCCTCCAGCCGTTCCATCAGGAAGGTCCGCCAGGGCGCCTGTGGCGGCGTATCCTGCGCAAGCTTGCGGTACGCAGCCTCCGCTTCGTCGAGATCGCCGTCCTGCTCTTTGGCGAGTGCGAGCCCGAACACGGCATCGGGTCGCCCCGGCTCGAGCTCGAGGATCCGTTGGTAGGCCTTGCGGGCGGTTTCCGTCACGATGCCGTCGTTGGCCATCACGCTACTTTCGGCGAGGCCCGACAGCCGCCGCGTCGTCTCGCCGAGCGTATCGAGGGCGCGCTGGAACGCATCTGCCGCTTCTTGGTACCGCTCGAGCCGGAGATAGACGGGGGCCAGCACCTCCCAGCCCTGCCCATCACGTGGGTCGGTGCGAAGCCGTGCCTCGACGCGCGCGATCAGCTCTTCCACGTCGGCACCCGGGCTCGGCGCCTTGGCTAGCCGTTCTGCGACTGGCTGGCCCGGAAGATACGGTGAGCCGAGATAGGTGTAGACACCCAGCGCTATGGCGGGAATGGCGAACGCCACGACCATGAATGCCCGCTCGCTCGACGCGCTCGATTTCGTGTACGCAGTTGCTGCATCCGCTTCACTGGTACGGGGCTCGGTCGAGGAGCTGGCGAGCAGACGGCGGGCGATCTCGATGCGCGCGGCTTCGGCCTCGGCCTCGGTGATGAGGCCCCGCGAAAGTTCCGTTTCGATCTCCGCGCTGCGATCCTGATAGACCGCGATATCGGCCGCTACGCGCGGGGTTGCCTGATCGGAACTCGCTTCTGGACGCCGTGACAGTGGCCGAACCACGGCCAATACCGTGATCGCCGACAGCAGTGCAGCCAAGATCCAGAAGAACAGCATCGCGGCTCCACCACCCCCGCGGTCCCTTCCCGCGTCTATCAGGGAATAGGGTTCCGAGGTCCCGAGTGCAAGTCGGGCTCGGAAATGGTGACCGCGTGTCGCGTCGAGAGGTAGTCAGGCGGGAGGGATGTCGATCGGACCGGCGGGGGCTGGGAACGTGCGCCGGCTGAGAACGAGTAGCGTGCCCATCGGCATCAGCCGATGTTGCTCCAAGTACCGTCCGGATTGCGGCAGGCGGTGCCGCGCATGGCTTGCGGCCGCCCATCGATATAGACGGTGTGAGTGAATTCCCGGCAAGGCTGCGGACCGCGATAGTACGAGGGCCCAGGAACGACCTCGCCGTAGCGGCCGTTGTCCGGGTTGCGCCACCGCACGGGCTGATTGGTCTGACCGCGCTCGAAGGCATCCATTTCAGCCTGTTGGGCATAACGGCGATCGCGATCGTCGAGCGACCTGCCGATTTCGTTGCCGACCACGCCGCCGACAACGGCACCCAGTACAGCGCCGACGACGCTACCCTTGCCGCGGCCCATCTGGCTACCGAGCACACCGCCGGCAACGGCGCCAGCGACGAGGCCCTGATCCTGCTTGGGTGCATTGCCGGGACCGCTGCAGCCCGCAAGCATCGCTCCGGCGGCTGCCACGGCGATCAAATTCTTGAAATTGCTCACGACGTACTTCCCTTCGCCGTCCGCGGGCCTTTCGGCACGGGCTCTCGGCAGTTCCCGATGGCAAGCGGTCCCATCGCTTGCCAGACGCGCTGAGACCAACGCTCCGACATGAGTACCAACGTATGTCCGGCGATTCGGGCGAAAGTTCGATAGTGCCCGAACGACTTCCCCTGTGACGATTTTGTTACGCGGCCGGTAATTCCAAACGCACCAGCAACCCACCCAGGGGCGATTCGTCGAGCGCGAAGCGTCCCGTATATGACGTCGCGATATCACTGACGATCGAAAGTCCCAGGCCTGAGCCCGGCTTTGTCTCGTCGAGCCGCATGCCCCGTTTGCCGATGCGCTGGCGCTGGTCGGCCGTGAGGCCCGGACCGTCGTCCTCGACCGTGATCGTCAGCCGCTGACGGCCGGTCCGCCCTTCGCCCGGCAGAGCGATGACGGTGATGTGCACCGTCGAGGCAGCCCATTTACAGGCGTTGTCGACGAGGTTGCCGAGCATCTCCTCGAGATCCTGCTTCTCACCCTGGAAGCGGATCGTCTCCGGACAATTGATTTCGATGGCGATATCCTTGTCGCGATAGATCCGTTCCAGCGCCCGCTTGAGTGATTGTGCGACCGGCATCACGTCGGTGGTCCGGCCGATGACACCGGCACGGGCCGCAATCTGGGCGCGATCGAGGTAGTAACCGATCTGATCGCGCATCACCTGCACCTGTTCCTGCACCTTGGCGGCGAGAGGACTTTTCTCCTCCCGCGCCTCGTTGGTGATCACCGCAAGCGGCGTCTTCAACCCGTGCGCGAGATTGCCGACCTGAGTGCGCGCCCGCTCGATGATGTCCTGGTTGGACTGGATCAGCGCGTTGATTTCGGCCTGCAGTGGCTCGATCTCCATCGGCAGTTTCGACTCGAGCCTTGTCGCCTGCCCCGTCCGGATGGCCGACAGTCCACGCTCGATCTCTCGCAACGGCAAAAGGCCGAACCGGACCTGGAACAGCGTCAGGGCCATCAGCCCGAAGCCGACGAGTGACAGGGCGACTACGAGGCGAGCACGAAACGCTGCGACGCGAGTCTGCGGCCACTCGACCGGGCCCGCGACGAGATAGGAATACCGCGGACCGCTTTCATCGCCTCCGAGCGCCTGTATCATCTCCGCGACCCGCAACTCCTGGCCGTTGGGCCCGGTCGCTCTGGTCCACCGCACGCCGAAGCTGTCGGGGGGTAACCCCTTCTCGTAGGGTGAGGTCAGCATTTCACTGGCCAGAGATTTGGAGACGAGCGTTCGTCTTCCTTCCGCGCCTTCGGTCGGTTTGATCTGCCAATACCAGCCGGAATGATTGATCTCGAACAGCGGCTCGCCCACGTCGCGCGGAGCGCCGGGCTCGCCCTGCGTGTGATCGGAGCTGTCGGTATAGACCACCAGCAGCAGCGTCTTGATGCGCTCGTCGAAGCTCGAATCGACCTCTTGCCGGTACAGCGAGAAAATGATGATGCCGGCGATCGGCAGCGCCACCAGCGTCCAGAGAACGGCCGTGGCGAAGAGACGGAATGCGAGTGAGTTAAACCGCATCGGCTTCCGTGCTGAGCCTGTAGCCGAGGCCTCGGACCGTGGTTATGACCTCGGCCGGAATCTTCTTGCGCAGACGGCCGATGAACACCTCGATGGTGTTGCTGTCCCGGTCGAAATCCTGGTCGTAGAGGTGCTCGACGAGCTCCGTTCGCGACACCACGCGCTCGCGATGATGCATGAGATAGGCGAGCAACCGGTATTCGTGCGACGTGAGCTTGATCGGCTGCCCGTCATATGAGACGCGGGCCGTCTTGGTGTCGAGCCGCAGCTTGCCGCATTCGAACTCGGCCTTGGCATGTCCCGCGTTGCGCCGGAGTTGCGCCCGGACCCGCGCCAGCAACTCCTCCATGTGGAAGGGTTTTGCGAGGTAGTCGTCAGCGCCTGCGTCCATGCCAGCGACCTTGTCGCTCCAGCGATCGCGCGCGGTGAGGATGATGACCGGGAATTTCTTTTCCGCCCGCCGCCACTGCTCCAGGATCGAGAGCCCATCCATCTTGGGCAGGCCGAGATCGAGGATCACGACGTCGTAGGGCTCTGTATCGCCGAGAAAATAGCCGTCCTCACCGTCTTTGGCGCTGTCGACGGCATAGCCGGCGTCACCCAGGGCCTTGACGAGCTGTCGGTTGAGATCGGGTTCGTCTTCGACAACGAGAACGCGCAAGGGGGGTCTCCAGCATCGGCGGCCGCTACATCGGCGCTAACGCCGTGCTTATACCGTGAAGGCCAACGGAAGCCTAGCGCCGGTTCATTACCCGTAGTACGCCGCTGGCGGCGAAACCGGCGCAAAAACAACGACTACATGGACCCGTTGCCGGCCTCGACTCGTAAGCCCGCCTCAGTCGAAAGGATGCCGGGCGTCGACGACGAGCGTCCGCATCGTCCCTTCGCCTGCCCGAACCGTCAGGCGATAGACGTAGCGGTCCTGGTCCTTGCACAGCGAAGAGCGCAGGATCTGGACCGACGAGCGGTCGCGCGCCAGCCGGTCTACATGTTCCATCGGGACGAGCCCCTCGCGGCGCACGATCGGCGCAGCTATCGACCAGTCGGAGATACAAGCCAACTGCGCATGCGCAACAGTGGAGCCGAGGAGAGAAGCGGCCAGCAGTGCGGTCGCCGCCGCCGAAGTCATGAGAAGATGTCGCATCGGGACCGTATGATCCCACCGGGCTGAATGCCGGATGAATGTGCGATTTCGCTGTGGAAAACCGATATCTCGATCAGCAGCGAGCTAGCCCTTCGACGCCGGATTTGCGAGCCGGCTGGCCGCCTCTGCCCTGAGAGCGGCGCGGTCGAGCTTGTTGGTCGATGCGAGCGGCAGGTCATCCACGAGCCATACCGAGCGAGGATGCTGGTAGGCCGGCGCATTGGCGAGCGCGAACTGCTTGACCTCGTCTTCGGCTGGGCGCTGGCCGGGCTTCGGGATCACGAAAGCGACTGGCTTCGTCCCCTTGATGTCGTCGTCGACTGGCACGACGGCCGCCTGCGCGATCCGGGGATGCCGCTCCAGCATGCGCTCCACGTCGGCGGGATAGATGTTCTCGCCGCCCGACACGAACATGTCGTCGCTCCGGCCGACGAAATAGTGAAAACCGTTCTCGTCGCGGCGGAACACGTCGCCGGTGATGTAGAAGCCATCGGCGGTGAACGGCGGCTTCAGGTCCGGCCGGTTGTGATAGCCCGACATGACCGCCGGGCATTTCATTTCGAGCACGCCTTGGGAGGCAGTTCGGTCGTCGCCGTCGGCGAGGCGCAATTCGACGAGCCGGTGCTTGGTGCCGACAGACATCTCCGGTTGCGGCAGTCCACTGGGATGCGGCCCGAAAACGACCGGCCCCGCTTCCGTAGTGCCGTAGGCGTTGACGACCTGCGCCTGCGGAAATGTCCGTTTGATCGCACTCATCAGCGCCTGGCTGACCGGCGCCGATCCCATCCGCACGATCTCCACGCTCGACAGGTCCGTCTTCGCGACCAGATCCGCTTCCCGCAGCATCATCGCGATCATCGGCGGAACAGCCGTCAGCATCGTGCAGCGATAGGTTTCGATCGCCGTGATGTAGTCGCGGGCGTTGAATTGCGGCAGCAGCACGATCGTGGAGTGGCCGACAGCCGCGAGTTTCGACAGCGCCAGCGCGTTCATGTGATAGAGGGGGGCTGCTATCAGATAGCGGTGCCGGGAGAGATCCTGCGTGCCGAGCCGCGTCTGAGCCACCCAGATGTGGCTGTTATGCGAGAGGATCACGCCTTTCGGCGTGCCGCTCGAGCCGGAAGTGTACAGGAACATCGCGGGATCGGAAGGCCTCGGCACGACCGTTTCGAACGAACCGCGGTCGATGAATGCCTCGAACCCGTCGTTGCCCGTCGAGCTGAAGTTGACGACAGGAAGTTCTGCCGGGCAATCGGCGCGCCGTGCGCCGTCACAGAATACGAACTTCGTACCGCTGTCCTGCAGGATGTAATGGATGACCTTGCGCGGAAACTTGAAGTTCACCGGGACAGCGACAAGTCCCGCTCGCATGATGCCGTAGTAGGCCGCCAGATACTCGAACCGGTTAGCCGATAGGATTGCGATACGGCTCCCACGCTCGAATCCGCGTTTCGAAAGCGCCCGCGCGATGCCGGCCGCCGCTGCATCGAGGTCCCTGTGCGAGAACTCACGCGGAGCCTTCTCTCCGCCCATATCTATGAGCGCAGTGCGATTTAAATCGAGATCGCGACGAACGAGATCGCCGAGGTTCGTGAAAGGGGGCATTGGAATATCGTCCAGCGGTGGTGTCAGACCCTCCGGGTCTGACACCGGAGACGGCGCTTGGCGACGTCGCAGCACGCGCCGCGTTTCGTCTTCGTATCAGACCCTAAGGGTCTGACACCCTCTCTTCACTTAGCCGGCGGCGGTGCCGTGGCATAGGTGCCGCGTCCGCTCGCGAGCAGCTTGCCGCCCTCGTCGTAGATGCTGGCTTCGGCGCAGCTGAACTGCCCGCCCATCCGCACCACCTTGCCCTTGCAGATCAGGTCGCCCTTCTTCGCGGGCGCATGATAATCGACGCGCATGTCGACGGTCGGTGCCGGCCGCGAGAGCTTCTTGATCATCGCCCAGTCCGCGGTGAGATCGACGAGGGCAGCGAGAATGCCGCCGTGCGTCCAACCGCCCTGCGGATTGACGACCCACTCCTCGCGCCACTTCGCACGCAACTCGATCGTCTCGTCGGTCACGTCGGTGACGGTGAGGCCGAGCCACTGGTGGAACGGCCGCGTCAGGATCATTTCCTGAACTTTTGCGGGTGTCATGTCGTCGGACATTGAGTTTCTCCGTAGGCTGGGTCAAGCGCAACGTAGCGACGCGCGACCCAGCAATTCATGGGACTTCATCCAATGCTGGATCGCGCTACGCTTGACCCAGCCTACGAACTGCCGACTGCCGATCTGCCGAACTTTACGGCGTCACGACTACCTTACCGATCACCTTGCGGTCGCGGATCAGCGCGAGACCCTCGGCCGCCTTTTCGAGCGGCAGTTCCGCATCGATCACGGGCTTCATCTTGCCCGATGAAATCATGTCCATCAGGCCCTTGAGGTCGTCGTCGTAGAAGCTGTTGGAGCCCTTCACCTCGATCTCGAAGCTCCAGATGTAGCGCAGATCCTCCTTCGGATCGTGACCCGCCGTCGCACCGCAGACGAGCAGCTTGCCGCCGCGCTTGATGCAGCGGAGCGACGGCGCCCAGGTGTCGCCGCCGGTGTAGTTGATAAGCACGTCGACGCCGCCATCGTAGTTGCGGCGCTGCGGCTTGCCGTATTTTTCGTTGGCCCACTTCGAGAAGTCGACCTCGTTCACGTTGATGACGTGATCGGCGCCGAACTTCTTCAATGCGTCTACCTTTTCCTGGCTCGACGTGCACGCGATCACTTCCGCGCCGAGCATCTTGGCGAGCAGGATGCAGCCCGTGCCGACGCCACCCGACGCGCCCAGGATGAGCACTTTGTCTCCGGCCTTGATCGTCTTGTGCGTTATGATCATGCGGTGGGCGGTGCCATAGGCGACGGGCAGCGAGGCCGCCTCCGCGAACGAAACCTTGTCGGGCATCGCGATTAGCTGATCGGCCGAGACGAGGCAATATTCCGCCATGCCGCCGTCCATCATCTCGCCCATCAGGCCCTTTTTCTTGTTGAGTGGGTTGACGAGCACCCGGTCGCCTGCCTTCCAGCCCTTCACGTCCGCCCCGACTTCCGCGATCGTGCCGGCCATGTCGAGGCCGATGATGACGGGCATCGGCACCTTGATGCCCGGCATGCCCTTTACAGTGAACACGTCATGGTAGTTGAACGACGACGCGCCCACGCGAATCACGACGTGGCCCGGCTGGACGGCTGGGCGGGGATAGTCTGCCACCACCTCGAGTTTGTCGAGGTCGCCGTGCGTGCGCAGCACAAGGGCTTTCATCGTGGTCATCGTGTCGGTTCTCCGGGCTGGGAGCGCGACCCAGCGCTCCGGTGTTACTTCTTTGTCTCTGATATACCGGGTGTAGCCAAGCAAGTCCTGTCGCAATCGCGCAGCCTGTCGCAGCACCCTGTCATGCGAATTGGTTTCTAACCTTCGCCAAAAAAATGGCAAGCCCTGCCATGATTGGCGGCTTTAGCGCGAATAGCTCCCTGAGGGATCAGCTTGGCCACGCTCTGAAAAATTATGACCGCGAAAATCGGGACTGGTGTAGCGGCATCTGATGCTGCGTCCCCGCTTGCGGCTGGTCTCCCAACCAGACGTCAGATGCAAAAGCTGCCCTGGTTTCAGAGCTTTGATAGTGTCCCTTGTGGTTCCGACCTGTGCTCGGGACGTTGCCGCCAAGGGAGGCAAATGTCGGAACCGGAACGCTGTTTTGGACAGGTAATCCGCATCGCGTCGAAGGGGGCGGCACTGCCGCAACGGACAGACTATGCTAGCAGGGAAGATGTCAATTTACCCCACAGCAGGTCCCGATGCGCGTCGCCGTCACGATCCCGTATTTCGACTTCTTCCCCGAGTTGAAGGCCGAACTGGCCCGCCGCTATCCCGGCGCGAAGTTTCGTACCGACCGGCACCGCCTCAGCGAGGACCAGTTCATCGAGTTCGCGCGCGGCCACGACGCCGCCGTCATCGGCATCGAGAACTTCTCCGACCGCGTATTTGCAGCACTGCCCGAGCTGAAAACGCTGTCGCTGTGCTCGGCTGGCGTCGACCATATCGATCCCACTCTGCTGAACAAGCACGGCATCAGGATGTGGTGGGCACCGGGGATCAACAAGACCTCGGTCGCCGAACTCACCGTCTGCTTCATGATCATCGGCCTGCGCCGCGTGCACGAGTTCTCCTCGATGCTCTACCGCGGCGAATGGAAAGGCCCGATCGGCTTTGGCGGAGATTTGCGAGGGCGCACAGTCGGCATTCACGGCCTCGGCCACATCGGCAAGGAGGTCGCCAGGCTCCTGCAGCCGTTCGGCGTGAAATTGATCGCTTGCGACCGCGTCGATATCTCCGAGTTCTGCCGCCAGCATGACATAGAGAGCGTTACCGCCGACGAGCTGTGGGCGCGCTCGGACGTACTCACGATCCACCTGCCGAAGAACTCCACGACGATCGACCTCTATACGCCCGAGGTGATGGCGCGCCTCAAGCCCGGCATGGTGCTGGTCAACTGCGCACGCGGCATGATCGTCGATGAGGCGGCGCTCGCGACGGAACTTCAGTCGGGCCGCATCGCTTCCGCCTGCTTCGACGTGTTCGCCATCGAGCCCGCCAACAACAACCCCCTGCTGAAACTGCCCAACCTGTTCGCCTCCCCGCACATCGGCGCAACCACTCTGGAAAGCTGGGCCGCGATGCTCCGCTCCGGCATGGACGGCGTCGAGAAACCGTGGGAGCCGAAGGTCGGCGTCTATCCGTTCGATTGAAACGCAGCTCGGCCCTTGGATGGTGGGTGCATCGATACGAATGCCGCCAAGGCGCTATTGCGCAATACGCCGCCTACCCGCTAACGTATCTTGAAAGTCGAACGACACGGGAGGACACGAATGACGATCACACGCGCAGCGCTTGCAACTGCCACGACCTTACTTGCGGGACTGGCCGCATTGACGCCCAGCTTCGCCCAGCAGCCCCCGCTCAAGGTGATCGTCTTCCCCGGCCTGTCGAACCTCGCGATCTTCTCCGCGCAGCACAAGGGGCTGTTCGACAAGCACAAGGTTGCGGTCGAGGTCGTCAACACGCCCGACAGCAAGGAGCTGCGTGAAGGTCTCGCTGCCGGCCGCTACCAGATCGCGCACGCCGCCGTCGACAATGCGGTCGCCCAGATCGAGAACCAGAAGGTCGAGGCGTCGATCGTCATGGGAGGCGACAGCGGGCTCAACCTGCTCATCGTCCAGCCGGAGATCAACTCGATCGAGGACCTCAAGGGCAAGACCGTGGTCGTCGATGCCCCCAATACGGCTTACGCTCTGCTACTCTACAAAATGCTGAAGGTGAAGGGGCTGGAGCGGGGCAAGGACTACAAAGTCAATCCCGTCGGCGGCACCACTCAGCGGCTCGAGGCGATGACGAAGGACAAGGCGAATGCCGGCGGCATGATGAACCCGCCGTTCTCCGTCCGGGCGCTGAAGGCCGGCCCACTGAAGAGCCTCGGTTCGCCGCTTTCGGTGGTCGGCCCCTATCAGGCCGGCGGTGTCTGGATATTGACGAGCTGGGCCAAGGCGAACGAGGACACGCTCGTGCGCTATCTGCGCGCCAACATCGAGGGCATCCGCTGGGCGCTCGATCCGGCTAATAAGGCCGAAGCCGTAAGACTTCTCGCCGACCGGCTCAAGCTACCCGCCGATGTCGCGCAAGCGAGCTTCGAGATGGGCGCCGATTCCAAGGCCGGCGGCTTCGCCAAGGACCTCGCTTTCGACATGGTGGGTTTCAGGACCGTGCTCAGTCTGCGCGCCGAGATGGAGGGGCAATGGGGCGGGACGCCGCCGGCGCCCGACAAGTTCCTCGATATGAGCTTCTATGCGAAGGCACTTGCGGGCCTGAAGTAGCAGCTATTGCTGTCTTCTCTTTCCAGGCCGCCTTCAGCCTGGCTTCGATCACCTCCATAAGCGGGTGATCGAAGCCCGCGGCGCGTGCGACGGTGAAGCCTTTCGCGATCCAATTCGGCCACGGTCCCCCCATCAGCACAGCACCCGCGTGGGCGAAGTAGAGGCGTGCGGCCTCTGCTGGCGAACTCGTCGCGGTCCCCGAAGATCGGCCGCAGTGACGCGCGCACCGGCCAGCGCTCGGTCTCTCGCCCGACGAGATCGTGTTCGATCAGGTAGTTTTCGAGCCTACGCTGCAGCCATTGTCCTCAGCTCGCATCCGCATGGGCGTACGAGGTGAAGGCGCGGTAGTTCAGCCCGAAGGTGCAAGGGCCGGAAGTTTCGGCTACGGGTGTGTCTGCCAAAGGCAAGCGGACCTCGGTCAGTGCTTCCCGCGCATCTCGCCGAGCCTGCGGCGGACGATATCGATATGTGCGCGCAGGTCGTAGAGCTGGTTCGTGAACGTCAGCGGCAGGGGGATCTCGTTTACCGCCAGTTCGATCTCTTCCACGCGCGCGCGCTTGGCGTCGATGGTCGGGGCGTCCGCGTCGAGGCCGATGTCCTCCTCGACCACTTTCAACTCGCGATACCAGTAGAGCAGACGGCGCCGAACCTGCCACGAATAGAGCATCGGGCCAAGTCGGAGCATCGGCAGAAGCACGCCCAGCAGCGGCAGTAGCAGCACCATCAGACGGTCTGCGAGAGTCGCCAGCCAGAACGGCAGGTAGCGCTGCAGGAATGGCGTACCGCTGCGGTAGACCCTTCGCGCCTCGTCCGACATCGCCATTTCCGGATCAGCGGTGCCGGCATTTTCCGCTATTCGCTGGAAGATCGGGGCTTCGCCATTCGGACCGGCGAGCGGCTGCAACCTCTCGACGACAATGGCCTGCGTCAGAAGATTGGCCAACGCAGGGTGGAGGTCGTCACGCACGGCGACGGCCGCGAGTGTAGCGACCATGTTCGTGTCGACCGCCGGAATATTGCGTGCGAAATCGACGATGCCTTGCTTCAACTCGATCCGCGACAAGAAAGGGAACCGCTGCGCGTAAGCGTCTGCATGCGCCAGGCTCATCAACCGGATGCCGTCGAGCGCGAACAGCCGCTGGAGGGTGCGCGCATCAGGGGCGAGTACCAGAAACCCCGCGTCCGCCTTGCCCGAGGCTAGCGCGTCGACGTAATCCGGCAACTCCATGGATACGAGCGTCGAGTTGGAGGTGGTCACACCGCTGGCGGCCAGCAGGCGCGTCGAGAGAACCTGTGTCCCGCCGCCTTGCGGTCCGACGAGAATTCGTTTCCCCTCCAATTGCGACAGCCGGTCGAGTGGCTGCTCTCCCCGATAGAAGATCCATAGCGGCTCGTAGGCGATGCGGCCCAGGGACAAGATGGGGTCCTTCCCGTCCGATCCCATCGTACCGCCTTGCAGGATCGCTGCCTGCACGCCTGAGCCTTCTTCTTTTATGAGCCGAAGGTTCTCGACCGAGCCGGTCGTCTCCCTCAACTCCAGCCGGACGCCATTGCGCTCCAGATGTTCCTTGTAGCGCTCGGCGATCTTGTAATACGGGCTCCCCTTACTCGCTGTCGCGATGACCATATGCATCGGCGGCGCTGGGGTGATGAACTTCGCGGCGGCCCAGAACGCAGCGAACACCAATATCGTCCCGAGCACGATGGGCCCGAGAGTAAGCAGTCTTTCGCGCAACCTGACGCCGCTCGAGCTCGTTTTCATTCCTGCCCTCCGTCCAGATACGCCGAGCGCCGTTCATGCCCCTGTCGCATGACATGATAATGGAAAAGCGCCGCACATCGTGTGCCCCGGAAGCATTGCGTGTTAGAGATCTCCCGCCTCGATCATCAGCACTTCCCCTTCGCTCTCCTCGGTATCGAGCCACACGAACGGCAAGCGCGGGAATTCGGCTTCGAGGATTTCCCGTCCCGTGCCGATCTCCATCACGAGAGTCCCGCCGGGGGCGAGATGTCCCGCCGCTTCCGCCAGTATCCGCCGCGCGAGGTCGAGGCCATCGGCGCCGCCCAGGTGCGCCATCACCGGCTCGGCCGCATACTCGGCCGGGAACGCATCGACTTCGGCAGCAGCGACATAGGGCGGGTTGGCGATGATCAGATCGTAGCGCTGCCCCGCGACCGGTGCGAACAGATCGCCCTGCAACAGCGAAACGCGATCACCGACTTCGTGGGCTGCTAGGTTTCGCCGCGCGACTTCGATCGCGTCCGCAGACAATTCGACAGCATCGATCCGCGCCCCACCGAACCGAAGTGCGGCGAGGATCGCCAGGCACGAAGACCCCGTGCACAAGTCGAGAATGCGTGCGCCGCCATCGGGGACGAGGTCGTCGAGGTTTCCGCCGACGATCAGTTCGCCGATGAAGCTGCGCGGCACGATCACCCGCTCGTCGATCTCGAAACGGTGGCCCTGGATGTAGGCCGTTCCCGTCAAATACGAGGCGGGCTTTCGTGACACGACCCGGCGAACGAGAATGTCGTGCACCGCCCGCCGCTCCTCGCGAGTAAGCCGGCAGTCGAGCCATGGCTCGAGCGCATCGATCGGCAGATGCAACGTTTCCAGGATCAGGAACGCCGCCTCGTCGACCGCATTCGCCGTCCCATGTCCATACGCCAGCTTCGCCTCGTTGAAGCGGCTGACGGCCCACCGCGTCCAATCGCGAATAGTGACGAGCTCGGTAGTCGCATTTTCACTTCCCCCCTGTGGGGGGGAGTTGGTAGTGGGGGACATGGATCGCCGTGGGGCTAGGTTGATGCGCCTGAGCGGTCGTAGCGATTGTCGCCCGCATTGACCACACTGATCTGAACCAGCGGAGAGAGCATGAGAATCGTTGCCGAGGAATTCTGGGTCCAAAAGGGCCCGGCCGGGACGAAACCGGTCAAGCTGTACGTCTATCGCAAGCACGACGCCGACCGTACCGGCAAACCCGTCCTGTTCCTCGTGCACGGCTCCACGTTCTCGAGCCGCGGCACCTACGATGTGATGGTCGACGGCAATCGCGGCTACTCCGCCATGGAGCATTTCGCGGGCCTGGGCTACGACGTCTGGACCATGGACCACGAGGGCTACGGTTACTCGGACCGCACCGACAGCAACTCCGGCATCATGGTCGGCGTGGCGGACCTCCAGGCGGCGATGCCGCTGGTCTTGGAGAAGTCTGGGCAGAAATCGGTTCTGTTGTTCGGTGAGTCCTCCGGCGCGATCAAGGCTGGCGCCTACACCAACGTCGAGCCCGCCAAGGTCGAGCGCCTGATGATGCACGCCCACACGCATCACGGGAAACATGCACCCGAGATGGAACGCCGCCGGCGCATGATCGACCAACTCAGGGCCACTCCGCGCCGCCCGTTCGGTAAGGCCCAGGTCGACAATGTTTTCAACCGCGACAAGTCCGGCCAGACCGACCCTGCCATCATCGCGTGGCTCGAAGAGTTCGAGATGAAGTTCGGCGACAGCATCCCCGCTGGAACCTATATCGACATGGCGATAAATCTGCCGCTCGTCGATCCCGCGAAAATCCATTGCCCGACGCTGGTGTCACGGCCCGACCACGACGGCAACTCCACCGAGGAGGAGTTGTACGAGTTCTTCGCAGGGCTCGGCAGTCGCGAGAAGCAGTTCCACCTCATGCGGGGCCTGCCACATGGCGGCGCCATGGTCGGCCATCAGCGCCATCGCATGTGGTACGTCATGCATTCGTTCTTCGGCGCCCCTGCCGCCCCGCCGGCCGACGACCACTGAACTGGTCGGAACAAGCGAATAACTTCCACCTCTTTGCTTCCCCGGCCGAGGCGACGCCGAGAGCCGGGGGCTCGCCCCGAACGTGTTGGGCACACCCTGATCATTGCGGGGGGGGCGCCGCCTCGGTTAGAAACGCAGGTATGTCTCTGCCGACGCAGTCCGAGCACGGGTTTCGCCATTGGTGGACGACCCGGCTCACATCTGGAGAAAACGCTCTTGGTCAAGAAAATCCGCGGTGTCGAGTTCGAAGAAAACCTCATGAATTCCATGGGGCTCGAGTTCTACAATCTCTCGCATCGTTTCGGGTACCAGTCGCCGAACTGGCCCTACTTCGAAGACGTGAAGATCGAGCGCATCCACTACATGGCGAAGTCGGGCGTGCTCTCGCAGCGCATCACGACCTCGATGCACAACACGACGCACATCGATGCGCCCGCCCACGTCGTGCAGGGCACGCCGTTCATCGACGAGGTGCCGCTGCCGCACTTCTTCGGCTCGGGCATCGTCGTCTCGATCCCCAAGAAGATGTGGGAGCCGATCGGCTACGACGACCTCGAGAAGGCCGCCGGCAAGATAGTCCGCCCGCGCGACGTCGTCATCGTCAACACCGGCTGGCATCACCAGTACGAGGATAGCGAGGACTACTTCTGCAAGTGCCCGGGCTTCGTGAAGTCTGCCGGCGACTGGTTCGTCGAGAAGAAGGTCAAGGTCGTCGGCCACGACACCCAGGCGAACGACCACCCGCTCGCGACAGCCATCGGCCCGCACCGCAACGGCCCGCTGCATCCGCATCTGCAGGCCGAGTACAAGGAATGGTCGGGCGGCCGCGACTGGAAGGAAGATCATCCCGAGTGGGAGCCCGTGCACCGCAAGCTCTTCACCAACGGCATTCTCGGCATCGAGAACGTCGGCGGCGACCTCGACAAGGTCACGGGCAAGCGCTGCACGTTCGCGTTCTTCCCGTGGAACTGGGACCGCGGTGACGGCTGCATCATCCGGTTGGTGGCGATTACCGATCCGACCGGCAATTTCCG
>LNFM01016293.1_pt1 | contig 16000 bp, 13 predicted proteins | sample 596031 | NCBI WGS metagenome assembly LNFM01 (sample SAMN04254537, study PRJNA301005) | activated carbon metagenome | isolation source: dual media filters at the Ann Arbor, Michigan drinking water treatment plant | place: USA: Ann Arbor | reverse complement strand
TCGATGCCCTGAGGGCCGACGTCACCGGTCGCATCATGCAGGCGCTGCCGGGCCCGGAAGGTGGCGTCGTGGCTGCCTTGCTGACCGGCGAGCAATCAGCGGTCGACCGGAATATCACGCAGGCGATGCGTGATTCGGGTCTCGCCCACATCCTGTCGGTCTCGGGACTGCACATCGTATTCGTGGTCGGCCTGGTGATGGGGCTGGTACGATACGGCATCGCGCTGGTTCCGGTTCTGGCACTGCGCATCGATGCCAAGAAGACGGCCGCCGCCCTGGCCTTCGCAGCCGCTGTCTTCTACACGGCGCTGGCTGGCGCGCCGGTGCCGGCGCAGCGGGCGTGCGCCATGGCCTGCTTTGCCCTGATCGCCGTGATGCTCGATCGTACGGCGCTGTCGCTCCGGCTGGTCGCCTGGTCGGCAGTGATCGTTCTCCTGGTTGCGCCAGAATCGCTGACCGGCGCCTCGTTCCAGATGTCCTTCGCGGCCGTGATCGCCCTGATAGCGGCCTGGGAAGCGGCCGCGGGCTGGCGGCGACGGCTGCACGAACGGGCCGAGCAATCGCAGCGCCGTTGGCTATGGCGCGTGGCGGCGGCGGTCGGCGCCAGCCTGGCGACGACCCTGGTCGCCTCGGCCGCAACCGGCGCCTTCGCCGCCTATCACTTCAACCGGCTGTCGCTGCTCGGCGTCGTGGCCAATCTGCTCGGTGTGCCGCTCACCGGCTTTTGGATCATGCCATGGGGCCTGCTGGCGATGCTGCTGATGCCGTTCGGCCTCGAGCGCCTCGCGCTCGTGCCGATGGGCTGGGGAGTCGAAGGCCTGAACGCGATCGCCCGCCATGTCGCCGGCTGGCCCGATGCGGCGACCCTGGTGCCGTCGCTGCCTGGAGCCAGCCTGTGGTTGCTCACGATCGGCGGCTTGTGGTTTTGCTTCTGGCGTCGCCGCTGGCGACTCGCGGGCCTTCCGGTGATCGCCGTCGGTCTCCTGCTGCCGCCACCGTCCGCGCCCGACCTGCTGATGAGCGAGGACGGCCGGGTGCTCGGCTTGCGCGACGACAGGGGTGTCGTGCACGTCGCGTCGGCGCGAACCGATCGCTTCGTCACCGAGGCCTGGGCGCGGCGCAGCGCCCAGGAGGGCGCCAGGCGTTGGACGGCGAGCGCCAGCGAGGAGGCGGCGGGCCTGGGTTGCCAGTCCGGGCTCTGCCGCTGGCGCAAGGGACCATGGAGGATCGCCCTGGTCAGCGATGACAGGCGACTGGGGGAGGCCTGCGCCAATGCCGACATCGTGCTCTCGACCGTCGACGCGCAGGCGCGTTGCCGTGGGCCACGGCTGGTGATCGACCGACGCGATGCCTGGAGGGATGGCGCCCACGCCCTGTGGCTCGACGAATTCGGCGTGCGGCGCGAGACGACAAATGCCCAACGGGGCGATCGGCCTTGGGTGCCCAACAGCCCGTCGCGACAGGCGATCCCGCTGAAGCCGCCGGGGATCTAGAGAAAGCCCAACTGGAGCCGATTGCGTTCCCTGAATCTGGAAACCGCCTAGTGGTAGCGACGGTAGAGCCCGGCGAGGCGGCCCTGTATCTTGACCCTGTCAGGGCCGAAGATCCGTGTCTCGTAGGTCGAGTTGGCAGGCTCGAGGGCAATCGACGCGCCTTTCTTGCGCAGGCGCTTCAGGGTCGCCTCGGTATCGTCGATCAAGGCTACGACGATGTCGCCGCTTTCCGCGGTATCGGTGCTCTTGATGATGGCGATGTCGCCGTTCTGGATGCCGGCCTCGATCATCGAATCGCCCTGCACCTCGAGGCAGTAGTGCGCGCCGGAGCTCAGCAGCGCCACCGGAACGTCGACCGTTGTGGAATTGTCGCGCAGCGCCTCGATCGGCGTGCCGGCGGCGATCCGGCCATAGAGCGGCAGGCTGAGCGCCTGGGCCTCGTGTGCGACGGCGACGGCGCCGGCCAGCGGCATGCGCTCGCTGCGGATCACCTGCGGAACGAACGCCTCGCGCCCTTCGCTCAGGCCGCCGCGGGATATGAGCGGCGTCACGTTCATTGCCGGCATGGCGGCTGCATCGGGCAGCTTGAGCACCTGGAGCGCCCGCGCGCGATGCGGCAGCCGCCGCAGGAAGCCGCGCTCCTCCAGGCCGGTGATGAGCCGATGGATGCCCGACTTCGACTTCAGCCGAAGCGCTTCCTTCATTTCGTCGAACGACGGCGACACGCCATCGTCGTTCAGCCGCTTGTTGATGAACATCAGCAGCTCATTTTGCTTGCGGGTAAGCACCGTGTTCTCCCCAGCCCTGGCTACAAGATTTCGGAACAAATCCTGAAACTAGACACATGTTCTAGTTTAGTTCCGTTTCACGGTCAAGTTTTCTGGCTGCCAGTCACAGGGTGTGGATAGTGTGGGTGAGTTGAGGAGGGTTTAGTGCGCCTTGCGATGCAGGGTGGTTTCTCAACCGTGTGGATGCGTAGAAGCACTAGCGGTCGCTCAATAAAGCCCTGGCAACGCTGCGAAGTCGATCACCTGCACCTCGGCGCCTGCCTTGCGTGCGGGGTCGTGCGGCGGGCGCACCAGGAGGCCGGACGACCAGGCGAGGACCGAGAGCATGGAGCTGTCCTGGACCGGGTGCGGCTCCACGACCAGACCGCCGGTGGCGTCGCGCGTCAGCTTGGAGCGCACATAGTCCTCGCGCTGGTCGTTGTCCTTCACATCGACCGCGAGCCGGGCCGTTGTCGTGCTGACCGGGTCGCCGGCCTGGCCGAGCATGCGTTCCATTGCAGGCTTCACGAACAGGAGCGCGCAGACCATCGTCGACACTGGATTGCCCGGCAGCCCGAGCACGCGGGCGCGGTCGCGCGCAGCGAACATCAGGGGCTTGCCCGGGCGCATGGCGATGCGCCAGAAATCCATGGCGAAGCCTTGGGCCTTCAGGGCGTCCTGGACGAGATCGTGGTCGCCGACCGAGGCGCCGCCCAGGGTGATCAGCAGATCGTGCTGTGCCCCCGCGGCGATGCGGTCCTCGATCAACTTGGCATCGTCGCGGGCGATGTCGAACAGGGTGGGCTCGCCGCCCCACGCCCGGATCAGTGCTGCAACGGCGATACCGGAGGACGAGACGATCTGGTTGCGGCCGACCGGTTCGCCCGGCATTACCAGCTCGTCGCCGGTCGACAGGATGGCGACGCGCGGCCTGCGGTGGACCGACAGCCACGGCAGGTTCATGGCAGCCGCGAGCGCCACGTCGCGCGTGGTCAGGCTACGCCCCGCCGTGAACGGCTGGTCACCCGCCGTGAAGTCCAGGCCGGCCTTGCGCACATGGCGGCCGATGCGCGGGGCTTCCAGGATGGTGATGGTCTTGCCGTCGGCCCTGGTGTCCTCCTGGATGACGATCGAGTCGGCGCCCATCGGCAACGGCCCGCCGGTGAAGATGCGCACCGCGTCGCCCGGACCGAGGGCGCGATCGTAGGAGCCGCCGGCCGGCGCTTCGCCGACGAGCTCGAGGGTGGTGGGGGCGGCCGGCACGTCCTCGGCCCTGACGGCATACCCGTCCATCGCCGACAGGTCGGCCGGTGGTTGCGTCAGGCGCGCCTGCGGCGGCCGGGCGAGCACGCGGCCGGCGGCGTCGGCCACCGAGACCATCTCGGACGGCAGGGCGTCGAAAGCCGCAACGATGCGGGCATGGGCGTCGCGTACGGAAAGCATCAGGATGCGTCGTAGGTTCCGGATTTGCCGCCCGACTTGTGCATGAGCCGGACGTCGGTGATGACCATGCCACGATCGACCGACTTGCACATGTCGTAAACGGTGAGGGCGGCGACCGAAGCGGCGGTCAGCGCTTCCATCTCGACCCCGGTGCGGCCCCTGAGCCTGCAGGTCGCCTCGATGTCGACCGCCTTGCGCCTCGTGTCGATCGAGAGCTGCACGTCGACCGAGCTCAGCGCCAGCGGATGGCAGAGCGGGATGAGGTCGGGCGTGCGCTTGGCCGCCATGATGCCGGCGAGCTGGGCCACCGCGAGCACGTCGCCCTTGGCGGCCTGCTTGGTCGTGATCAGCTTCAGGGTGGCCGCCTGCATGACGACGCTGGCCCGCGCCACCGCGACGCGCTCGGTCACATCCTTGGCGCCGACATCGACCATGCGGGCATTGCCGGTGTCGTCGAAATGGGTGAGCGTCCTGCGCTTCATGCCGCCTCGCGCGCCAGGAGTTGCCGCACCGCGACCTCGACGTCCGGCTTGCGCATGAAGCTTTCGCCGATCAGGAACGCCGAGGCGCCGGCCCTGGCCATGCGCTGCAGGTCGGCCGGCGAGCCGAGGCCGCTCTCCGCCACCAGCACGCGGTCCTTCGGGACATGCGGCGCCAACTGCTCTGTGGTCGCCAGATCGACTGCCAAGGTCTTGAGGTTGCGATTATTGACGCCGACAAGATCGCTGTCGATACGCAAGGCGCGGTCGAGCTCGGCCGCGTCGTGGACCTCGACCAGCACGTCCATGCCCCAGTGATGGGCGAGGCGGGAGAGTTCCGCTGCCAGGCCGTCGCCCAGGCAAGCCATTATCAGCAGGATGCAGTCGGCGCCGAGCGCGCGTGCTTCCGGCACCTGGTAGGGATCGATCATGAAGTCCTTGCGCAGCACGGGCAGGCGGCAGGCGGCGCGGGCCTGGGTGAGGAATTCGTCCTTGCCCTGGAAGTACGGCTCGTCGGTCAGCACGGACAGGCAGGCGGCGCCGCCGCGCTCGTAGGCGCGGGCGAGGGAAGGCGGATCGAAGTCCGGCCGGATCAGCCCTTTGCTGGGCGAAGCCTTCTTGATCTCGGCAATCAGGCCGTAGCGGCCGTCGCCGATGGCGGCCTTCAGCGCCGACGCGAAGCCGCGCGGCGCATCGGCCGCCTTGGCACGGGCCTCGATATCGGCGAGCGGCCGGCGCAAGATGCACGCGGCCACGTGCTTCCTCTTGTCGGCGACAATGGCGTCGAGCGTGTCGCTCATGCGCAGATCCTCTGAAGGGTGGCGAGAGCCGTCGATGCCCGGCCCGAGTCGATCGACTGGACGGCAAGCGCCGCGCCATGCTTCAGGTCCGGGGCCTTGCCGGCGACCATGAGGGCCGCGGCGCTGTTCAGGACGACGATGTCGCGAAACGCACTCTTCTCGCCGGCCAGCACGTTCCGGATGGCTTGGGCGTTGTGGGCGGCGTCGCCGCCCTTCAGCTCGGCCATCTCCGGCCGGCGAACACCGATGTCTTCCGGGGCGACCTCGATCTCGCTGACCTTGCCGTTCTCGAGCGAAGCGGCCCAGCTCGTGGTCGTGGTCGTGAGCTCGTCCATTCCGTCCTGGCCATGGACGACCAACGCCCGCTCGAGGCCGAGCTGTTGCAGGCCCTCGGCAACGGGCCTGAGCCAACGGCGATCGAAGACACCCACCAGTTGGCGCTTGACCAGGGCGGGGTTCGACATCGGGCCCAACAGGTTGAAGATCGTGCGGTTGGGCGCCAGCTCGACGCGGGGCCCCGCGACGTTGCGCATGGCGCTGTGATGACGCGGTGCCATCAGGAAGCAGACGTTGGCCTCGACCAGGGCCTGCTCAAGCCTCTCGATCGGCAGGTCGAGGCCGATACCCAGCGCGCCGAGCACGTCGGCGGCGCCCGATCGGGAGGTGAAGGCGCGGTTGCCGTGCTTAGCGACCGGAACGCCGGCACCGGCGACGACGAAGGCCGAGCACGAGGAGACGTTGTAGGTGCCGTGGTGGTCGCCGCCGGTGCCGACGATGTCGATGGCGCCCTCCGGCGCGCGCACCGTGTGGGCCTTGGCGCGCAACGCCCGCGCCCCGCCGGCCAGCTCCTCGGCCGTCTCGCCGCGTACCTTCAGGCCCATCAGGAAGGCGCCCATCTGCGCCGGCGTGGCGTCGCCGCTGGTCATGATGTCGAAGGCGCGCTCGGCCTCGTCGATGGTCAGCGTCTCGCCGTTGCCGACCTTGGCCAGCAGTTTCCGAAAATCGTCGATGTCGCCGCTCACCGGGGTTCCCATTTCGCTCTTGCCGGCGGGGCCGGCGGGCGCGTAGCTATATCACATGCCTCGAGAACTCATCCTGAAGGTCACCGGCATGGATTGCGACGGCTGCGTCAAGGCCGTCACCCGTGCCGCCACGGGCGCCGGCACGGCGCCTCTCTCCGTCGATCTCAAGAGCGGCGAGATGCGCCTGCCGGAGGGCGCCGACATTGCCGCCATAGCCAAGGCAATCCAGCGGGCGGGCTTCGGCGTTGCGCCGTAAATACTCACTGTTCCAATAGGTTAGCGCCGCTGCCGGCGCTTCGGGTGGTGCGCCGGAGCCTCATGGCTGGGAGCGCGCCACTCCCGTGGCGCTCGTGCTCTTCCTTCGCTCCGCAATCGGTGTGTCCGCTATCCCTCGAGCGCCATCGGAGTGGCGCGCTCCCAGCCATGAGTCGGCCTCTCAGTACGCCAGCAGGTTGTCGCGGAACTGGGCGTGCTCGTAGGCGGTGCGCACCAGGCCCCTCGATCTCGGCCAGGGTGCGGCGGTTGACGTTCGGCATCGTGAAGAGATAGCCGTCGCCGCCGACCTCCTGCATCACCTCGCCCATGCGGGCGGCTACCGAGTCGGGCGTGCCGACCAGCTCGACCGAATAGTCGACGGCGTTGAAGCTTGCCATGGTCTCGCGGATGGACCGGCCGTTTGCCATCTTGCGGAACTGCTCGAGGTTCGCCTGGTGCCCGTTCGTCGTCACGTGATCGGGCAACGGCTTGTCGAGATCGAACTTGCCGAAATCGATGTTGGTCACCTTGCCGAAATGCGCCAGGCGCTCGTCGATATGCGCCATGGCAAGGCACGCTCGCTTGCGCCTGCGCTCCTGCGCCTCCTCCATGGTCTCGCCGAGGATCGGATTGATCAGGTAGAGGACCTTGCAATCCGACGGCTTGCGGCCCTGCGCGACCATGTTCTTGTGCACGTCGTCGCGATAAGCGCGCATCGCCTCGATGCCCTTGGCGTGCACGACGATGGTGTCGGCGTGGGCGGCGGCGAACTTGCGGCCGCGCGGCGAGCCGCCGGCCTGGGCGATCACCGGCTGGCCCTGCGGCGCCGGCCCGGAATTGAGCGGCCCTCGCGTGCGGAAGTACTTGCCGTTGTAGTTTACGGCATGGACCTTGGTGTGGTCCACCAGCACGCCGTTCCTGCGATCGGCGACGATGGCGCCGGGTTCCCACGAGCCCCACAGGCCGCGGCATACTTCCATGTACTCGTCGGCCATGTTGCATGCCGAAGTTCATCGCCGCGAAGTCGGAGCTGCCTGTGACGGCATTCCAGCCAATCCGCCCGCCCGACACCTGGTCGAGGGTGGCCACGAGTCGCGCCAGCAGATAGGGATGGTAGGCGTAGGTGCCGAAGGTCGGAACGATGCCGATGCGCGACGTCACCTGGCTCATCAGCGCGGCCACGACCGACGGGTCCTGGCGCGGCACGGCGATGCCCTTCTTCAGGTAGATCTCGGTCGAGCCGCCGAAGCTCTCGCCGACATAGGACGAGTCCTCGAGCAGGATGTAGTCGAAGCAGGCGCGCTCCAGCGAACGCGCCATGTCGAGGAACAGCTCGGGCATCATCCAGCTCTGGCCAATGTGCCCGGTCCATTGCTCGCCCCATGCCTGGGCGCTCGAACCCTGGAGAAACCACGCGAGATGAAACGGCTTGGTCACGACGCTGTCCTTGCTGCGATGTCCAAAGCGAGACGATAAACGCAAACGCCGTGCCGCGCTGCTGTTTCTCCTCCCCAGGTTCGCGGAGCTGACACATCCCCTGATCCTCCCCCGATGACGAGGGAGGATCAGGGATGTGTACACTCCGAAGCCGGCGGGGGAAGGGTCGTGGCTGGGGGCGTGCTCTTCGCGGACGGGGGCATCTCAGGCCCCCAGATAAGCCTCGCGCACGCGCGGGTGGTTGGCCAGGTCGCGCGCCGGGCCATCCAGCACGATGTGGCCATTCTCGATCACATAGGCGCGCCGTGCGACCTCGAGGGCCAGGACCGTGTTCTGCTCGACCAGCAGCACCGTGACGCCCTTGGCGTTGATGTCGGCGATCCGCCGGTAGACCTCTTCCGACAGGCGCGGGGCGAGACCGAGCGAGGGCTCGTCGAGCAGCAGCATCTTGGGCCGTGCCATCAGGGCGCGCCCGATGGCAAGCATCTGCTGCTCGCCGCCCGACAGCGACCAGCCGAGCTGGCTGGCGCGCTCCTTCAGCCGCGGGAAGAGCGCGTAGACGTTGTCGAGATCGGCGGCGGCGCTCATGCCGCGGCGCCGCCACACTGTGGTCGCGACGTCGAGATTCTCGCGCACGGTGAGCCCCGGGAAGATGCGTCGTCCCTCGGGCACGTGGGCGATGCCGCGCTTGACGCGCGTCTCGGCCGAGCTGTTGCCGAGCGGCTCGCCCTCGAAGCGGATGCCACCGGACTTGGGCCGGATCAGGCCCGAGATGGTGCGCAGCAGGGTCGTCTTGCCGGCGCCGTTGGCGCCCAGCAGGGCCACGACCTCGCCCTGGCCGACCTCGAGCGAGATGCCGTGCAGGGCGTCGATCGCGCCGTAGGCGACGCCGATCTGCTCAACCTTCAGCATGGCGGTATCCGTGACCGAGATAGGCTTCGAGCACCTTCGGGTCGGCCCGCACCTCGGCCGGCGTGCCCTCAGCGATCTTCTCGCCGAAATTGATCACGGCGATGCGATCGGCCACGCGCATGACCAGCCCCATGTTGTGCTCGACCAGCAGGAGGGTCAGGCCCTGGGTGCGCAGCCCCTCGAGGATGCCGCGCAGCCGCTCGACCTCGCCGGAATTGAGGCCGGCCGCCGGCTCGTCGAGCAGCAGCAGCTTGGGCTTCGAGACCAGCGCACGGGCGATCTCGACCATGCGCTGACGGCCGTAGGGCAGGGCGCCGACCAGGCGGTCGCTATCGATTGCGAGCCCGAGCGTCGCCAGCAACCCCGTCGCGCGCTCGCGGATCTCGCCCAGGCGCCGCTGTGCGCCGCCGCCGACGATCGCGGACCATACGGACTGGGGCATCAGATGATGCGCCCCGACCAGCACGTTCTCGAGCACGGTCAGGCGTTGGAACAGCCGGCCGTTCTGGAAGGTGCGCACCATGCCGGCGGCGGCTACCGCGTGGGCCGGCGCATCGGTGATGTCGCGCTCCTGGAAGCGCACCTTGCCGGCGGAGCTCGTCAGGATGCCGGTCAGCACGTTGATCAGCGTCGTCTTGCCGGCGCCATTGGGCCCGATCACCGAGAAGATGCGACCCGGCGGGACGTCCAGCGAGACCGACTGCACTGCGTGCACGCCGCCGAAGCTGCGCGACAGCCCATCGATAGCGAGGATGGAGGCGGTCACGGCCGGGCCTCGGGGCTGGAGGCGGGCCATATCCGCGGCGCGATCACAGGTCCTAGCCTTGCTCGAAATTCAAACAATAACCTCATCCCGAGGAGGCCGCGTAGCGGTCGTCTCGAAGGATGGGCTGCACACGGCACAATCGGAACGCCACTGTTGCGGTACCCACTGTGCTGCCGACCCTTCGAGACGCGGCCTTGCAAGCCGCTCCTCAGGGTAAGGGACCTCTGGAACCTAGCGCGCATGAGTGGTGCGCCCCTTCAGCCGCTGGCCGACGATGGTGACCAGGCTCAGCAGGCCCTTGGGCAGGAAGATCAGGATCAGCAGCATCAGGGCGCCGAACACGATCAGGTAGGCGGTGCCGAGATCGCGCATCAGCTCGGGCATGAAGGTGACGATGATGGCGCCGGCGATGGCGCCCAGGATCGAGCCTTCACCGCCAATGATCAGCATGGCGAGGTAGATGACCGAGTGGCTGAGCGCGAAGTCGTCGGGCGCCACGAAGTTGGTCATGTGGGCGAACAGCGCGCCGGCCAGGCCGGCGTAGATCGCCGACAGCGCGAAGGCCTGGATCTTGATGCGGGTGACGCCAACCGACGCCGCGCCGGTCGCGATCTCGTCGTCGCGCACGGCGATCATGGCGAGGCCGATATGGGAGTTGCGGATGCGCCAGGCGCACCAGGTGGCGATCGCGAGCGCCCCCCACAGCACATAGAAGTAGCGATGGTCGGTGGCGAGCGGCCAGCCGGGCAGGGCGAGCGGCGGGATGCCGGAGATGCCGTCGGTGCCGCCCATCACCGTCTTCCAGTTGGTGGCGACGATGACGAAGGATACGTTGAAGCCGAGCGTCGCGAGCGCGAGGTAGTGCCCCTTGAGGCGCAGCATCGGCAAGCCGATGGCGACGGCGATGATGCCGCTGCCGACGACGGCGGCGGGGATCGACAGCCACGGCGTCAGCCCCATCGAGGTCGACAGGATGGCGCTGATGTAGGCGCCGCAGCCCACGAAGCCTGCCTGGGCGAGGGTGATCAGGCCGGCATAGCCGAAGGCGAAGTTGAGGCCGATCACGGCGATGGCCGAGATCAGCGCCAGGTTGAGGATACGGATGCCGTAGCCGCTGACGAAGGCCGGCAGGACGAGCGCCGCCAGAAAGACGGCACCGGCGATCAGAAGGCTGCGCGGAAAGCGGCGTTCGATCATGCCCGTTGGCCGATCCGTTCGCCGAAGATGCCTTCGGGGCGCACCAGCAGGAACAGGATCATCACCAGAAAGACGAGCCCGTCCTTGTAGGTCGACGAGATGTAGGCGGCGCCCAGCATCTCGGCGAGCCCCACCAGGACTCCGCCGACGATGGCGCCTGGCACGCTCGAGAAGCCGCCGATGATGATGGCGGCAAATGCCTTGAGCGCGATCGGATCGCCCATGTTCACGTCGGCGAACCACATCGGGCCGACCAGGATGCCGGCCGCGCCGGTCAGCAGCCCGGCGATGATCCAGGTCAGCACGAACATGCGGTCGACGCTGATGCCCATCAGCCGCGCCGCATCGCGGTCCTGCGCCACCGCCCGCATGCGGGCGCCGATCGCCGTCCGGTAGATGAACAGGTAGAGCAGGCCGATCATCAGGAAGGAGACGACGATCACGAACAGCGCGTGCGCCGACAGCGCCGCGCCGAACACGTCGATGACCTGCCGGCCGAACGGCGAGCGCGGCCGGAACGGCACCGAGCCCCAGGTGATCAGGGCGGCGTTCTGGATGACGATGCCGATCATCACCGTCCCGATGATGACGGTGACCACGGGACGGTCCTGCAGGGGGCGGAACACGATCGCGTAGAAGGCGACGCCGAACAGCGCCATCGCGGCCAGCGCGAGGACATAGGCTGGTGCCAGCGGCAGGTTCATCTGCAGGCCTGTCGTCACGGCGAGGAAGCAGCCGATCGTCACCATCTGGCCGGTGGCGAAGTTCACCACCCCGGTGGCCTCGTTGACCATGATGAAGGCGAGGCCGACCAGCGCATAGACCGATCCGACCGCGAGGCCGCTCACGACGAGCTGAATGAATTGCTGGGACAACGGTCAGGTCCGAAAAGCTCAGGGCGCGCCACTGGTGGCGGAGCAAGCTCCGCCACCAGGCGCCAACTTTGGCCGAAAACCCGACAAGTTCCGCATCCTGAGGAGGCCGCGCAGCGGCCGTCTCGAAGGATGGGTCACACACGAAATGGCGCAAACAACAGTGTCGCAGCTCTCGTCGTGTTGCCGACCCTTCGAGACGCGGCCCTGCAGGCCGCTCCTCAGGGTGAGGATTCTTTGTAAGTCAGCGCCTATGCGTTGCGCGCCCCCAGCGATGGGCCTCACGATGCAATCGTGCGGATGAAGACTGGATCGCGCGTGCCGGGCTTGATCGAGAACACGGCCAGCGAATGGACCATGTTGCCGTCGGCGTCGGTCGAGAATGCGTTGGTGACGCCCTTGAACCCCTTCACGGCCTTGAGCTCGTCGCGGATCTTGGTGCGGTCGGGGCCGACCTTGTCCAACGTCTGCTTCAGGATCCAGGCGGCATCGTAGTAGCAGGAGCCGAACGGATCGGGCTCGATCTTGAAGCGATCCTTGAAGGTCTTGATATAGGCGGCGACCTCGGGGCCACGCTCCGCCGCCAGGTAGGCGTCCATCACGCCGTTGACGCGCGCGAGCTCGTCGGGCGCGATCAGGTTGCGCGCCGCCGGCACCATGACGCCGGACGAGATCACCACCGGAATGTCGATGTTCATCTCCTTGAGGAGCTTGAGGATCAACGCGCCGTCCTTGCCGTAGCTGATGCAGATCAGGCAGTCGGCGCCGGCATTCTTGAGCTTCTGCAGCTGGGCCGACATGTCGTTGTCGGTGAAGGCGTAGGCCTCCATGCCGACGACCTGCGCACCGGCTGCCTTGACGACCTTGTCCGCCGAGATGGCGCCCGGCTGGCCGAAATCGTTCTGCACGTAGATGATGCCGATCTTCTTCTTGCCGAGGCCTTCGGTGGCGTGCTTGGCGAGCGCCAGGGCCTGCAACCCGTCATACGGACGGATGCGGAACATCCACGGGTTCTTCTTCAGGTGCAGCGCATCGCCGCCGCCGGCATACACGCACGGGATCTGCGCCTTGGTGACCTCGGGCTCGGTGGCGAGGTTCTGCGTCGTGTAGCTCGACAGGAACACGAACGGCGGATTGAGATCACGCACCACCTTGAGGTAGGCGTTGACGGCGACGCTGTTCGAGTCCTTCACGTCCTCGAACACGATCTTGAGCTTCTTGCCCGCCACGCCGCCCTTGGCGTTGATCTCGTCCTGCGCCATCTGCAGCGAGAAGTGATACTGCTGGCCCGAGACGTTGAACGGACCGGTGACCGGCACCATGGCGCCGACCGCGATCTCACCCGACTGGGCGGAGAGGCGTTGCGACCAGATGGTGATACCCGCCGTTGCCGCGGCGGCCCCCGCGATTGCCTTGCGTCTTCCGAATCCACGTTTGCTCTGCATGACCTGTCTCCCTTCCCCGATTCCCTAGACTAGACCGCTCTCGTCCTCCTCCCCAGCTCTGCTGGGGAGGTGTCCGCGTCTTCGCGGACGGAGGGGTCATGAGCGACACCCGTGATGTTCGAAGTACACGGACGATCCGACTGGGGCTCTTGACCCCTCCGCCCCCTGCGGGGGCACCTCCCCGCGCGTTCGCGCAGGGAGGGGACATGATGTCGTCGTCACCACCCCTCACTCCGCGGCGCTGGCCAGCGGATAGAAGCGTGCCGCCTCCTCGGCGGTGATGTAGCCGCGGGCGACGTCGCGCTGGACCAGCGCAGGGTCGCGTGCATGCGGATCGCCGTAGCCGCCGCCGCCCGGCGTGCGCACCTGTACCCAGTCTCCGGGGTGCAGCTCGTAGCCTTCGCCCTTCGACACGTGCTCGGGCACGCTGGTGCGGCCGCCCTGGCTCACGATCAGCTCGTTGGTCGCGCCGGGCAGGCCGCCCTGCAGGCCCGGTGGGCCGTCGCGGCCGTGATCCATCAGGAACGAGGCCGTCGCCATGCCGCGCAGCAGGCGGACGCGATAGCTCACGCCGTAGCCGCCGCGATGCCGGCCGGCACCCGACGAATCCTCGCGCAGCGCGTACTCCTCGAACACCAGCGGATAGTGCTGCTCCAGGATCTCGACCGGCTGGGTCTTGGAGATGCCGACGGTCGAGCAGCCGTTGGTCAGGCCGTCGGTCTCCCACCAGCCGCCGTAACCGCCGCCGGAGAAGAAGTACATGATGTAGTTGCGGTCCTCGCCAGGATCGTAGCCGCCCATGCTGAAGTTGCCGCTGGTGCCGGCGGGTGCGGCGAACATGCGGTCGGGGATGGCCCTGCCCATGGCGCCGAACACGGCCTCCATGATGCGCTGCGCCACTTCGGAGGCACAGCCGGCGACCGGCCGCGGGTATTCGCCGACCAGGAACGTGCCCACGGGCTTCTTGATATGCAGCGGCGCGAAGCAGCCGGAGTTGATCGGCACATCGGGGAAGATGTGCTTGATCGCGACATAGACGGCCGACTGCGTGGCGCCCCACACGCCGTTCAGTGGCCCCTTGCAGGGCGGGCTGGAGCGCGAGAAGTCGAAATGGATGTCGGAGCCGCGCATCGTCATGTCGAGCGCGATCTCGAGCGGCTCGTTCACGATGCCGTCGCTGTCGATGAAGCTCGAGAAGCTGTAGGTGCCGTCGGGCACGCTGTCGATATAGGCGCGCATCTGCTGCTCGGAGCGTGCCTTGAGCTCGACGATGGCGGCTTCGACCGTGTCGGCGCCGTAGCGGTCGAGCAGGGCAGTGAGGCGCCGCTCGCCGACCGTGAGCGCGCCGACCTGGGCCTTGATGTCGCCGATCCGCTCCTCCGGCACGCGGATGTTGTTCAGGATCATGTCGACGATGTCGGAGACGAGCTCGCCCTTGCGGCAGAGCTTGACCGGCGGGATGCGCAGGCCTTCCTGCTGGATCTCCGTCGCCTTGGTGGCGAAGCCGCCCGGCACCATGCCGCCGGTGTCCGGCCAGTGCCCGGTGTTGGACAGGTAGCACCACAGCTTGCCGCGATAGTAGAAGGGCTTCACCATCTTGACGTCCATCAGATGGGTGCCGCCGAGATAGGGATCGTTGATGATGATGACGTCGCCCGGCTCCAGGTCGTGGCGGCGCTCGATCACCGCCTGGGTGGTGAACTGCATGACGCCGACGAAGATCGGCAGGCCCATCTCGCCCTGCGCGATCACCTCGCCGGTCTCGCGATGGTAGATGCCGTTGGAGCGGTCGAAGGCTTCCGAGATGACCGGCGAGAACGAGGTCTTCTCGTGCACCAGGTCCATCTCGCTGGCGATCTGGCGGAGGCCGTTCTGGATGACGGCGAGGGTGACGGGATCGAGTGCCATGGCGATGCTCCTCAGACCGGCTGCTCGCCGACGGTGATTACGATATTGCCGAGCGGGTCGACGACGGCGCTGGCGCCGGGATCGATCAGGATCGTCGTGTCGAGCTGGGCCACGATCGCGGGGCCGTCGATCGTCGCGCCGACCGGCAGCGCGTCGCGGCTGTAGAGCGCGGTGTCGAGCCAGTTGCCGCCGAAATAGACCTGCCGGCTGCCGCGCCTTGCGTCGTCCATGCTGCCGCCGGGCCGTGGGGCAAAGATCGAGAAGTCGACGCGCGAGCGCCGCCCGAAGCTCGCCGTGCGCAGGTTCGACAGGATGGCCGTCATTTCCGTGAGCTCGATGTCGAAGCGCTGCTTGTAGCGTTCCTCGAGGCTCGCCAGAACCGCCACCGGATCGAACGGCCGCTCGACGGGAACCCGCAGCACGTGGCTCTGGCCGCGATAGAGCAGGTCGGCCTCGTAGATCGTGTCGATGCGCTCGATCGGCACGCCCTCGGCCTCGATCATGGCGCGGCCCTCGGCCTCGTACTCGCCGTACAGGCGATCGACCATCGTCGGGTCGACCGACTTCAGCGGCTGGTTGAGGGTACGCACGAAATCGTGGCGCAGGTCGGCCAGCACACAGCCCAGCGCCGAGGTGAGGCCCGGGAAGCGCGGCACCAGCACCGTCGGCACACCGAGCTCACGCGCCAGGGCTACGGCGTGCAGCGGGCCGGCGCCGCCGAACGGGAACAGCGCGAAGTCGCGCGGGTCGTAGCCCTTCTCGATCGACACCAGCCGGATGGCGCTCGCCAGGTGATTGCTGGCGATGGTGATGATCGCCGCTGCCGCCTCGACGGCATCGAGGCCGAGCGGCTTGCCGATCTTCTCGACGATCGCTGCCTTGACCGCTTCGATCGGCACGCCACCGGCGACGCCGGGCAGGGCGGCCGGGTCGAGCTTGCCCAGCACCAGGTTGGCGTCGGTGACGGTGGGCTCGCTGCCGCCGCGGCCGTAGCAGATCGGCCCGGGGTTGGCGCCGGCGCTGTCGGGACCGACCTGCAGGATGCCGGCCTTGCTGATGCGGGCGATCGAGCCGCCACCGGCGCCGATCGTGTGGATGTCGATCATCGGTACGCGGATCGGCACGCCGTAGGCGATGTCCTTCTCGGCCGACAGGGCGGGCTCGCCGCCGCGGATCAGCGTCACGTCGAAGCTGGTGCCGCCCA
>LNFM01000485.1_pt1 | contig 16004 bp, 14 predicted proteins | sample 596031 | NCBI WGS metagenome assembly LNFM01 (sample SAMN04254537, study PRJNA301005) | activated carbon metagenome | isolation source: dual media filters at the Ann Arbor, Michigan drinking water treatment plant | place: USA: Ann Arbor | reverse complement strand
TCCCTAATCGCCGCCATCAAGGCGTCCCAGTCAGAATGGCCGAGGCTTTTGGCGATCAGCAGCTGCGCCGCCTCGGGAGGTGTGTCGCAATCGGGTGCGATCAGGCGGACCATCACCAGCAAGCGGCTAAGGAGTGCATCGGCCTCGGCAAATTCGGCAGGCAAATGCCCAGCCGCGGTCAGGGTCTCTATCGCGCTGCCCAATTGCGGAACCAACGCCTCGCGTTTCTCCAACTGCAAAGTGTGGACGATGAATTCGATATCCACCAGCCCGCCGGGCAACAGCTTAACATCAAGCGCGCCTTTGGGCGGTTTGTGCGCGGCCATTTCCTTGCGCATGTCGGCAACATCACCGTGTAGTTTGGCGGGATCGCGCTGGGTGGTAAGCACGTCGGCGATAATCGCGTCGACTTCGCTTCGGGCTGCCGCCGATCCGTAAAGCGCTCGTGCACGGGTTAGCGCCATATGCTCCCACGTCCAGGCATTCTCGCGCTGATATTGGGCAAAGCTTTTCACAGAAGCGCACAGCAGGCCGTCGGCGCCCGAGGGCCGCAGCCTGGTGTCGACCTCATATAGGGCGCCCGATGCTGTGGGCACCGTCATCGCTGCAATCACGCGGCTCGCCAAGCGGTTGAAATATTGCGTCGCGCCCAACGGCCGCGCGCCATCGGATTCGGACTGAAAATCGCCGGTGAACAGTAGGATAAGGTCGAGGTCCGATGCATGGGTTAGCGCCTCTCCGCCCAGTCGACCCAGCGCGAGAATGACCAGCTCGCCGCCGGGCACTTTGCCATGCGCCTTTTCGAATTCGGCCACCGTGGCAGCGGTCAAGGTCTGCAACGCGGCTTCGGCCAGATGCGCATAAGCGCGAGCGATATCGAGCGCATCGTTGCGGCCTTCGATCAGCTGCACGCCCAAGGCAAAGCGCTTTTCCCCGACATGGTCGCGCACGATATCGAGCGTTGACTGGTAATCAGCATCGCCAATTCGCCGCTGCATTGCGGCCAGCAATTCAGGCACATTGCCGGGCAAATCCATCGCGCTGGTATCGATCAATGCGTCGAGATAGCGGCTCTGCCGTCCCAGATCATCGGCCAAGGTCGGCGCATAGCTCAATATATCGGCGACCAGTTGCAACAGCCCGGGCCGTGCCTCGAGCAAGCGGAAAACATTGATCGCGCTCGGCATAGCCTCGATCATATTGTCAAACCGTGCAATTGCCCGTTCGGGATCGGGGGATCCGGCCAGCGCCTTCATGATGGCGGGCAATACCGCCTCGAACGCATCGCGCGCCGAGGCGCTTCGAATCGCGCGGATATTACCGCTGCGCCAGCGGGCCATGCGCTGCATGACAGATGCTGGGTCGGCATAGCCCAAATCGGTGATTTGCTCCTCAAGCGGAAGGCCCTCGTCCGCCATGCGCGGCCCCTCGCTTCCGCCGGCATCGACCATCCGGTCATAAATGGCGGCAACGCTGGCGGTGATCGGGCGGATCGCTTTGATCATCGCGTCGGCATCTGCCAGACCGTGCAGCCGCGCTACAGCATTGGCGGTTTCGCGGTTTGTCGGGATTTCGTGCGTTTGCCGGTCGCTATGCATTTGCAAGCGATGTTCCAAGGTGCGCAGCTGCTCATAAGCCGCCGACAAGGTCATGGCTTCTTGCGGCGTGATTGGACCAGCCTCCGCCAGCGCCGCCAGCGCCTCACGCGTGTCTGGAACGCGCAAGACGGGATCGCGGCCGCCGTGGATCAGCTGGTGCGCTTGTGCAAAAAATTCGCATTCGCGGATACCGCCATGGCCGCGCTTCAGGTCGAAACCGAGACCGAGTTTCTGTCCCTTGGCATAATGGTCGCGGATTTGCGCGGTCATCGCCGTGATGTTTTTTAGTTGCCCGAAATCCAATGATTTGCGCCAGATAAACGGCTGGATGGCATTCAGGAAATAATCGCCCAAGGCCCGGTCGCCCGAACTCACCCTCGACCGGATAAACGCCGCTTGTTCCCAGGCCAATGCGCTCGATTCATAGTAGCTGATCGCCGCTTCAACCGGCAGGACAATCGGGCTGACCTCGGGCGAAGGCCGCAGCCGCATATCGACGCGAAAGACATAGCCATGCTCGTCCATCTTGCTGAGCAACTCGATCACTCGCCGCCCGTAACGCACCGCTGCTTCTGCGACATCGTCGCGCTCGCGGTGGGGAAGAGTGTTGGGGTTGAAAAGGAAAATCGGGTCGATGTCGGAGGAATAATTGAGCTCGCGTCCGCCATGCTTGCCGAGCGCGATGACGGCAAAACCTTGATTGGGAGCGCCGGGAACGCGTTCTTCTATTGCGGCGGCAATGGCCCAATCCAGGGCATGATCGGCAAAATCTGAAAGGATACGCGTGACGCGGGTCAGATCCCAGACCCCTGCTAGATCAGCGATGGCGGTGACTAGGGCAACCCCCTGCCGTTGTTGGCGCAGCGCGGTGCCGACATTGTCCGACGTTCGCGCAAGCGCGTCGGTCAATGCAGTATCGAAATCCCCGATTTCAATCAGCGGTATCAGGTCCGCATTGCGCTCGATCAGTCCGGCGAGAAACGGGCTATTTGCCTTTGCCCTGTCGACGGCTTCGCTGATTGAAGCTTCGCTCATGCTTTCAAATAATCACGCCGGAAGGCGCTAGTAAAGTCGGCAAACCTACCTTCGGATATTGCCGCGCGCATGTCCGCCATCAGCATCTGATAATAATGCAGATTATGCTGCGTCATCAGCATAGCCCCCAATATCTCGCCCGAACGGATCAGGTGGTGGACATACGCCCGCGTCCATGAGGCACAAACCGGGCAGGTGCAACGTTTGTCGATTGGACCCTGATCCTCGGCAAATTTCGCATTGCGGATGTTGAGTGGTCCCGAATGCGTAAATGCCTGTCCATTGCGGCCCGAGCGCGTGGGCAGCACACAGTCGAACATGTCAATGCCGCGCGCAACCGCACCCACTAGATCGTCTGGTTTGCCTACGCCCATCAGGTAACGTGGCTTGTCGGCTGGCAACTGGTCAGGCGCATAATCGAGGCACCCAAACATCGCCTCCTGACCCTCGCCCACTGCAAGGCCGCCCACCGCATAGCCGTCAAAGCCGATATCGATCAGGGCGTCCGCCGAGCGTTTGCGCAGTTCTTCGTCGAGCGAACCTTGCTGGATACCGAACAACGCCGCGCGCTCGGCATGTTCACCGCCCGCGTCGAACCCGTCGCGCGAGCGCTTGGCCCAACGCATCGATAACTCCATCGACTTGATCGCCTCGTCGCGGCTCACGCCATTTGCGGGGCATTCGTCGAATGCCATGACGATGTCCGAGTCTAGCAACCTTTGTATTTCCATCGACCGTTCGGGGCTGAGCATATGCCGCGATCCGTCGAGATGGCTCTGGAACGAGACGCCCTCCTCGGTAATCTTGCGCAGCGCCGACAGGCTCATCACTTGATAACCGCCACTGTCGGTCAATATTGGCCGGTCCCAGCCGGAAAATTTGTGCAAGCCGCCCAGCCGTGCAACCCGCTCCGCACCGGGGCGGAGCATCAGGTGATAAGTGTTGCCCAAAATGATATCTGCACCGGTCGCGCGCACCTCGGTCGGTCGCATTGCTTTAACGGTAGCGGCGGTCCCGACCGGCATAAACGCAGGCGTGCGAATCTCGCCGCGCAACATCTGGATGGCACCGGTACGGGCCTTGCCGTCGGTAGCGGAGATGGTGAAGTTGAATCGTTTGGTCATTGTGGTGCGCCTTAGAACCAACCCACAGCTTTGTCATTCCCGTGCAGGCCGGAATCCATGGTCTGACCCCTCAAGCATGCAAAACAGGCAGTACATGCTGAAACGTTCGACCATGAATTCCCGCCTTCGCGGGAACGACAATAAAATAGTCATTTATTCCTTTTCGTGGTCGTCTGGCTCGCCCATATACAAAGCATGACCTATACAGACCCCCGCTCCTATATTTACCAACCCGGCCTGCTTGACCCCGATGCAGCTCAGCGCATCACGCGTGAGGCGCTTAGCGCTTGCGAGGATGGAGAGCTCTATCTGCAATATAGCGCAACCGAAAGTTTCGGCTTCGATGACGGCCGTCTGAAAATGGCGGATTATTCGACCGGATCGGGTTTCGGCCTGCGCGGTGTGTCTGGCGAGATGACCGGGTTCAGCCACGCCAACGACATGAGCGAAGCGGCGATCCGCCGCGCGGGCGAGACGCTCAAGCTGCTTGATCCGGCGAAGGACCAACCGGCGCCGCCGCCGCGCAAGAATAACCGGCATTTATACACCGACGGCAATCCGCTCGAACTGGTGCCCTTTGCCGAGAAGGTTACCTTATGCCAGCAGATCGACGCTGCCGCCCGTGCTCGCGACCCGCGTGTGGCGCAGGTCAGCGTTTCGCTGTCGGGTAGCTGGACCGTAGTCGAAATCGTCCGCGCTGATGGCTTTGTTGCGACCGACGTCCGGCCCTTGGTTCGGCTGAATGTTTCCATCGTCGCCCAGGATGGCGACCGGCGCGAGACCGGCAGTTACGGCTTTGGCGGACGTTATCTCTACGGCAAATTGTTCGAAGATGCGCAGTGGAAACATGCCATTGATGAGGCGCTCGCGCAGGCGCTAACCAATCTGCGCTCGGTTGCGGCACCCGCTGGCGAAATGACCGTGTTGCTTGGCCCAGGCTGGCCCGGCGTGCTGCTGCATGAGGCGGTCGGCCACGGCCTTGAAGGCGATTTCAACCGCAAGGGCAGCTCGGCGTTCTCAGGCAAAATCGGCCAGCGAGTCGCCGCGCCCGGCGTGACCGTGGTCGATGACGGCACGATGCAAAACCGGCGCGGGTCGCTATCCATCGACGACGAAGGAACGCCGACACAGGAGAACGTCCTGATCGAAGACGGCATCCTGCGCGCCTATATGCAGGACAGGATGAATGCGCGGCTGATGGGGGTCGAGCCAACCGGCAACGGTCGCCGCGAGAGCTATGCGCATGCGCCAATGCCGCGGATGACGAATACCTTCATGCGCAGCGGTCAGGATGATCCCGCGGAGCTGCTAAGCCGGGTCAAGAACGGCATTTTCGCCAAAAGCTTCGGCGGCGGGCAGGTCGATATCGTGTCGGGCAAATTCGTATTCAGCTGCACCGAGGCCTATCTGGTCAAAGACGGCAAATTGGGCGACCCGATCAAGGGCGCAACGCTCATCGGCGATGGCCCGACGGTATTGAACAAGGTCATCGGGCTTGGCAATGACATGGCCATCGACGAAGGCATCGGTGTATGCGGCAAGGCTGGACAGAGCGTTCCGGCGGGAGTTGGGCAACCGACGACTTTGGTCAGCGCTTTGACTGTTGGCGGGACCGCTGGGTGAACGACGAGGATGAGGTTGACTGCGAAACGCCGCCCGCCGATTGGCCGCACCAAACGCTTACTTTCTGGTTTGACGAACATGATGAGAGCGACTGGTTCGGCGGCGGTCCCGAGTTCGACGCCGAGATAACTGCGCGCTTCGCTGGATGGCGTAACGCATTACGCAGCCAGCCGGTTGAGGCCTTCACTCGGGATATCAACACTGCGCTCGCAGCGATCATTCTTTTCGACCAAGTTCCGCGCAATGCCTATCGCGGCGGCGCAGAGGCTTTTGCTACCGACCATATTGCGCTCGGCATTACCAAATCCGTCGTTGAACAAAAGCTGGACGCTGGCCTGAACAAGAACCAGCGGCTGTTCCTTTATCTGCCGTTCGAACATAGCGAAAATCCTGAGGATCAGCGCGAATCGGTTCGACTGATCAGCAGCTTTGGCGACCAGCGCTTGCTGCAATTCGCACTCGACCATCAAGATATGATCAAACGTTTCGGGCGCTTCCCGCATCGAAACAAGGCGCTGGGGCGCGCCGACCGCGACGGCGAGGCAGAGGCGGTTGCGGACGGCAATAACTGGTAAGCACTTGCGCCGATTTATCGGCGGCATATAAACATTGCATAAGAAGAATCGGGTCGCATGTTTGTCCGGAAATACCCTTCCGGCGCTGGAGGAGTTCCAACATGCGTTATCTTACCCGTTTTGTATCTTTGGCCGCGATCAGCGCCGCTATATTTGCCGTTCCCGGCTCAGCCCAGAAAACGACTGGCCCCAAAGCCACCTATGCGATGGATGTGTCGACCATGTCGGGCATGGGAATGGGCACGATGATGGGCGGCGGCCTTGGGGCGCTGATGGGCGGGGGCGGCGATAGCTATATGCTCGACCTGCGGCTGACGTCGATAACGCCTTCGCCGACCCAGCCTGAAAAGGGCGACCATTTCTTCATGCCCACCGCCAAAATGGGCAAGTCGGTGCCGCTTCTCGGCGATTCGCCCGGTAAGCCTGCCAAGGTCGAGCGCGATTATAATCCGCAGGGTATGGAAAAACCCAAAGGCCGTTTGCTGATGTTCTGGGGCTGTTATGCAAAAGCGCCAAAGGGCCAGCCTTTCATCATCGATTTTGCCAAATTGCCAAATGCGCAAATGCCAGCCGGTATGCCTGCGCAAATGCGGGGCTATCAGGCTGCCGCTGCGGCGCGTGATGCCAATGCGGCATGGTGGCCCAATAGCTCGAATGGCAAACAGCCACGCTCGGGATCATCGCTGCGCGGCGACCACCGCATTGCCAGCGGCTTTACGCCCGAAATCAAATTTGCGGTCGCCAATGACTATATGGCCTCGCTCAAGGTCAATCCGATGGAGCAGATGGGCGCAATTTTGCTCGGCTGGAATTCCGTGCCGACTGCGACCGGCTATGCCGCATGGGCGATGGGCGGTATGCAAAATGCTGGCAAGGGGGGCGATATGGTGATGTGGACATCCGCCAATAACCGCGATTCAGGCGTGGGCATGGACTGGCTGTCGCCGGCCGAGGTTGTGCGGCAAATTACCGCGAAAAATGTGATGCCGCCGACGCAGAAAAGCTGCGCAATCCCGGCCGAAGCCAAGGCAGCAGCAGGCGGCATGATGTTCGGCAGCATGAACGCGTTTGGCCCTGAAGAAAATTTCGCCTTTCCACCGAAACCCACCGACCCCAAAGTCGTCTGGAATATCGACTGGACTGCCAAAGTCCGCTTCCGCGCCTTTGCCAGCTTCATGACCGGTATGGGCGGCATGGGCGGAATGGCTGGTATGGAAGGTGCTGACGACGAGGGTGAAGGCGAGGCACCAAAACCGAAGCCCAAGAAAAAGTGCAAAGGACCGATGGGCATTCCGATCCCCGGCACGAATTGCTAGCGCTCAACCACGTCTTTGCGCATGGTGGCCAGCTTTGCCAGCAAACGGTTTTGTGCGTGAAAGCGTATGCCTTCTGCGTCCATCGCCGATTGCAGATTTTCCACCATCCGATTCATGTCAGCCTGCTGAATGCCCATATTTTTGTGCGCCGACCGCATATCCATTCCGGTATATATGCAGCCTGCATTTAGCAGGTAACACATATGTTCGAACAACGTGCGCCGGAACCTTACACGATCCTCGGTGACGAATATTTCACCAATGACTGGGTCATTGGAATTGAGATCGATCAAGCGGTTCACGACGCGGCGGATGCCGTCCTGTCCGCCAAACGCTTTTGCCATTGCGTCGCCCTCGAACGGCTTTGCGCCTGCATTTTCAGGTCTGACTTCATATGCTTCGACCGGCTCTTCGCCCGGCATGGCATAAGGTGGCGGCGATGCGCTTTGCAGTAGCAAGGCAATGGCGATCATCGACATTTGCAATCCTTCAATATGACGCTTGCAGCGAAAATAGCACGCCGCGTTGTTCGCCAACCGACGCAATTGAACCCATATCGGCATATCCGACTGCTGCAGTTAAATGCTTATTAAAGGCGTAAGTGCCGAACAGGTCGAACCAGTCATCTTCGCGCGCCACGCCCAGATTATTAGGTTTGGTCCGATATTCGCCGCCAATCGCAAAGCGCCGCGACAATTGCCAGGCGAGCGATCCTTCGGCTTGCAACGAATAGGATGAATTCCGGTCACCGCCAAAGCCAAGCAGGCCGATTTGGTTGGCCTTGGTCGCGCGCAAAGTTGCGCTGGCGAGGATCGAATGCGACAGGAATAATTTGCTGGCGCTGACATAATAATCAATGCCCTTGGTGTCTTTGGCACCCATTGCCCCGACAACGGCATCATTGTCGCTGTTCTTATATTGCGCGCCGATAACAATCGCAGGCATCATCGGATCGCCAAAAACCAAGTCACCGGCCAGCTTGAGCTTCGCGCCAAAAATATGCTGTTTGAATGCGTAATCTGCGCCTAGCCCGAGCGCCGCGCCGATCTCGTTCATGTTGAAATTGTGGTGCGAGTAGGACAGTTCGACGCGATCAAACAATCCTATGCTGAAACCTGCGCTTTGAAAATCATAGCTTTTGACTTCGGCGACAGTGGCATGCGCAGACACGCCGATACCGTCTTTGGTTTCATTGCCAGCAATCACCGCCCAAGGTGTCAAACTGCCACCTGATGCACCTTCGAGGGAGGAGATGCCGTTGGTCAGCAGTAATTTCCCGCCGCCGCGCAACTCGTCAGCCCATGCGGCCTGCGGTAGCGCCCAAATAAGCGCCAGCGTGCATGTTGATAGTGACAATTTGATCCGCGACATATCCCAACTGGTAAATCAACACCGTTAACGCTGCGTAAAAAGCGGGCTACAAAAGCATGCAAAATCAGCCTGATATTAAGCAGTTGTTGACGGTTGAACCCCTAATTCGTCACGCATGCGCCCTGTCATGATGTTCCTCGCCGCTCTGATGCTTTACCCCGTTTCGGCGGTCGCGGGTTCGCTCGATCTGCGGCTGACTGACGCCAAAGGCGCGCCGGTGGAAAACGCAGTGATAACAGTGCATCCCGCAAGCGGCACGCCGAAGGGATCGATATCCTTCCCATGGGGCACGACGATGGTGCAGCAGAATATCGCCTTCGGACCGCATGTGTTAATCGTGCCGGTAGGCGCCACCGTCCGCTTCCCCAACAAGGACAAGGTCCGCCACCACGTTTATTCCTTCTCGCGCCCCGCGAAATTCGAAATCAAGCTGTTCGGCAAGGACGAGACACGCAGCTACAAATTCACCACCGAAGGTGCAGTTGCGCTGGGTTGCAATATCCATGACAGCATGAGCGGTTTCATCAAGGTCGTCGACACGCCGTTCGCTGCCAAGAGCAACGCATCGGGCGCGGCGCGGCTGACAGGATTGCCGAGCGGCTTTGCCCGGGTCACAGTCTGGCACTCCAAACTTCGCGGCAAAGATAATGAAATGATCGTCAGCGTTCCATTGACCGATGGCGGTGTGTCGCGTTCGATCAAATTGGCTTTGCGACCATGAAACTGAAATTGCCTTTTGCCGCACGGCGCTTTTTGCTGCGGATATTGTCGCGGCTTTCGGTAAAGATGACGTTATTTTTCGCCGCGATGTTCGCGCTGGCAACGGTGATTTCGCTCGTCGGCACGCGGGTGGCCGTCGAACAGTATGCCGAAAACTCGGTGAACCGAGAAATGGCCGCAGGTAGTGCAGTCTTTGAACGCATCGCCGAGATGCAGTTCGAACAATTGCATCAGGCAGGTAAAGTTCTCGCCGCTGATTTCGGCTTTCGCGAGGCAGCAGCGACCGGCGATGCACCGACCATCGATTCGGCACTAAACACGCTTGAAACCCGACTTGAGCTCGATGACGCGTATGTCGTCGGGCTGGACGGCCAAATTACCGGATTGAATAACGGCCTGTCGGGCTCCGATCAGGCCCGATTGTTCGACTCGCTCGATGCCGGACGGGAGCAGGGTATCGTAAGCCTTGGTGGCCAGAACCGGATACTGACCGCCACACCCATCGAAGCACCCGTCTTGCTGGGTTGGGTGGTATTCACCCGCGATATTGGCGCGGCCGAACTCGCCAGCCTTGCCAAATTGTCGGCGGTTGATTTGCACCCGAAAGTCGCGCCATTGGCTTCGCTGCCGAAAGGCGTCGCTATCGGAAAGGCCGCGACCGAGAAATCGGTTGATGGCGAACGCTTGCTGATGCGCGCCAGTCCGGTGCGCAGTTTTATCGAAGACGAACCGCAGGCACTGGTGCTCGAATATAGCCTGACCGCTGCGCTCAACGGGTATCAGCCCATATTCCTGGCGTTATTGGCGTTCGGGTTGTTGGGCATAGTGCTCGCCATCGCTGGTAGCTGGCTGCTCGCGCGCAGGCTGGCGCGGCCTATCGCGGCTTTGGAGCAGGCGACGCGTTCGGTCGGATCGGGCGAGCATGCGCAGGTCGCGGTTGAAACGCATGACGAAATCTCGCGGCTGGCGCGCTCGTTCAACCGCATGGTCCATAATATTGAAGACCGCGAGCGGCAGATCGCGCACATGGCCTTCCACGATGGTCTCACCGGCCTCGCCAACCGTTCTTTGCTGCGCGAGCATGTGACTCAGCAGATCAAAGCCTATGGCAAAACCAAGTCCTTTGCGCTGATCTGCCTCGATCTCGATAACTTTAAGGCGGTCAATGATACACTTGGCCACCCGACCGGTGATGCGTTGCTGTGCGAAATGGCGATCAGGCTGCAGCAACTGGCGGGGCAGGGATTTGTCGCGCGTTTGGGCGGTGATGAATTCGCTTTGTTTGTGGAAGGCGATGTCCGCGTCACGTCGGCACTATGCCACGCGATCCTTGCTGAAACCATCGAGCCGATGATCGTCAATGGTCACCGCATCATTGCCGGCACCAGCATCGGTGTCGCGATCGCGCCGCAGGACGGCAATGATTCAACCACCTTGCTGAAAAATGCCGACCTTGCGCTGTACCGCGCCAAGAATGACGGCAAGGGCAGCTTCCGTTTCTTCGAAAATGCGATGGACGCCGAGGCGCAGGAACGCCGTGCGATTGAGGTCGATTTGCATGATGCGATCCGCAATGGTGAGATGGAGCTATATTTCCAGCCGCTGTTCGCGCTATCGCAAAATCGTGTTACGGCATTTGAAGCGCTGCTTCGCTGGAACCACCCGAAGCGCGGTATGGTCTCCCCGGTGCAATTCATTCCGCTTGCCGAAGATACCGGTCTGATCGTCCCTATCGGCGAATGGGTGTTGCGCGAAGCATGCCGGATCGCAGCGACCTGGCCCGAGCATATCCGAGTTGCGGTCAATATTTCGCCTGTTCAGTTCCGCTCGAACCGGCTGAATTCGGTCGTCACACAAGCGCTCACATCGGCGAACCTCGACCCGCACCGGCTAGAACTGGAAATCACCGAGAGCTTGTTCATCGACAATATCGAGACGACCCTGGCGTCGCTTCATTCGCTCCGTGCGCTTGGTGTCCGTGTTGCGCTTGATGATTTCGGTACCGGATATTCCTCACTCAGCTATTTACGCAGCTTTCCGTTCGACAAGATCAAGATCGACCGCAGCTTCATTGTCGACTTGCTCGCGCATAAGGGTGCAACCGCGATCATCAAATCGATTACTTCGCTTGCCGAAGCCTTGGGAATGGAGACCACGGCCGAGGGCGTCGAAACAATCGACCAGCTGGACATATTGCGCGAGCAGGGCTGCAACCAGATTCAGGGCTATTATTTCAGCAAGCCTGTCCCTGCCAACGAGGTCAGCCGGATGTTTGGCGAGCAGATTCTGGTAACGCCTAACTCCAAAAATGTGATAACCGACTTCCCACGCTCGGATGCATCGACTCGTTATGAATGGTCGGAGCAGTCGTCCGATGAATCTTTGGAAGCGTTGCGCCGGACAGGGCCTTCGGGTCGCTCTGGCACATGAAGCCATGGCCGAATTTACCGAAACGCTGAATGACAAGCATGTCGAGATGATCGGCAAGCAGCCGATTTTTTTCACAGCAACCGCTGCATTAGACGGGCGGATCAACCTGAGCCCGAAAGGCTATGATGCGTTTCGCGTCTTGTCGCCGTCGCGTGTTGCCTATCTGGACTTGGGCGGGTCAGGCAATGAAACACACGCGCATCTGTCGGTTGATGGCCGCATCACGATCATGTTCTGTAATTTCGACCGACCCGCATTGATCTTGCGCATATACGGCCGGGGTCATGCGGTGTTGCCGCAGGATTCCGAATGGCCCGGGTTGGCACAGCACTTCACGATACTGCCGGGCACACGACAGATTTTTGTGATAGACGTTGAAAGCGTTCAGTCCAGCTGCGGCTGGGGCGTGCCCTTCATGGCGTTGGAGCGCGAACGCGACACGTTGCAAAAAGCACATTCGCAGATGGAACCGGACGCCTGGCTTGCCCGCGCACAAGGACGAAATAAGAGTATCGACGGCATCCCTACACGACCCACTGACCGCTATTTCGGTCCGACCCAATAATCGGTGGCGTTGGTCGAACTTGCCCGTTACCCATCGTCGATGGCCGCGGAAATTGCCCGCGGATTTCTAGAATCGCACGGCATTGGCGCTGTGACTTTCGATGGCGGGATGAATATTGCCGACAGCGCGGCGTTTGCCATACCCGTGCGGTTGATGGTGCTGGACGAAGATTATGATGCGGCCATCACCCTCTTGCAGGACGCCGACCTGCAATGACCCTGCCGCTGAAGGTCGCAACCTATAATATCCACAAATGTGTCGGGCTTGACCAGAAGCGTGATCCGGCGCGGATATTGGCCGTGCTGAACGAGATCGATGCGGATGTCATTACCTTGCAGGAGGCCGACCGCCGTTTCGGTTCGCGCGAAAGTTGCCTGCCCGCCTCGCTTATCGAGTCTGAAACGCCGTGGCATCATGTGCAGTTCAATATCCGCCCCGGCAGCATCGGCTGGCATGGTAACGCGATATTGTTGCGGCGCGGGATCACTGCCCACCACGCGCATCCGCTCGATCTTCCAATGCTCGAACCACGCGGCGCGGTTGAGGCGCATTGTATGATTGAAGGCCGGAATGTGCGGATTATCGGCGTCCATCTCGACCTGTCGGGTCTGTGGCGACGGCGTCAGGTCCGCGCCATATTGAAGCATATTGATGCCGCCCCGCGCTATCTGCCGACGATCATAATGGGCGATTTCAACCAATGGTCGGATCGCGGCGCGCTTTCGGAGTTTGCCTTTCACCATCACCGCATCATCAAGACGCCCAAAAGCTTCCACAGCGCGCGGCCGGTGGCGCATCTTGATCGGATCATTGTCAGCCATGACATCGCTGTCGAAGACCAGGGAGCGCACGGTTCAGCCTTGGCGCAGCGCGCATCCGACCATCTGCCAATTTGGGCGAAGCTTGTTGTTGCCTAATTATTAATCACCAATTTCAAACTGATTAATAAATAGGCAATAAACTGCACCGCTGGATTAGCGGTCGTCGCTGTAACTCGGCCAAACCCTGCCAAACCGCCGTTCAGCGATTTTGGCACAGCGTTTGCATATTGCATTGCACAACAACGGGGGTGTGCATGAAATATATTATCGCAGTGATTAAGCCGCACAAGCTTGACCCGGTTCGCGAGGCTCTGACGGCGCTTGGCGTGTCGGGCATGACGGTGACCGAGGTAAAGGGCTTTGGCCGGCAGAAGGGCCAGACCGAAATCTATCGCGGCGCCGAATATGAAACCAACATGGTGCCAAAGGTCAAAATTGAAATCGCGTGCGCCTCCGATCAGGCACCCGCCGTTATCGAGGCCATCCAGCATGCCGCCGAAACCGGAGCAATCGGCGATGGCAAAATTTTCGAATTCGAACTCGCTGGTGCGTTGCGCATCCGCACCGGCGACACCAACGAAACCGCGCTTTGACGCGGGACTATTAAGCTAGGGGAACTATAAAATGTCGAAAACACTGAAATTTCTCGGCGCGGCGGGGGCGACATTGTTCGCCGCCCTCCCAGCCTTCGCACAGGAAGCTGTGGAGAAAGCAGCCGAAGGTGCCGCAGCAGCAACCGAAGCAGTAGCTGAGGCAGCTCCTGCCGCCGTCGCCGCTTTCACGCCAACCGCCGAAATGGTGAACAAAGGCGATACCGCATGGATGCTGGTGTCGTCGGTTCTCGTTTTGATGATGTCGGTTCCCGCACTCGCTTTGTTCTACGGCGGCCTCGTCCGTACGAAGAATATGCTCAGCGTATTGATGCAGGTTTTCATGATTGTCAGCATCGCTGCCCTAGTCTGGGTGGGCTGGGGCTATTCAATGGCCTTCACAAGCGGCAACCCCTATGTCGGCAGCTTCGACAAAGTGCTGTTGATGGGTGTTGATGCGTCGACGCTTGCCGCGACCTTCTCCAACGGCGTTTATCTGCCCGAATATGTGTTCATCATATTCCAGATGACCTTCGCGTGCATCACGCCGGCGCTGATTGTCGGTGCCTTTGCAGAACGCGTGAAATTCTCGGCTTTAATGGTGTTCACGGTGCTTTGGTTGACGGTCGTCTACTTCCCGATTGCCCATCAGGTTTGGTATTGGGCAGGCCCGGACTTCCTAAACGCAACTCCTAACGACATGGGTCTGCTGTGGGGCTGGGGCGCGCTTGATTTCGCTGGTGGCACCGTTGTTCACATCAACGCAGGTATCGCTGGTCTCATCGGCTGCCTCGTCATCGGCAAGCGCGTTGGCCACGGCAAGGAAGCCACACCACCGCACAGCCTGACCATGACAATGATCGGCGCTTCGCTCCTCTGGGTGGGCTGGTTCGGCTTCAACGCCGGTTCCAACCTTGAAGCCAACGGCATCACCGCCGTCGCCTTCATCAACACCTTTGTCTGCACCGCAGCAGCGGCCGTAGCTTGGGCGATTGTAGAGCAAATCAAACACGGCCGTCCGTCGCTTCTGGGAGGTGTGTCAGGTGCGGTCGCCGGTCTAGTTGCAATTACGCCGGCTTCGGGCTTCGCCCATCCGGGCACCGCAATCCTGCTCGGTTTCGTCGTGTCGCCGGTTTGCTACTTCTTCGTTTCTTACGTGAAGAACAAATTCAAATATGACGATACGCTCGACGTGTTCGGTATCCACTGCATCGGCGGCATCATCGGCGCCATCGCGACCGGCATCGTTGCTGACCCTGCATTGGGCGGCCAAGGCTGGATCGATTACACAGCGGCTGTCGCGGTTGCCGGTGAATATGACATGGCTGGCCAAGTCATCACCCAGATCAAAGCTGTCGCCTGGACATTGATGTGGTCAGGTATCGGCTCGGCTGTACTGTTCGTCCTCATCGACAAGACCCTGGGTCTTCGTCCGACCGAAGATGCAGAGCGCGAAGGTCTCGACCTCTCCAGCCACGGAGAACGCGCCTACAATTACTGATTTTCAGCTTGGCGGCGGGGCGTTCTCTCCTCTCCTTTAATGCCCCGCCCCCTCCCGATGTTCCTCCCGCGAACATCCACCTTACGGCCCGGACCAGCGATGGTTCGGGCCGATTTTGTTCGCGCCGACAGCATGCATAAAAAAAGAGCCGCCCAAGCGGACGGCCCGTTTTAAAATATAAACCCGGTATTTATGCGACTTTGGATTCGGATCCAAGGATTAGCGGATCGGATAGCTTGGCCACATCTACCGTCGTACGGCTGATGCTTGGTGCACCGCCCGATGATTTATGCTTGAATTTGCCATCGACCTGACCCCCCGGTGCAATCGTCAGATTGTTGTACACAACATCGCCGATAATCCGAGCGCTGGCCTCGATAACCAGATCATTGGCCTCAATCGAGCCTTCGACCTTGCCCGAAAGCTTGGCCGATTCAGCGGTCACTTTCCCGGAAATGACGCTGCCCTCGCCTTGCACGATATTGCCGCAGGTCACGTCGCCCTGCACCTTGCCGTCGATATGCAAATCGACGCGCGCATTCAGATTGCCGACGATTTCAACATCGGATGCGATGATCGAGAAAGTGTGGCCTGAATTTGCCATGCGGTTATTACCTCTTTGCGAATTTGCGGCCTGCGGGATCATCGGTGCGACCTCCCGCGATGGCTTGGATTTCGAGAACATCAGAATTTGCCTCCAGAAACTTTCTCGGGTTGATCGCCTGACCGTTCAGG
>LNFM01008130.1_pt1 | contig 16011 bp, 9 predicted proteins | sample 596031 | NCBI WGS metagenome assembly LNFM01 (sample SAMN04254537, study PRJNA301005) | activated carbon metagenome | isolation source: dual media filters at the Ann Arbor, Michigan drinking water treatment plant | place: USA: Ann Arbor | reverse complement strand
TACAAGGAAGTGGAGTACCAGCAGGAGCAGTACGAAGACCCCAAGGTGATTCTGCAGCGGCTTAAAGGGCTGGAGCAGGAGATTTTGGCGGATTTGGATGAGTTGGAGGGGATGCTGTGAGTTGGCCGTTGGTTAAATTGCATGACGTATGTCGTCCTCGTCAGTGGAAAACTATATCCGCCAGTGATCTGCTTGAAGAGGGTTACCCGGTTTATGGTGCCAATGGGAAAATCGGTTTCTACTCAGAGTATACCCACGAATTTGCGACGTTAATGATAACTTGCCGCGGTGCTACTTGCGGAAATGTCCATATATCTGAGCCGAAGTCATACATTAATGGCAATGCAATGGCTTTGGATGTATTGGATAGTGAGAGGGTAGATATTAGGTTTCTCTACTACTACCTGTTGGGGCGCGGTTTCGATGACGTAATTTCTGGCTCGGCACAGCCTCAAATAACCGGGCAGGGACTGGCAAAAATTGAAATCCCCCTCCCACCCCTGCCCGAACAAAAGCGCATCGCCGCCATCCTCGACAAGGCCGACGCCATCCGCCGCAAACGCCAACAAGCCATCCAGCTCGCCGACGAATTCCTTCGCGCCGTGTTTCTGGACATGTTCGGCGATGTGATTGAGGGTGCAGAAAATGTCGTTAGGTTTTCTGATGTTGCCGTGCTGGATGCGCCAATGGTTGATCCGCGAGTCGACGAATATATAGATTTAATACATATCGGCCCGGATCGGATAGAGAAAAAAATTGGCAAGCTGCTTCCCGCGCTAACTGCGCGAGAGGAAGGACTTATTAGTAAGAAATTTCTTTTTGATGACCGCTATGTGTTGTATTCAAAAATACGACCATATCTTAGGAAGTGCGCAATGGCAGAAGGGGTGGGTTTGTGTTCAGCTGACATGTATCCGGTCAGGCCTGTGGAGGGTGTTGCAACTAAGGAGTTCCTATGGATGTTGCTCCTCTCTGATTTCTTCACCGCATATACCGAGTCGTTGCCTGCCCGTGCAAATATTCCAAAGCTCAATCGTGAGGAGCTTGAGGCATTCACTCTTTCGTTGCCGGACTATAGTCGGCAACTTAAATTTTCCTCAATTGTGAGAGCGACCAACATTGCCAGTCAGCGCGTGGTGGAGAGTGCTGCTTATGTTGACGGCGCATTTGAGTCCTTGAGCCAAAAAGCCTTCTCCGGCCAGCTATAGATAAGGAAATCCCCATGCGCCTCAAGTCCGTCAAGCTCACGCATTTCCGCGGCTACCGTGCCACCACCGTCATTCCCATCGACGAAGCCATGACCGGCATCGTCGGCCGCAATGACTATGGCAAATCGACCATCCTCGAAGCCCTGGCCATCTTCTTCGAGAGCGGCGATGTCAAGGCGGACAAGAGTGATATGAACTGCTTCAGCCTGGCCGAGGGTGCCGAGCAGTTCGAGATTGCCTGTGAGTTCGATGATCTGCCTGAGGCGCTGGTGCTCGATGAAAATGCCGAGACCTCCTTGGCGCAGGAATACCTGCTCAACGCCGAGGGTGCGCTGGAGATTGTCAAAACCTTCAAGGGCAACACCGGCAAGCTGGAGCGAACCGCTATCCGCTGCCAGCACCCTGCGGATGAGGCGCTGGCTGGGTTGCTAAGCCTGAAAATGGCCGAACTGAAAAAGCTCGGTGAGCAGCAGGGCATTGCTGAGCAAGTGGCAGACAAGCGCGTGGCCTCACAGTGGCGGCAGGCTATCCGTGCGGCAGCACAGCCTATCGCCTGTCAGGAGATGCTGCTCGACGTCAGCAAAGGACTTTCGACTGACAGCAAATCTATCTGGGAAAAAATCGAGGCTCAGCTGCCCACCTTCGCCCTGTTCAAGGCGGATCGTGAAAGCAGCGATGGTGACGCCGAAGCCAAGAACCCCCTGCAGCAAGCGGTCAAGGAAGCCCAGGCTGCGCTGCAGAATGAAATCAGCGCACTGGAGCAGCAGATCGAAGCCAGCGTCCTCGATGTCGCCGCCCGCACCCTCGACAAGTTGCGGGAAATGGCTCCAGAGCTGGCCAACGAACTGACCCCACGCTTCAAGGAAAAGCCCAAGTGGAGTTTCAGCTTCACTCTGGATGGTGAGAATGGCATTCCGATCAACAAGCGCGGCAGCGGCGTGCGCCGCCTGATTCTGCTCAACTTCTTCCGCGCCGAGGCGGAGAAGGCGGTAGTGGGCTCCCAGCGCAACGTGATTTACGCCATCGAAGAGCCGGAGACCTCCCAGCACCCGAACTACCAGATGATGCTGATGAAGGCGCTGCTGGAGCTTTCCAACCAGCCCAACCGGCAGATCATCGTCACCACTCACGTCCCGGCCCTGGCCGGCCTAATGCCCATCGATGGCATCCGCTATGTCACCAAGGATGAGAACGGTATCCCCATCGTCAGGATGCCCAATGACGATGTGCTCAAGGAGGCTGCCGAGAGTCTGGGTGTGCTCCCCGAAACGGGTATGGAGCGGGCAAAGGGAATCATCCTGGTGGAAGGCAAGAGCGATATCACCTTCCTGCGTCACACAGCTAGCACTCTCAAGGCAGCAAACGTTATTGACCGCGATCTCGATGATCAGGGACTTATCCCGATTCACGTTGGCGGCTGTGGAAACGTGAAGCATTGGGTCACCCATCAGCTTGCCGACGAAATTGGCCTGCCGTGGTGCGTTTTCCTGGACTCAGATCTTGGTGATCCCTTTCAGCACAAGACCAATCTCAAGCGTAAGCAGGAAGTAGAAGGCCTTGGCCGGGCGTTTTATTCGACTCGTAAGCGCGAAATCGAGAACTACCTGTGCCCAGATTTGATTCTGCAAGAAGTTGGTGTCGCGGTTAGCTTCACGGATATCTGCGATGCCAAGCAGATCATTGGTGATGCAGTGGGCATGAAGCCAGACGATGTTTCAGATCGATTCTGGCCTCTGATGAATGCCGACCAAATCCTTCAGTGCTCGATGTACCAAGAGGGTACTCAGCAGAGATCAGAGCTGAAAGAGCTGATCGAGAACCTGCTGGCATTGGTTCCTTGAGTCCAGGACGGTGTGTGGCCCAGCCGAAAGCGGTTTTCTCTTTGCCCGTGGGCAGTGTTAGGTGGCACAAAGGTAGGATCTATGGCGCTTGATTTAAGCAACACGCTGGTAGTGGGCATCTCGGCCACCGCGCTGTTCGACATGAGCGAGTCTGATCAGATGTTCAAGGCGGGACTAGAGGCCGATCCCGAAAGCGTGATCGATAACTACCGCCGCTATATGCAGGAGCGTGAGGATGAGCCGCTGGCGCCGGGTACCGGGTATCACCTGGTCAAGGCACTGCTAGACCTCAACCGGCATATGAAAGGTGGCGAGACCTCGCCATTGGTCGAGGTGGTGGTGATGTCGCGCAACAGTCCGGACACCGGCATCCGCGTGCTCAAGACCATTCGCCGTGACCAGTTGGCGATAACCCGTTCGGCCTTTACCGGTGGCGAGTCGGTGGCCGACTACATGGATGCCTTCGATGTGGACCTGTTCCTGACCACCAATGTGGAGGATGCGCAAAAGGTCATCGACTCCCGGCAATGTGCCGCCGCGATCCTCAAGGCTCCACCGGCCAACGCCCCGCAAATCCCTGAGGGCCAGGTGCGCATCGCCTTCGACGGGGACGCGGTGCTGTTCTCCGACGCCAGCGAGCTGGTTTACAAAACCCAGGGGTTGGAGGCTTTTAAGGCCCAGGAGGATGCGCTGCAGCACACGCCGATGGAAGAGGGCCCTTACGCCAGTCTGCTGAAGAAACTGGCCCGCCTGCAGGAGCGCCTGCCCACCGGTGGCAAGGACTCACCGATCAGAATCGCCATCGTCACCGCACGAAATTCCCCATCCGAGATGCGCGTCATCAATACCCTGCGAGCCTGGGGCGTGTACGTTGATGAGGCCTTTTTCCTGGGGGGCGTCGGCAAAGCCAAAGTGCTCAGTGCCTTCACCCCGCATATCTTCTTCGATGATCAGGATGTGCACTTGGAAGCCGCTGCCAATCTGGTACCCTCTGGCAAAGTGCCATATATCACCCGGTCCGGTCTGGCAGAACTGCTGCCAGCTGCGAGCGCGTAGATTCGTTTTATACGTATGCAAAGGAATGCCCATGTCAGCGCAGAAATACTCCGTCAATCAGCACCTGATCGAAACCTTGCTGACTTGGGTGATATCCGGAGAGATCGCCATCCCGGAAATCCAGCGGCCGTTCGTGTGGGATGCCACCAAAGTGCGCGATCTGATGGACAGCTTGTATCAGGGCTTTCCGGTGGGTTACATCATTGCCTGGCGCAACCCGACGGTGAAGCTAAAGGACGGCTCGCTGGCCGAAGGCAAGAAGGTGTTGATCGATGGTCAGCAGCGGGTAACGGCACTGACTGCCGCCATCGCCGGGCAGCAGGTAATCAACCAGGATTACCAGCAGGTGCGTATCCGCATCGCCTTTCACCCTATTGAGGAGCGCTTTGAGGTCAGCAACCCGGCTATCGAGAAGGACAAAACTTGGTTTGCCGATATCGCCCCCATCGTCAGCGGTGAGCTCAAGGCGCACAAGGTGGGCCGTGACTATCTGGAGCTGAATCCCGGGGTGGACGAAGATCTGCTCTACGAACGGCTGGACAGGCTGTGCGATATCACCAAGAAGCAAATCGGTCTGATCGAGCTGGCAGCTGATCTGGATATCGAGACGGTCACTGAAATCTTTATCCGCATCAATTCCAAGGGTGTGGTGTTGAGTCAGGCGGACTTTGCCATGTCGAAGATCGCTGCCAACGAGGAGTTCGACGGCAACACGCTACGCAAGGCGATCGACTATTTTTGCCGCCTGTCCATTGCGCCGGAGTTTTACGCGCACATCGAGAACAACGACAAAGCGTTCGTGCAGACCGATTACTTCAAGGCCATGCGTTGGCTGAAGGGCGAGAACGACGACTTGTACGACCCCAGCTACTCGGACATGTTGCGGGTTGCATTCACCACTCGTTTCAACCGTGGACGACTGTCGGACCTGGTCGGCCTGCTCTCGGGGCGTAACTTCGAGACTCGCAGCTACGAGAAGGAAATCGAAGAGGCGTCGTTCAAGACCCTGAGCGAAGGGGTGAAAGAGTTCATCAACGAGACGCACTTCAAGCGCTTTCTGATGATCGTCCGCTCGGCCGGTTACGTGGATAGCTCCATGATCGGTTCGGTCAACGCGCTCAACTTCGCCTACGTACTGTACCTCAAGCTCAAACGCGACCTGGGCAACAACCCCAATATCGAAAGCTGGGTGCGCCGCTGGTTTGTGATGTCGCTGCTTACCGGGCGCTACTCGGGCTCTCCGGAATCGCGGTTCGACAAGGACATCAAGGCCGTGCACGACCGGCCATTTGCCGAGGTGTTGGCGGAAATCGAAGCCGCAGATTTGTCCGACGCCTTCTGGGATTTCGGCTTGCCGCAGGCGCTGAACACCTCCTCAGTCAACGCCCCGGCCATCAAGGTATTCTGGGCCGCGCAGGCCAATCGCGGGGACAAGGGCTTCCTGTCCAAGGACATCACCGTGCGCGACATGCTTACGCACCACGGTGACATCCACCACATCTTCCCGAAGAACTTCCTCAAGCAGCGGGGGCTGCTCAGAAGCAAGTACAACCAGGTGGCCAACTACGTGTACGTGCAGCAGGAAGTGAACATCAAAATCGGCGACACCGCCCCGGCGGCCTACATGGACGCTGTTTTCGCGCAGTGCGAGAAGGGTGAGGCCCGCTACGGTGCGATCACCCGAGTGGATGATCTCAAGGCCAATCTGGCCGCCAACTGTCTCCCGGAGGATCTGGCAGCCTACCAGCCCGAGCGGTTCGAAGCGTTTCTGGCCGAGCGTCGTAGGCTGATGGCGCAGAAGATCAAGCAGTATTACTGGGCGTTGTAAATGACGCAGGCAGCGCAAATAAGTTTACTTTCACATAAGAAATATTACTTTTCACGGCAATTTCCTCAGCCTTTACTGTTGCCTAACATACTGTTTTAACTGAAGAAAACGAGTTGGCACGGAATGCGCTATAGGACTGAACACCTGAATACCAAGGAAGTATGAAAATGTCAGAACTCAAGAAATTCCAAGTCCAAAGCGCTCGTCCACTACCGGTCATCGTATTGGCGGATACCAGCGGCAGTATGTCCGTCGACGGCAAGATCGAAGCCTTGAACAAAGGGCTCAAGGACATGATCGCCAGCTTTTCAGCCGAGAGCCGCCTGCGCGCGGAGATCCAGGTCAGCGTGATCACCTTTGGCGGCAGCCAAGCTGAGTTGAGCCTGCCTCTGACCCCGGCTCATCAGCTGCAAAGCTTTACACCGCTACTTGCAGAAGGCATGACCCCACTGGGCGGCGCTCTATCGCTGGCCAGCCAGATGATCGAAGACAAAGATTGCATCCCTTCCCGTGCCTACAAGCCGGTAATCGTGCTGGTATCCGATGGCTACCCCAATGATGACTGGCAAGGTTCCTTCGCTAGTCTGGTCAATGGTGAACGCTCCTCCAAGGCCACTCGCTTTGCCATGGCTATCGGTGCCGATGCTGATGAGGCCATGCTCGGCGACTTCGCCAATGACCCTGAGGCACCGCTGTTCCGTGCCGAAAATGCTCGCGATATTCACCGCTTCTTCCGTGCGGTGACTATGAGCGTCAGTGCACGGAGTCAGTCGGCTACGCCTAATCAATCTACACCCTTACAGATTCCCAACGCTGACGACCAAGACTGGGAATTCTGATGCCCTTGTTGGCAGCTGGGGCATCCGTGCGAGGCCCTTCGCATCAGCTGGATGGTGCGCCCAATCAGGATGCCTTATGCGTCAGCGGTAACCGAGGCGGCTGGTGTGTCGCTGTGGCTGATGGGCTGGGCAGCCGGCCACTTAGTCATATTGGCTCGCAGAAGGCCGTCCAACTGCTCAGGCAGTTGGCCCGACAGCGACAGGGCATTCCGCCCGGTGAAGTTGTCCCGGCTTTGCGTGATGCCTGGCTGGCGCATTTTGGTGATCGCTACAGAGCCCATGAGACGACCTGTCTCTGGGCCAGGGTGGATGCATCCGGACAAGGTGCGGCTGGTCAGGTTGGGGATGGTCTGCTGCTGGTCAGAAACCAGGGTGTATTTCAGGTGCTTACTGACCAGCGCCAGGGGTTCGGCAATCAGACCAATACCTTGGCGCAGGCTGGCACGCAGGGTTGTTACAGCACAGTGCTTGAGTTGAGCCAGCCGGGTGATGGCGTGTTGCTGATGACGGACGGCATATCGGATGACCTAATTCCAGAACAGCTAGAGCCATTCTTCGATGCGATCTACCAGCGTCAGTTGCGCTGCAGCAAACGCCGCATGCGCCAGTGGCTGACACGAGAGCTACACAGCTGGTCCACACCTCGTCATGGCGACGACAAGAGCATCGCTGGAATTTTCAGAGCGGATTGAAGCAGATGACCACGACTACGACAGCGCAGCAGAAGCGCGTGGTGCAGGACACCAAAGGCTCGGTTTATGAGCTGCGGGAGGAATTGAGCCGCGGTGGCCAGGGTATCGTCTACCGGACTCAGTATCCCCAGGTTCTGATCAAGGGTTTTACCAATAAAGATGAGCAAGTCCGCCAACGTTGGCATCGCCATATTGCTTGGCTGATTCACCAAGATCTCAGTGATCTGAAACTGGCCAGGCCGCTGGCTCTGCTGGCTGAGCCGCGCTTCGGCTACGTTATGGAGCTGATGGATGGTCTGGTTCCGTTGCAAGGCCTTCTAGACAGCTTCATCAATGCAGAAGATGAGGCGTCTGCCGATTATCTTCGGCAGGGTGGCCTGCGGCGGCGTATCCGTATTCTGAGCCAGCTGGCCAGAACACTGAATCAACTACATGCGCGCGGCATGCTTTACGGCGATCTATCCCCGAGCAACATCTTCGTATCGGATGACCCCATCCATGCGGAAACCTGGCTGATCGACTGCGACAACATCAGTCTCGAAGCGCACAGCGGCCTGACTTTGCACACGGCTGACTATGGCGCCCCAGAAGTGGTGCGTGGTGACGCGCTGCTGTCCAGTCTGACGGACATTTGGAGTTTTGCTGTCATCGCCTATCAGTTGCTGACCCATAACCACCCCTTTAAGGGCGAGTTGGTCAGTGATGGGGAGCCTGAAGAGGAGGAGGCCGCGCTGCGTGGTGAACACCCTTGGATCAATGACACGCGGGACGATGGCAATCAGTGTTTTGCCAACCTGCCCATCCAACTGATTGAGCACAGTCGGCTGCCAGTGCTCTTCAGCCGCTGCTTCGAGCAGGGGCGGCATCGCGCCAGTGAGCGACCGTGTATGGCCGAGTGGCTTGAGGCGCTGGCGGAAATTGACGAGCGCCTCTACTGCTGCGCCGGTTGCGGCGGCACTACCTTGCTGCCTGCGAAGCTTGATTCACTCGATGAAGCGTCATGCTTTTTCTGCGACGAACCTGCCGATAGCCGGCTGGTGTTGTTCGAGGAGTTTATCGCTCTGCCGGACGAAGCAGAGGGTTCGCCTGAGGAGCCAGGCAACATGATTGCCACTGGCCGCAAGGTATGGCTGCAACCGGGGGGCGATCTGGAGCTCAAGCGTTTGATGCCCACCTTCAGCTATGACCGTTGGCCCGCGGACCATCTCCGCATCGAATACTCCGATCAGGGGCTCGGCATCTACCCGCTGCCGCAGAGCAAATTGCATTTGCAGCGGGGCTCAGCGAAGAAGCCACTGGAGCGATACCAGGGGCTCAAGGAAAGTCTGCGCGGACAGCATGAGGAGCCTTATCGGCTCCATGTGGGTGAGCTGGCAGAGTCCCATGTCATTTGGCAGTTCCGGTGGTGATGGCGTATGGAATTTAAAGACTTTCCCCTGCTGTCCGAGGATGTGTTGGCGCTTTCTTCAGATGAGCTCATCGATGGCTTTCAGGCTGGTCAGGTGATTTTTCTCCAGAGCTATCAGGACGAGTGGCTGGCGATTCAGGGCGACTTACGTGTCAGGGTGAGCTGCGCTCCGGCTGATCATGGTCTTTTTAGCCGCCTAGTAATGCGCGATCAGAGCCGCTGGCTGCTGACCAGCAAACAGAGCGGCCAGCTACTGGTGCAGTACTGCGCACCAGTCGAAGTGTCCGCCATGCAGCTTGAGCTTGGGGTCGACGAGCTGATTGCCGATGATCTCTATGGGAAGCAGGAAATCGCCGATAAGAGCATCGAGCTCGCCTGCCGATGGTTCGCGGAGCAGTTCCTGGTGCGTGGGCTGGACGAGGGTGACTGGCTCACAGTCGCGCGCTTTAGCAACAGCACCTCCAAGGGAGGCTTCCAACTGCTGGGCAAGGGTTGGCGCGCCGATGTGGAGCAACGACAGGACCGTGGACTGCTGATCAAGCGCATTACCCGCCACTCGCGCCGTGACGGCGCGTTCTCCTTGCTGATCGGCCAGTTTGAGTTCCGTGATGCTTCTGTTGCCGCGGTTCTCAATAGCGCCAGTCAACAGGCGTTGCTGGATGCCGCGCTGAGAGATAGCGCCAGCTATTTGGAGTTGTGGAATCTCTACAACGACAAGGAGTGGCAGGGTGCGCTGATGAAGGCAGAGACGTTGCGCTCGCTGCGCTTCGTTCACTGGGAGGGTGCCGAAGAGGGACGTGAGAACGTATGGCGTCTGACGCCGAAATCTCAAGATGACTATCGGGAGTTCAGGGAGCGTTGGCGCAATCTTGAGTTGTCGGCAGACACTCAGGTTGACTTGGGTGCTGAGCGCCCTGACTGGTCGGAAGAGCTCACCACTGAGGAAGCAAATAAGGCTGCAAGCACTCCGCGTGGCACCATCCGCTTCGAGGCGGACTGCGTCATCTTTAAGCCAGCCTCAAACCGTCGTGGTGTTCGCCCTAAACAGGCAGAGGGCTGGTTGTACCTCTCATTGGCAGGTCATCGCTCCGTAGGGAAGCGGCGCTTGGCGGCGAAGCGTTCGATTGATTCGGGTAAGCGGTTGCCTCAACTGAAGTGGCTTTTGGAGGGGGTTGCGGTACCTGCAGCTAGGCATCGAACTATTCCAGCGATGACGCCCTACGCACGGGAAACGTTCAAAGGAGGGGAACCTACCCCGACGCAAAAGGATGCCTTGTATGCGGCACTGAACACACCGGATTTAGCCATCATCATTGGCCCTCCAGGTACAGGCAAGACTCAGGTGATCGCGGCGCTTCAGCGGCGCTTGGCTGAAGAGGCACGGGATCAGAACATTTCTGCGCAGGTTTTGATCAGCAGTTTTCAGCACGATGCCGTAGACAACGCTCTGGATCGCAGTGATGTGTTCGGCTTACCTGGCGCGCGCGTGGGTGGTAAGCGCGGCGCGAGCGATGAGGCGTCACTGATCGATCCCTGGCTTGAGCGGCATGCAGCCCATTTGCAGGAAAAAATTACTGCGGAGTACAGCAAATACCCGGAGCTGGAGCTAATCAGGGATTTGTCGACCAGGTTAGCGCTAGCTCGAGTTGTCGGTGTATCGCAAGTTCAGCAGGCGGAAGCATTCGACCGCATTTTGGATGGACTGCAAGGTTTGGATCAGAGCGGTCTGGTATTGCCGCCCAGGCTGGAAAGTCAGCTCGAAGACTATATCGAGCAACTCAAGAAGCAGGCGCCCAGCTTGGCCGAGAGCCAGCCGGACGGACAAGCCTTGCGACGCATTCGAGCACTACGTGTCGAGGCCTCTTCATTTGGCGACGATGGTCCTGATCGAGCCTGGGATTTGTTCAGTTGGTTGAAGCGTCATGGCCAAGGCAGCGCCGAGTTGCTGGCATTGCTGCAAGACGCTGCGGATAGCTCGCAGCTAGAGGAATCTGCCCTACATGCGCTTGCGGACTGCCAGGCTCGTCTACTCGAACAGTATTTGCCCGACTACCGGCCTACGGAGTTGAGGCGTCAGGCGGATCCTGAGGGTCAGACTCTGCTTGATGAAATCGACAGGCATCTAGAGAGCAAGCTGCGCCAGCGCAAACAGGGTGTGGCCTGGGTGCTGGAGCAGCTAGCCGACAGCCTGGCGATGGACCGCAATGCTGCTCAGGCTGTCGTTAATGAGTACTCCATGGTGGTGGGGGCAACCTGCCAGCAAGCTGCTGGCCGGCAGATGGCGAGCCTGAAGTCAGTGGCTGGTCTGGATAGCACCGATATTGAGTTCGACACCGTGGTGATCGATGAGGCCGCACGCGCCAATCCTCTGGATCTGTTTGTGCCGATGTCCATGGCCAAGCGGCGCATCGTCCTGGTAGGAGATGACCGGCAGTTGCCGCACATGCTCGAGCCTAACATTGAAGGGCAACTGCAGGAGGAGCACGAGCTGACCGAACTGCAATTGGCGGCGTTTCGCTCCAGCCTGTTCGAGCGCATGCGTGTGAAGCTGCAAGACCTGGAGAAGCAGGACACGATTCGCCGGGTCGTGATGCTGGATACCCAGTTCCGGATGCATCCCATACTGGGGAATTTCGTCAGCAAACAGTTCTACGAGGCTGTTGGTCTTGGGGAGGTACGCTCCGGCAAGGCTGCGGGAGATTTTGTTTTCTCCCAGGATTTTCTGGGTGCTCTAGGGGAGCTTGAGCAGCACTACCGAGGCCGGGTATGTCAATGGATCGACGTATCCGTTTCCCAGGGCAAGGATCAGCGCCCCGGGACCGGGACGAGTCGAGTCCGGGATATTGAGGCCCAGCGCATTGCTGAAGAAGTGGTCAGGCTGATGCAGGCCGGAGGTGACAGCCTCTCGATTGGCATCATCACTTTCTATGCGGCGCAACGTGATCTGATCATGGAGAAGCTTGCTCAGCAGCGGATAGAGGGGGTTGCGTTGATGGAGCGGCGCAACGGCTCCTATGAGCCACACGAGCATTTCAAATGGGCCAGAAAGGTGCGAAGCGATGGCTCAGTCAGCCTCGAAGAGCGACTGCGTATAGGTTCAGTCGATGCCTTTCAAGGCAAGGAGTTTGATGTCGTCTTATTGTCCTGCGTACGTACCTATCAGCAGGCAAGGCCTGGGCAAGCGAGCGGAGATGTAGTCGCTGACCGTGAGAAGCAATTGAATCGCCAGTTTGGCTTCCTGCGTTTGCCGAACCGAATGAACGTGGCCATGAGTCGCCAGCGGCAAATGTTGATCTGCGTGGGGGATGCTGCACTGGCAACCAGTCCCGAGGCGGAAGAGGCTGTGCCGGCATTGGCGGCTTTCTACCGGATGTGCAGAGGTGAGCATGGCAGTCTTCGTTGAAACCGGCACATACCTCAGGTTCGGCCTTGCTCCGAGGAGCAAGAAAAGGCCGGTGCTTTGGCCTGTGCTGGTGCATCGAGTGCTATACCCGGACGCCAAGCGAACGCAGTTGAATTTTTTTCAGCGTGCGGTGCTTGGGTTGATTCGTGCGCGCACTGTCCGCGACGAGGCTATCGCCGAGTTGACCGGGCTTCACCAGAACCTGATTAAGCTGATATTGGCTCAGGGCGTGAGTAATGGCTGGCTGGTGGAGAATGCTCAGGCATTGACGGCCAAGGGTGAGCGCCTGCTAGACGACGAGGAGATAGACGAGGCCAACCTGAAAACTGGCTATTTGCTACAGGACGCACTAACGGGACAGTTTTGGCCGCGCCTGGTTGCTCAGCTAAATCTACTAGAGCCAAAGGATCCGCTGGCTCACTATCCTGAATTCCTGAGCGAAAGAAAGACCGGAACTACCATCCGACCGTACATGATCGCAAGCGGAAGAGCTGATCTACCTGCACTTGATCATGAGTCCTTGACGCTAGCCTACCGGGATTATCGTGAAGACTATCGATCGAGCCAGCAGCTCGGCCAAGGCAACCAACTGTCGAAACAGATCAGTTTGCAGGGCGTGCAGCGACTGGATGATGCACCGCAATCTGCGCGGGCGCTTATCTGGGTGACGGCTGATGACGATGGCGTTGATCTTTGGTCGGTCAAGGATCCATTTGAGCTACGTGAGAATGCCTGGTGGCTGCAGGGCACACTTCTTCAGGTGATTGAGCGTGACGCCAAACTGCTCGCTCGTCTTGAGCCATTGGTGAGTGCGCCGCGTGCCGACAATCAAAGTGTCGAGCAATGGTTGGAGGCCTTGCGCAAGCAGACAGAGCTGCAGGTGCTAATTGAGTTCCCCTGGGTTGATCGCCAACCTGACATCAAGCGCCATTTGGCAGCACTGCTGGTGCGCAGGGAGAAGCTTCATCAAGGAGACAGCCACGACCAAGAGTTGGATGCGGCGATGATGGAGTGCCAGAAGCTGCTAGAGGTTGTCATGCAATGGCTAATTCGCACGTATCCAGCCGACGTTGGGCAGCTACCAAAACAGCAGCGGCCCGATCCGAAGCTCAATCGGCGGATTCTCTCAGCGTTGCAGATTCCTGCATTCACTGAGGATGTAATCAGGCTGCTATCTAGGCAGAAGATCGATCAAGTTGTCAGGGCCTGCTCCAAGCCAAGCGACTCACTCAAGGCCCTCCTGTTTGCCGCATCCATGGGCACTCTTAAGGCTCGGCAGCACCCGCTCAAGGTGCTGGGTGATAGGGATCTACAGTTGGCCAAGCTCCTGGAGCTTGCGGACCTACGTAACCAGAGCAGCCACGCCCAGAGCAGTTTTACCGGACGAGAAACAACTCAAATCACCAGTTGCATGGCGCTGGGCAGTATTCAATACGCCTTGGGCTTCACCGCATGTTTTAAGGAATGGATGTGATGGGGAAGAAGAGCTCGAATAAATTTGGCCCTCAGCAGATGCCTGCTGCTGCAACTGCCACGGCAGGAGTTCCGCGCCCTTCGTTGGAAAAGCTGATCCCTGTGTGGAGTGCTTCATTTGAGAACGCATCCAAGGTTTATCAGTCGTTTGATATGAGCCTTGATATTCATGTCGAGCCGGATTGGTTGCGTAGCGTGTGCGAGCGCTTCCAGTCTGATGGCGACACTGATCTTGCACGATGGATTGAGCAGTTCGCGGATGTGTGCAAGGAGCTTGTGCGGTTCAAGGAGCGCCTGTGTGATGAGGCTTCAGAGCGTTGGAACGAGGCTAACAAGCTAGCGTCCACTGTTGAGGTTCGGGAGCAAGTCATTGCTACAGAGCAGCAAGCGCTTGAGGTGGCGAGAGCAGCGTTGGCTCTTGCTCAGGCCGATTTTTCCGGCGACCAGCAGGCGCTGGCCAAGAGGAAGTCAGAACTGCTGGATGCTGAGCGTTCACTCAACATGCGCGAAACAAATGCGCAAGCCGGCTTCGTCGAGCAAAACGAAGATGCTCTGCGCCAGCTTGAGGATCGCCAGCGTCAGATGGTTCAGCAGCATGAGATTCAGTTACAGCGTTTGCAGGAGGAGAAGCGCCAGCTTGATAGCGAGCTTTCTTCGGTCGCCCGACGTCTGGCAGAGGTCAAATTCAACTGTACCGAGGCTGAGGCTGAACGCGTTAGTCAATTGGATCAGCGCGAGCACGAAATCAAGCAAAGCAAGATGGAACTTGATCGTGCGCGCAGCAGGCTTGATCGCGAGTGGTCCGAAATAAAAACGGCAGAAGTGGAAATGGAACAGCGCATTGCCACTGAAATGGCGGCAGAGCGTACGAGCCACGCTCAAACCATTTCTAGCCTGGAAAGTCAGCGTGATAGGGCCTGGAATAAAGCTGAAGAGTTAAAGAAACAGCTGGCTGATATGCAGGAGCTAAAGCTGGCGCTGGGTGAGCGAACAGGTAGAGAGATTCTGGAGCAGCTTGACAGCCTGACCCAGGAAAACAGGGTCCTGAAGCGTGACTTGGAACAGTCGGACACCGCTGAGCTTCAGCGGGAAAATGAATACCTGCGTAACAGCAAGGCTGATCTGGAGCGGGATCTTTCAGCTCTGCGACCCGAGCTCGATGAGCTGCGGCGAGAACTGAGCAGCAAGCGTGTCGCATCGACTGAGTTGGAGGCTGTTGCGCGTGAGAAACGAGTGTTGGAACAGCACAAAAATACGCTGGCAGTGCATATAGATGATCTGGAAAGCCGCATTGAGCAACTGACCAGCGCACAGAAGACGCAGACGCCATTCCCGGCAATGTCGCTGATGGACTCGGGTCGTGAGTACCGAGCCAGCATGGAGCTTGAGGAAGTGCCCGATCTCAAGTTGTTCGCCGAAGAGCTGCAGCACCGGATTGCCAAGGCCGAAAAGCATGTAGAGCTGTTCTATCCACTCGAAGATATTCGCGTGCTGCTTGGCGGCTTGTCCATGAGCCAATTGCATGTATTCCAAGGCATCAGCGGAACTGGCAAAACAAGTCTGGCCAAGGCTTTTGCCAAGGCAATGGGGGGCTTCTGCACGGACATCGCCGTCCAAGCCGGTTGGCGTGATCGCGACGATCTACTGGGGCATTACAACGCTTTCGAGCGGCGCTTTTACGAGAAAGACTGTTTGCAGGCCCTGTACAAGGCTCAGACCCCTCGCTGGCAGGACACCTGTAACGTCATCCTGCTGGACGAAATGAATCTATCTCGCCCCGAGCAGTACTTTGCCGAGTTCCTCTCCGCATTGGAGAAGAACAATCGGGACGAGCGCTTGATCAGTCTGTCCGAGACGGCCCTACCAAATGCACCCACGATGCTACATGAGGGGCGCAAGATCCTGGTGCCAGGAAATGTCTGGTTCATTGGTACGGCCAATCATGATGAAACTACCAATGAACTGGCTGACAAGACCTATGACCGTGCTCATGTGATGACACTGCCCAAGCAGGATCATCGTTTCGATATCAAGAAAATGGAGCCGGTGAACTACTCCTATCGCTCTTTGCGCAAAGCATTTGACCGCGCTCGTGAAGGGCGAAAGGTGGAGGTTGTTGAGTTGCTGAAGCGTTTGACTAGTGACGCATTCACTGAGCAGTTGGGCAGCCAGTTTGCGCTTGGGTGGGGCAATCGCTTTGAAAAGCAGGCTCTGGATTTCATTCCCGTGATGCAGGCTTGCGGAGCTTCTTCTGGTGATGCGC
>LNFM01024116.1_pt1 | contig 16015 bp, 20 predicted proteins | sample 596031 | NCBI WGS metagenome assembly LNFM01 (sample SAMN04254537, study PRJNA301005) | activated carbon metagenome | isolation source: dual media filters at the Ann Arbor, Michigan drinking water treatment plant | place: USA: Ann Arbor | reverse complement strand
GCACGCACTTCTTCAGCCCCGCCAATGTCATGAAGCTGCTGGAGGTGGTGCGCGGCAAGGCCACCGCCAAGGACGTGCTGGCCACCGTGATGGCCCTGGGCAAGAAGATCAAGAAGACCTCGGTGGTCTCGGGCGTCTGCGACGGATTCATCGGCAACCGCATGATCGAGCAGTACAGCCGCCAGGCCGGCTTCCTGCTCGAGGAAGGCTGCACGCCGGCGCAGGTCGACAAGGCGGTCGAGAAGTTCGGCTTCGCAATGGGCCCCTTCCGCATGGGCGACCTCGCCGGCAACGACATCGGCTGGGCCATCCGCAAGCGCCGCTATGTCGAGAAGCCCAACATGCGCTACAGCAAGACCGCCGACCTGCTGTGCGAGCTGGGCCGCTACGGCCAGAAGACGGGCGCCGGCTGGTACGACTACCAGGCCGGCAAGCGCGACGCCATCCCGTCGCCGGTGGTCGTCGAGATGATCGAGAAGCACCGCGCTGCGCTGGGCATCACGCCGCGCAAGATCAGCGACGAGGAGATCGTGCACCGCCTGGTGTATTCGCTCGTCAACGAAGGCGCCAAGATCCTCGAGGAGGGCATCGCCAGCAAGGCCAGCGACATCGACATGGTCTACCTCACCGGCTACGGCTTCCCGCTGTGGCGCGGCGGGCCCATGTGCTATGCCGACACGCAGGGCCTGTTCAACGTCGTGCAGGCGATGAAGCGCTTTGCCGCCAACCCGCTGGACGACGCCAGCTTCTGGCAGCCCGCGCCGCTGCTGGCCCGCCTGGCGGCCGAAGGCAAGAGCTTCAGCTGACGCAGGCGATGGTCAAGCGCGCGCTGCTGGGCTTGCTGGGGCTGCTGCTCCTGCTGCTCGCCGCGCTCGCGCTGAACACGGGGCGGCGAGGCTCGTTGCAGATCGACGCCGCGCCGCTGCCGCCGCTGGCGGTGGACGCCGACGCGGCCGCGGCGTCGCTGTCGGCCGCGGTGAAGGCGCGCACCGTCAGCGGGCTGCTCGACCCCGCCGGCCTGGAGCAGGCCTTCGACCAGCTGCAGGCCCACCTGCAGCAGCGCTATCCGCTGATGCACGCGCGCCTGAAGCTCGAACGCGTGGGGCGCACCCTGGTCTACACCTGGCCGGGCAGCGATCCCCAGGCCAAGGCCGTCGGCTGGCTGGCGCACCAGGACGTGGCGCCGGTCGCGCCGGGCACCGAATCGCTGTGGAAGCAGCCGCCGTTCTCTGGCGCCATCGACGGCGGATTCGTCTGGGGCCGTGGCGCCTGGGACAACAAGGGCAACCTCATCGCGCAGTTCGAAGCCGTGGAGATGCTGCTGAAGGCCGGCTTCCAGCCGCGCCGCACGGTCATCCTGGTGGCCGGGCACGACGAGGAGCTGGGCGGCACGAACGGCGCCATCCCGGTGGCGAAGATGCTGCAGCAGCGCGGCGTGCGCTTCGACTACGTCATCGACGAGGGCCTGACCATCACCGAAGGCATCGTGCCGGGCATCGCCGCGCCCGTGGCCCTGGTGGGGGTGGCCGAGAAGGGCTACATGTCGCTGCAACTGGCCGTCGACGCGCCACCGGGGCATTCGTCGATGCCGCCCGCTCCGGGCCTGGGGGCCATCAACCGGCTGGCACAGGCGCTGGCCCGGCTCGACCAGCAACCGGTGCCCGGGGGCCTGTCGGGCGTGGCCGGGCGCATGTTCGAGACCCTGGCGCCCGAGATGGCCCTGCCGCAGCGCGTGGCCATGAGCAACCTGTGGCTGCTGGGGCCCGTGGTCGAGAGGATGCTCGGCGGCTCGCCCAGCACCAACGCGCTGATGCGCAGCACCACGGCCATGACCATGCTGCGCGCCGGCGTGAAGGAAAACGTGCTGCCCGGCCGTGCCGAGGCCATCGTCAATTTCCGGCTGCTGCCGGGCGACACCGCCGAGAGCGTCACCGCCCACGTGCGCCGCGTGGTGGCCGACGATGCCGTCGAGATCAGGACCATCACCGCCGGCGTGCCGGCCTCGCGCGTCTCGCCGTCAGACGGCGCGGCCTACCAGCGCGTGGCGCGCACGCTGCGCGAGGTGGTGCCCGGCGTCGTCGTCGCACCGGGCCTGATGCTCGGCGGCACCGACGCGCGCTGGTTCGACGACATCGCCGATCACGTGTTCCGCTTTTCCCCCATCCGCACCCGGTCCGAAGACCTGTCGCGTTTCCACGGCACCGACGAACGCCTGTCGGTCACGCATCTCGCGGAGATGATCCGCTTCTATCACCGGCTGCTGTCGCAGTCGGCTTCCTGACCCCTTTCCTCCCCTCTTTCCCCAAGGACGCCCACCATGACCCAAGCCGTCATCGTCTCCACCGCCCGCACCCCCCTGGCCAAGAGCTGGAAGGGCGCCTTCAACATGACCCACGGCGCCACGCTGGGCGGCTTTGCCGTCAAGGCGGCGGTCGAACGCGCGGGCATCGACCCCGGCGCAGTGGAGGACGTGCTGATGGGCTGCGCCAACCCCGAAGGTGCCACCGGCGCCAACATCGCCCGTCAGATCGCGCTGCGCGCCGGCCTGCCGGTGACGGTGAGCGGCGCCACTGTCAACCGCTTCTGCAGCAGCGGCCTGCAGACCATCGCGATGGCCTCGCAGCGCATCATCGCCGGCGAAGGCGACGTCTTCGTGGCCGGCGGCGTCGAGAGCATCTCCTGCGTGCAGCAGGAGATGAACCAGCACATGCTGGCCGACCCCTGGCTGCACGATGCTGCAGACCGCCGAGACCGTGGCCAAGCGCTACAACGTGGCCAAGGAGCGCATGGACCACTACGGCGCCGGCAGCCAGCAGAAGGCCTGTGCCGCGCAGGAGAAGGGCCTGTTCAACGACGAGATCGTGGCCTGCACCGTCACCGCCGGCGTGGCCGATGCGGTGATGGGCCTGCGCAGCAAGCAGGTGACGGTGAGCGCCGACGAAGGCCTGCGCGCCGGCACCACCTACGACAGCATCAAGGACATCCGCACCGCCATGCCCGGCGGCGTGGTGACGGCCGGCAACGCCAGCCAGTTCAGCGACGGCGCCGGCGCCTGCGTGGTGGTGAGCGACACCTATGCGCAGCAGAAGGGACTGAAGCCGCTGGGCCGCTTCCTCGGCTTCGCCGTGGCCGGCTGCGAGCCCGACGAAATGGGCATCGGCCCGGTCTTCGCCGTGCCCAAGGTGCTGGCCCGCCTGGGCCTCAAGGTCGACGACATCGACCTGTGGGAACTCAACGAGGCCTTCGCGGTGCAGGTGCTGTACTGCGCCGACCGGCTGGGCATCCCGATGGACCGGCTGAACGTCAACGGCGGCGCCATCGCCCTGGGCCACCCCTACGGCGTGAGCGGCCAGCGTCTGACCGGCCACGCGCTGATCGAAGGCAAGCGCCGTGGCGCCAAGCGCGTGTGCGTCACCATGTGCATCGGCGGCGGCATGGGCGCTGCCGGCGTCTTCGAGGTGCTGTGACCGGGCCGTCCGCACGATGAAGGCCGACCTCGACTCGCTGCGACACTTCCTGGCCCTGTCGCCCTTCATGGTCGACCTCGGGGCCGAGGCCGTGGCGGTGTCCGAAGGCCGCGTCAGCACCGTGCTGGCACTGGCACCGCGCCACCTGCAGCACACGGGCCAGGCGCATGCGGGCGTGAGCTCCACCCTGGCCGACCACACGATGGGCTCGGCCGCCCAGACGCTGGCCCCCGAGGGCTTCTGGGTCGTCACCGCGGAGCTGAAGGTCAGCCTGCTGCGCCCGGCCCGGGGTGCCCGGCTGGTGTGCGATGCGGTGGTCCTCAAGCCCGGGCGCACGCTGATGTTCACCGAGGCCCAGGTGTGGGCCGAGGACGATGGCCGCGACGGCGACGACATCCCCACCCGGGTGCTCGTCGCCAAGGCTTCCGCCACGATGGCCGTCACCATGGCCGCCAAGCCTGCTCGGAAAGACTGACACTCCCCCCATGCGCCAGACCCTCGACTTCCTGCTCAACGACTGGCTCGGCGTCGAATCGCTGCTGCAGCGCGAGCGCTTCGCCGACCATTCCGCCGAGACCTTCGCCTCGGTGCTGGACACCTGCGAGCGCATCGCGCGCGAGAAGTTCGCGCCCTTCAACCGCCTGTCCGACACGCAGGAGCCGCACTTCGACGGCGAACGCGTGCACCTGCCCGAGGCCACGCACGCCGCGATGGCGGCGTACGTCGACAGCGGCATGCTGGCCGCGGCGCAGGACTACGAACTCGGCGGCATGCAGCTGCCCTGCGTCATCGAGATGGCGGCCAACGCCTTCTTCAGCAAGGCCAGCGTGGCGATGGGCGGCTACGCGATGCTCACCAGCGGCAACGCCAACCTGCTGATGGCGCACGGCACGCCGCTGCAGCGCGAGGTGTTCGCGAAGAATCAGTTCGCCGGGCGCTGGTTCGGCACCATGTGCCTGAGCGAGCCGCAGGCCGGCAGCAGTCTGAGCGACGTGGCCACGCGGGCAGTTCCTGACGGCGCAGACTTCGAAGCCGACCCGCTGGGCCCCCGAGATGTGGATCAGCGGCGGCGAGCACGAGATCACCGAGAACATCGTGCACCTGGTGCTGGCCAAGATCCCCGGGCCCGACGGCAAGCCGGTGCCGGGCACGCGCGGCATCTCGCTGTTCATCGTGCCGAAGAAGCTGGTCGACGCCCAGGGCGCCTTGACCGGCGAGCGCAACGATGTCGCGCTGGCCGGCCTGAACCACAAGCTGGGCTACCGCGGCACCACCAACACGCTGCTGAACTTCGGCGAGGGCAAGTACCCCGTTCGCGGCGGGGCAGGCGCCATCGGCTACCTCGTCGGCAAGCCGGGCGAAGGCCTGCGCTGCATGTTCCACATGATGAACGAGGCGCGCATCGGCGTCGGCCTGGGCGCGGTGATGCTGGGCTACGCCGGCTACGAGGCCAGCCTCGATTACGCGAAGCAGCGTCCGCAGGGCCGGCCGGTCACGGGCGCGGGCAAGGACGCCACGCAGCCGCCCGTGCCCATCATCCAGCACGCCGACGTCAAGCGCATGCTGCTGGCGCAGAAGTCGTACGTCGAAGGCGGCCTGGCGCTGGAGCTCTACTGTGCGCGCCTGGTGGACGAACTGCACACAGGCGACGAGGCGGCTGCGCGCGAGGCCGGCACGCTGCTGGAGGTGCTGACGCCCATCGCCAAGAGCTGGCCCAGCGAGTGGTGCCTGGAGGCCAACTCGCTGGCCATCCAGGTGCACGGCGGCTATGGCTACACGCGCGACTTCATGGTCGAGCAGTACTGGCGCGACAACCGCCTGAACATGATCCACGAAGGCACGCATGGCATCCAGGGCATGGACCTGCTGGGCCGCAAGGTGGTGATGGACGGCGGCGCCGGCCTGAAGCTGCTGGCCACGCGCGTCAGCGCCACCCTCGAAAGCGCCGGCCAGGTGCCCGGCCTGGCCGAGCCGGCCAACGCGCTGGCCGCGGCACTGCAGCGGCTGGGCGCGGCCACCCGTTCGGCCTGGTCCACCGGCGTGCCCGAGGAAGCCCTGGCCAACGCCACGCCCTACCTGCAGGCCTTCGGTCACGTCGTGCTGGCCTGGCTGTGGCTGGACGTGGCGATGGCCGCAGAGCGCAGCGGCGGCGTGCTGAAGCCCGGCAAGCGGGCCGCCATGCGCTACTTCTTCGCCTACGAACTGCCCAAGGTCGACGCCTGGCTCGGCCCGGTCGCCGCCCGCGAACCGCTGTGCCGCGACATGCAGGCGGACTGGTTCTGACGATGAAGCCTGCGGCCGTCGAGAACTGGGCCTGGCTGCTGATCTATGGCGGCCTGCTGGTGCTGTGCCTGGGCCTGTTCATCCTGCAGCTGGGCGGCGACTGGGGCTGGGCCCTGGTGGTGCCGGGCATCCTGGCGGCGCTGGCCGGCGTCGTGCTGATCTACCTGCGTTCCCGCATGGGCGACTGAACGGCCCCTTCACTTTCCTTCGACCCCCCTTCCACCGAATACCCCGAACCCCCCCGACAACGGAGCCATGGCATGAGCACACCGATCCAGAAACTCTTCGACCTCACCGGCAAGACCGCGCTCGTCACCGGCGGCTCGCGCGGCCTGGGCCTGCAGATCGCCGAAGCGCTGGGCGAAGCCGGCGCCAAGATCATGCTGACCTCGCGCAAGGCGGCCGACCTCGAAGAAGCCGCCGCCCACCTGCAGGACCGCGGCATCGACACGCGCTGGATCGCCGCCGATGCGAGCGACCCGGCGCAGGTCAAGCGCGTCGTCGACGAGACGCTGCAGCGCCTGGGCGAGATCGACATCCTCGTCAACAACGCCGGCGCCACCTGGGGCGCGCCGGCCGAGGACTACCCGCTGGAAGCCTGGGACAAGGTGATGAACCTGAACATCCGCAGCGTCTTCCTGTTCAGCCAGGCGGTGGGCAAGGCCAGCATGATCCCGCGCAAGAGCGGCCGCATCATCAACGTGGCCAGCATCGCGGGGCTGAACGGTTCGGCCGACGTCGAGTTCATCGCCTACGGCACCAGCAAGGGCGCGGTGGTCAACTTCACGCGCACGCTGGCGGGCGAGTGGGGCGAGCACGGCATCACCGTCAACGCCGTGGCACCGGGTTTCTTCCCCAGCAAGATGACCAAGGGCGTGCTGGAGCACTTCGGTGCCGACAAGCTCGCCTCGCACGCACCGCTGAAGCGCCTGGGCGACGACGACGACCTCAAGGGTGCCGCGTTGCTGTTCGCCAGCGCGGCCGGCAAGCACATCACCGGGCAGATCCTGGCGATCGACGGCGGCGTCAGCGCCGTGCACGGTGGTGGTTGACGTGGACCACCCCCTACGCGCTTCGCGCGCCATCCCGCGTGAAATCGCGGGATGGCCTTCGCCAGGCGCAGGACGCCTGCCGTCGTCCTGCGTCCGGGCTCAGCCCACCTCAAGGGGGCAACGCCAGCGGCCCGGCAAAGCCGGTTCCGCGGCGTTTGCTTGATGGTTCAGTGAGCACTGCAATGTCGTCATCGCCCATTCAGTTTCCAGTGCGCATTCCTTTCGTCGAGGAACTCGGCCTCGAGCTGTGGGCCTGTGCCGACGGGCGTTCGGAGCTTCGCGTGGACCTCGAAGAGGCCCACCTCAACAGCTGGGAAGTGGCGCACGGCGGCGTGCTGATGACGCTGCTGGACGTGTCGATGGCGGTGGCGGCGCGCAGCGCCAACGAGACCGAGCCCGGCTCGGGCCCCGGCGTGGCCACCGTCGAGATGAAGACCAGCTTCATGCAGCCCGCCCGAGGCCAGCTCAAGGCTCAGGCCCGCGTGATGCACAAGACCGCCACGATGGCCTTCGCCGAAGCCAGCGTGCACGACGACCAGGGCCGCCTGTGCGCCCATGCCACCGGCACCTTCAAGTACCTGCGCGCGCTGCCCGTCGGCCGCGGCAGCCACCCCCTTCAACGCAACGATTCAGCGGACACCCCATGAGCCTCGTCAACCAGCAGATCCTTCTCGCCTCGCGCCCGACCGGCGAGCCCAGCGTCGACAACTTCCGCCTCGTCGAGACCCCCGTGCCCGCGCTGCAGGACGGCCAGGTGCTGGTGCGCCACCACTACCTGAGCCGGCCGCATGAACGACGGCAAGAGCTACGCGCAGCCGCAGCCGCTGGACGCCGTGATGATCGGCGGCACGGTGGGCGAGGTCGTGGAGTCGCGCCACGCCGCCTACCAGGCCGGCGACAAGGTCGTCGGCATGGGCGGCTGGCAGCACTACTCGGTGGTCGACGGTGGCGCGGCCGGCATGATGCGCAAGGTCGACACCACGCACGTGCCGCTGTCGGCCTACCTCGGCGCGGTGGGCATGCCGGGCGTCACGGCCTGGGTCGGCCTGACCGACATCATCGCCGCGAAGGCCGGCGAGACCGTGGTCGTCAGCGCAGCGAGTGGCGCGGTGGGCAGTGCCGTGGGGCAGCTGGCCAAGTCGCGCGGCTGCCGCGTGGTGGGCATCGCCGGCGGCGCCGACAAGTGCAGCTACACGACGCAGGAACTCGGCTTCGACGCCTGCATCGACTACAAGGCCCACGCCGACCTCAAGGCGCTGATGGGTGCGCTGAACGGCATCGACGGCTACTTCGAGAACGTCGGCGGCGTCATCCTCGACGCGGTGATGGCGCGCATGAACGCCTTCGGCCGCATCGCCTTCTGCGGGATGATCGCCGGCTACAGCGGCCAGCCCATTCCCATGGCCAACCCCTCGCTGATCCTGATCTCGCGCCTGAAGCTGCAGGGCTTCATCGTCAGCGAGCACCTGCCGCGCTGGCCGGCGGCGCTGCAGGAGCTGGGCACGATGGTGGCCACCGGCAAGCTGAAGTACCGCGAGACCGTGGCGCCGAACCTCGCCGCCGCGCCCGAGGCCTTCCTGGGCCTGCTGAAGGGCCGCAACTTCGGCAAGCAGATCGTCAAGCTGGTCTGATCGGGTCGACGTGATCTGGACCTGGCAGCGCTTCGGCGACCTCGGCGTCGACCGCCTGTACGACGCCCTGGCGCTGCGCTGCCGTGTCTTCGTCGTCGAACAGGCCTGCGCCTACCTCGACCCCGACGGCATCGATCGCCAGAGCTGGCATCTGCTGGGTCACGACCAGGCCGGCGCGCTGCAGGCTGGCCTGCGCGTGGTCGACCCCGGCCTGAAGTACACCGAGCCGGCCATCGGCCGCGTCGTCGTGGCCCCTGAGCGGCGTGGCACCGGCCTCGGGCTGGCGCTGATGGTCGAAGGCATCGCCCGCTGCGAAGACGTCTGGCCGGGCCGCGGCATCCGCATCAGCGCGCAGGCCCACCTCGCGCGCTTCTACGGCAGCCTGGGCTTCGAGTCCGTGGGCGAGCCCTACCTCGAAGACGACATTCCTCATCTGGAGATGCTGCGGAGGTCCGCATGAGCGAGGTCACGAGCACGGCGCTGCCCACGACCCATGAGGTCAGCAACCAGAGCACGCCTTTCGAGGAGGTGAACCTGTGGCGCGGCAACCTGCCGCTGCAGGCGGCGTTGCAGCACCACCACCCCGGCTTCGACCGTGCGCGCTTCGACGCGCTGGGCGCCGAGGCCGGCAGCGCCGCGATGCAGACGCACGCCCGGCTGGCCAACGTGCACCCGCCCGCGCTGCAGACGCACGACCGCTTCGGCCACCGCGTCGACCGTGTCGAGTTCCATCCCTCGTACCACGCGCTGCTGGGCGCAGCGCTGCGCCAGCGCCTGCACGGAGCGCCCTGGGTCGAGGGGCCCGGCAGCCACCTGGAGCGCGCGGCGGCCTTCATGCTCTTCACCGAGCTGGAGCCTTCGGTGCTGTGCCCCGTCTCGATGAGCTACGCCGTCGCCCCGGCCTTGCGCACCATGCCGGCGCTGTGGTCCGAATGGGGCCCGCGCCTGGCGTCGCCCGACTACGACGAACGCTTCGTGCCCGCGCCCACGAAGCGGGCCGTCACCATGGGCATGGGCATGACCGAGAAGCAGGGCGGCTCCGACGTGCGCGCCAACACCACGGCAGCCACGTTCGACGGCGACGACGCCTGGGGCCGCCGCTTCCGCCTGACCGGCCACAAGTGGTTCTTCTCGGCGCCGATGTGCGACGCCTTCCTCGTGCTGGCGCAGGCGCCCGCCGGGCTGAGCTGCTTCTTCCTGCCGCGCTGGCGGCCCGACGGCTCGCTCAACGCCATCGCCCTCCAGCGCCTGAAGCACAAGCTGGGCAACCACGCCAACGCCAGCAGCGAGGTCGAGTTCCACGGCGCCCACGCCTGGCTGGTGGGCGACGAGGGCCGCGGCGTGCCGCAGATCCTCGCCATGGGCGCGCTGACGCGGCTGGACTGCGCGCTGGGCACCGCCGGCCTGATGCGCCACGCGCTGTCGCTCGCCCTGCACCACACGGTGCAGCGCCGTGCCTTCGGCAAGCGCCTGATCGATCAGCCGATGATGAAGAACGTGCTGGCCGACCTGGCGCTGGAAAGCGAAGCCGCCACCGCACTGGCGATGCGCCTGGCCGCTGCGGTCGACCGCACCGAGCACGGGCAGGACGCCGACGGATTCGAGGCGCTGATGCGCCGGGTGCTGACGCCCATCGCCAAGTTCTGGGTCTGCAAGCGCGGCAGCGCCTTCGCCCAGGAGGCCATGGAGTGCCTGGGCGGTAACGGCTACGTGGAAGAAGGCGGGCAGGGCGTGATGGCGCGCATCTACCGCGAGATGCCGCTGAATTCGATCTGGGAAGGTGCCGGCAACATCATGGCGCTGGACCTGTTGCGTGCGCTGCGCACCGGCCCGGTGGCCGATGCCCTGATGCGCGAGGCCGAGCCGGCCATCAGTGGCAGCCCGGCCGCCGCGCGCCTGGCCGATCGCGTGCTGCACGGCCTGGACGGTGCCACCGACGAAGCCCAGGCGCGCCGCCTGGCGCGCGACGTCGCGCTGCTGGTGCAGGCCGCGCTGTTGCGACAGACCGCCCCCGACGAAGTCTTCGATGCCTTCTGCGCTTCGCGTCTGCAGGGTGGCGGTGCCGATGTCTTCGGCCTGCTGCCGGCGGGCCTGGCGCTCGATCCGATCATTGCGCGCGCGATGCCGTCCAACGCCTGACACCCGGGCACCACCACGATGCACGACACCCCCCTCCTCCACCACTATGCCGGCTCGCCCTTCAGCGAGAAGCTGCGCCTGATCTTCGGCTTCAAGGGTTTGGACTGGGGCTCGGTCACCGTGCCGGTGATCATGCCCAAGCCCGACGTCGTGGCCTTGACGGGCGGCTACCGCAAGACGCCCATCCTGCAGGTCGGTGCCGACGTCTACTGCGACACCGCGCTCATGGCCCGCGTGCTCGAAGCGCGGCGGCCCACCCCCACGCTGTACCCGGCCTCGGCGCCGCTGGCCCCGGTGCTGGCGCAGTGGGCCGACAGCACGCTGTTCTGGACCGTCATCCCCTACACGATGCAGCCCGCGGGCCTGGCCGCCATCTTCGCCGGCGTACCGCCCGAGGTGCTGAAGGCCTTCGCTGCCGACCGCGCGCCCTTCACCGCGGGCATGAAGCGGCTGACCGTGCCCGACGCCACCGTGCAGCTCGCCGCGCACCTGGCCGTGCTGGAAGCCCAGCTGGGGCACGGCAAGCCCTGGCTGTTCGGCGACGAGGCCAGCATCGCCGACTTCTCGGTTGCGCACTGCCTTTGGTACGTGCGCCGCGCGCCGCCCGTGGCCGGCATCCTGGCGCCTCACGCGCGCCTGGGCGCCTGGCTCGACCGCGTGCTGGCGCTGGGACACGGGCGCTTCCAGAAGCTCGACAGCACCGAGGCGCTGGCCATCGCGAAGACCGCGCCGGCGCACGCCGCCACGCAGGTCGAGCCCGGCCTCGGCTTCGACGCCGGCGACGCCGTGACCGTGGCCGCCACCGACTACGGCAGCGACCCCGTGGCGGGCGCCCTCGTGGGCCTGTCGGCCGACGAGATGGTGCTGCGCCGCCATGACGAACGTGCCGGCACCGTGCACGTCCACTTTCCCCGATTCGGGTTCCAGTTGAAGAAGGATCCAGCATGAATCACATGTTCTTGACATCGATGGGCGGGCCGAGCGCCGGGCCGCTCCCAAGCCGGCCCGCCATCCCCTTGGGGGATCGGTCGACGTACACGTCGGACGAGGGGCTCCTATGACCACACCGTTTCCCGGCGGCACCGCCGTCATCACCGGCGCCGCCTCGGGCTTCGGCCTGGAGGCCAGCCGCATCGCCGCGCGCCAGGGCATGAACGTCGTGATGGCGGACGTGCAGGCCGACGTGCTGGAGGCCGCCGCGGCCGAGGTGCGCGCGCTGGGGGTGCAGGTGCTGCCCTTCAGGCTGGACGTGGCCAAGGCGGCCGAAGTCGAGGCGCTGGGCGCCGCGACGATGGAGCGTTTCGGCGCGCCCAGCTTCGTCTTCAACAACGCCGGCGTGGGCGCCGGCGGCCTGATCTGGGAACACACGCTGAAGGACTGGGAGTGGGTCGTCGGCGTCAACCTGATGGGCGTGGCGCACGGCGTGCGCGTCTTCACGCCGATGATGCTGGCCGCCGCGAAGGCCGACCCCGCCTGGCGCGGCCACATCGTCAACACCGCCAGCATGGCCGGCCTGCTCAACGCCCCCAACATGGGGGTCTACAACGTCACCAAGCATGCCGTGGTGTCGATGAGCGAAACGCTCTACCAGGACCTGTCGCTGGTCACCGACCAGGTGCATGCCCACGTGCTGTGCCCGTACTTTGTGCCCACCGGCATCCACAAGAGCGAGCGCAACCGCCCGGCCGAGATGAAGGACGAGGCGTCGCGCCCCACGCGCAGCCAGCTCATCGCCCAGGCCATGAGCGACAAGGCCGTCAGCAGCGGCAAGCTCACCGCCGCGCAGGTGGCGCAGTTCGTCTTCGACGCGATGATGGAGAACCGCTTCTACGTCTTCAGCCACCCCAAGTCGCTGGCCGGCGTGCAGCTGCGCCTGGAAGACGTGGTGCAGGGGCGCAACCCCACCGACCCCTTCAAGGAGCGGCCCGAGATCGGCCAGCAGCTGCGCGCCTCGTTGCGCGACGCCTGAGGCCGGCTCAGCAGCCGCCGCTCAGCGGCAAGGAGGCGGCCTGCAAGGGCGCGCCGAGCGGGCCGTCGGTGACGACGAAGACGGCGCGTCGCGGGTGCTGCGCCACGCCGTCGGCCACCGTCAGCTGTGCGGTGTGGCCGGCTTCTGCGGCCCAGCCGGCCAGGGGCTGGTACAGCCGCACCACGTGGTCGTGCCGCAAGGTCTCGCCGGCGTTCTCGCCGGCCCGCACCGCGCTCTGGTGGTTGTCCTCCACCACCACCCAGTACCCGGCCAGATTGCGCGCAGCAGGGCTCGCGGCCACCTTCGCCGTGATCTGCTGGCCGCTGCGCTGCAAGGCCACCTGCGGCACCAGGCCGCGTGCTGCCGCCGTGGGCAGCGCGGGCCAGCCGCGCCAGTCCCGGCCGTCTACGATGACCTGGGGGGTGTAGACCTGCCGGCGGTTCGCCTTCTGCGCCAGCAGCGACTGTCTGTCGGTACCCTCGCGCAGCGCGAAGCGATCGGGCCAGCCCAGGCGGTCCCAGTAGCCGACGTGGAAGGCCAGCGGCAGCACGTCGACGCGGCCCTTCAAGCTGCTCAACCAGCGGTCCGCCGGCGGGCAGGAGCTGCAGCCTTCGGACGTGTACAGCTCGACGACGGCGGGGGGCGTGGCCGGCGACGCCGCCGAGCACTGGGCCGGGCCCACCTGCACCTCGGCGTGCAGGGCCGCCGCCGCCAGCAGGCCGGTGGCGAACAGGGCAGGGCGGATCGATGAGGCGGTCATGGGCGGGCTCCTCGGGCAACTGCGCACGACCCTGGGTCGCGGGGGGCACCGCGGATCTGACACCGCTGCGTGTCGCCCCGACAATCACGGCTGCACTCTTCCACCCGAACCACCATGCGCAAGACGTCCACCGGCGGCCTCGTCTATTCCACCGAAGCCGGCCGCATGTGCCCGGCCTGCCGGCAGCCCGTGGCGTCGTGCCTGTGCAAGGCCGCTCCCCCCGTGCCGGCCGGCGACGGCGTCGTGCGCGTCAGCCGTGAGACGAAGGGTCGGGGCGGCAAGGCCGTGACGCTGGTGCGCGGGGTGCCGCTGGCCGCCGACGAGCTGGCCGCCCTGGGCAAGCGCCTGCGCAACGCCTGCGGTGCCGGCGGCACCGCCAAGGACGGCGTGCTGGAAGTGCAGGGCGACCACGTCGAGCGCTTGCTGGCGCTGCTGAAGGCCGAAGGCTGGAACGTCAAGCGCGCCGGGGGTTGACCGGCCGCCCGTACACTGGCCCGATGACAGCAACGACCAGCATCAGCAGCGACGGTGATGACGGCGGCGCCGACACCATCGAGCCCATCCACGAAGACCGGCTGTGGCGCGACAACGGCTGGACCGCGCGCGTGGTGAAGAACAACGACGACGAAGGCTGGGCCGTCGAGATGACGCTGCAGGGTCAGGCCGAGCCTGCGCTGACCGGCCCCAGAAGAACCCCAAGCCCCTGGACGTCAACGCCTTCCACACCCTGGTGAAGACCGCCAGCGAGGTGCTGCGCCGCCACGAGCAGCAGCTGCACGCGCAGCTGCACAAGTCGGTGGTGGTCGAGACACCGGCCGGCCGCATCACCGTCACCCAGGACATCGTGCCCGACGACGACGACCCGCACGCGCTGCTGGCGGCGCGCGACGCCGACGGCGAACTCCTGGGCGAACGTCGCGTCGTCGCCAGCTTCAAGCTCAACAGCGCGAGCGCGCAGCGCTGGATCGAATCGGGCTACGGCCGGCCTGCTTGAGGGCGGCGGGGCCGCATCACTTCTTCTTGGCGACCAGGCCGATCAGCGCCGAGCGGCCGCTGTGGCCGCTGCCCTCCGACACCTCGGCCTCGTAGTCGCGCAGTTCCACGATGTCCATCGTGTTCTCGAAGGCCGCGCGCAGCAGGGCGGGCGTGTACAGGTGCTCCAGCTGCGGCGGCCCGCCCGTGCGGTAGACCAGCTGCTGCGGCGTGTAGCCCTGCAGCAGCAGGGTGCCCCCGGGCTTCAGCGCGCTGACGATGTGGGCGAACAGCCTCGACCGCATCGCGGGGTCGGCGAACTGCACGAAGATCGCAGCCACGCCATCCCAGGCGCCGGGCGTCCAGTCGAAGTTGTCGCAGCCGGCCAGCGTGTAGTCGACGGACACGCCCTGGCTCGCGGCCAGCTGGCGGGCCTTGGCCACCCCGACCTCGGCGATGTCGAAAGCATCGACCACCAGGCCGCGCGACGCCAGCCAGACGCTGTTCCGGCCTTCGCCGTCGGCCACGCACAGCACGCGCTGTCCGGCTTGCCACACGCCGGCGTGTTCGGCCAGCCAGGCGTTCGGTGCCTTGCCGAAGAGGTAGCCCTCCTGGCTGTAGCGGCGGTTCCAGGTGCCGGCGGGGTCGTCGAAGGAGGTCATGGGGCAGGCGCAGAGTGAGGGACCCCCCAGCATGCCTGATCGGGCCTCACCGTGCTGCCGCGTTCTACCGGGCGGTCCCTGACCGCCCCGCGTCGATCACTGTTCGCCGCGAGCGCGCGCTGCCGCTTCGTCGCTCTTCATGTGCTGGCGGAAGTAGTTCAGGTAGAACGCCCCCATGCCCAAGGTGATGGCGATCACCAGGGCACTCATCAGGCCGACGTCGCTGGAGAAGAGATCCTTGAAGAGTTGCATGCGAGCCTCCTGCCGATCGACATCGACCGGTCGCCTTCATTGGACCCCCGCCGCGCAAGACCGCGGTTGACTTGCCGCAACCGGCGGGTGGCGGCGGCCGTGTTCATCCGCTGGCCAGCTCGCGCGCCGTCAGCCACAGCCGCAGGTCGAACTCGAGCTGGTGGTAGTCGGGCTCCATGTGGCAGCACAAGGCATAGAACGCCTTGTCGTGCTCGCGCTCCTTCAGGTGCGCTAGCTCGTGCACGACGATCATGCGCAGGAAGGGCTCGGGGGCGTCCTTGAAGAGGCTGGCCACGCGCATCTCGCGCTTGGCCTTCAGCCGCGTGCCCTGCACGCGCGACACCGTGGTGTGCGTGCCCAGGGCCTGTCGCACCACGTGCAGCTGTGGGTCGTAGACCACCTTCACCAGCGGGTCGGCGCGCTGCAGGTGCTGCTGCTTCAGCCCCTGCGCGTAGTCGTACAGCGCGCGGTCGGTGCGCACCTCGTGCCCGTTCGGATAGCGCTTCGCCAATGAGTCGGCCAGCCGGCCCTGGGTGATGAGCTGCCGCACCTGCTCGAGCAGCTCGGGCGGGTAGCCGCCGAGGTACCTCAGATCGTCCATGCCGACCGGCGAGGCTCAGGCCACGCCCTGCATGCGCAGCTGCCGCGCCGATTCCTCGTCGCGCGCGTCGTCGATCTCGCGCATCAGACCGGCCAGGTCGACCGCGCCGCCCTGCGGCTGCCAGTGGCCGGTGAGCGGCGTGTCGGGCTGCAGCATGCCGCGCTGGTAGAGGTCCCACATCTCGGCGCCGTACTGCGTGCCGCGCAGCTCGGGCGCGAAGCGGCCGA
>LNFM01009782.1_pt1 | contig 16015 bp, 14 predicted proteins | sample 596031 | NCBI WGS metagenome assembly LNFM01 (sample SAMN04254537, study PRJNA301005) | activated carbon metagenome | isolation source: dual media filters at the Ann Arbor, Michigan drinking water treatment plant | place: USA: Ann Arbor | reverse complement strand
GCGTCGGCGTCGCGATCGGCCATGCGCCGGCGTGCGGCCGCGCCGTCAGCGGGAGAGGGGGAACTCGACAGGGGCTGTATCGACATCGTCTCGTCCGCAACACGGGCGCAGAACGCCCCTGCGGCTCTCACAGCAATGCCTGGGCCAGGACCAGAATCAATGAAATCAGAGCGTTAGAAGCAGTCAACCCGATCGGCGGCGGCAAGATCGGCCGCGTCGGGGCCACCGGGCGGCAGCTTTTGCCCATCGCGGCTGGCCGCGCCGCGCCAAAACCGGTATAGAGCCCGCGTCTCGCCTCCCCCGCCGCAGGACTGCCCCGCTTTCCATGACCGCGCCCCGCAACTCCCTCGACATCGCCAAGCCGCCCGCGGCCACGCGCGTCGTGGCGGCGATGTCGGGCGGCGTCGATTCATCGGTCGTGGCGGCGCTGCTCAAGCGCGAGGGCTATGACGTCGTCGGCGTGACGCTGCAGCTCTATGACCATGGCGCTGCCGTCCACCGCGCCGGGGCCTGCTGCGCCGGGCAGGACATCCACGACGCGCGCCGCGTCGCCGAGCAGATCGGCATTCCCCATTACGTCCTGGATTACGAGAACCGATTCCGCGACGCCGTGATCGAGCGCTTCGCCGAGAGCTATCTCGCCGGCGAGACGCCGATCCCCTGTGTCGAGTGCAACCGCACGGTGAAGTTCCAGGACCTGCTCGGGCTGGCCCGCGAACTGGGTGCCGACGCGCTGGCGACCGGCCATTACGTCGTCGGCCGCGAGCTGGCCGATGGCCGCCGCGGCCTGTTTCGCGCCGCCGATGCCAGCCGCGACCAGAGCTATTTCCTCTATGCCACGACGCAGGAGCAGCTCGACCTGCTGCGCTTCCCGCTCGGCAGCATCGACAAGGCGCAGACCCGCGCGCTCGCCGCCGAACTCGGCCTCGGCATCGCCGACAAGCCCGACAGCCAGGACATCTGCTTCGTCCCCAATGGCCGCTATGCCGACGTGATCGAGCGGCTGAAGCCGGGCGCGGCGCGGCCGGGCGAAATCGTCCATCTCGACGGCCGGGCGCTCGGCCGCCACGAGGGCGTGCTGCGCTTCACCGTCGGCCAGCGCAAGGGCCTGGGCCTGAGCACGCCGGAACCGCTCTATGTCCTGCGGCTCGACGCCGACGAGGCCCGCGTCATCGTCGGCCCGCGCGAGGCGCTGAATGTCCGCGAGGTTCGGCTGCGCGATCTCAACTGGCTCGGCGAAATGCCGCTGGACGCCCTGCCGCCGGAAGGCCTCGAGGTCGCCGTGCGGGTGCGCTCGACGCGCCCGCCGCGCGAGGCGCGCCTCCTGCGCGACGAGACCGGGCTGAAGGTCGAACTCGCCACCGACGAGGAGGGCGTCTCGCCCGGCCAGGCCTGCGTGATCTATGCCGATGCCGGCCCCGGCGCCCGCGTGCTCGGCGGCGGCACCATCATCCGCCCCGAATTGCGGATGCCGCAGGCGAGGCCGACCGCCGACCTCGCCCTCTCCTGACGCCGGTGCTCGGCTCCTCCCTTCCATCCCGCTCGCGAGCCGCTCCATGCCGGTGCCAGACCATCTCGAAAGCCAGAAGCGCGTCTATGCCGTCTGGGCGCGCATCTATGACCGGATCTACCAGAACCTGCTGGCCGGGCCGCAGCGCGAGGCCGTCGCCGCCGCCTGTGCCTGCGGGCCCGACATCCTGGAGATCGGCGTCGGCACGGGCCTGACCCTGCCCTATTTCACGGCCGGCTCGCGCGTCGTCGGCGCCGATCTCTCGCTCGACATGCTGAAAGTGGCCAACCGCAAGGTCGCGAGCCAAAGCCTCTCGCATGTGCGCGGGCTGATGGTGATGGACGCCTGCCGGCTCGGCTTCGCCGACGAGGCCTTCGACGCCGTGACCGCGCAATTCGTCATCACCCTCGTGCCCGACCCCGAGCAGGCGCTCACCGAAATGGACCGCGTGCTGAAGCCCGGCGGCGAGATCGTGATCTCCAGCCGCCTCGTCGACGATGGCGGGCCCTTCGCGGCGCTCTGGTCGGCGCTCGCGCCGCTGGCCCGCGCCGTCGGCTGGAGTTCGGACTTCAAGGTCAGCCGCCTGACCGGCTGGGCCGCCCGCACCGGGCGCTACGAGACCACCCATGTCGGCTCGGGCTATTTCAAGGTGGTGCGGCTGCGCAAGCTCGCTTCCGCCGTCGGTAAAGTCTGACGCAGCGAGGCTTGACGAGCCCCGGCTCGCCCCCCTAGGCGGGCCGATCATTGGGGCGGGGTAGCTCAGCTGGTTAGAGCAGCGGAATCATAATCCGCGTGTCGGGGGTTCAAGTCCCTCTCCCGCTACCAACTCTTTTCTTGAACCTCTGGTCGTGTTCAAGATGCTGAAATTGCTCAGCTTTATCGGAGTATCCCGGACCTGCGGACTGTGAGATATCTCACAGGGATGTCTCACACCGATTCCTCTCGTTCTCGAGGCTTCGCGTGGCCCGCTCGTCGCATCTCTCCCGCCGTGAAGGCGGACGCTATTATCTCCAAATTCGCCTCAAATCGTTCACATCCGGCTCACCCAGTCGCTTAGTACGGCTTTCACTCGAAACGAGCGATTATGCGCAGGCCCGCCATCGCCTGGCGGATCGAATGCGGTGGCTTCTTCCCTTGCAGACATCAGGTTCAAGCACCCAGCGCTACAACCACATTCTCGAGCAACTCGATGCTTGGAATGCGCAAGCGCCTGTCCTGGACCGGAAGAAGCTGTCCTCGCGCATCACGTTTGAGCATGTTGTGCGCGGTCTCATCGACGATCTCGGCGGCCTGAAAAACGACGGCCCGTTCAACGCGATCTGGATGACGTTCTGTCAGGAGAACCTAGCAGCCCAGAAGCGCATCGATACGCAAGATCGCGTTGACGCCTACGAGCGCGGCCGCGAGGACGCCATCAGGGCGTTGGCGGCTGGGCGGACCTTGCCACAGCCAGCGGCGTTTCCGGCACGGTGCTCCTTCGATCCGACGCGTCCTGACAAAGGGATCATCCTGCAGGGGCTCGGGAACGGCCGGGACACCGCCCGCACCATCGAGGAAGTCGAGGAGACCCGGGACACCGCGCTGCTGGGTCGGGCACAGGTCACACCCATTGCTGCCCTTGAACAGTCGACGTCAAAAAAGAACGACGACGCCATGGTGCTCAGCGAGTTCTTCACCGAGTTCCTTGAAGAGCGGCGTCTGCGTCACGACGACGACAGGGCAGCCTCGGAATTTGGCCCCATCATCGAGTTCGCCATCGCCCTGCTTGGGGATAAGCACCCTCGGGCCTACACTCGCGACGAGTTCAAGCACCTCAATCGCGCGATGACGCAGATTCCAACCACAAAGGGGATTCCAGCGTCCGTCGGACGGTCACTGATCGAGCGATATCGCTATCGCAAGGCTAATCCCGACAAGCCATTAGATCTGGTGACCGGCGCTACGCTGAAGAAAAACTACGCTAACGGCTTGGAACGTTTCTTCCAGTCGTTGCACAACGACGGCCTGATGACGCTTCGCCCCACCTTCGGGCTGGTCACGCCGGGGAACCGCTCGAGCCTGCCACGAGACAGCTTTGATGACAGTGAAATCCTCGATTTGCTTCGTTTGCCATTGTTCACCGGCTGCCATAGCCGGCCTCGCTGCTGGACGAGTGGCCAGGTGCTCGTTCAGGGGTCGCTGTATTGGCAGTATCTCATCCTTTTGATGACAGGCATGCGCCCGAGTGAAGTCGCCCCCCTTCGCGTGCGCGATATCGGCGTTATGGACGAATTCGCATATTTCGACCTGCGCCCCTTCAATGCGCGCCATGGACGGGTCGAACTATCGCAGATGCGGACGTTGAAGACTGGCAACGCTGCGCGCTTGGTGCCGATCAATCCGCTGCTGATCGAACTGGGCCTGCTCGATCATCGCGACGAGATGGTCAAGGCAGGCTGCGATCGTCTGCTGCCCGACTGTGAACCATACCGAAAGCCTGATGGGCGAGAACGATGGAGCCAGGAGATTTCAAAGAGCTGGCAATACGTCAAGAACGAGCTGAATGTTGTCAGCCGCAAGGACGTGACGCTCTACAGCACCCGCCACACGATGGCGCAGTGGATCGATGAGCTGAACATTTCCGAGCGGACACGCCGTCGCGTGCTCGGTCATGCGGACGGGTCCCAGGCAGCAACGAATTACGGCAGCAAAGGCCTACTCAGCCTTGATGAGTTCAAAGCCGTCAGTGGCATATCGAATCCGCTTCTCGATAAGGTTCGAGCAATTCTGCTCCACCCGAAGCAAGCCGCTGACCGTGGCGAGCTGACCTTGATCCGGCCGCTCGCCCCTGCCCTACGGAGGTCAAAAGACGCTTAGACAATCCCAGTGGCCCTGCGCCCCCGCCGCTGCCACCGCGAAGATTACCTTGGGTCGTTCAGACCAAATTGCCCGGAATACTTGAACAGGGTTATAGTGATGCGTTCCTAACGGGGCCGGGTCGCCACCTCGCCCACCCGACCGGTGATGATCGTGGGTCGAGCGATGCGGAGTTCTTCCTGCGCCCGGCTTCACGCGACAATCTTTTGACGTCTTCACCCTGGTCGGGAAGCACGCATCCGATTGGCCAGCAATCGGCGTCGGAGCAATGGCGAAGGCGGACTTGATATCATGAGTCCCGCCAAACGTCACCATATGCGACCCGCATGGCCATCTCTGATCCTGCGCCTACGAGGGCGGGCGGATGCGCCTGACCCAAGTCCGTTTGGTAGTGTTCAGATAGCAGGCCTCAAGCCGATTCCATAGCCTTGTCCCCTGGACTTCCAGCTCGCGGCGGCCCGGCGCCGCGGATTGACGACGTGGTCGTGGATGATGGCCTCGACGATGCGCAGGAGGCGCTCGGCGTCGCGGCTCTTGGGGCGGAAGAAGTAGAACTCCTGCGCAGCGCTCGCACGCTTGGTCTCGCCGAACCCGTAGCCGGTCGCCCGCATGAACTCGGCCGGCTCGACGCTGAGCAGGGAACAGTGCGCCTGCCCGGCCGGGCTCGTGAGCCAGGGATTGAGCGCGGCGTTGCGCATTCGGGTGTGCAGGCGCTTGTCGAACTCGCGCACCGAAAGGTCGTCCGGAAGGCGGATCGCGAGCGAGCGCTCCGCGAGGATGACCGGTGAGCCCGGCAGCGGGGCGCTCGGCGGCAGGATGTGCTGCAACATCCAGTTGTCGTAGCCGAGGTCGCTGCAGGGAAGGCCGTCAGCGCTCGTGGTGAGCGCGCCATAGCGGTCGGCATTGAGCTCGCGCATGCGGTCGCGAAGGTTGACCTGCGCGGTGACCGAGACCTTGTGCACGGCCATCCTGAGGCGACGCGCGAGGCCGAGCAGGCCGGTCGCGACCGGCAGCCGGTTGTCCTCCCCGCAGCCGGCGCAGTACACGAAGACGAGCTTGCCGGGCTTGTAGTCGGCCTGGAAGCGCGGCGTGACGAAGGCGTTCTCGGGCAGCTTGACCACGGCTTTGCCGCCGATGCGCGGCCATCGCGTCGGGTACCATTCGGTAACCGCGCCGGCAGACCCCTCGGGCAGCAGCCGGCTGCCGGTGGCGCGCTTCGCTGGGATCGTGGTGCTCGCGCAGTGATTGTTCGTGGTCATTGTCTTATCGTCTCCGTGCAGGGTTTCCCGGGGGCATTCCCAATCTCACCCTCATTCTCTCGACCATCCCTCCTTTGACCTGGGCCGCATGAACCCGATCGGCTCCCTCGCGCCTATCGCATCGCAGATGTCCTCTGCGGCGGTGACATCGGCGACGATGAGATGACGCCGCGTGGCCTGCGCGGCGAAGCCAAGGGCCAGCGCGACGAGCCTGCGGATGCCGCGTGGGTTGGTGCTGGCGAGCCGCGCCACGACCGCTTCATCCGGCAAGGCGAACGTATCGCCATGAGCCGTGATGATCTCTGCGGCGATGCGGCTGGCGATCGCGCGTAGCATGGCGCCGTCCGGCGGCGTGATCGCGACGACCAGGAACCTGTCCTGGATGAAGCCTGGCAGCGCCTCGAGATCGTTCGCGGTGGCGACGATCAGGCAGCGTGATAGGTCGAACGGGACGCGCAGATACTCGTCGACGACAGCGCCGGCGTTCTCCGGCTCGAGCAAAGCCAGAAGAGTGTTGTAGGGCTTCTCGGTCGAGTGGGTGACGAACTTGTCGACCTCGTCGAGCAGGATCAGCGGATTGGCTGTGTCGCCGCCGAGCAGAGTTTCTGTCAGCACGCCCATGCGTGCCCCGCGCCAGGTCGGCGGGTGGCCGATCAGCAGGGCTTGCGCATCGGAATTGGTGGCGCAGCTGAAGGCATGCTGCTCGACGCCGAGCGCCGCGGCGAGCCGGCGGGAGAAGTGGGTCTTGCCCAGCCCGGGCGGACCGACGAGGAGGAGCGGTGGGAAGGCGATCGCCGTGCCGGCCACGGCCGACAGCGCCACGGCCCGCTCGATCAGCGCGATGACCGTCACGAAGCCAGGGCATTCCTCGCGGAGCTTCGCAAGACGTTCCGGCGTATCCTCATCCGCCACCACGAGGTGGCGCAGCGGCTCCTCGCCGGCGAGTGCGCGCAGCCGTTCGAGCCGCGTCTGCTCGTCGCTGGAGGCAGCGGCGAAGGCCATCGCGGTCTCGTCGAAGACGTCGCCGCCGGATTGGGCCAGCCTGAGCTGCCTCAACAGGGCTAGCTTGTCGAAGATCGCGAGCGAGGGTCCGCGCGGTGGCGCGTCCGATCCGGCATCGTGGTCGCCACAATTTGCCTCCGGTTCGAACGCCCCGCCATCGGGACGCTGCCGGCGCAGATGGCCGAGCAGCACCTGATTGTCATCGTGACGCCAGGTCCAAACGGACCTGCTCTCGGTGTCGTCGGATGCTATGGAGGTTTCGGTGCTCATGGCTGGCTTCACAGCTCTACGCCACTGAGGCGCGTGACGAAGGGAGGACCCTGCCGGGCGATCCGCCGCCCGACGCCGAGCGCGATCTCGACGAGCGCCCGCATGTGATCGGGATCGGCGGCGCGTTCGCAGATCAGGCGCTCGACCTCCATCTTCGTGACGAGATCGTCGTGGCTGCGCGCGGGCCAGAGCCCGATGCGGCAGAGCCTGGCGTAGGCGAGGATCAGCGCCCCGCGGGTGGCACCATACCAGGATGGGCTTAAGTTCTCCGGTTCCGACCAGGCCTCGATCGAAGCGAACAGGGCTCTGGCCTCGTCCAGCAGCACGCACAGATCGGGCGGAGCGCCGAACCAGGATTCCAGCGCATGCGCGACTTCGAGGATGTACACGCCTGCCACCGAGCCGTCGCAGGCTCCGGGTTCCGGCAGGATAGCGCCGCTGAAGCGTTTGGCCGCCACCGCCAGCTCCGTCGGGATACGCGCGCCGACTGCGAAGCGGTGGCTGCCATCGGCAAGCGATCGGCTCAGGGCCCGCTTCATGAGCGCGGGATCGTGCACGCCGCCGCCAGAGTCATAGGTCCGAGACCGTTCGGTGGAGAGCATCACTCTGGTGAAACGGTCCTCAGGCGATACTGCAGGGATCAGGAGGACGGCGATCTCGCCGGCATGGGCCAGGACGGCAAGCGCATTGGCGGCGTGGACGCGATCCTTGAGCGCGGAGGGATCAGCCTCGGCCAGCGCGAGGAACCGCTGGTATTGACGCGCATGCGCGAGCGCCCGGCCGTGCGGGTCGAGAATCGGCGGCAGCCGCTCGAGCAGTGCGGCATGGCGTTCGAGTGCGTCCGGCAGATCAGGCAGCAGAGCGTCGAACCCGGCGAGCTCGTCGACAACGGAAACCGTGCTGGTGGAGAAGGCGAGATCGCGCAGAGATGGAGTGGGAATGCTCATGATCAGCTCAGTTTTTGGGGTCGGCCTGTCCGCCCCTTCGCGATCCGACCCTCGTCACGACGAAAGGCGCGTCGGTGAAGACGCGCCTTTCGCTGTTCGAAGCCGAATGCCGCGACGCTTCTTTCAGTCGCGCTCATCGACATTGAGGAAGCGCGAGCTCTGGCCGGAGACCGTCTCGCCCTGGCCGAACGCGATCTCCCACAGCGCGCCGAGTCCGTCGGGATCGGCATCGCGGTCGCGGACGAGATTGCGCGCGGCGGTCTTGGCTCCGACGTCTGTCTCGGTCCGGGCCGGCCACAGCGCGACGCGCAGCAGGCGGGCATATGCGAGGATCAGCCCGCCCTCGATCGCCTCGGTGGTCATGCCATCGGGCTCGGCGACGTCCCGCAGCCGATCGACCAGGCTGAGCAGATGACGGGCGCCGTCGAGAAGCTCCCCGAGATCGGGCGCGACATTGAAGTATGCCTTCAGGCTCTCGGCCTGCTCCAGGGTGTGCATGCCGGGCGCACCAGGGCCGGCGACCCTGGTCGGCCGAAGCGCGCCCGCGCGGCGCGCCATCGTCTCGATTAGCTCGCGCACGGCGTCGCCGGTCTCCGGCAGCGTCAGATGCTGCGGACGCCGCGGCAGTTCGCCGACCGCCCGGCGCGCGAGCGCGACATCCTCGCCATCGCCATGACGGTGAGCATGGCGAAGCAGGTTGCGGCCGAACTGCTCGCGCGCCCAGGCGTCGTCGTCCGAGCGGGCCGGCAGCAGAAGCAGCGCCAGGTTCGACGCGTTGGTCATGATCGTCAGCGCGTTGACGACGTCGATCCAGGTCTCGACCTGGTGCGGCTCGCGGGCGATGAGCCCGATGATGCGGCGGACCTGCTCGGTATGAGCCTGGCCGCGGCCCCTGACCTCCAGCAGCGTGGGAAGCTGGTTGCGGAAGAGCGCGAGGCTTTCTATCTCGGACGGCGCCTCGGGGACGAGGCGCTCCAGCGCGGTAAGCTCGTCGACGACGTGATGCGGGGTCGCATCGATGGCGAGGGTGCTGAGCTGTTCGTCGCGGCAGGTCTTGGTGTTCATGGTCTTGCTTTCGAGTCCTGTGGGGTGATCTGCTCTCGGCAGTCGCTTTCCCTCCCGTCCCCGGAATCAAAAAAGGCTGCGCCGGTGTCGGCGCTGCCTTCCTTGTCGTTACGTAGGCCGCTGGGCTGTCAGATCAGCTCGTTGAAGTCGAAGACGAGGTCGTCGCGGGCGTCTGGCGGCAGCGACTTGACCCAGGCGGCATCCGCCGTGACGTGCCGGACCGCGCCCTGCATTTTCACGGGATCGCCGAGCTCGCCGCGCAGGTTGATGAGGGCGACGGTCTCGCGCTTGGTCGCGAGCGCGGCACGGGTGTGAACCGGCCAGATCATGACCTGCGCCGCAGCAAGGTAGCCGGCGATGCGGGCGCCTTCGGCGGCCTCCATCAGCTCGCTCGCGTTCTGCGGCCCGCGCTGGGCCAGGGCGATCAGGCGGTCGCAGGTGTCGAACATCTTCCGCGCCCGCCGCAGCAGGTGATCGAGGTCGGGCATGGCCTTGGCGAAGCCGACCCAGGCGGCGATCTCGGTGTGCGCGTGCGCTGGCAGACCTCCACGCAGTTCCAGACCCTCGGTCAGGTTCCAGCGCGCGAGCGGCCAGGTCGAGAGCCCGCGCTGGTCGCCCTGCGGAGGGGTCGGGGGTGGCGGCAGCATCAGCGCGGGAACGGAGAAGGCCGCGCGCTTCCAGCGCACGCGGCGCGCTAGTGTCGCGTCCATCGTCGAGACGAAGGTTTTGTCTCTGGGATGGTGCAGCGCTCCAATCTGGTCGGCCAGCGCGAGCTTGGCCTCGGCGCTGTCGAGATGATCGGCCGGCCAGATCGCGGTCAGCGCAACCAGGCTGAGGCTCATGATCTGCAAGCCGGCGCAGACACCCTCCGCGACGTCGTGCTCGATCTCGTCGAACAGCGAGATCCGAAACTCCTCGCTCTGAAGGCTCTTGGCAGTCCGCGCCGCGCTCTTCAGGTCGATCGGCTGGCGGCGGAAGGCCGCGAGCTCTGTGACGCTTGGATCGTCGCCCCCAGTGCTCTCAATTGCCACGGCGATCGGGTCGCGCAGCGCCTTGTCCTCGTGCTCATCCACCGGGCCAGCGGTGCGCGGGGCAAGCGAGCGCCCGCCCTGGTCATTCCTGTTCATGGTCAACTCTTTCATGTGGGTCGCGACCAACTGGCCGCACGTCTCCCTCCGCTCCTGAGAATCGCAGATGGCGCCCCCGCAGGGACGCCATCGCCATGTCCTCTCTCCGGCGATTCCCTTACACAATCGGGAGCCACTGCGGGTGGAGCTCGAGCGTTGCCCCGAACCGGAACCGCCGGGCGATGAAGTTGGCCTCGCTGACAAGATGCCGGATGGCGGCCTGCTGATGCAAAGGATCATGCCGGCAGGCGCGGTCGTTGATCAGGGCGACCAGCCTGAGCTTGGCCTCGGCGTCGCCCGAGTTAACCATGGCGGGCCAGATCGCGGCCCGGGCCGCGGCGAGGTAGGCGAGAATGCGAGCGCCTTCTGCGGCCCGGCGTATCACCGCGCTGTCGGGCTCGTTGCGATGGGCGATCACGGTGAGGCGATCAGCGATCGCGATCATCGCGCTGAAGCGGTCGACCAGCGTGGTCAGGTCAGGATAGGCCGCGACGAAGGCGTTCCATCGGGCGATGCCGTGTGCGTCCAGGGTGACCGGCCCGCCGGCCAGCGGCACCGCGTCAACGAGATCGAACCGCGACAGCGGCCAGGTCGCGAGACCCCGGTCGGAGGGCGCCGGTTTGGCAGGGCCCGGAGGCACGACGAGCGCGCCGACGTCGAAGGCGGCGCGGTGCAGCCTTATGCGAGCCGCGTCCTCGAAGGAAAGCATCGGCGCGATCGCGAAGTCGGTGTCTTCGTAGTGTGGCTGCGTCTCGCGGGCGAGCGCTCGCTTGGCATCGGCATCATCGATCGAGTCCGTCGGCCAGATCGCGACGATGGCCGCGCAGCTCAAGCCGCCGATCTGCAGGCCAACCTGCGCCATGCGGTCCTCGTAGGTCTGATCAAGGCCGAGAGGCAGTCGCTCCGCCTCGTCGTTGCAGCGCTTCGCCTCGCGCGCGACGATCTTGAGGTCGGGCGCGTGATCGCGCACCGCGATCAATTCGGCGAGCGAGGGATCGTTGCCGATGCTGCGGGTCGCCTCGTCGAGCGGGTCGTGGATCGGCCCGAGTGGCCGGTTACCGCGGCTTTCGTCATCAGTCGCCAGAGGCGCGAGATCCCGGTCCTGGTCGTTGTTCGTCATGGTCGTTTGAGTCCTGTGGGTCACAGCTCCTTCAGCTGCGCTTCACCTCCTTCCCCCCAGAATCGAAGAAGGCGCCGTCGCCGGCGCCTTCTCATCGTCGTTCGTCCAGGGCTGTTCGGTTCAGGCCGCGATCTGGAAGAACCGGTTCTGCTCACTGAGCCAGCGCTCGATCGCGTCGAGATGCGCATGCCGGGCGGCATCACCTACGGCCAGCGTCTGGCGCAGCATCGCGACCTCACTGAGGGCTTTCGGCAAGGTCAGCCAGGGCACGTCGGCTTGCGTCGTCAGCCGGTCGCGCAGCCAGGCCTGGCCCTTCTGCCAACCCGCCGGCGACAACGTTTGCGGCGCCTCCAGCAGCGCCAGTCGGTTGGCGAAGGCTTTCAGCCGCTCGTCACCGAACCCAGCCGAGATTGCGGCCCGGTCCTCCCAGGGGGAAGCATGCCAGCGTTCACAGGCACGGGCATCGTCGTTGGATAGGAAACCACCGCCATAGAGTGTCGCCTCGGGATAGGGCGAGGGCTCGCGATTGGCGAAGCGATTGGCCAGCGCCGTCGCGAGGTTCGCCCTGAAGCCGGCATGCTCCCGGACACGGGCGGCGCGCTCGTTGTAGAGCGCGAGATCCCGCTGTTCATCCGGCAGGACGTGGCAACCCTTCTCGTAGGCGATGAGGATTGGCTGGGCGTTGGTCTTGATCGTCCGGATCGGACGAGACCCGCGCTGCGAGAGCAGCGCGATGATTTCCTCGACGGGCAGGTCGAGATAGCTTGCCGGATCGACCAACAGGTCGACCACGGCCCATGAGGTCGCAACGGTCGGGTTCGGCGTCACGCCGACGACGGGCGTCAGTCGGGAGACGCCGCCGAGCAGAAGGACCTCGCCGCCGGCCAGCATCCGGTTCGGCACGGCCTTGTCGGCCAATCCGAGCATGGTCGCCACGGTCAATGGGGCGACCTCGCGCAGGTGCCGGAACAGCGCCAGCGTCGCCCTGGTGTCGGCCAGCGCGTCATGCGCCTCGTCTTCTGACAGCGCGATGCCGTTGGCCCGGCAGATGTCGCCGAGCTTGAAGCTCGGCTTGCCCGTCGCGCCAAGCGATATGGTCAGAGCGGAAGGCTCCAGCAGCGCCACCGCCCTGACCATGGTCAGCAGGTCGGCGCGCCGATTGCCGTTCAATTGCGTCGCATAGGGCGGCAGGAGATGAGTGAAGTACGCGTGTCTGAGGATCTCCTCGTCGAACCGGATAGCGGAGTAGCCAATTATGGTTGCGGGCGCCCACGACGCCAGCGCCTTTGCGATGACGTTCAGCATCTCCGAAGAGGACAGCGGCGCCTGTTCGAGCTGCTCCGGCCGGATGCCCGTCGTCAGCAGAGCACCGGGCGACGGCACGATATGGGCCGGCAGGCGGCAGCGGAGCGAGAGCTCGCCCAGAGGCTGGAGGTTCTCATCGGCATGGATCATGGCCGCCTGCAACGGCACGTTCCATTGCGGTTCGAGACCGCTCGTCTCGAGGTCATAGATCACGAAGGACATCGGCTTCAGGTCCTCAGTGCCGGCTCGGCGAGCCGGGGGGCACCGGCGCTTTGCTTAGGGTGATGCCGAGATCGCGTGCATCCTGCTGCATCGCAGCCTCGACCATTACCGCGGTCCGTGTCCGATGGATCTCGTCTTCATCGAAGGCCATGGCCTCGGCGACCATGATTTTGCGCTCGACATGCCCGATCGCGCGCGCCGGTGCTTCAGCCAGCATGAAGGCGTAGAGGCGCGCATGGGCGCGAGCGCCCTCCGCCATCTGTAGGGCCGTCAGACCGCCGTGCTCGGGAAACGACCGCTCCGGCTGCTGCTCGAGCAGGAGCGCGTGCGCCAGCGCCTCCTGCCAGAGCCAGAAGAAGCGCTCCGGCTGATCGGTCGTCATCTGGTAGCCGCGCTGGTAGCGCGAGAGATGCGCGGCGCTCGGGCGCGCCTCGTCCCGGGCGGTGTTGCCGCTCTCCGTGTTGCTATTCATCCTCATACCCATTCCGGTTCATCTCTCCCGGAACGGCTCGTCGGCTCAGGTTCGCAGGGGTTCCCAAGATAGGGTTCCGAAGCTTGTCTGCTTTCTGGCTGAGCATGGTCGCCTGGTCGCCGACCAATGCGAAATTATGGCCCTTAGTGGCCATCGAGAAGGTCTGCTTGCAGGCAGCAAGAGAGATTCTGCGCTCACGTGACGGCTTGTCGCGACTTCAACTCGTACCCGCCCGTGGAGACCGTGCACATTGGCCATCCGGTCCAGATATTCGCTACAATAGAGGAAGACGCGCATTGTTGCGGCGCGATGCTGCACCGACATGCGTATAGTGGCGCGCGCCGCTAAAGTCCTGCAAATGGGTCGATCGGCGACTGGACCAACGGCTTCACCAACGTCGAGATCGGCGTGTACAGGTCAATGTCCGTGCGCCGCGCCTTCAATGTGACCACCAGCGCATAGCGTGACTGGAGATTGACGATCGCCGGGCTCGAGCGCTCGCGCTACCAGCCAACCACAGGACGGATACACAGCATATCGCGTCCCAGCAGATCGATCGCAGATGACGTTGCCCCTCGGGGTTGATCCGGTTTGAAGTTCGTTCTGGCCCCATGAGAGGACCAGAACATGAAGCGCAGCCGTTTCTCGGAAGAGATGGGGTATTCGGTTCAGCCTGCCGGACGCTCAGTCGCTTTGAAGGCGATGGCAATGGCCTGATGCTCTGAGCCGACTTGGCAGGAGGAACGGGCATGAGTGTTTACGCGGGACTCGATATCTCTCTCGATGCGGTTGCGATCTGCGCCGTCAATGAGGCTGGTGAACTGCTCTGGCAAGGGAAGGTCCCGGGAGAGCCAGAAGCCGTACGAACTGCTCTCCTTCGATGGAAGAATGAACTTGTCCGGGTAGGCCTGGAGGCAGGCGCGACGTCGGAGTGGATCGGCGGCTCCCTTGCCGATGAGGGCTTTCCCGTCGTCTGCCTCGAGACCCGGCATGTCAAAGCAGCGCTCAGCGCCATGACCGTGAAGACAGACCGCAACGACGCCCAAGGCATCGCGCAGATTGTGCGCACTGGTTGGTTCAAGGCGGTTCATCTGAAGTCGGCGGCTGGCCAGCGTTTGCGGACGCTAACGGCAGCCCGGAAGGCTGCGGTGCGTGCTGTGACTGGCAACGAACAAGTGATCCGGGGTCTGCTTCGTCCGTTGGGGCTGAAGATCGGTACGGTAACCCGCGCTCGGTTCGAGGCACGGGTCCGCGAGCTGATCGGGGCAGACAAGATGCTGTTGGTGGTGTTCGAGCCGCTCTTGCGGATACACAAGAGCCTACGTGAGAGTCTGGCAGAGCTGCATCGCGTCGTTCTGCGGGCAGTTCGTATCGATCCGATCTGCCGACGTCTCATGACCATGCCCGGCATCGGACCTGTGACCGCACTGACCTACCGAGCGACGATCGATGATCCCAAGCGCTTCCGCCGATCCCGATCGGTTGGCGCCTATCTTGGCCTGACGCCACGCCGACACCAGTCTGGGGAAATCGACAGGGTTGGCCGCATCACGAAGGTGGGTGACAGCGAGACACGAACTGCCTTGTTCGAGGCGGCCAATGTCATTCTCCGACCGACGACACGTTGGTCGAGCATGAAAGCTTGGGCCATGCGGATCGCCGATCGCCAAGGCGCTCGTCGCGCCAAAGTCGCACTGGCCCGAAGAATGGCGGTCACATTGCACCGCATGTGGGCCGACGAACAGGACTTCCGCTGGACAGCCGCTTAGTCGGGCTTGCCGGTGGAATAGCGAGCGCTCGATGCAGGGCGCGGTCTGGACGAGTTCGCATGATCTGTCGTTGCCGATAAACGAGCACGCCGAAGAGCTTTGAACCGAACGGACCCACGAACACCATTATGCCGGCGGCATCGTGCCGACCGCGAACAGAAGCAAAGAACCTGCATCGAACGCTACGCCTTGACTGGAGGACACCGAATACAGAAGCAGATCATCGCGATCCTGAAGGAAAAGGAATCGGGCGTCTCGGTCGCCGATCTGTGCCGCAAGCACGGTGTGAGCGACGCCAGATCGGCGGTCTTCGCGCCCGCCTCGTGTTCCCTCAGCACCGCAATGATCTGCTCTTCCGTGAACCTTGCTCGCTTCATCAGTCCGTCCTCGTCAGGGCCGGACTCTAACGCCGCGTGGAGGAAAATCTCAGTGGCAGGTCATGTCGCGCTGAAGGATCTGCTGGGAAAGAAATGGTGACGCCCGCTGCCGAGCGGAAAGCTGTCGCGCATCTCGTGGAGCATCACGCGATGAGCGAACGGCGGGCGTGTAAAGCCATCGGCTGCTGCCGCATGACCGTCAGGTATCAATCCGCGCGCCCTGACGATCGCGCTCTGCGGGAGCGGATGATCGCGATCGCCCGCGAGCGCCGACGCTTCGGGTACCGGCGTAACGCACCGGCACATCCGCCCAGGGCGCGCCCGAGCGAAGCACCCAGAAGATCCCGTTCAGGCCCCGACGGTCATCGACACGCGGAACGCCGCGCGGCCTGTTGGGAAGATGCGGCTTGATCGCCCCCCGTTCGAAATCGCTGAGTTCGTAGCGTCCCATCGCCAAGCTCTTCTTTACAGAGCTTGAATCACGAAATCGCCGCAGCTGGAATCAGCCGGACCCGATTATGAGTTTACGACCTAGGAAGACAGGCACCTAATATAAGACTATTAGAATCTTCTAAAAATACGATACCCCTATCAATAAGAGCTGCGTGTGTGGCGTCCTCAGAGCCCGTCCCGAAAGGGTTGAGCGACTGGGGCACTCGTGATTCCAAGGGGTTGTTCAGGCCATCTTGGAGCGAGCGATGTGGACCCCAGCCA
>LNFM01008128.1_pt1 | contig 16015 bp, 18 predicted proteins | sample 596031 | NCBI WGS metagenome assembly LNFM01 (sample SAMN04254537, study PRJNA301005) | activated carbon metagenome | isolation source: dual media filters at the Ann Arbor, Michigan drinking water treatment plant | place: USA: Ann Arbor | reverse complement strand
GCTGCGGCGTCCGTCCAACGGTCCGATTCTCGGACATCTGCGCCGCGCGGGCACGCGGCCCGACGGATAACCCTGATGGGCCTCCCTACAATAGGCGCCTCCCATGCTCAAATTCGACCTGCTCAAGACCGAAGGCCAGGCGCGCCGCGGCCGCCTCACGCTCAACCACGGCGTGGTGGAAACACCCATCTTCATGCCCGTGGGCACCTATGGCACGGTCAAGGGCGTGATGCCGCGCAGCCTGGAAGAGATGGGCGCGCAGATCATCCTGGGCAACACCTTCCACCTCTGGATGCGTCCGGGCCTGGACATCATGCAGGGCTTCGGCGGCCTGCATGGCTTCGAGCAGTGGCACAAGCCCATCCTCACGGATTCGGGCGGCTTCCAGGTCTGGAGCCTGGGCGCCATGCGCAAGATCAGCGAGGAAGGCGTGCACTTCGCCTCGCCGGTCAACGGCGACAAGCTTTTCATGTCGCCCGAGGTCTCGATGCAGATCCAGACCATCCTCAACAGCGACATCGTGATGCAGCTCGACGAGTGCACGCCCTACTGGCAGGGCGAGAAGGGCAGCGGCCACATCACCACCGAGGCCGAGGCGCGCCAGAGCATGGAGCTGAGCCGGCGCTGGGCGCTGCGCTCCAAGGCCGAGTTCGAGCGCCTGGGCAATCCCAACGCGCTCTTCGGCATCGTGCAGGGCGGCATGTTCGAGCACCTGCGACTGGAATCGCTGGAGGCGCTGGTGGAGATGGATTTCCCCGGCTATGCCGTGGGCGGCGTGAGCGTGGGCGAGCCCAAGGAGCTCATGAACCAGATCATGGCCCACACCCCGCACCGCCTGCCGGCGCACAAGCCGCGCTACCTCATGGGCGTGGGCACGCCGGAAGACCTGGTGCTGGGCGTGCAGTGCGGCGTGGACATGTTCGACTGCGTCATGCCCACGCGCAATGCACGCAACGGCACCATCTTCACGCGCCACGGCGACCTCAAGCTGCGCAACGCCCGCCACAAGGCCGACCCGCAGCCCATCGACCCCACCTGCACCTGCTACGCCTGCGCGGGCACGGCTGGCGTGAGCTGGAACGACGGCGGCCGCGCCGGCTTCAGCCGCGCCTACCTGCACCACCTGGACCGCTGCGGCGAGATGCTGGGCCCCATGCTGAGCACGGTGCACAACCTGCACTACTACCTGAACCTGATGAAGGAAGTGCGCGCCGCGCTGGACGCGGGCGCCCTGGCCGCCTTCGTGCAGCAGTTCCACGCCGACCGCGCACGCGGGGTGTAGCCCCCGGTGTAAGAAATCGGCGCCCTGCGCCGACCCATGGACAGGCGGGGCCGAGGGTCGGCCCCGTCGCTCAACGGAGACCTGTCCATGAAATCGCTGCGCCATGTCCTGGCCGCGCTGGCCCTGCTGCTGAGTGTCGGCAGCGCCCACGCGCTCAACATCCGGCCCTACAGCCCCGCCGCGCTGCAGGCGGCCCAACAGGCCGGCCAGCCCGTGGCCCTGCATTTCCATGCCGACTGGTGCCCCACCTGCCACGCGCAGGACAAGGTCTTCCAGTCCCTCAAGGGCGACGCCAGCCTGCCGCTGACCCTGCTGGTCGTGAACTACGACCAGGAGCGTGAACTCAAGCGCCAGCTCAAGGTACGCGCGCAGTCCACGCTCATCGTCTACCGCGGCAGCCAGGAAACGCGCCGTTCCGGCGGTGAGACCGAGGCGGCCGCGCTGCGTGATGCGCTGAAGTCGGCCCTCTGAAACGGCGCCGCAATGGCCGACCTCACGCTCTCCCATCTCGGCCTGAGCATGGTGGCCGGCAGCCTGACCACGCTCTCGCCCTGCGTGTTTCCGCTGCTGCCCCTGGTGCTGGGCGGCGCCGTGCAGTCCAACCCGCTGGCGCCGCTGGCCATGGGCGCGGGCATGACGGCCTCGTTCGCGGGCATCGGCCTGCTGCTGGGCGCGCTCGGCCCCGCGCTGGGGGTGGACGCCGACAGCGTGCGTACGGTGGGCGCGGCCCTGCTGATCGCCTTCGGCCTGGTGATGCTGGTGCCCGTGCTCAATGAACGTTTCACGCAGGCGGTGATGCCGATCGCCAGCAGCGCGCAGGCCGCCAGCAGCCGGCTCAACGCGGGCTCGCTGCTGGGCGCGCTGGCGCTCGGCGGGCTGCTGGGTCTGGTGTGGAGCCCCTGCTCGGGCCCGCTGCTGGCCTCGGCCCTGACGCTGGTGGCCAGCGAGGGCGGGGCCGGGCGCGGCGCCTTCATCCTGGGCCTGTTCGGCCTGGGCGCGGCCGTGCCGCTGATGGTGGCGGCCTATGCCTCGCGCAGCGGCTTCGTGCGCGCGCGGCTGGGTGCTGACGCATGCCGAGACGCTGAAGAAGGTCTTCGGCGGGCTCATCGTGGCCGCCGGCGTGGCCATCCTCACCGGGGCCGACAAGTGGCTCGAAGCGCAGGTGCTCGATGTGCTGCCCGAATCCTGGGTGCGGCTGACGACTCTGTTTTAATGGCCCGATGCCCGACCGCGACGCCCTGGCCGCCCTGCGCCCCGACCTGCTGCGCTTTGCGCGCCTGCAGCTGCGCGATGCCGCCGCGGCCGAGGACGTGGTGCAGGAAGCCCTGCTGGCCGCGCTGCAGAACGCGCAGCAGTTTGCAGGACGCGCGGCCATGAAGACCTGGGTCTTCGGCATCCTCAAGCACAAGATCGTGGACATCATCCGCCTGCAGGCCCGCAGCACCAATGTCTCGGCCCTCTCGACCGAGGAAGAAAGCATGGACCAGACCTTCGAGACCCTGTTCCGAGAAACCGGGCACTGGACGCCCCAGGCACGCCCGCAGAGCTGGGGCGACCCCGAGGCCTGCCTGCGCCAGCAGCATTTCTGGGACGTGTTCGAGGCCTGCCTCCACCACCTGCCCGAGAACACGGCGCGCGTCTTCATGATGCGCGAGTTCCTCGATTTCGAAACGCCCGAGGTCTGCCAGACCCTGGGCATCACCGTGAGCAACTGCAACGTCATCCTGCACCGCGCGCGCAATGCGCTGCGCCTGTGTCTGCAGCGCGGCTGGTTCGCGCCGGGAGAAGCACCATGCTGAGCTGCAAGGAAGTGAACCGCCTGCTCTCCGAGGCGCAGGACCGCCCACTGGCGCTGCGCGAACGCCTGCCGCTGCGCCTGCACCTGGCCATGTGCCAGGGCTGCCGCAATTTCGAGAAGCAGCTCGACTTTCTGCGTCAGGCCAGCCGCGGCTACTTCCGCCGCGACGACGACACACCGACTTGAGTCCACTGGGACATACTTTCGTTCAGGCTGAGCCGCCTGTCCTGAGCCGTGTCGAAGGGGTCGAAGCCCTGCAGCCCTTCGACAAGCTCAGGGCGAACGGAATCCTCAGGGCCGGGTGCCGAGCACCACGCCCTGCTGCTGCAGCTGAGTCAGCAGCGCCGCGGCATGGCCGTGCAGGCTACGCGCATCGGCCAGGCCCAGCTGGGCGGCCAGCTGCGCGCAAGCCGACTCACCGCTTTGCGGCAGCGTGGCCAGCAGCGCCAGCAGACGCGAAGACACGGCGTTGAGCTGCATGAACTGCACCGTGTCCTGCGCATCGCGCCAGACCAGCAGCCAGGCGGGCTCGGGGCGACGCGGGCGGTACTGCGGGCCGATGCGCTGCACCGGCCAGTCGTAAGCCAGGTTCAGGTGCGCGGGGTTGAGCACCACGCTCGCGCGCATGAGGTCGCCCGCCGGATCATGCGCGGGCAGCGGTGGATCCATCAGGTCCACGGCCAGCTCGGCCCATTCGTAGTGCGCGAGCGCGGGCAGCCAACGCGGCAGGTCGGCCACGCCACCGGCTTCGAGCCAGCGCCCGAAGTCGCGCGGGATGTCGCGGTGCAGCGGGCTGTCGGGCCGGGCCTCGCGCCAGTAGCGGCGCTGCAGGCGGCGCCAGCGCGCCTCGCCCAGCACGCTGCGGCACACGGGCAGGCAGCGGTCCAGAAAGCTGCTGAGGTTGTTGAACAGCAGGCCGGCATAGACGGCCGCGGGCCGCGCGGACACGCCGGCCGGGCGGGGCACGCCACGCGGGTCGCGCAGATGCTGTGCAAAGCTGCGCTGGAAATCGTGCAGGGCGGGCGTGGTGCTCATGCAAGCGCCTCGTGCGCGGGCTGCGCGTTCGCCTGCAGGCGCGCGATCTGCGCCACCTCGGCGGCGAGCACGGGCAGGCCGGGGAAATTGAAGTCGCGCTCCAGACAGGTGGGCACGCTGCCGCCGGTGCGCGCATAGACCGCGGCCAGCAGCGCCCACACGGGGTCGACCACGGGCGTGCCGTGGGTGTCGATCAGCAGGCCGTCGGGCTCGGCCTCGTGGCCGGCAACGTGGATGTAGCAGACGCGCTCGAGCGGCAGGGCCCGCAGCGCCGCGTGCGCGTCGTAGCCGTGGTTGCGGCTGTTGACGTAGAGGTTGTTGACGTCGAGGTGCAGCAGGCAATCGGCCTCCTGCACCACGGCGCGCACGAACTCAGCCTCGCTGAGCTTGGTGCCCGGCGGCAACAGGTAGGTGGAGGTGTTCTCCACGCCGATGCGCATCTCCAGGATGTCCTGCACGCGGCGGATGCGCGCGGCCGTCCAGTGCACGGCCTCTTCGCTCAGCGGCAGGGGCAGCAGGTCGTAGAGCGGGTGCTCGTCGGCGCACCAGGCCAGGTGTTCGGTGTAGAGCGTCATGCCGTGCTGGCGCATGAAGCCCTTGATGCGGCGCAGCCAGTCCTCGTCCAGCGGACCCGGGCCGCCCAGCGAGAGCGAGAGGCCGTGGCAGACGAAGGGGTAGCGCTCAGTCCAGGCGCGCAGCTCGCGCGCCGAACGTCCCCCCGCCCCGGCCCAGTTCTCGGGCGCAAGCTCGAAGAACTGCAGCGCGGGCGGCACGCCGGCGGCCAGCGCGGCGATGAGTTCGCGGCGCCAGCCCAGGCCGGCGCCCTTGGAGGGACGCGCAGGGGCCATTACTTCTTGGCGCCGCAGGAGGCTTCGCCCTTCTTGCCGCCGCAGCTGGCGTCGGTCTTCTTGTCCTTCATGCCGTCTTTCATGCCGCTGCCCTTCATGTCGGCGGCCTTCTTGTCGGCGCCGCACTTGGCATCGGCTTTCTTGCCACCGCAGCTCGCGTCGCTCTTCTTGTCGGCCTGGGCCAGCTGGTAGCCGGCGTCCAGGCGGGTGGCTTCAAAGGGGTTGCCGGTGGCAGCGTGGGCGCTGCCCAGGGCCAGGGTGGCGCCAGCGGCCAGGGTGGCCAGGGTGGATGTCTTCATGCTCATCTCCAGTCGTTCGGTGGGGCACCGCCGGACAGCGGCGCCCGGGCCGGCAGCAGCCGGCCTGAGCATGAGTCGGCGCAGGGGCGTAAAACTTACACAGCGTTTTGCGCCACGGCGCGCACAGCGCTACGGCCTCAGCCGAGTCGCTGGAGCTCGAACACTTCGGCGTAAGTCTGGGCCGCCTGCACCTCGGCGGCCGACTGCTGGTTGAGGCGCAGCACGCGCGCATCGAAGCCATGCCCGCGCGTGTTGAGGTTGCGCTGATGCTGCGAGGCATGAAAGCGCAAGAGCTCGGCCTTCCACTGCGCGGCGTCTTCATCAAAGGGCGTGTACAGGTCCTGCTGCATGGCCAGGGTCTTGGCGTCCTGGTTGAGCCAGGCCCACAGGGGGTAGCGCATCTGCCGCGCCACGGCGGCGATCAGCGCATAGCTGCGCTGGTGGGTCACGTTGCTGTCCTGGCCGTGCGGCAGGAAGACGCAGTGGGGCTGGTGCTGCGCGAGCAGGCGCTGCACGGTGGCGTGGTTGGCCGCATCGAGGCGCGGGTTGCCGCCCTCGTCGTTCGGAAGACGCAGAAACTCCCGCTGCGCCGCCGGCAGGCCGAAGTAAGCGCAGCTCGCCGCCTGCTCGCGCTCACGCAGCGCGGCCTTGGCCTCATCGGTCTGCGCTCCGGCGTAACCGGTTTCCACACCGCTGGCCCCCGTGGTGCACACCGCGAGGTGCAGGCGCATGCCCTGCGCCTGCAGGCGGCGCAGAGTGATGGCAATGGCGTCGAAGTCGTCCGGGTGGGGCGCGAGCACCAGCGCCGACAGGCCGCGGGGCAGCGCCAGCGTGTCCAGGGACACCGGGCCTTGCCCGGGGGTCCGGGTCTGCGTATGCACCGCCCCGAGGACGGCGTCCAGCGCGCGCAGGCCTGCGCTCATCACGTGTTCACTTGAACAGGCTGTCGCGCGCTACCCAGACGAAGGCCGTGAGCAGCGCGACAGCCACGAGGAACAGATACAGCCCCCAGGGCTTCTTCTTTTCGGCGTAGGGGTCGGTCAGTGCGCGCTCGGCGTTGTGCGGCAGTTCGGCCAGCTGGGTCAGCGAGGTGCCGAAGGGGATGTTGATCTTGGCGCGTGCGTTGATGGCCCAGCCATTGGCGTCGAGGATGGGGCCCAGGTTGCGGCTGCGCAGCTTGAACCAGGCCAGGATCACGGCCGGGCCCGAGATCGCCAGCACCAGGCCGGCGATGGCGATGGGCCACTGCCACCAGACCAGGGAGAAGAAGCCCGAGAGCACGGCGGCCAGCGCCGAGCCGATGGCGCCCAGGGCCAGGCCGATGGCGGCAAAGATACCGGCGAACTTGGCCACGTCGAACGGCGCGGGCGGCGGCGGGGGCGTGGCGGGGGCGGCAGCGACGGTGCCCACCTTCTTGCCGCTGTCGACGGCGGCGGCGGTGAGCTTGTCGTCCGAGGCCTTGGCCTTGTTCGCGGCAATCTTCTGCAGCTGCTCACCGACAAAGCGCGCCAGGCGCTTGTAGGGCGACCAGAAGGCCTGGCGCAGGCTGATGGGGTGCTCGACGATCTTGGTGATGGTGGCGTTCCAGTCGCGGCCCTGGCGGTCGTAGAACACGCCGTTGCGGCCCACCATGAGCTGGTCGGAGTCGCCCGCGGTGAAGGCCGCGGCGATGCTGAGCTTGTCGCCACCGCGCACGCAGTCGCAGTACACCAAGCAGATGCGCGCAAGCGAGGCCAGGGCGGCGTGGCGGCCGGCATCGTTGACGGCCACGCAGAGCTCGGCCGAGCGGCTGTCCAGATAGAGCGTGCCGACCTGGAAGCTGGCCTTGCCCTGGCGCGTGTAGAAGTCTCGGAAGGCGACGAAGTTGTTGGCCAGGGTCTGCAGGTCGCGCACGTAATGCGCGAGCTTCTCCAGCTGGCGGATGCCCTCGCCTTCGGCCGCCACGTCGGGCTTGGCCGCGAGCCAGGCCGCGTAGGGCGCGAGCTTGTCCTTGACGGTCTGCCAGTCGGCCTCGGTCAGCAGGGCGCGCTCGCCCAGCAGGGGCCGCACCGCGGCATCGCGCAGCGCCGCCATGCGCGCGGCCCAGGCCGGGTTGAGCCCGGAGCCCAGCGGCAGCGCGGCGCCCGGGTGCACGCGCGCCAGCGGCAGCGCGGCCACGCCTTCGGTGTCGGCCCGCAGCGTGGCCACCCCCAGCGCGGCCAGCGTGGCGTCGGCGGCGTTGAGCGCCGTGCCGGCGCGTTCGTCGTAGGCCGCGAGGCGGCAGCGCACGAACCAGTCTTCCACCTTCTCGGCCACGTCGGCCAGCGCGGCGTGGGCCACGGCCGTGGCCTCACCCAGCGGGCGGACGCTGGCGCCGGCGGCCTCCCAGGCGGCCAGGGCGCGCTGGGCGTGGCGCGCCTGCGCGGCCCGCGCAGCTTCCACCGTGATCATGCCGTCGCTGCTGCCCAGGTCGGCGAGCAGCTCGCGCGCCGCGGCCACAATGACCGCGCCCTCCTCGTCGTCGGCGCGGATGGCGGCCAGCGGCACGCCGGGCAGCTTGGCCACCAGCACCTCGGGGTCCTGCAGCCGGGCGCCGGCCCATTGCACGGCGGCAATCAGCTCGGGCGCGCGGACCTGGCCGTCGCCGTCGCTGTCGACGAAGGACAGCGTGCGCGCATCGAACTCGATGCCCTGCACGGGGCAGGACAGCGCGACCCAGAGTTTCTGGTCGAGTTGGCCGATGTGCAGCAGCTCGGCCGCGGTGTCCAGGCGGACCTGGTCAAAACCGCCGGCACGGAAGAAACGCCAGTGGGGCAGATCTGGGGTCATGGAAGCGCTCCCGGTGTTTGTTGTGCGGCCATCTTACCCAGAGCGGCCAGGGCCTGCCACACTATTTTCCTGCGTGCGGCCAGGCCCCAGCGGCGCCAGCACCGGGCTCAGGCGAGCGTGGGCACGGGCGCGGCGTTCGGGTCGACGACCACGAGCACGTCGCTCTGCGACTCGGCCAGCACGCGCTGCGTGACGCTGCCCAGCAGCAGCTCCTCGGTCACATGGGTGCCGTGCTTGCCCATGACGATGAGGTCACAGTGGTCGCGCTCCTCGTGCACGATGACCTCGCGCACGGCGTCGCCATGCAGCACCACGCCGGTGTAGTCCTCGGGCTGCAGGCCGGCCGCGGCGGCCAGCTCGTGCAGCTGGCGCACGCAGCGCTCGCGCATCTCGCTGCGGTACTGCAGCAGCACGTCGGCACCGACGCCGGCGAACTGCATCTTGCCTTCGAAGGGCACCTCGAAGACGTGCAGCAGCAGCAGGTCGGCCGGGGGTGCAACCGTACGCGCGAGTTCGACGCAGGCGCGCGAGGCGGCCGAGAAATCTACGGGCACGAGCACGCGCCGGTAGGCATGGCGAGGCTCCTGCTTGACCACCAGCACGGGCTGGCGGCTCTTGCGCAGCAGCTGCGAGGTGGTGGAGCCCAGCAGCATGCGCTGCAGAAAACCGCTGCCGTGCGCGCCCACGAGCAGCAGGTCGGCACCCCCCGCCGTGGCGCTGCGCGGCAGTACATCGGTGACCAGCCCCTCCTCCACCACCAGCTGCGGCTGCAGGCCATGGGCCTGGGCCGATTCGGCCACGGCCTGGGTGAGCTCGGCCTGCGCCTGCTCGACGAGATGCGCCGAGACGCCAGCGACCTGGCCACCCAGCAGGGCGCGCAGCGGCGCCAGCGCGTCCAGGCCCAGGGCGTGCAGCACGGTGTGGCGCGCGCCGTGTTCGGCCGCCAGCAGGAAGCCGCGGTCCACGGCCTGCAGCGAGCTGGCCGAGAGGTCGGTGGCGGAGAGAATGTGTTGGAGCTTGCGCATCTGCTTCCTTTCAGGGCTTGCCGCCCAGCTGCTGCACGATGTGCGCGGACATGCCGCGCGCCAGCTCGTGCTCGCCGATGAAGACCTCGCCCAGGCTTTCCTTGCGCAGCAGCTCGGCCTCTTCCTCGTTGTGGGTGCGCAGCACCACCTGGATCTCGGGGTTGAGCGTACGCGCGATCTCCACCATGTTGCGCACGTCCACCGCATCGGGAATGGCGATGACCAGCATGGCCGCGCGCGTGACGTGGGCCTGGATCAGCACCTCGGGTGTCTGCGCATCGCCGCTGACGGCGGGCACGCCCTTCTTGCGCAGCGCATCGACGATCTCGCGGTTCTGCTCGGCCACCACATAGGGGATGCTCTGCTCACGCAGCACCTGCGCGATGCGCCGGCCCACGCGGCCATAACCCACCAGCACCACCTGCTTGTTCAGCAGCTTGGGGTCGGTGCTCATGGGCAGCTCGGCCAGCGGGTCGTCGCGCTGCTCCAGCTTGCGCGCCAGCGCCGAGCGCGCCAGGATCCAGCGCCGCGCGGGCTCGACCGCGGCGAACAGCGAGGCATTGAGCGCGATGGAGATCAGCGCGCCGGCCAGCACTAGGCTCTGGCCTTCCACCGGCATCAGATTGAGCGCCACCCCCATGCCGGCCAGGATGAAGGAGAACTCGCCGATCTGCGCCAGGCTCACGCCCACCGTGAGTGCGGTGTTGAGCGGGTAGCGAAACAGCAGCACCAGGGCCACGGCGGCCACGGTCTTGCCGATCAGGATGATGGCCACCACGGCCAGCAGCTTGACGGGCTGCTGCACGATGACCATGGGATCGAAGAGCATGCCGACCGAGACGAAGAAGAGCACGGCGAAGGCATCACGCAGGGGCAGCGATTCGTCCGCCGCGCGGTGGCTGAACTCGGACTCGCGCATCATCATGCCGGCGAAGAAGGCCCCGAGCGCGAAGGACACATCGAAGAGCTTGGCCGCACCGAAGGCCACGCCCAGGGCCACGGCCACCACGCTGAGCGTGAAGAGCTCCTGCGAACCGGTGCGCGCGACCCACCACAGGGCGCGGGGCAGCACGCGCCGGCCCACCACCAGCATGAGCACGATGAAGGTGGTGACCTTGGCCAGGGTCAACCCCACGGTCTCCCAGATGTCGGACGCCGTGGCCACCTCGGTCGGCGGCTGGCCGACCGAGCCCAGCAGGCCGGCCAGCGCTGGCAGCAGCACCAGCACCAGCACCATGACGAGGTCTTCCACCACCAGCCAGCCGACGGCGATCTGGCCGTTGATGGACTTGAGCAGGCCCTTGGCTTCCAACGCACGCAGCAGCACCACGGTGCTGGCGACCGAGAGGCACAGGCCGAAGACCAGGGCACCGCCCAGGCTCCAGCCCCAGAGCCAGGCTACGCCCAGACCCATGAGCGTGGCCACGGCGATCTGCACGATGGCGCCGGGCACGGCAATGCGGCGCACGGCCAGCAGATCCTTGAGCGAGAAGTGCAGGCCCACACCGAACATCAGCAGCATGACGCCGATCTCGGCCAGCTGGCCGGCCAGGCCCACATCGGCCACAAAGCCTGGGGTGTAGGGCCCGCACACGATGCCGGCCAGCAGGTAGCCCACCAGCGGCGGCATGCGCAGCGTGGTGGCGATCATGCCCAGCACCATGGCCAGGCCAAAGCCTATGGCGATCGTGGCAATGAGGCTGACGTCATGCGGCATGGGGCGGGCGTCCGGGAGCTGAGGGGTGAAGGATTTTTTGAAGATAACCCAATTCCGCCGCACACCCGGGGCGGTTCCGGAAAATTTCCGCAGGTCCGATCGGTGACCGGCGCCAGGGCTCAGGACTGCTTGTGATCCAGCGGCGGCGGCAGCTCGTCGCCGGCCAGGCGGCGGCGGAACAGCGCCGCGCGCGCCAGCACGATGGTGGTGACGGGCGCGGTGATGGACAGGATGATGATGATGAGCCAGACGTGCAGCGAGAGCTCGCCCGCGCGGGCCGAGAAATGCACGATGGAGGCCAGCGTGACGATCCAGGCCGCCAGCGTGGAGGCCAGCGCCGGCGCGTGCATGCGCGCGAAGAAGTCCGGCAGACGCCACAGGCCCAGGGCTGCGGCCAGCACCACGGCGCCGCTGGCCAGCAGCAGCAGGGCCACCACGATCTCGCTCCAGGGCGCCATCATTCGATCACCTCGCCGCGCAGCAGGAACTTGGCCATGGCCAGCGAGCCGACGAAGCCGAACAGCACCATGAGGAAGGCGCCTTCAAAGTACATGGGGCTGTCGTAGCGGATGGCCAGCACGAGCATGACCAGCATGCCCACGATGTAGAGAAAGTCCAGCGCCAGCACGCGGTCCTGGGCGCTGGGGCCGCGCAGCAGGCGCAGCAGGCCGATGCCCATGGCCAAGGCGTAGAGCCCCAGGGTGATGGTGATGGCCAGACTCAGCAGCGGGCTCATTCGAGGATCTCCTTGAGCGGGTGTTCGTAATCCGCCTTGTAGTGGGCGATGAAGTCGGCCTCGTCGGCCAGGTCGAAGACGTGCAGCAGCAGGCGGCTGCGGTCGGGCGCGAGCTCGCACCAGACCGTGCCCGGGATCACGGCCGTGATCATGGCCAGCGCGGCCAGGGCATGGTCGTTGCGCAAGTCCAGCGGCACGACGACGAAGGCGCCGCGCGGCGGGCGGGCCTGCGCGCGCAGCACGCCGCGCGCCACCTCCAGGCCGGAGCGCAGCACATCGCGGCCCACGCGCAGGATCAGGCGCGCCAGCAGCAAGGGCTTGCGCACGGGCGGGCCGGCCGGGCGCAGCGGCGCGGCCATCAGCGGCAGCAGGAAAGCCAGCAGCAGACCGAGCAGCACCGTGCCCGCGCCCAGGCTGCGGCTGAGCATGAGCCAGAGCGCGAACAGGCCGGCCGAGAGCAGGGGCGCGGGGAACCAGCGTTTCATGGGCGCCCTCCGGGTCCAGGTGCAGGCAGGGGCCGGACCGAGAACACGGCGTCGATGTAGGCGGCCGGCGTGTGCAGGGTGTAGGCGGTGTGTCGCATGTAGTCCAGCGCCGCCTCGCCGCGCAGCACCAGGGTCAGGCCCGCGGCCAGCAGCAGGACGATGGGTAGGGTCTCGACCACGCGCAGGCGTGGCGCGGGCCGGGCCTGCGCCGTCCAGAAGTGGCGCATGCCGATGCGCAACAAGGCCGTGGCCGCCATCAGGCCCGAGAGCAGCAGCAGCCCAAACAGCGTCCAGGCGGCCGGGCGCTGCAGCTCGAGCAGGGCCGTGAGCATGGCCAGCTTGGCCACGAAGCCCGAGAGCGGCGGCAGACCGCTGACGACCAGGCCGCAGACCGCGAAGGTCAGGCCCAGGAAGGCCAGGGCCGCGGGGATGGCGCGGCCGATCAGCACCTCCTCCTCATCGTCGAGGTTGGTGCCCGGCGGCGGCTCGGCGTGGATGAAGGCGGGCAGCGCGTCCTGCCCGGTGTCGATCGCGTCGGGGCCGAGCTCGACCTGGCGCGCACGCTCGAGCAGCTCCACCAGCAGGAAGAGCGCCGCCGCGGCCAGCGTGGAGCTGGCCAGATAGAACAGCGCGCCGCCGGCCAGCACGGGGGCGCCGAAGCCGAAGGCCGCGATCAGCGTGCCAGAGGAGGCGATCACGCTGTAGGCCGCGAAGCGCGCGAGCTGCTGCGAGGCCAGCATGCCCACGGCGCCGAAGGCCAGCGTGAGCACCCCGCCCCAGACCAGGGCGCCGCTGCCGAAGAGCGCGGAGTCGCCGGCATCGGCCGGGAAGCACAGCGTCCACAGGCGCAGCACGGCATAGACGCCGACCTTGGTGAGGATGGCGAAGAGCGCGGACACGGGCGCGCTGGCCGCGCCATAGGCGCCGGGCAGCCAGAAGTTCAGCGGCCAGAGCGCGGCCTTGGCCAGGAAGGCGATGGCCAGGATGGCCGCACCCGCATGCAGCAGGCCGCGGTCGGCTGCGGGCACCAGCGGCAGCTTGGCCGCGATGTCGGCCATGTTGAGCGTGCCCGTGACGCCGTAGAGCACGGCCACGCCGATGAGGAAGAGCAGCGAGGCCACGAGGTTGACCGCGATGTAGTGCAGGCCCGCGCGCACCCGCGTGGCACCGCCGCCATGCAACAACAGGCCGTAGCTGGCCGCCAGCAGCACCTCGAAGAAGACGAAGAGGTTGAACAGGTCGGCCGTGAGGAAGGCCCCGTACAGCCCCATGAGCTGCAGCTGGAACAGCACGTGGAAATAGACTCCGGCCTGGTGCCAGCGCGCCAGCGCATAGAGCAGCGAGGCCAGGCCCACGCAGGCCGTGAGCACCAGCATCAGGGCCGAGAGCCGGTCCAGCACCAGCACGATGCCGAAGGGCACGGACCAGTTGCCCGGCAGGTAGATGCCGAAGGCCGCGGGCTGGCCCTGGGCCTGCAGCTGCCACAGCAGGTACAGGGCCAGCACCAGGCCGGCCACGGTGGACAGCAGGTTGAAGACGGCCTTGATGGAGCGTCGGCCTTCGCCGAGCAGCAGCATGAGCGCGGCCGTGGCCAGCGGCAGCAGCACGGGCGCGACGATCAGGTGCGAGAGCGTGACCGTCATGGCTTCTCCTCCTGGCCGTCCACATGGTCACCGCCGGACAGGCCGCGCAGCGCCAGCAGCACGACGAGGAAGAGCGCCGTGGTGGCGAAGCCGATCACGATGGCGGTCAACACGAGCGACTGCGGCAGCGGGTCGGTGTAGTTCTCCAGCGTGGGGGCCAGGGCGGCGCGCACGATGGGTTCCTTGTCGATGGCCAGGCTGCCCACGCTGAAGATGAAGAGGTTGATGGCATAGGCCAGCAGCGACAGACCGATCAGCACCTGGAAGGTCCGCGGGCGCAGCACCAGCCAGACACCCGAGCCGGCCATGACGCCGATGGCGAGGGAGATCACGACTTCCATCTCAGTCACCTCCCTCATAGCCGAGTGAGCGGCCTTCATTCCAGGGCTCCCGCGGAACTGGCTTTGCCAGGCCGCTGGGAGCGCCCCCCTGGAGGGGGGAGACGCGCAGCGTCTCGGGGGGTGCGTCCAGTTGTCGATGGGCGCGCAGCGACTGGTGGGCGATGGCGATCAGCAGCAGCAGCGTGGCGCCCACGACCACGGCAAACACGCCGAGGTCGAACAGCGCCGCCGAGGGCAGGTGGATCTCGCCCAGCAGCGGCAGCGTGACATGGGCCGTGTGGGTGGTGAGGAAGGGATAGCCCAGCGTCAGCGAGCCCAGGCCGGTCAGCAGGGCCACGCCCAGGCCGGCGGCGATCCAGCGCGGCGGCCGCAGGCGCAGCTGATCCTCGACCCAGCGCGTGCCCGCCACCATGTACTGGGCGATGAAGGCGATGGCCACCACCAGCCCCGCGACGAAGCCGCCGCCGGGCTCGTTGTGCCCGCGCATGAACAGGTAGAAGGCGAACAGCCAGGCCATGGGCAGCAACAGGCGCACCAGCACGGCGGGCACGCCCATGTAGTGGGGCACGCCGTCAGCGGGCGCGAGGTCGCCCCCGATGTGCTCCACGCGCTGCTGTTCGGGCACCTCGATGGCCTCCTGCGGCGGGCGGAAGCGCCGCAGCAGCGCGTAGACCGTGAGCCCCACGATGCCCAGCACCGTGATCTCGCCCAGGGTGTCGAAGGCGCGGAAGTCCACCAGCATGACGTTGACCACGTTGGTGCCGCCGCCCCCGGGCAGGGCCTGCTCCAGGAAGAAGGGCGAAATGGAGAGCGGGATGTGGCGCGTGAGCAGGGCGTAGGACAGGGCCGCGAGGCCCGCGCCGATCAGCACGGCCAGCACCAGGTCACGCCGGCGGCGCCAGAACACGCGCTGCTCGATGCGCGGGTCATCCATCAGCACACGCTTGGGCATCCAGCGCAGGCCGAGCAGGAAGAGCACCACGGTCACCACCTCCACGGCCAGCTGCGTGAGCGCCAGATCGGGCGCCGAGAACCAGGCGAAGGTGATGCACAGGGCCAGCCCCACCACGCTGAGCATGGTCAGCGCAGCCAGGCGGTGGAACTTGGCCTGCCAGGCCGCGCCCAGGGCGCAGACGCCGCCGATGAGCCAGAGCAGCACGAACTCCGGCGTGGCCGGCACGCGGGCACGGTCGCCCCAGGCCAGCGGCACGATCAGGGCCGAGGCCACGCCCGCCACCAGGGTCACGCTCAGCAGCGCAGCGAGTTGCGGCTGCAGGCGCTGCGAGCCGGTCCAGCGGCGCAGCGCGGCCGCGGCCGCACTCACGAAGGCCAGCTTGGCCTCGAACAGGCGCTGGCCGTCCAGGCCCAGCAGCGGTGCGTGGCGCGAGCTGCGTTGCTTGAAGGCGCGCGCAAAGACCAGGTAGACCACCAGACCGCCGGCCGTGGCGACCAGACTCATGACCAGCGGCGTGTTGAAGCCGTGCCAGACCGCCAGGCTGTACTCGGGCAGCGTGCCGCCGACCACGGGCTGGGCCGCCGTGGCCAGCAGCGGCCCGATGGACCAGGCCGGCAGCGTGCCCACCACCACGCAGGCCAGCACCAGCAACTCCACGGGCACGCGCATCCAGTGCACGGGCTCGTGCGGCTGGCGCGGGCAGTCGAGCGGGGCAGCGCCGAAGAACACGTCGTGCCCGAAGCGCAGCGAGTACACCACCGCAAAGACGCCGGCCACGGTGGCCGCCAGCGGCAGGCCAACTTCGAGCCAGGGCTGGCCACTGACGAAGACGGTCTCGGAGAAGAACATCTCCTTCGACAGGAAGCCGTTGAGCAGGGGCACGCCGGCCATGGCCGCGCAGGCCACGATGGCCAGCGTGCCCGTGATGGGCATGGCGCGGTAGAGGCCATCGAGGCGGCGCATGTCGCGCGTGCCGGTCTCGTGGTCGATGATGCCCACCGACATGAAGAGCGAGGCCTTGAAGGTCGCGTGGTTCATCATGT
>LNFM01008126.1_pt1 | contig 16016 bp, 18 predicted proteins | sample 596031 | NCBI WGS metagenome assembly LNFM01 (sample SAMN04254537, study PRJNA301005) | activated carbon metagenome | isolation source: dual media filters at the Ann Arbor, Michigan drinking water treatment plant | place: USA: Ann Arbor | reverse complement strand
TATTAATGGTAGCGGGAGGCGGACTTGAACCGCCGACCTAAGGATTATGAGACCTTCGCTCTAACCACCTGAGCTATCCCGCCACGACCGACGAACCGGCGCCCTCGTATAAGGACGCCCCGTCGGAACTGTCAATAGAAGCGCACCGCCGAATCCAGAACACTTCGCGCCTTCGGCGCGAGTGGAGCTGCAAGCCCTACACCCCGCTCGGGGGACACCCCCGAACCCCCGTCTTTTATGAGTTTGGGCAGTGCCCTATTCGGCGGCGACCTGCACGACTTCGCGAATCTTCTCGAAGCGCAGCATCGTGAAAAGACCCCACGGCCTCAGAGCGCGACGGCCGACGAGCTTCAGGTTATCGCAAACCATGACACGGTCGACGTCGAATACGGGATGCCAGCCGAGCTTGTCGGCGAATGGCGCCATGCGGCGCTCGACCCAGCCGCGCACACCCTCTTCCTGGCTGAAGTGGTTCACCAGGATCACTTCGCCGCCGACCTTGCACACGCGCGCAAGCTCGCGCATGACCTTCTCGGGCTCCGGCACGACAGTCATGACGTACATGGCAACGACGGTGTCGAACGAGCCCGTCTGGAACGTGAGCTCGCTGGCATCCATCTCGTGAAGGCCCGTGACATTGCTCAGGCCCTCCTCGGCAACTTTCTCGCGAGCCTTGTCGAGCATCTCCGGCGAGAGATCGATGCCGACGATCTGCAGGTGCCGGCCGTAGTCGGGAAGCGAGAGGCCCGTGCCGACGCCGACCTCGAGCACCTTGCCGTGGCGCTGATTGATGATCTCGACGGCGTGCCGGCGGCCCTCCGTCGTAAAGCGGCCGAACGTGTTGTCATAGACAGGTGCCCAGCGCCGATAGGCTGTCTTGATAGCAGCCTCGTCCATCTGCGCCGCAGTTGCGCGTCCCGCCGTACTGTTCTGCATTCCCGACATTCCTTGCCGATCATCCGAACGCAACATCGACGTTCATCCTCGTCAATGCACTCAAATGCGGGCTAGTTGCCCGCTCATTCATTCTCCGGGGCCAACCGCCACCGACACACGTTCCCCTCCGCGGGGCTCCGTCGCGCGCAGAGCAGCACCGAAATTTGCATCATTCACGTCAGCCGACGTCGCAGCTATCCAGCCGCCACCGAGCACGCGCGCTGTTGGTTCGGAAGAATAGAAGACGCACGCCTGCCCCGGAGCCACCCCGAATTCTCCGTCGTCCAGAACAACCGCAGCGGCGCGCCCTCTGAGCGAGAGGTGCGCAGAGAGCGGATTTTGAGACGACCGTACACGCACATGAACACGTTCGCGCACGGTGCCCCCACCATCCACAGGCTCGTCACCAAGCCAGTTGACGTCTTTAAGCACAATCGTGCGCACACGCAAGCTGTCTCGCGGGCCTACCACAACCTCTGCCCGAGCGGAGTCGAGCCGGACCACGTAGAGCGGCTCGCGCCCGGTGACGCCGAGACCGCGCCGCTGGCCGACGGTGAAGCCGAAGATACCCTCGTGCCGGCCGAGAATGCGTCCATCGACATGAACGATGTTACCCGGCGTCGCGGCCTCTGGCTTGAGCCGTTCGATGAGATCGCTGTAACGGCCGCTCGGCACGAAGCAAATGTCCTGGCTGTCGGCCTTTTCGGCGACCGGCAGCGCGAGTGTGCGCGCAAGATCCCGCACTTGCGCCTTGTGCAGGGAGCCGAGAGGAAATCGCAGGAACGCAAGCTCCTCGCGCGTCGTCGCGAAGAGGAAATAGCTCTGGTCGCGACTGAGATCGACCGGCCGATAGAGTGCCGGCGAGCCGCGCACATCACGCCAGTCGACGTAATGACCTGTGATGAGCGCCTGCGCACCGATCTCACGCGCGGTGTCAAGCAGACCCGAGAACTTGATGTTCTGGTTGCATGAAACACAGGGGATCGGCGTCTCGCCGGCGAGATAGCTCTCCGCGAAGGGCGCGATCACGGACTCGCGGAACTGGCGCTCGTAGTCCAGCACGTAGTGCGCGATGCCGAGATGCTCGGCGACGCGGCGGGCATCGTGGATGTCCTGGCCGGCGCAACAGGCGCCCTTGCGCCCGGTCGCGGACCCGTGGTCGTAAAGCTGCAGCGTAATGCCGACGACATCGTAGCCGGCCGCCTTGGCGAGCGCCGCAGCAACCGAGCTATCCACGCCGCCCGACATCGCCACCACGACGCGCGCGCCATCGGCGACGCCGTGAAGGCGCCCAAGGCGGGCCGGGTCGAGATGGTCGACAGACATTCGGTGAACCGTTTGGATGCCGCGAGACAATCTGGCGGCGAAGGCGGCGGCATGCTCAGTTTATTGAGGCCGCGCGGGGACACTCTTATCGCGGCGCAACATACGTCGTCCGTCCCCGATGAGCAAGGTCGCGCGCCGATTGGCAGAAATGTGGCGCACGGCAAAGTCTTACGGGGATAGGATCAACTTTTCTCCGCCGGAACGCCTTAAGATTTTGTTAACCGAAGCAGCCGAGCGCTAGAGCCATGCAGGAGAGCGGCGAGCTTCCCGTTGCCGGTGATCTCGAGACGGCGCTCACGCGCTGGCGCGAACACCTGACGGCGCGCGCCGCCAGCATGAACACCATCGAGGCTTACGAGCGCGACTGGCGCCAGCTCTGCGACTGGCTTGCCCATCGCCTCGGCCGCGCACCGGCGCTCGCCGACATACGCCGCCTGGAACCGGCGACCTTCCGCGCCTTTCTCGCCAATCGCCGCCGCCTCGGCGTGGAAAACCGTTCGCTCGCGCGCAGCATGTCTTCCTTCCGCCAGTTCTTCCGCTGGTTGGAGGCGAGCCAGGACCTCAAGAACCACGCGATCCTCAAAGTCGGCACGCCCAAGGTCGCGCGCGGACTGCCGCGGCCGCTCACCGTCACCAAGGCCGCCGATGTCGTCCAGGCGGACATGGCCGCCGATCTCGACTGGGTGCGTGCGCGCGATCTCGCCGTGCTGTTGCTGCTCTATGGAGCGGGTTTGCGCATTTCCGAGGCGCTCGGTCTCACGCTCGCGAACGCGCCGGTACCGGGGCGCGAGGCTCTGCGCATTACAGGCAAGGGCGGCAAGGAGCGTCTGGTCCCGATCCTGCCGGCCATCCAGCAAGCTGTCGCGCGATATCTCGAACTCTGTCCCTTCGCGCTGGAGAAGGACGAGCCCATCTTCCGCGGCTCGAAAGGCGGGCCACTCTCGCCGCGCATCATTCAGTTGCTGATGGAGCGCCTGCGCGGCGCGCTCGGCCTTCCCGAGACGGCGACGCCGCACGCGCTACGCCACTCTTTCGCGACGCATCTGCTCTCGGCGGGCGCAGACCTACGGCAGATCCAAGAGCTGCTCGGACACGCGTCGCTCTCGACGACGCAGGTCTACACCGAGGTCGATCGCGAACGTCTGCTCAAGGTCTACGACCTCGCGCACCCACGGGCGCGTTTGACCTGACGCTCACTTCTTCTCACGCGCTGTTTTGATCTCGGCAATTTCTGCTTCAGTGAAGCCGAACTCGGCGAGCACCTTTTCCGTGTGCTCGCCCGTCAAGGGTGCACGCGTGCGAACGCCGCCGGGCGTCTCGGAGAGCTTCACCGCCGTGCCCGCCACCTTGAACGTGCGATCGCTCACGCCCGGCAGTTCGACTTCCGCCAGCATCCCGCGTGCGGCGATATGCGGATCGTCGAAGATCTCGTCGAAACTACGTACTGGACCGAACGGAATCTTGCCGCCGAGCACTTCCGTGATCTCGGCCTTCGTGCGCGCGGATGTCCAGTCCGTCACGAGCCCTTCGACTTCGGCGCGCCGGTCGAGACGATCACGCGTGAGCCGATAGCGCGCATCCTCCGCCAACTCAGACCGACCGATCGTCTTGACCAGAAGCCGCCAGAACTCGTCGTGCGGACAGCCAATCGCCACCCAGCCGTCCTTGGCTGGAAAGAGGCCGTACGGGCAGAGCAGCGGATGGCTGTTTCCTTCGGGACCCGGTGACTTGCCGTCATAGGAATACTGAAACACGGGCCGCTCGCACGCAGCGAGCACGCCATCGACCATGGCGACATCGACAAACTGACCGCGCCCCGTTGCGCGCGCACGATGCAGCGCCGCGAGAATGCCGAAGGCGCACTGCATGGCCGGAATAAGATCGCCGACGCCAGGACCTATTTTTGTCGGCGGGCCGCCCGGTGTTGGCGACGTGATCGCGATGATGCCGCCCATGGCCTGCGCGACAATGTCGTAGGCCGGCCACTCGGCATAAGGACTGCGGCCCGAGCGTGGATCACCAAAACCGCGGATGGTGCCGTAGACGAGACGCGGGTTGATCTCGATGAGCGTCTCGTAGCCAAGACCCAAGCGCTCCATGACGCCGGCTCGGAAATTTTCGACCAGAATGTCGGCTTTGGTGACGAGGCGCTTCAGCACCTCGCGGCCGCCCTCCGACTTGAGGTCGAGAACGATCGATTCCTTATTGCGGTTCGTCGAGCCGAAGTAACCGCCATAACCACCCTCCGGGACACCAACTTGCCCCGGCGCGAAGGGACCAAAGAGACGGGTCGCATCGCCCCCCGGCGGCTCGATCTTCACGACGCGCGCGCCCTGGTCGGCGAGCATCATGGTAACGAACGGACCTGCCAGCATTTGCGTCAGGTCCAGCACGAGCACGTCGCCAAGGGCTCCCATTTCGGACTGCCGTCCGCTGCCGTGATCTGCCGCCGACGCGCCGGCCATGCCATGCTCCTTGGAGTAAGGGTAAATCGATAGCTCAGGGATGCCCTGGAGCTGACGAACTCTAGGCGGCGGCCACATTGGCACGCAATGTTCACGCGGCAGCACGGACGCAGTGCGGCATCCGCGCAACGCATGGCAGGTTCTGCCTAATTACACGACAAACTGTCGCACGATTGACTTGTAAATTGACACCGCCTAGTCTTATTTCGCATCTGCGAGAGGCCGAAATCACGGCTTTGTGCGGACATTCGCTGGCCGCTCGGCCGACAGGCGGTACCCGCACTTATCCTTCGCGCAATTGGCTCGGCGCGACTGGCTGGTGCCTACCTCCGCGTCGTTGATTGAAAGCCGATTTTCCTGAGGTCTGGGGAGCGCGTTATCAATGAAAGTGCTGGTGCCCGTTAAGCGGGTCGTCGACTACAACGTCAAGATCAGGGTCAAGGCTGACGGTTCGGGCGTGGAGCTCGCCAACGTCAAGATGTCGATGAACCCATTCGACGAGATCGCGGTCGAAGAAGCGATCCGCCTCAAGGAAAAGGGTGCCGTCACCGAGATCGTCGCCGTGTCCGTTGGACCGGCCAAGGCGCAGGAGACCATCCGCACCGCGCTCGCCATGGGTGCCGATCGCGGCATCCTGGTCGAGACTGGCGATGAGACCGTCGAGCCGCTGGCCGTCGCAAAGCTCCTCAAGGGCATTGTCGAAGCCGAGAAGCCCGGCCTCGTCATTCTCGGCAAGCAGGCCATCGACGATGATTGCAACCAGACTGGCCAGATGCTCGCGGCGCTGCTCGGCTGGCCGCAGGGCACGTTCGCCTCGAAGCTGGTGATCGACAGCGGCGCGATCATGGTCACGCGCGAGGTCGATGGCGGCCTCGAGACCATCAAGCTCAACATGCCGGCCATCGTGACGACTGACCTGCGTCTCAACGAGCCGCGCTACGCCTCGCTTCCGAACATCATGAAGGCGAAGAAGAAGCCGCTCGATACCAAGAAGCCCGCTGACTTCGGCGTCGACGTAACGCCGCGCCTCAAGGTGCTGAAGACGACCGAACCTGCTGGCCGCAAGGCCGGCGTCAAGGTCGGCAGCGTCGCCGAGCTGGTCGCGAAGCTCAAAGATGAGGCGGGGGTAATCTGATGGCTGTTCTTCTCGTAGCCGATCACAACAACAGCGCGCTCGGAAGCGCGAACGCCAAGGCCATGAGTGCCGCGAAGGCACTCGGCGGCGATGTCCATGTGCTCATCGCGGGCAGCAATTGCGGCGCCGCAGCCGAAGCCGCCGCGAAGCTCGATGGTGTGGCGAAAGTCCTCGTCGCGGATGCGCCGCAGTTCGCCAACCAGCTCGCCGAGGAAATGACGGCGCTGATCGTGCCGCTCATGGCGAGCTATGACGCCGTTCTCGCGCCGGCGACGGCCTCCGGCAAGAACGTGCTGCCGCGCGTCGCCGCCATGCTCGACGTCATGCAGCTCTCGGATGTCACCAAGGTCATTTCCGCCGACACGTTCGAGCGGCCGATCTACGCCGGCAATGCGATCCAGACCGTGCAATCGGGCGAAGTCAAGAAGGTGATCACAGTGCGGACCGCGTCCTTCCAGGCCGTGGGTGCAAGTGGCTCGGCCCCGGTCGAGAAGATCGCAGCGCCTAGCGCCGCCGGCATCTCGTCTTTCGACAAAGCGGAGCTCTCGAAGTCCGATCGGCCGGAGCTCGCGTCTGCGCGCATCGTCATCTCGGGTGGGCGTGGCATGCAGTCGGGCGAGAACTTCAAAAAGTACATCGAGCCAGTCGCCGACAAGCTAGGCGCGGCCATGGGCGCCTCGCGCGCCGCGGTGGACGCCGGTTTCGTGCCGAACGACTTCCAGGTCGGCCAGACCGGCAAGGTCGTGGCACCGGAGCTTTACATCGCCGTCGGCATCTCGGGTGCCATCCAGCATCTCGCCGGCATGAAGGACAGCAAGATCATCGTCGCGATCAACAAGGACGCGGAAGCACCGATCTTCCAGGTCGCCGACTACGGCCTTGTCGGTGACCTCTTCCAGTTGCTGCCGGAGCTCGAAGCCGAGCTCGCCAAATCCGGCCGATGATCTGACACGCGAAGGAACGGGCGCTATGGACACTGCCGTGAAGACGAAAAAGGCTACCGCCACGCCGCCCGTCACCTTCGTCAAGAAGGTCGGCATTATCGGCGCCGGCCAGATGGGCAACGGAATTGCTCATGTGATCGCGCTCGCGGGCTACGATGTCGTCCTCAACGACCTCAAGAAGGAAGCTCTCGACAAGGCCCTCGGCACGATCGAGCGCAACATGACGCGCCAAGTCACCCGCGGCCTCGTCACCGAAGGTGACATGAAAGCCGCCCTGAAGCGCATCGGCTTCGCGCCGAACTTCAAGGATCTGGGCGACGCTGACCTCGTCGTCGAGGCGGCGACCGAGGACGAGAGCGTCAAGCGCAAGATCTTCGCGGAGCTCTGCCAGCATCTCAAGAAGGACGCGATGCTCGCGAGCAATACGTCCTCGATCTCGATCACGCGCCTCGGCGCGGCGACGGATCGTCCCGAGCGCTTTATCGGGATGCATTTCATGAACCCGGTGCCGGTGATGCAGCTCGTCGAGCTCATCCGCGGCATCGCCACCGAGGATGAGACCTTCTCGCGCGCCCGCCACTTCGCCGAAAGCCTCGGCAAGACGATCGCAGTATCCGAGGACTTCCCGGCCTTCATCGTCAATCGTATCCTGCTGCCGATGATCAACGAGGCCATCTACACGCTCTACGAGGGCGTCGGCGGCGTCGAGGCCATCGACAAGGCCATGCGGCTCGGTGCGAACCACCCCATGGGCCCACTTGAGCTTGCCGACTTCATCGGTCTCGATACTTGTCTTTCGGTCATGCAGGTCCTGTATGAAGGGCTCGCCGACACGAAGTACCGTCCGTGCCCGCTCCTCGTGAAGTACGTCGAGGCAGGGTGGCTCGGCCGCAAAACCCAGCGCGGCTTCTACGACTACCGCGGCGAGCATCCCGTCCCGACGCGTTGAGGCGCACGCGGTCCGGCCTTTCCATCACGAGTACGAGGCCGCAAATGGCTGAGCTGATCGTCCGTTCCGTCAGGCCGGATGACTACGAGCAATGGCTGCCGCTCTGGGACGGTTACAATGCCTTCTACGGGCGCTCAGGTCCCACCGCATTGGCGCCGGAGATCACGCGCGCGACTTGGCAGCGCTTCTTCGATCACTACGAGCCTATGCACGCACTCGTTGCCGAGCAGGACGGGCGCCTGCTCGGGCTCGCACGACGGGCGCCTGCTCGGGCTCGCACACTATCTCTTTCACCGCAGCACGATTTCGATCGAGCCGAATTGCTATCTGAATGACCTGTTCACGAGTGAGGACGCTCGCGGCAAAGGCGTTGGTCGTGCACTGCTTCTCGAGTTCTATGATCGCGCTCGAAAGGCCGGCAATGCCCGGGTCTACTGGCTAACCCACGAGACGAACGCGACTGCCCGCCTCCTCTACGACAAAGTTGCCGATAACACCGGCTTCATCGTCTACCGGAAGATCCTCTGAACCCTGCTAAAGCCACCTTTAAGTTGACACTGCGAGCCGCCTCCAACATAAGACAGGCTTCGCGCGGGGCCATCCGGCCGCCGTGCTCATGCGCTGTCTGAGGCCTGCCTGCACGTCCCCGCCGGGACGAACGTCGGGCGCCTAAGTGATCCGGCTACGGCCGGATCCGCCGAAGGACGCGGATAACACAAGGAAGTCAATGATGTACGCAGTCATCAAGACCGGCGGCAAGCAGTACCGTGTGGCAGCCGACGACGTCCTGACCGTCGAGAAGCTCGCGGGCGAGCCCGGTGCCAAGATCGAATTCGGCGAAGTTCTCATGCTCGGCGGCGACAGCGTCAAGATCGGCGCGCCGCTCGTTTCGGGTGCCCTCGTCAAGGCCGAAGTCGTCGAGCAGACGCGGGGACCGAAGGTTATCGCCTTCAAGAAGCGCCGGCGCAAGAACTCGCGCCGCAAGCGCGGCCATCGTCAGGACCTGACCACCGTCAAGATCACCGAGATCATCGGCGCCTGAGCGCGGCCTCCGCCACAGCGGAGCAGAACGCGATCGGCGCAGCACAGCGAGGAGACTTAAGTCATGGCACAGAAAAAGGCAGGCGGCTCGTCCCGCAACGGCCGCGATACCGCCGGCCGGCGTCTCGGCGTCAAGAAGTTCGGTGGCGAGCGCGTCATCTCGGGCAACATCATCTGCCGCCAGCGCGGCACGAAGTGGCATCCGGGCACCGGCGTCGGCATGGGCACGGACCACACGATCTTCGCGGTCGTCGAAGGCACCGTCGAGTTCGCGACCAAGCGCAACAAGCGGATTTACATCTCCGTTCGCCCGGAGAAGATCGAGGCCGCAGAGTAGCGGATTTTTCCAGCGGTTCGGCCATGGCGCAGACGCCCGTGCTCAATACCGCTCGATTGACGCTCCGGCCTTTCCGGCTCGGCGATGCGAGCCGCTTTGTCGGTCTCGCGGGCGATCTTGCTGTCGCCCGCATGACCAGCGACATCCCGCACCCCCTGTACATCTGGCAGTGCCGGCGCTGGCTGCGGCAGGCACGTGGCGAGGTGCGTTTTGCCGTCGAGCACCAGGGCGAGCTCATCGGCGGCGTCGGCTATTTCTGTCATCGCTCGCGCGTCGGAGAGCTCGGCTTCTGGCTCGGCCAGGACTACTGGGGCAAGGGCTTCGCCACCGAAGCTTCGCGCGCGGTAGTGACGTATGCCTTCACGACCGGCCATCTCGATGCTCTCACCTCGGCGAACTTCATCGACAATCCGGCATCGGCACGCATTCTGACCAAGCTCGGCTTCACGGCCAATGGACGGATGCGCACGCAGAGCATCGCGCGCGGGCACGAGATCGACTGCACGACGTGGCGGCTAGAGCGCGAGGCCGCACAGGTGATCTATCGCCTGCCGCAGCCGAGCGCCGCCGCTGCCGGCGGCTGGATGCGGCTCTTCGCGCGGATATCCGGGCGCTGAAATAGTCCCCTCCCCGCCCTTGCGGGGAGAGGGTTAGGGTTAGGGGCGGCGGCATACGCCGACGCCAGTGCTTGCTGTCGCCCCTCATCCCGACCTTCTCCCCGTAAGCACGGGGAGAGGGGGAAGTAAGCGCTCGCGCCGAAGACGCGACCACGCCCGCGCTTGATTTCGCCGGTCCGCCGTGGCCATGGTGTGCGGGAAACGCGGATTCTCCTGACGATGGCGACGACGAAATCAGGGCTCTTCTCATTGCTCGGCGGCACGCTCGCTCCCCAGCGCGAAACGCTGCGCCGCCAGCGTGCCCGCAATAAGCCGCAAGGCCGGCGCGCGGATCTGAGGCCGCGCCTCGTGCTCGCGAGCGCGAGCCCGCGCCGGCTCATGCTGCTCTCGCAGGTCGGCATCGAGCCCGATGCGCTGCGGCCAGCCTCGATCGACGAGACACCCCACAAAGGCGAGATGCCGCGCTCGCTGGTCACGCGGCTGGCCCGCGCCAAGGCCGAGGCAGCGCGCGATCTCATTGCCAACGATGCCGATCTCGCCGACGCGCATATCCTGGCCGCCGACACTGTGGTTGCCGTCGGCCGGCGCATTCTGGTCAAACCCAGGGACATCGACGAAGCGCTGGCCTGCCTGAAGCTCCTATCGGGGCGCGCGCATCGCGTGCTGACCGGCCTCTGCCTGATCACGCCCGATGATCGCGTACGGTTGAAAGTCGTCGATACGCGCGTGCGCTTCCGGCGGCTCTCGGCGGAGGACATACAGAGCTACATCGCCTCGCGCGAGTGGCGGGGCAAGGCGGGCGGCTACGCCATTCAGGGCCTTGCTGGCTGCTTCGTGCAGAAGATCGTCGGCTCCTACACGAATGTCGTCGGCCTGCCGCTGACCGAGGTGACGGCGCTGCTGGCAGGTGAGCATTTCCCGCTGCACTTCAACTGGCTCAAGGCGGGCGAGCGCGAGGCCGAATGAGCGAACGTGCGCCAAAAGGCGGCCGCTGTCCGATCTGCGGCTCGCCCATCGATCCCGCCTTGCGCCCCTTCTGCTCGAAGCGGTGCGCGGACATCGACCTTGCGCGCTGGATGTCGGAGACGTACGTCGTGCCCGGCGGCGGTGCCGACGCGGACGAGGACGGTGACGATGCCGAGGCAACGCGGGGCGAGCGCGACAGCGGCGTACCACCGTATAAGCTGCATTAGCCTAAGTCCGCCGGCTGCTGGGAAGAGGTGCTTCGCCTTCCATAGTGGTGCTATGCCAGCGGGAGCCAACTGTAAGAGTTCGCCATGCTCAAAACCCGCATCATTCCCTGCCTCGACGTCAAGGACGGCCGCGTCGTCAAGGGCGTGAACTTCGTCGACCTGATCGATGCCGGCGACCCAGTGGAGGCCGCGGCAGCCTACGACGCGACCGGCGCCGACGAGCTCTGCTTCCTCGACATCACGGCGAGCTCCGACAACCGCGAGACCATCTTCGACATCGTCGAGCGCACGGCCGAGCGCTGCTTCATGCCGCTCACGGTCGGCGGCGGCGTGCGCACGGTCGACGACATCCGTCGCCTGCTCACGGCAGGCGCCGACAAGGTGTCGATCAACACGGCTGCCGTGAACCGTCGCGCCTTCGTCGGTGAGGGTGCCGACAAGTTCGGCGCGCAATGCATTGTCGTCGCGATCGATGCGAAGAAGGTCTCAGGCGCGGGCGAGGCCGATCGCTGGGAGATTTTCACACACGGCGGGCGCAAGCCGACCGGCATCGATGCCATCGAGTATGCGCGCGAGGTCGTCGCACTCGGCGCCGGCGAGATCCTGCTGACCTCCATGGACCGCGACGGCACGAAGGCCGGCTTCGACATTGCGCTCACGCGCGCGGTTTCCGATGCCGTGAGTGTGCCGGTAATTGCCTCGGGCGGTGTCGGCAACCTCGATCATCTCGTCGATGGCGTGAAGGACGGTCACGCGAGCGCCGTGCTGGCCGCCTCGATCTTCCATTTCGGCACGTACACGATCGGCCAGGCCAAGCAGCACATGGCCGCCGCTGGCATCAGCGTGCGCCTCGACGGCTAGCTTTGGCAACCGGGCCGGCAATGCCGCGAATGATCTGATAGCGCCGATCCTGCGCGACGATGGCGGCTTCCTTGTAAGCAGCCTCCAACCAGGGCAGCGCGCGGATGCGGCTCTGGATGACCACCTGAAGAACGCCACCGGGCTTCAGCCGCGTGGGCGCCTCCGCAATCAGTCCTTGAAGAAAGGCGAAATTTTCGGCAACGCCGTCATGGATCGGCGGGTTCGAGAGAATGACATCGTAGCGGGCGCGCGGTGCGGCGGCGAGGCCATCACCGCAGATTATGCTCCCGCCCGGCACGTTTTCGCGCGCCGCAACGATCGCAACGGCATCGTTGTCCACGAGATCGACGGCAGCTTCGGCGAACTGCTCGCGCACGGCCGCACCGATGATACCGTTACCGCAGGCCATATCGAGCACGGCTGCATCGGGAGCGAACGGCGGTAGATGTGCGAGCAGCAGCGCCGTGCCGGGATCGAGCGCGCCGCCCGCAAACACGCCGGGATAGCTGACCCAGGGCCGCGCGCGTCCATTCAACGTGATTTCATGCATCTCGCGCCAGGATTCGAGCGTCGTGCGCAGGCCCGTGATCTCCGCACGACACCGCCCGGCGAACACGCGCGAATGTCGGCGCGTATCGACGGTGAGCACGTCCTCCGCAACCTCCTCCAGCGCCTTGCCGGCGGATTTCACGCCCTCAGCATTCGCACCGAACAACACGATCGCACCGCCCGGCGGGACCACGCTTGCCGCGGCGTGCAGCGCCATGGCAAGCGCACGACGATCCTTACCGAGCCGCACGAACGCCGATGTCGGGCTCTCCACCTGCGGCCATGGCGCGGCCGTATCTCCGCGCCCGGCAAAACGGCGCCAGACCTGCGGCTCTGCACCGCGCGCGTGCAGATGCGCCGCGAGCTGGCCCGAGCTTTCATCGACGACGAGCGGTCGCGCGCCTGCCTCTACTGCATCGAGCGCATGGATCACAACCGACGTCGGTGCATCGGCGGGGCCACGAACGACAGGGCGTGCCGGAACAGCCATCGTCAATTCGCCGCCGGCGGCGTGACAGGGAGAATGCGGTCCGGCGCCGTGCAGAGATCGCTGATGATGCAGTCCTCGCACCGCGGCCGCTGCGCCTTGCATATGTAGCGGCCATGCAGGATGAGCCAGTGGTGCGCGTGCTGGAGGTACTCCGGCGGGATCCGCTTCATGAGCCCTTCCTCGACCGCGAGCGGCGTTTTGCCGGGCGCAATGCCGAGACGGTTCGAGACACGAAAGACATGCGTATCGACGGCCATGGTCGGCTCGCCGAAGGCGATGTTGAGCACGACGTTCGCCGTCTTGCGCCCGACGCCCGGCAGGCTTTCGAGCGCCTCGCGGTCATGCGGTACCTCGCCGCCGTGATGCGCAATGAGCTGCTCGCTCAGCGCGATCACGTTCTTCGCCTTGTTGCGGTAGAGGCCGATGGTTCTGATGTACTCGCGCACACGATCCTCACCGAGCGCCGCCATCTTCTCGGGCGTATCGGCAGCCTTGAAGAGCGCCCGCGTCGCCTTGTTCACGCCCGCGTCCGTCGCCTGCGCCGAGAGCACGACGGCCACCAGCAGCGTGAAGGCATTCGTATGCTCGAGCTCGCCCTCGGGATGCGGATTTGCCGCGGCAAAGCGCCGGAAGATCTCGGCAACCGTCGCGTCATCGACGCGCCCAGCCCGCCGGCGCGGCAGGGAACGCGTCCCGTCTCCGTCGGGTTTCTTACCTGAGGACGGTTTCTGCACCGCGGATTTGGCTGCCGACGGCTTTGCAGTGCGGGCCATGCTGGATTATTGTCCTGATCGCAGAGTGCGCAACGATTGTGAGCGGTAACCGCGTGGTGATGGACGAGAATCCCCCCCGGATGCAAGAGGGGCGGACATACGGTAACCAAGCGTCGGACGAACAGGGCTTCCGCGCCGAGCTGAGGCCGCACCGCTCGCTTTCGCCGCGCGGCTTCCTGATCCTCATGAGCTTCGTCGGCATCGTCAGCTTCATTGCCGGCATGAGCTTCCTGGCCATCGGCGCATGGCCGGTCATGGGCTTCTTCGGCCTCGATGCTCTGCTCATCTACGGCGCCTTCAAGCTCAATTACCGTGCCGGGCGCCGCCTCGAAGTGGTCGAGATCACGCCGGACGACCTCAAGCTGACGCGCGTCCATCCCAGCGGGCGCCGCGAGGAGATCGCGCTCAACCCCTACTGGGCGCGCCCGCATCTCGCCGAGCGCGAGGATGGCGCCAACCGCCTGTATCTGCGCTCGCACGGACGGCACTATGCCGTCGGCAGCTTCCTCACGGACGACGAGCGGCGCGACCTCGCCGATGCGCTCGGCCAAGCCCTCGCCGACATGCGCACCCGCTGAAAGCCGGCGTGCATCCATAACCTCGACGTAACCGTGTGGGGACCGAGCGCTTTCCCCGTGCCCAGAATCCCTGAATGATGGCGAACCTGGAAACCCCAACCACGCGATGGGTTGTACATGGCGAGCCTACGCAGACCAGTCATGGGCTTGGCAGCGGCGCTCGGCCTGCTCGCGAGCGGCACGGCATCGGCCCAGGACCAGCCTGCCGCCCCCCGCACGCTCGACCTCGTCACGGGCGTGCTCCTCTACTGTATGCCCGCGGCTGCCGAAGCCTGGACGAAGGAACTCTGCGCCTCGATCGACAAGGAGGCCGCCGGCCTCGCCAAGACCGCCAAGGTGCACTTCGTCGCTCTCAAGACCACCGATAACGACGCGACGAACAAGCAGAAGGCGCGCGATGCCGGCTTCGATCCGACCAACGCCCTCTGGCTTCTGGTCAAGGTCCAGCGCATGAGCCCGGGCGCGCGTCCCGGCTGGAACATCGGTCTGCAGGCGGACGCCAACACGCTCCCCCATGCCGTCAGCAAGGGGCAGTCGCAGCGCCTCGTCTTCACCCAGGGCGCCACTCTCGACGCCGGCATCAGCAGCCGGGAAGCCGCAAAGGCCGGTAAAATGCTCCTCGAGGCCTTCTTCGAGACCTTCTCGAAACCCGTCAAACCGGCCACTTAGTGACCTCCGTGCATTAGCGCTCGGGCTTCAAACAGTTACATCGCCGGCCTGCGTTGCATTGCCAAAATGGCCGTGCAATCAGGGTGGAGCGGCGCGCGGCCAAGCGAATCGACCGACCAATTCCGCGCGGCACGGGTGGGAGAGACGGCATGACCAGCGCTGCGACCAAGCTTGAGGAAGGGCTGATCTTCATCGGCCAGAGCGATGCCGGGCAGGGCGGCGGGGCAGAATGCCTGGAGCTGAAACTCGCCAACCGCCATGGCCTCATCACCGGCGCGACCGGCACCGGCAAGACCGTCACGTTGCAGGTGCTCGCCGAGGGCTTTTCCGCCGCGGGCGTGCCCGTCTTCGCCGCCGACATCAAGGGCGATCTCTCGGGCGTCTCCATGAAGGGCGAGCCCAAGGACTTCCTGCTGAAGCGCGCCGAGGAGATCGGGCTCGAGGATTACGAGAACCACGCCTCGCCCGTCGTCTTCTGGGACATCTTCGGCCAGCAGGGCCATCCGATCCGCACGACCGTGCAGGACATGGGCCCGCTGCTGCTGTCGCGCCTCATGGAGCTCAACGAGGTGCAGGAGGGCGTGCTCAATATCATGTTCCGCGTGGCGCAGGACGAGAACCTGCCGCTGCTCGACCTCAAGGACCTGCGCGCGATGATCGCCAACGTCGCCCAGCGCGGGAAGGAGCTGCAGACCAAGTACGGCAATGTTTCCGCGACGTCGGCGGGTGCCGTGCAGCGCCGCCTGCTCGTGCTCGAGGAGCAGGGCGCCAATCATTTCTTCGGCGAGCCGGCTTTCAACATCAAGGACTTCATCCTCACGGCGCCCAACGGCCGCGGCACCATCAACCTGCTCGTTGCCGACAAGCTCATGAACACGCCGCGCCTCTACGCGACGTTCCTGCTCTGGATGCTCTCGGAGCTGTTCAACGAGCTGCCCGAAATCGGCGATCCCGAGAAGCCGAAGCTCGTGTTCTTCTTCGACGAGGCGCACCTGCTCTTCAACGAGGCCCCGAAGGCGCTGCTGGAGCAGATCGAGCGCGTGACGCGCCTCATCCGCTCGAAGGGCGTCGGCGTCTACTACGTGACGCAGAACCCGCGCGACGTGCCGAACGGCGTCTCGGCCCAGCTCGGCAACCGCATCCAGCACGCGCT
>LNFM01008125.1_pt1 | contig 16017 bp, 16 predicted proteins | sample 596031 | NCBI WGS metagenome assembly LNFM01 (sample SAMN04254537, study PRJNA301005) | activated carbon metagenome | isolation source: dual media filters at the Ann Arbor, Michigan drinking water treatment plant | place: USA: Ann Arbor | reverse complement strand
CGGACGCCGCCCGGCTTCCGCTTCCACGTGAAGGCCCATCAGGTCATCTCGGGGCACCCCTCGGAGCCCGGCCGCCTGCCGCCGCCGCTGCGCGAGCTGCCGTTCCAGCCCGACCCCAGGGGCCGTATCCGCAAGCCCAGCAGGGAGATGCGCGACGCCGTGATCGACTCGCTCCTGGAGGCGGTCGGGCCGCTCGGCGACAAGCTCGGCGCGATCCTGCTGCAGCTTCCGCCCTACGTCGTCTCCGGCCCGGCGCAGCGCGATGAGATCGCGCGCATCGTCTCCCGGCTGCGCCCCGCGCGCACCGCGGTGGAGTTCCGCCACCGCTCGTGGGCCGAGCCCGGCGAGAGGGAGGCCGCCGCCGAGATGCTCGCAGAGCACGATGCGGCATGGGTGGTCGTGGACGCGCCCCGGATCGAGGCGAAGAACGTCATGCCGCCGATCGTGGAGGTGACCACGCCGGCGCTGGCCTACCTGCGCCTGCACGGGCGCAACAAGGAGACCTGGAACACCGGCCGCACCGTGGCCGAGCGCTTCGACCACGTCTACTCCGACCAGGAGATGGAGGAGTGGATCGATCCCGTGCTCGACATGGCCGAACGCGCCCAGGAGGTGGCGGTCGTGTTCAACAACAACGCCCGCGACCACGCCCTGCGCAACGCCGAGCGCTTCGGCGAGATGCTCTCTGCTGCTGATCGGGGATCCTCCGGCTAGTCCTGTGGACGTTCGGCCGGACAGAGAGCCCGCGGCTCGGTCGAACGGGGCCCACCGAGGCTGAAACAGACCGCTCGCCGTTCACGCCCCCTCCCGTAGAGTGCCGCCGAGCAGGAGGGTCGGATGGACGGATCGGCAGCGGTGACGGCGCTCCTCTTCGGGCTGCTCAGCGCCGCGTCCCTGCCGCTCGGCGCGCTGCTCGGGGTCGTCTGGCACCCCGGCGACCGGGTGCTCGCCGTTCTGCTCGCCTTCGGGAGTGGGGCGCTGCTCGCCGCTCTGACCCTGGATCTGGTGGCGCCCGGCGTCACCGAGGGGCACCTGCACGACCTCGCGATCGGCGCGGTGGCCGGCGGCCTGATGTTCAAGGGTCTGAACCACGTGTTGAACCGCAGGGGCGGGTACCTGCGCAAGCAGGCCACCGCGATGGCCTACTGGCGAGGCCAGGCCCGCCGGCACCTCGACAGCGTCCTCGCCGGCCTGCAGCGGACCAGCCCGCTCGGTGACCTGCCCGAGGAGGTCAAGGACCGGATCCTGGAGATCACCCAGGTACGCGACGTCCCGGCCGGCACCTGGCTGCACCGGGTCGGGGACCCGCCCAAGCACCTGCTGGTCGTGGACCGAGGCGTCGTCGAGCTGCGTGACCCGGAGAAGAACCGCGCGGTGTTCGAGACGCTGGGACCGAATGCGGCCTTCGGCCGGATGAGCTTCCTGACCGGCCTCCCCCGGGCCACGGAGGCCTTCACCCCCGCCGGTTGCCGGGTGCTGGTGATCCCCCGGGGGCCCCTGATGGAGCTCGCCCGGAAATCTGCGGATCTACGGGTGGCGTTGCGCCACCTGGTCGCCGACCCCGAGGTCAACGCCTACCTCCGGCAGCGGCACGGGATCGAGCCCGCCGACGCGGACCGGTGGCAGTCCGACGCGGCGGCGGACCTGGACGGCGGATCCACCTGGGCGCCGCCGCGCCTGCCGTCGTCCTCGCCGAGCGCGGTGCTGGCCGAGGAACTCAGGACCGAGTCCCGCTGCGGCTTCTTCACGCCCCTGTCCGCCGAGGCGCTCGCCCGCGTCGCCGACGAACTGATTCTCGCCGATCACGAGGCGGGGCACACCTACTTCACCACCGGGCAGCCGGCCGACCGGGCCTACCTGCTGCGGGAGGGCCGCGTGCTCCTGGTCGACCCGAACGCCCTCGCCGACGAGCCGCTCGAGGTCCGGCCCGGCGAGGCCTTCGGTGCTCTGTCGTTCTTCGCCGAGGGCCTGCACGCCGTGACCGCGGTCAGCCCCGTGCCCAGCCGGGTCGCCGTCCTCCGGCGCGACGACCTCGACGACCTGGAGGAGGGGGTTCCCGAGCTGCGGGCCCGGCGGGCCTCCTTCCTGCGCGATCGGCAGATGACCACCTACCTCACCGACCGCCGCTCGCTCGACCCGCGTGCGGCGGCCACCTGGATGGATCGGGCGGCCAAGAGCGTCGAGGGCGGGCGGGTGTTCCCCTCGCTGGCCGAGATGACCCGGACGCTGGCGGGGCACCAGGGGGCGGCGATGGCGATGTTCCTGGGCATCCTGCTGGACGGCATCCCGGAGTCGTTCGTGATCGGCGCGAACGTGCTCGTCGGCGGATCGATCACCCTCTCTCTGCTGGCCGGGCTGTTCCTGGCGAACTTCCCGGAGGCGCTCTCCAGCACCGTGGGCATGCGCGAACAGGGGATGAGCCGGCGCCGGGTGATCACCATGTGGACCAGCCTGATGCTGATCACGGGGGCCGGGGCCGCCCTGGGCACCCTGGTCCTGGCGGAGGCCCCGGACTCGGTGTTCTCCCTGATCGAGGGGATGGCAGCGGGGGCGATGCTGACCATGGTCGCCGAGACGATGCTGCCGGAGGCCTATCACCGGGGCGGTGGGGTGGTGGGCTTGTCCACGCTCGCCGGATTCCTGGCCGCGATCTTCGCGAACGAACTGGGCTGAGGCCGCCCTCGGCCGCGGCCGGGTGCGCGTGCCCGCCCCGGCGCGGGGGTCGTCGCGACCTGCGGCGATGGCTCAAGAGGGCACCGAGAGGTTTCCCGTCACGCGGTCGCCGCTCGCGACCGATGGAGTTCACATGCCGACCGATCCCAGCACGCGAAGCACACGGGTCGCCCCGTCCGACCGGTGCGGCGAGGCGACGCGCCGCATCTGCGCCTGCTCGCTCACGCGTTGCCCCGCCGTGCCCCCGGCCGCGCGCGCCGTCCCGGTGCCCCTCGGGACGATGGCCGTCACCGACGACCCCGGGGCGGCCCTGGAGGTCGGCGCGCTCGGGTCGTGCATCGGGTTGGTGATGTTCGATCCGAGTGCCCAGGTCGCGGCGATGGCTCATGTCTTCCTGCCGTCATCCCACGAGACGCGCCGTTCCGGGTGCGACCGTGGCAAGTTCGCCGACACGGTCGTCCCGACCCTCCTGGACGCCGCCCTGCGCCTGGGCGCGCGCCGGGAGCGACTGGGCGTCTACCTCGCCGGCGGCGCCCAGCTGACCTCCGCCCGCCGTCGCGGGGACGTCCCGACGATCGGGGCGGCGAACGAGGCCGCCGTCCGGGAGCAGCTGAGCGCGGCGGGACTGCGGCCGACGGCGACGCGTACCGGCGGTGAGGTGTCGCGCTCACTTCGGGTGGACCTCACGGTCGCGACGGTCACCACCCGCGCCATCGGCGGGCCGAACGAGCACCTCTGACGGTCCGGGCCCCGACCGCGGCGAGATCCTCACGGACGGCCGGCGGGAGCGGGACGCCCGGAGATCACGACGGGGTGGGGGAGCACGACACCTAGGGGCACTGTCGCCCGAGGACCGGGGCGTCGCAGACTGGCATCGAAGTTGTTGCGAATCCGCCTGAAACGACAGTGAGATGGATCTCGCGATTGCGCGCCGAGGGGCCCGCGTGGTGGGCTCGACACGAGGGAGGGGGACCGGGCGGCGTGGCGGAGGCCCCGCCGGCGGATCGCCCGGCGCATGATGCGTGGACCCTGGAACAAGTGGCGTGCTCCTGACCGGCCCGCCCCGCGGCCGCCGGCGCACCCGCCCACGGGGGCGGACGGGCAGCCCGCCGGCGCGCCGGGCCCCTCGCCCGTTCCCCGGGCCCCGTCGCCCCCGCCCCCCGACGTCATGGTGCGCCTGCTCGGCCCGTTCGAGATCGCGATGGGCGCGGCGCCCGCCGCGCGCTGGAGCAGCTTCAAGGGGCTCACCGTTCTGAAGTTCCTGCTCATGCACGACGGCCGGGCGCGTCGCGAGGAGCTCATGGAGCTGCTCTGGCGCGGATACCGTCCCCAGTCGGCCCGCAACAACCTCAACGTCGCGATCTACGCGCTGCGCCGCGCCGCCGAGGCGGCCTGGGGGCAGACGCCGCTCCTGGTCTACTCCGAGGGGCGGTACCTCCTCGACCCGGACCTCGTCTGGTGGACCGACCTCGGCGCGTTCTCCTCCGCGACCGCCGCCGGGGACGCCGCGGCGGCCCGCGGTGACGCGCCGGCGGCCACCGAGTGCTACCTGCGCGCGTCGGCCCTCTACCGCGGCCCGCTGCTGGAGGACGAGATCCACGGTGAATGGTGGCTCGACGAGCAGCGCGTCGTGCAGGAGCGCTACCTCGCCGCCAACGAGGCCCTCGCCGAGCTCTATCTCGACGCGGGGGACGTCGGCGGCGCGGTGGCGGTGGGGGAGGACGTGCTGCGCACCGACCCCTGCCGGGAGTCGGCGCACCGGCTGTTGATGCGGTGCTTCGCTCTCCAGAGCCAGGGGCAGCTGATCGCCCGCCAGTTCCGCCGGTGCGCCGAGGCGCTCGAGCGCGAGGTGGGGTTGCGCCCGGCCGGCGAGACCCAGCGCCTCTACCACGAGCTGACGCGCACCTGACGGAGCGCTCCGGGCGCCGTGGAGCCCGGAGCGCTCCGGGGGGTCACCCCGCCGCGTCGGCCCGCAGCAGGCCGTTGGCCGCGAGGTCCTTGGCGACCCGCAGGCCGAGCGGCACCCCGCCGACGTTGCGGCTGAGGTCCATGTCGCCGCCGGCGTCCACGGCGAACGCGTCGAAGACCCAATGGACGCCGAGGTAGACCCTGCTGCGGCCGTTGGCCTCGATCATCTCCCAGAGGCCGCCCGGGAAGCGGCGCTCGTGGCGCGAGCGGGTCCAGCCGCGCTCGTCCCGGGCATGCCCGTCGAGCTCGTCCGACACGAGTGCGCCGGGGAAGAGGTCGTCCGGGCCGTCGTCGGTGACGCCGTAGAACAGCCTGACCGACTGGAGGGCGGCCGCGCCGAAGGTGGCATGCCCGGACGGGTAGGCCGGGAAGTCGGGCGTCCGCCAGCGGGGGCCCGGCGGCGGCGCCGGCGCGGGGTCGTTCCACTGCGGCGGGTTCGTCCGGGGAGCGCCGAGCGGCAGCCACCCCGGGTCGCAGTCGTTGCCGATCCGGGGGCCGGCGACGGCCGTGCCGGCGCCGCCCATCGACGCGTCGTGCTCACGGATCCCGATGACCGGGCGCCACAGGTTGTAGCGGTACTTCTCGGCCCAGGCGAGTACCCCGGCGTCCGCCATGGCGGTGTTCACGAGCGCGAACAGCCGGGCGTCGTCCTCCACCGAGTTGCCGTGGTCCTCGGAGACCCTGCGTACGATCTGGTTGTAGAGCCGGGGCGGGGTGCCGATGCCGGCGGGGCCGTCGTAGGCCCAGAAGTGACCGATGAGGGTCTCCTCGGGCGTGCGGAGGTCGGCGCCGGCGCCCAGAGTCCCCATCAGCTCGGGTGCGATGCCCTTCGCCCGGACCTCGCGCAGGGCCCGCAGGTACTCGTCGTCGTCCAGGGCCGGCGGCGGGTCGAGCTGGTGGCGCTGGGTGACGGCGAAGAGCCGCGACGCGCCGACGAACGGCCCGTAGAACCCCTGGCCGTGGTGGGCGGGGTCGACCCGGTGCTGCCCTCGGCCGATGGGGGGTTCGTAGCCGCGGTGGCCGGTGTCGGGGTCCGCCTCCCGGTCGCGCAGGATCGCGTCGGCGATCGCGACGCCGTGCGCGTGGCCCTCGGCGATGCCCGGCCCACCGAGCTCGGGCCGGTGGAACTCGCTCGCGCGGCTCGCGTAGAGCACCGAGAGCGCGCGCTGGGCGGCCGCATCGGCGGCGGCCTCCGGGTCGGCTCCTGTGGGGGCGGGTCCGTGGCCGGCGAGGTAGGTGGGGTACGTGCCGGTGATCGAGAAGTAGGCGTCGTGCATCGCCAGGTGGACGATCGCCAGGGCCCGGGCGCTTCCGGTCGGCCCGTGGGCCCCCCGGTCGTCCCCGGTCGTGTGCGCGATCCGGTTCGCCTCGAGCGCGACGGCGTTCCAGTGTCGGATGACGTTCTCCGAACCGCGCGCGGGAGCCGACGGGGCCGGGGCGGCGGGGGCGGCCGGTCCCCGGTCCGGGGAGGGGCCGCCCAGGAAGGGGACCGCGGCGCGGAGCGAGTGGCCGACGTCGCCGATCTGGGTACCGATCCACTGGCCCACGGCGTCGGGGCTCCAGTCGGCCTCCACGTGCTGGACGGGCGCGTCGCTCTCGGCACGCGCGACGACCGTCTGGCGCTGCTCGTCGCCGGCGTCGCCGGCGCGCCTCTCGAAGCTCACGACGAACGACGCCTCCCGGTCCCATCCCGGCGACGGAGGGGACTCCAGGCGAAGCCGCCGCGCCCGGTCCTGCCAGGTCGCGATGTCGCTCATCGAGGGCAGCGGCGTGACGCCGGCGGACTTCAGGGCCGCGCGGATGGTCTGCCGGGGGGCGAGTACGAGGTCCATCAGGGTGGTGATCCCGACGCCGGCGAGTACGGCCGCGGTGGCCTCCTCGACGCCGGTGACCGCGGTGAGCTCACCACGGGGCATCGCGTCCTCCTCTCGGACGTCGCCCGGCGCCCGGACGGGCGCCGGGCGGGGGTGTCGGATCAGCTGTTGTAGAACTGGAACTCGCCGAGGGACTGATAGCCCACGACCGGCACCGGCTTGCCGCAGGGGTCGAGCATCTGGAACGTGGCGGCGACCCGGTAGAGCTTGTTCTTCGGGCCCGCCGGGACGGTTCCGGCGGGGATCGTCACGGTGACCCAGAAGTGCCGCGCGCCCGGCGCGCAGCCCTTCCAGTCGGTCAGCGAGAGCTGGTGCTCGATGTTCGGGAAGTCCGAGAGCGACAGCTCGGCCCCGCCCCCGATCGACTCGAACGACATGTCGAAGCACCAGTCGCCGCAGATGCAGCGCCAGAGATCGCCGGTCAGCCACACGTGGAAGGCGACGACGAACGGGTCGTTCACCGAGATGATGCTCCCCGGGTCGACGCCGTACTGGTCGCGGAGCTCCGCCCGCCAGTAGCCCTCGAGCGACTGCGAGGACGGCTTGCGGATCTCCACGACGCCCTCGGGCGGGTGGTGCAGGTCGGCGTTGCCGGGGTAGAGGCTGGCGCCGATCGCGGCGGCACCGGCGGTCGCGTCACCGCCGTTCGCCGGCGCGGGGGCGGTCGAGGGCGGCGTGATGGTCTGGGTTCCCATCGGGGTCCTCCATGTCCGTGCCCGGCCGCGTGCCGGCCGGGCGGGTGGGAGGAGGCTCCCGCTCGCCGCTTAAGGCGCCCTGAGGGCCGCGGTGAGCGGGCATCCGCCCCCGCGCGCTGCCGGCGCACGGGCGCTTAGCCGGCGCTGTGCTCCCGCTGGCTGGGCCGCCCCCGGGGCGAGAGAGTGCCCCGGCGCGGGGCGAGCCGCCCGGGGCGTGGCCCGCACGAGGGAGGGAGTCCCTGTCGGGCGCCTGGATCCTACGCGCCCCGGCTCCGATCGGCGTTCCGCGGTGACCCCGGTCGAGTTGCTCAGCGTCTCGAAGAGGGATATGAGGGTCACGCTCGCCTGAACGCTCCGATCCGGGGGAGGGGAATGGACGACGACACGCACGCCGGCGCCCGGCACTTCTGCGATCTGATGGAGCAGGTGCGCGGAGGGTCCCCGCCGCCGGCGGTCCTGGTGGCGGGCTGCGGCCTGGGCCACGAGGCCCGCTACATCCACGCGCGCCTCGGGGGTGAGACGGTCGGCGTGGACCGCGTCCTCGCCGACGAGGCGCGCGAGCCGGCGCCGGAGGGGTGCACGCTGATGGAGGCCTCGGTCCTCGAGCTCCCCTTCGAGGACGAGAGCTTCGACGCGGTCTTCTACCACCACGTCATCGAGCACGTGCCCGACGCGCCCGGCAGCCTCGTCGAGCTGGCCCGCGTGCTCAGGCCCGGAGGGTGGCTCTACGTGGGCACGCCGAACCGCCATCGGGTGGTGGGCTACCTGGGGTCCTTCGACGCGACGTTGCGCGACAAGCTGGCCTGGAACCTGGCCGACTACCGGGCCCGGCTGCGCGGCGAGTTCCGCAACGAGCTCGGGGCGCACGCCGGGTTCACCGAGGGGGAGCTGCGGCGGCTGATGGACCCCCATTTCACCGATCACCGATCGCTCACCAGCGACTACCTGCACTTCAAGTACGGGCGCAGGCTGCCGGCCCCGGTCCTGCGGGTGGTGGCCGACACGCCCATCGCGGCGGTGGCCGCGCCGGGCATCTACGCCCTCGCCCGGAGGCCCGGCCACCACACGCCCGAGGTGGGGGACGACTAGGCTGAGGGCGTGCGCGGAGCCCCTCTGATCCTCCTCGACGGCGCCCTCGTGGTCGCCTTCGCCGCCCTCGGGCGGCGCAGCCACGACTCGGGCACGGGGCTCACCGCCGTGCTGGAGATCGCCGCCCCGTTCCTGATCGCGCTCGCCGTCGGCTGGCTGGCGGCCCGCGCCTGGAGGGCGCCCGCCGCCCTGTCCACGGGGCTCGTCGTCTGGGCGGTCACCGTCGCCGGCGGCCTGGCCCTGCGGAGCGTGGTCTTCGACCGCGGCATCGCCGCGTCGTTCATGGTGGTCGCCGCGCTCACGCTCGGCGCGTTGCTGCTGGGATGGCGCGCGGCGGCCCGCCTGACACCGGTCCGCCGCGCGCTCCCGCGCGCCTGACCCGCCGCTACAGCAACTTCTGAAGGCGCTCCGCCAGCGCGCCGGCGTCGGGGACGAGCCCGTCGGGCGTGACCTTGTCGACGAGCTCGGGCAGGAGCGCCGCGAGGCCCGATGCGGCCTCGTCCTGGGAGACCCCGGCCTCGTCGGCGACCCGCCGGACCTCGTCGTCACCGAGGGCGCTGCGCACCTGGTCGGCCGAGACGGCCTTGTTGTCGCCGGTCCCGATCCACGACGCGGCGAGATCGCCGAGCCCGCCCGCCTGGAACTTCTCGACCAGGCCCTGCAGGCCGGCGCCCGAGCCGCCGTCGCCGCCGCCGATCATCCCGGCCACCGTCTCGACCATCTTCACCGCCTGGTCGTTTCCGCCGACGCGTCCGATCACCTGTCCGAGAACACCGTCCAGCAGGCCCATGTCCATCCCCCCGTGTCGTCCTCCGGTCGGGCCGATGCTACGTGGCCGCCCCCGTGCGGGGAACGGGACCGGCACGACGGCTCAGGCGGGTGCGGGGCCCCCGGGGCGGCGGGCGGCGCCCGAGCGGTCGACCGGCGCGCCGGCCTCGGCGGCCATGGCCTCGATCAGCACCGCGGTGTCGACGGCGGCCGGCGTGTCGGCGTCGGTCGCCGAGTCGGCGACGAACCACGCCTCGCGGGCGAAGTAGGCCAGGCGCGTCGCCGCGTCGGGCCGGCCGGCGCTCTCGCGCGCCTGGGTCTCGAGGTAGTCGAGGATCTCGCGGCACTCGGTGCTGGTCCAGCCGCCGCCACCGCCCGGGTCGCGCTTGCGGGCGATGATCCACCAGGCGACCGCGAGGAGCGGGATCTTGATCAGGATGAGGGCCGCGACCGTCCATGCCGCCAGCGTCTCCGGGCTGCCGGCATTGGCGGCGACGAGCCCGCCGTAGGTGCCGATGCTGAGCAGGGCGACCAGGCCGATCAGCAGGCCGACGAGGAGCGTCGTGCGCAGATCCCCCCGCGAATCCGAGAAGGCGCGCGCGAAGAGGGACCTCTTCGGTGCGGCTGCTCTCGGGGTGTCGGCCACGCGACGAGGCTAGCAACCTTCGGCAGCCTCACGTCCATCGGGTGGTGCAGGGCTCGCCCGATGGGGAGTTGCCCGGGACGCGCCGCACGGATACACAGCATGACGATGCGATCCCGTTCCACGGGACGCGGCGCTCGTCGGCCGCTCCCGCTGCTCGTCCTCGGACTCGGCGCCGCCCTCTGCCTGCCCGTTCCCGCGCAGGCAGGGCCCCTCGCCCGTGCGCTCGACCACCTCGCCGCCCGGCAGGACCCGGTGGCGGGGGGCTTCGCCGTCGGCCCCGGGACCGATCCGACCTACACCGAGTGGGCGGCCCTGGCGGTGGCGGCGGCCGGCGAGGACACCCGGCTCTGGCGCCGCGGCCGGGCCTCGCTGCGCGCCGCGCTGGTGCGGCCGATGGAGGGGACGACCCTCGCGGAGGTCCAGCGCGCCACCGTGGCCCTCGCCGCGGCGGGCCTCGACCCGCGGGTGGCCACCGATCGCAACCTGGTGCGCGAGGTGCTCGAGGCGCAACGCACCGACGGCACCATCGGCCCCGATCCCTCCACCACCGCCTGGGGGATCCTCGCCCTCACCGCCGGCGGCCTCGGTCGCGACTCCCGCGCGGTGAGCGACGCCGCCGAGGCACTGCGTCGCATCCAGCGGGCCGACGGGGGCTGGGCCCTCAACGACGCCGACCCGCGATCGGGCCCGAACACCACCGCGGCGGCGATCCAGGCGCTGATCGCGGCCGGGCACGACGCCGAGGGCTCGTTCACCCTCCGCCGCGCCCGCCTCTTCCTGCTGTCGGCCCAGAACGCCGACGGCGGGTTCCCCCCGGTGGTCGGCGGGCCGAGCACCGCACTGACGACGGCGTGGGTCGCCCTCTCGATCCGCGCGCTCGGGGAGAGGGGAAGCCGCGCCCCCTGGGACCGCGCGGGCGGCCCGCTGGCCTACCTGCGCACCCTCCAGCGACCGGACGGCGGCGTGCGCAACGCCGCCGAGGCCACCGAGGCCTCGGTCTGGGCGACCAGCCAGGCTGCGCTCGCCTTCTCCGGCAAGTTTCTGCCGCACCGCCGCCTGGTGCCCCGTCCGGTGCCGCTCCGCGCGCCCTGGGTGGTGTCGCGTCCCCCGGTGCGCGCCGAGGGCCTGGTGGTGCGCTTCCGGGACGACGACGGCGGCACGGGGGTCGATCCCGCCGCGGTGCGCGTTCGCGTGGCCGGGCGCGACCTCACCTCCCGGGCGGAGGTCTCCGCGTCCCAGTTGCGGCTGCCGCGGTCGCTGGTGCCGACCGGGAGGCCGACCGTTCGCCTCGTGCTCGCCGATCGCGCGGGCAACGGCCGCGCCGTCCGCTGGCGGCTGATCGCACCCCCCGGTCGTTAACGGGCGAACGAGCTTGCGGGCCCGGCGGGGCTTTGCCACACTCGGTGCGTCGCCGGCAGTCGGATCACGCGAGGGGTCGCCAGATGGTCACGCTCACCCAGGACGCCAAGGACAAGCTGCGGAGCCTGATCGCCCAGGAGGGCCAGGATGGCGCGGGGCTGCGGGTGCAGGTCGTCCCGGGGGGCTGCTCGGGCTTCGAGTACGACCTCTCGCTGGCGGCGCCGGTGGAGGGCGATGAGATCGTCGACGGCGACGGGGTGCGGGTGATCATCGACCGCTTCAGCGTCCCGTACCTCCTCGGGGTCGAGCTCGACTACGAGGAGGGCTTCCAGGGAGCCGGGTTCCTGATCAACAACCCGAACGCCTCCGCCTCGTGCGGCTGCGGGAAGAGCTTCCAGGCCTGAGCCCGGAGGCGGACCGCCGGTCCGGTCCCTAGGACCCGTAGTCGGCGGTGAGCACGGTGCTGGAGCAGTCGGCGTCACTCGCCGCCCCCGCGCCCGCCCAGCGGAAGGCCGGGTTGAGCAGGTTGGCGCGGTGTCCCGGGCTCTTCATCCACATCTGGACCGTCCGGGCGGCGACGCCCGTGCTGCAGCCCGGCACCATGGCGAGGTTCTCGCCGAGCGTGCGGCCGCGGGGGTAGCCCGCGGCGATCAGCCGCGTCCAGAACGGCGATCCGTCACGGCCGGAGTGGTCGAGGATGCCCTGACCGAGCAGGTAGCGGCTCTGGGCGCGGGCCGGGCGCTTGAGCGTCGCGATGGGGCGCAGCGCGCGTCGTCCGTGGTCCGCCCGGACCCGGTTCATCTCCGCCAGGAGGGCCGACTCGATGCGCGGGGCGCTCGCGCGGGCGCCGTCGCCGTCATCCCGGGGGGCGGAGTCCGCGGCGGTCCCGGCCCCCACGGGCACGAGGAGCGACACCGCGGCGGCCGTCATGGCCATCGCTGATCTGCATCCATGCATTCACCTCATGTATCGGCCGGACACCCCCGGAAGCTGAACACCCGCCGGGAGCGGGAGTAGTTTGCGCCCGGTCCACCCTGTGAGGAGGCGCGAGTGAGCGAAGCGGTCATCGTCGGCGCGGTGCGCACGCCGATCGGGTCCTTCATGGGCGGGCTCGCCCCGGTGCCGGCCACCCGCCTCGGCGCGATCGCGATCGCCGAGGCGATCCGCCGTGCGGGGATCCCCGCCGGCTCGATCGACGAGGTGCTGATGGGCAACGTGCTCTCGGCGGGCCTGGGGCAGAACCCGGCGCGCCAGGCGGCGCTGGAGGCCGGGATCCCCGAGACCGTCCCGGCGACCACGGTCAACAAGGTCTGCGGCTCCGGCCTCAAGGCCGTCGCCCTCGCCGCGCAGGCCATCCGCGCCGGCGACGCGCGCACCGTGGTGGCGGGGGGGATGGAGAACATGAGCGCGGCCCCGCATCTGCTGCCGGCCCTGCGCGCGGGGCAGCGGATGGGCGACGCCGAGCTCGTCGACTCGATGATCCGCGACGGGCTCTGGTGCGCGTCGTGCGACGTGCACATGGGCGTGACGGCGGAGAACGTCGCCGCCGAGGACGGGATCTCCCGCGGGGACCAGGACGCGTTCGCCCTCGAGAGCCAGCGCCGCGCCGCGGCCGCCGTGGCGGCGGGGATCTTCGACGCGGAGATCGTCGCGGTGACGGTGCCCGCCCGGCGGGGCGAGCCGGTGGAGCTCGCCCGCGACGAGCACCCGCGCCCCGACAGCACCGCCGAGAGCCTCGCGCGCCTGCGCCCCGCCTTCGCCGCCGAGGGCACCGTCACCGCGGCGTCGTCGTCGGGCATCAACGACGGGGCCGCCGCGGTGGTGGTCATGGAGGCCGGGGCGGCGCGCGAGGCGGGAGCCCCGGTGCTCGCCGTCATCCGCGGATACGCGTCCGTCGGCGTGGCGCCGCGCGTCATGGGCCTCGGTCCGGTGGGCGCCGTGCGGGCCGCGCTCGCGAAGGCCGGCATCGCGCTCGCCGACATCGGCGTCATCGAGCTGAACGAGGCCTTCGCCGCCCAGTCGCTCGCCGTCTCGCGCCGCCTCGGCCTCGACCCGGCCCGCGTGAACGTGCACGGTGGGGCGATCGCCCTCGGCCACCCGATCGGCGCCTCCGGGGCGCGGGTGCTGACGACCCTCGTGCATGCCATGGCGCGCGACGATCACCGCTTCGGGCTCGCTGCGCTCTGCATCGGCGGCGGCCAGGGCATCGCGATGGTCCTCGAGAGGGTCCCGCAGGCGTGATCGCCCACGCGCCACCCCCGCCGCCGGTGATCTCCGCGCCGGCCGTGGGGTTCGGGCGCGTCGCGGTGCGGGTGGGCGCGGGCACCCGCCGTCTCGAGGTGCAGGCCGACGGTCGCATCACCGCGCGGCTCGCGGTGGCGCCCGGGCCCCGGCGCGTGTCGGTGCCCGTGCCCGCCGGCGTGGCGCCGGTGCGTGTCCGCGCCGTGGGCCCGGGCGGCGCGCGCTGGTCGGCGACCGTGCGGGTCAGGACGCTGCCGCCGTCGGCCCGTCGCTCAGGGCGCGTCCCGGGTTTCGTCGACCGCCGCCTCCAGGGCGATGTGGACCGCCTGGTCGCGGGCATGCCCGCGATCTCGGGCGTCTACGTCCAGCACCTGATCACCGGGTGCGGCGCATCGGCCAATGCGGACGCGCAGTTCCCCGCCGCGAGCACGCTGAAGGCGGCGATCCTGGTCGATGCGGTCCGCCGCGGCCGCCAGGGCGCCCTGGGGCCGCTGCTCGACCGCATGGTGATCGGCTCCGACGACCGGGCCGCCAACGACGTGCTCGCCGCCCTCGGCGGAGGCTCGGGGACGGCGGGGGCTGCGGGGGTGACCGACACCCTGCACCGGCTCGGCCTCGGCCGCTCGCTGGTGCGGCGTCCGTACATCATCGAGGACGCGCGGCGCGCGATCCCGATCGCGACGACGGCCAGCCCCGCCCTCTACACCAACTTCATCACCACGCCCTTCGAGCTCGGCCGGCTGATGGTGGCGATCCACCGGGGGGCCGTCGGGGCGGGAGGGGTGGCGCGGCTCGGCATCGCCTCCGGCGTCGCGCGCGCGGAGCTGCTGGCCCGCCTGCTGGACGTCGCCGACCGCACCAAGCTGGTGGCGGGGCTGCCGTCCGGGGTCCCGGTGGCCCACAAGACCGGCTACACCGAGGAGGTGAAGCACGACGGCGGCATCGTCTACCTGCGCAGCGGGCCGGTGGTGGCCGCGGTCATGACGTGGAGCGCGTCGGGCGTCGGGGACGCCACCGGCGACCGCTTCATCGCCGACGTCGCGCGTGCGGCCCGGGCCCGGCTCTCGGGCGGCGGCGCCTGCCAGGGCCTGCCGCTCGCGCCGCGCCGGGGCGTCCGGTGACCCACCTGTTGTCGCACGAGGAGAACGAATGGCGGACGCGGATTGGTACCCGGACCCGACGCAGGCGGGGCGGCTGAGGTACTGGGACGGCGCGGGGTGGTCGGAGCACGTCAGCGTGGGCGGGGGCACTGCCAGCGACCCGATCGTCGGCGACCCTCCGCCTCCCGCGGCTCCGCCTCCCGCTGCTCCGGGGCCGGCCGCCGCGCCGCCGGACGTGCCGGCGGGCGGCCCCGTCGGCATCGTCTACCCGCCGACCCCGCTCGGCCGGGCGGGGTTCGGCGTCGCCGCCGTGGGCGGGGTGCTCGTGGCGGCCACCGCGGGATCGACGGCGGTCACCCAGGGCGACCTGTCCGGCATCGAGGTGGCCGGCGGGTCGTGGCTGGGGGTGAGCGCGGCCGTCCTGTGCGTGGCGGCCGCCGCCGCGCCGTGGGCGTGGTCGCGCATCGCGGGCGTCGGCGCCTCCGGCTTCTTCGCGATCATCGTGGCCTTCGCGGTCATCGGCTTCCGCACCTCCGACGACTTCATCCCGGGGGTCGGCGTGAGCCTGGGTGCGGCCGGATGGCTGATGGTCATCGGAGTGGTGCTCCTGTTCGCGGGCACCGTCGTCTCGCTGGTGTTCCTGAGGGTCCCGGCCGCCGGACCGGACCCCTCGGCCGCGCCCGGAGAGGGCAAGGGGGTGGCCGCCCTCGTGGTCGGGATCGTGGGCGTCCTGCTGCCCTTCCTGGCGGCCCCGGCGATCGGCCTGGCGCTGTTCGCGATGGACGACGTGCGCGCGGGCGACGGACGCGTCGGCGGGCGGGGCCCGGCGGTCGCGGGCCTCGTGCTCGGCATCGTCTCACTCTCGCTCTGGGGCGTCGGGCTCCTGCTCGGGATGCTGCTCGCGCAGCCGTAGGCGCCGCCGCTCGACGGCCGCCCGCCAGTCGATCCGGCCCAGCAGCCAGAGGACGATGACCACGCCGGCCAGGCCGAGGGCCGCCTGCCAGGGGCCCGTCGCGTCGCGCAGGCGGTCGCCGGCGTCCCCGGCGAACGCTCCGGCGAGCCCGACTCCGAGCCCGTAGGTGACCAGGCGCCCCACGAAGCACGACGCCCCGACGAGGGGCAGACTCACCCGCAGCAGGCCCGCGGCCGTGTAGAGGGCGCCGGCCGGGGGCGGGGAGAGGGCGAGCACCGCCGCGACCCCGGCCGTGGTGCGCCTTCCGTGCAGGCGGGCGGCCAGGTAGTCGACGTTCTCGCGCGTGGCGCGACCCATCAGGCGCGGGCCGAGCGCCCGTGTCCAGGCCGCCAGCAGGGTCCGGCCGGCCGCCGCGCCCGCGGCGCCCACCACCACCACCCCGGCGGGGTGCGCGTCGAGCTCGACCGACAGATAGGCGAGCACCAGCCAGGACGGGGGGAGCGGCACCGGGGTGACGGTCATCCCGGCGAGGATCGCCGCCACCAGGAGGTACTCCACCCGTCCAGGCTAGTGGAGCGTCAACCAACCTTCGCCGGGTTCCGGCCCCCTGCAAGTCATCGCGGATGCTGCGTCCTCGGTCGAACGCATAGCCTCAGCTATGCGATCTCCCTGCGTCCTTGCCCCGCGGGAT
>LNFM01008122.1_pt1 | contig 16021 bp, 16 predicted proteins | sample 596031 | NCBI WGS metagenome assembly LNFM01 (sample SAMN04254537, study PRJNA301005) | activated carbon metagenome | isolation source: dual media filters at the Ann Arbor, Michigan drinking water treatment plant | place: USA: Ann Arbor | reverse complement strand
GGGGAGGCCGGCCGGCCTCCCCCGCGCCCCTCATAGGATCGCACGTTCCATGGCCGGCTATATCCTCAGGCGCTTGTTGATGGTCATCCCGACGCTGCTCGGCGTTGCGGTGGCCGTGTTCTTCCTCATCCGCGTCATGCCCGGCGACCCGGTCGTGGTGAAGCTGCGCGCCGACGGCGCCAACGTCACCGAGGAGACGATCCAGGCGGAGCGAAAGCGACTGGGGCTCGACCAGCCGCTGATCGTGCAGTTCAAGGACTACATGATCGGCTTGACCCGCCTCGATCTCGGCAAGTCGCTATGGACCGGGCAGTCGGTGGCGGGCGAGATCGCGTTGCGGTTTCCGGTCTCGCTGCAGGTCGCGATCATGGCGACGCTGATTGCGGTCATCATCGCGGTTCCGCTCGGGACATTATGTGCCATCTACCGAGATAGTTGGCTCGACAACGTCATTCGAGTACTCGCTGTCTCAGGACTGGCAATTCCGGGCTTCTGGCTCGGTATGCTCATTATTCTGGGCTTGCTCTACTTCTTCAACTGGCTGCCGAAGATCGGCTATGTGTCGATTTTCGAGGATCCGATCACCAACCTCTCGGCGCTGTTCTGGCCCGCTCTCTCGGTCGGCTATCGCTATGCTGCGGTGGTCACGCGCATGATGCGCTCGGCGCTGCTCGAGGTCATGCGAGAGGACTATATCCGCACCGCGCGCGCCAAGGGCGTCTATGAAAGCCTCGTCACGCGGCGGCACGGTCTGCGCAATGCCCTCTTGCCAGTCGTGACAGTGGTCGGGCTCGAATTCGCCTTCCTGATCGGCGGTCTCGTCGTGACCGAGCAGGTGTTCAACCTGAACGGTATCGGCAAGCTCTTCGTGGATGCGACCGCACGCGGCGACTTCACCCTCATCCAGGGGCTCGTGCTACTGATTGCGACCGTGTTCGTCATCGTCAACTTGTTGGTCGACCTGCTCTACGCCGCGCTCGATCCCCGCATTCGCTTGACGTAAGAGGTGGCCGCCATGGCCGACATCACCGCGACCGACGCCTTTACCGAGAAGATCCCGAAGCGAACGCACCCGCTCGTGCAGTTCATCCGCGCGCAGCCGTTGGGCTTCGTCGGCTTCCTGATCGTGCTGCTCTACTTCGTGCTGGCCGTCGGTGCAGCCTGGATCTCGCCCTATCATCCCGAAGCCGTCGACTTCGGCGCCATGCTATCCGCGCCGAGCGCTGAGCATCTCTTCGGCACCGACCAATATGGCCGCGACGTGTTCTCGCGCCTCGTCTATGGCTCGCGAACGGCGCTCGCTGTCGGCATCCTGTCGGCGATCTTCGGCTGCACGATCGGCGCGCTCGTCGGTGCAACCTCGGGCTACTTCGGGGGCTGGGTCGACAACATCATCCAGCGCATCGTCGATATCATGCTGTCGTTCCCGATCATCGTGCTGGCGATGGTCGTGGTGGCCGTGCTCGGCCGGAACATGATCGGCGGCATCGACGCGAACCTGATCGTCGCGATCGCGCTGCCGATGGTGCCGAAAATGGCTCGCATCGCACGCTCCTCGACGCTATCGATCGCACAGATGCCGTTCATCGATGCGGCGCGCGCGGCGGGCTATAGTCACGCTCGCATCGTGCTGCGCCATATCGTGCCGAACATCGTGGCGCCGTACCTGATCATGCTGACGGCATTCATCGCCCAGGCGATCCTGCTCGAGGCGTCGCTCTCGTTCCTCGGGCTTGGCGTGACCGAGCCGACGGCGGCATGGGGCCTGATGCTCTCGGGCTCGTCGGCTGACTTCTATCAGGCGGCACCGTGGATGATCCTGTTCCCGGGTCTGGCGATCACGCTGGCTGTGTTCGCCTTTAACCTGCTGGGAGACAGCCTGCGTGATTGGCTCGACCCGAAAATGAAGGTGTAGAGGCGGCGGCACGAAGCATACCGTCGCCGCTTTTGGGTGGTTGGGTCGCGGGCGTCGGGCCCGTGCGATCGCCAGAAGGCCGTTGGGTGCCAGAAGGCCGTTGGGTGGTTGAGCATTGCACGTCGAGACGGCCCATCGACAAGGCTGATGCATGAAGATCGTGATGCTGGCACGCAACCCGGGCCTCTATTCTCACCGACGCATCGTCGAGGCGGCCCGCGCGCGCGGCCATGAGATCGACATCGTCAATACGCTGCACGTGCACATGAACATCACGTCGAACCGGCCGCTGCTGCGCCACGGCGGGCGCACTGTGCCGAGGTACGATGCCGTCATCCCGCGCATCGGGGCTTCGGTGACGGGGTATGGGCTCGCGGTGCTGCGCCAGTTCGAGATGCAGGGCGTGTTTCCGCTGAACGAGTCGGTCGCGATCGGCCGCAGCCGCGACAAACTCCGAGCGTTGCAATTGCTGGCGCGGGCCGGCGTCGGCTTGCCGAATACGGCGTTCGCGCACGGGCCCAAGAAAGCCGAGGAGGTGGTGGCCGAGGTCGGCGGTGCGCCGGTGGTGATCAAGCTGCTCGAGGGCACGCAGGGAATGGGCGTGATCCTGGCGGAGACCACGGCATCGGCAACCTCGATCATCGAGGCGTTCTCGGCCGCCAACGTCAATATTCTCGTTCAGGAGTTTATCCGCGAGGCGCACGGGTCGGACGTGCGCGCCCTCGTGGTCGGCGGCAAAGTCGTGGCGGCGATGAAGCGCACCAGCCGAAAGGGTGAGTTCCGCTCGAACCTGCATCGCGGCGGCAAGGCCGAGCCGGTGGAGATCACCGAGGAGGAGCGCGTCTCGGCGATCAAGGCGGTGGACGCCATGGGGCTGAATGTGGCCGGTGTGGATATGCTGCGCTCGAGTCGCGGTACGCTGGTCCTCGAAGTCAATCCGACACCCGGCATCGAGGGCATGGAGGGTGCGACCGGCGTCGACGTGGCGGGCGCCATGATCGAGTTGCTGGAGGAGCGCGCAAAGCCGGGCGACACGCAGACCAAGGGGACGGGTTAAGCCTGTTCGCTGCGTGACACGCGGATCGCCATCAGCGATTTGGTGAGGCCGAGGAAGCGCTCGCGACGGATCTCGGCATCGGGGAAGAGGGCTGCGACCTGTGCGCGATCCAGCATACGCGCCGACTGCACGGCCCGCATGGCTGCGTCGAGAGTGTCGCGGCGTCCGCCGAAGCCCAGATTGAAGCGCATCAGCAAGCGGGCGCGGACTTGCTCGGGAAGCCAGTGGAAGACGGGCGCGCGGAAGTGCGGCTCGTATGGAAACCAGAAGTTCGGAGTCTGCAGGTAGTAGGCCGGCGCGATGCGCCGCACGTGGCTGGCCATCGCGACCATCTCGGGCCAACTGCCGACGTGCTCGATCACCGAGTTGGAGTGGACGAGATCGTAGGCGTCGTCGGGGATGTGGTCGAGGCGCGTCGCATCGCCGACGAGGCTGCGGATCTTGCTCCCGGCGACGGGCTTTGCTTCCAGATTGTAAAGATCGATCTCGACGGGCGCGGTCTCGATGAGGTCGCCAGCGACGCGCCAGTAGTAGTCGGTGCCGCCGATGTCGGCGATACGGCAGCCGCCCTTGCGTGCGACGATCTCGTCGATCATGGCACGAACCATCCCGAAGCGGCGCTGGCGAAAGCGAAACGACGCCGAGGCCGGATCGAGATAGGTCCGTTCAACCGTGTGCCGGGGGGCCTTGCCGGAGCCATTGAGCGCTGCCGCTCGCGTCATGGATGGATCCTGCTTTGGCCTGGTCCGGGAAAGGTGGGCCAGCCCGTACGCTCAACCATCGCGCCGGCCCACCGAAGACGCAACGTACAGCACGATGGTGGACAGCTTCCTAACGCAGCCTGCGGCGCTGTGGCGGGCACCCTTCCGGGCGGCGCCGATCCGTGGAACACTTTGGTCCAACGAAAGGCCGGCCAAACAGCCGCCAGAGCACCGCGAGGAGAACGCCATGACCGATAAGCCCGTCGTCCGCTTCGATGTCGAGGATGGCATCGGCGTCATCACGATCGACTATCCGCCGGTCAATGCGCTTGGGCCGGGCGTCTCCGACGGCATCCTGGCGGCGCTCGACAAGGGTGAGGCCGACCCCAACGTGAAGGCCTTCGTGATGATCGGCGCCGGCCGCACGTTCATCGCGGGCGCCGACATCCGCCAGTTCGGCAAGGCGCGCCCGAACCCGACGCGGCGCACCTACGACGCGCTCGACCAGGGCAAGAAGCCGGTCGTTGCCGCGATCCATGGCTATGCCCTCGGCGGAGGCCTGGAGAACGCACTCGCCTGCCACTATCGCATCGCCGTGCCCTCCGCGAAGGTGGGCCTTCCCGAGGTCCAGATCGGCATTCTTCCCGGCGGCGGTGGCACGCAGCGCTTGCCGCGCATCGTGGGCCCGAAGATCGCGCTCGACATGATCGTCTCGGGCCGACATGTCCCGGCGGAGGAGGCCAAGGCCCTCGGCATCATCGACGAGATCGTGCCGGGCAAGGATTTGCGTGCCGAGGCGATCGCCTACGCCAAGTCGATCGCTGGAAAGAAGCCGCTGCCGCGCGTGCGGGATCGCGCAGAGAAGCTCGCGGAGGCGAAGGCCGATCCGGGCATGTTCGATGCGGCGCGCAAGCAGTTTGCACGGCGTATGCGCGGACAACCTGCGCCTGAGAAGTGCATCCAGGCCGTGGAAGCGGCGTGCACGCAACCGTTCGACGAAGGTGTCGCGACCGAGCGGCGTCTCTTCGGCGAGCTCGAGAACACGCCCGAGGCCAAGGCGCTGCGGTACGCGTTCTTCTCGGAGCGTGAGATCGCCCGCATCCCGAGCTTGCCGAAGGATCTCAAGACGCCAGAGATCAAGACGATGGCCGTGGTTGGCGCTGGCACCATGGGCGGCGGCATCGCCATGAGCTTTGCCGACGCCGGCATGCCGGTGAAGCTGGTCGATGCCTCATCCGAGGTGCTTGAGCGCGGCATCGGACGCATCCGCGACAACTACGCGACGAGCGTCAAGCGCGGCTCCCTCTCCCAGGAGGAGATGGACAAGCGCATGAGCCTCATCACGCCCGTGACGACCATGGAGGAGATCGGCGACGCCGACGCGGTGATCGAGGCCGTGTTCGAGCGCATGGACGTGAAGCAGGGCGTCTTCAAGCAACTCGACGCCGTGATGAAGCCCGAGGCGTTCCTGTTCACGAATACGAGTGCTCTCGATATCGATCAGATCGCGAGCGTTACCAAGCGGCCGGAAAAGGTCGCGGGAACGCACTACTTCGTGCCGGCCAACGTCATGAAGCTGTTCGAGGTCGTCAACGCGTCGAAGACGGCGCCGGAGACGCTGGCCGCCGCCATGAAGCTCGGACGCGACATCAACAAGATCTCGGGCTACGCGGGAAATTGCGATGGCTTTGCCGCCAACCGCAGCCGCATCCCCTTCACGCTCGAGCAGAACCTCATGGTCGAGGAGGGGGCGCTGCCCCACCAGATCGACAAGGTGATGGAGGACTTCGGCTATCCCGTCGGGCCGTTCAAGGTCAACGACATGTCGGGCCTCGACATCTCCTACGACACGCGGAAGCGGCGCAAAGCGGCCGACCCCAACTATCGCATGCTGCCCATTCCCGATGGGCTGGTCGAGGCGGGCCGCGTCGGCCTCAAGGCTGGGAAGGGCTGGTATGCCTATGAGAAAGGCGACCGCACGCCCCGCGTCGACCCCGAGGTCGAGGTGCTGATCAAGAAGGTGGCCGCCGAGAACAAGATCGAGCAGCGCGCCTTCACCGAGGAGGAGATTCTGCATCGCCTGTTGTTCGGCTCGATCAACGAGTTCTGCAAGATCATCGAGGAGGGCAAGGCGATCCGCGCGAGCGACCTCGACGTGATGTGGCTACACGGCTTCGGCTTCCCGCGCTATCGCGGCGGCTTGATGTTCTGGGGCGACACGATCGGCGCGCGCGAGGTCTACAACCAGATCGCCTCGTGGCATCAGCGCTACGGAAAGCGCTGGGAGCCGTCGGCCCTGCTGCGCGATACCGCCGAGAAGGGTGGCAAGCTGACCGAGCTGAAGGCGGATCGGTTGCGCTAGCGGGGAGCGGGAGGGCCGATGGCTTGGGTGTGCACGCTACTGGGCCCACTCGCGCCGCATGCGGAGGCCATGGCGACGGCGGCATTTGCCGCCATCGTTATTTTCGCGCTCGTGCACTTCATCACTGTTCTGCCGGCAGTCTACGCGTACCAGCGCAAAGTCTACGGTCCGAAAGCCGGCTACAATCTGAATTGGATATCCAGCTCGGATCTGCGCGAGGCGGGGCTCGGCTGGGCCGTTACGTTCCGGCGCGCAGCCGTGCTCATCATCGTTCTGCTGTTCGCACCGGTGGCGCTCTGGCCGTCGTTGTGCGGTTGAGAAGAGGGCCAGCGACCACGGCGACGGATTGCAAACACGCCGGTAGCCCGGTGCGTTCAGGCCTCGGCCTTGTCCATCATCCGGGCGAGCGACGGATCGAGGCGCGAGGCGTTGCGCGCGATGAAGCGGGCGAGGGCTTTCTCGGGAGCCGACATGACGCCGTTCCTGCCGATGCGATCGAGGAGCCAGGCGGCCTTGTCCGGCGTCATGATCGATGCGGCAGCTTCGGCAGCCTCGCGGGCCTTCAGCTGAGCTTCGAACGCGGCATCGACATCCTGTGCGAGTGTGCGCGGGTTGCGGATGGTGTCGGCCCAGAAATCGCGGTCGCGCAGCTTCGACCAGTCGGCCGTCGAATAGGTCTGCATCACCGCGCGCACGAGCCGGGCGGCGTCGAGATGCGTTTCCTCCGTCTCCCACCGCAGCGCAACCTCGCGCGGAGGGACGGGCCGTCCCGTGGCACCGAGCAGATAATTGCCGATGGCCTTGGCGAACATATCCTCGAAGCGGTCGTCGTTTTCGGCGCCCGTGCTCATCTCGGCCATGGCAAAGAGGGCCTCGGCCTCCTCGCGGCTGATGGCCATGTGTCCTTCGGTGCCGGCGCCCCAGAGAATGCGCTCGAGGGCGTGGATATCGGCCTCGCTGATGCGCCCGCCGTGGTGCTGACGGCCGCGGGCATCCGGCCCGCCGCCGTACATGACCATGGTCTTGACGTGGTTGAGGGCGAACGCGGAGAAGCTCACCGGGACCTCGCGGGCCTTCTCGATGACGTTGATGAGGAACTCGATCTCCGCGTCGGTCGAGGGATGCTTGACCTCGCTGATCTCGGCCATCACCCAACTAGCCGTCTCTTCCGAGAGATAGCCTTCGGGCGGCTCTTGGCGGATGCAGTAGTCGGTGAGCGCTTCCGAGAACAGCTCCGACCAGCCCGGAAGATGGTTCGTGCGCGCGCGCTCGATCTTGAAGAGAGCGTCGGCCTCGATGCGCGAGACGATGCCATCGGCGAAGAGCGAGCGTCGTATGGCAGCAATGTCCGTCTCGGCGATGGTCCCGCGAGCCTTGATATCGGCTGCAATCTGAATGAGGTCGGTCATGGCATCCTCGCGAAGCGTCGCTGCATCAAACCGGATCGAGGTTAAGAAGCGGTTCAATTCTGTGCCTGATTGACTCTGTCTCAGCGACCGAGCCGATGTGGCCCCGTCGCCGGGCGCCAGCGTCGAGGGTGGCGCGCTGGCGCCGAGATGGTACGCTCCGAACTCGATCATGACGCACCAGTCGCCCGCTACCGGAGCCCCAGATGCCCCACCTGCCGCCCGCTATTCCCGGAATGCCGCTCGCCGAGGTCGACACTCCGGCGCTGGTCGTCGATCTCGATGCCTTTGAGCGGAACCTGAAGAAGATGGCGGGCTTTGTCGCCAAGGCGGGTGTGAGGCTCCGGCCCCACGCCAAGACACACAAGTCGCCGATCATCGGCCTCAAGCAGATGCAACTCGGGGCGGTCGGACTCTGCTGCCAGAAGGTGTCCGAGGCCGAGGCGATGGTCGAAGGCGGCATTCCCGATGTCTACGTCTCGAACGAGGTGATGGGCGCGCGCAAGCTCGACCGCCTCGCCGCGCTGGGGCATCAGGCCCGGGTGATGGTGGCAGTGGACAACGAGGCGGCAGTCGAGGCACTGGGCACGGCTGCGCGCAAAGCCGGCGTGACGCTGCGCGTTCTGGTCGAGATCGATGTCGGCGCCAATCGCTGCGGCGTGCCGCCCGGGGCTCCGGCGGTGGCGCTCGCCGAGCGCGTGGGACGGGAGAAGGGGCTCGTCTTTGCCGGCCTGCAGTCCTACCAGGGGCGCGCACAGCACCTGCGGTCGCTGGCGGAGCGTAAGGAGGCCATCGGCCAAGCCATCGCGTGGACGGCCGATACGGTCACGGCGCTCAAGAAGGCCGGCCTCGAGTGCGAGGTGGTCGGTGGCGCTGGTACGGGCACTTTCGAGATCGAGGGTGCATCGGGCGTCTACAACGAGTTGCAGGCGGGGTCCTATGTGTTCATGGACGCCGATTACGCCCGCAACCTGAAGGCGGACGGCTCACGGTTCGACACGTTCGAGCACGCGCTCTTCGTCTATGCGACGATCATGAGCATGCCCGTCGCCGAGCGCGCAGTGATCGACGCAGGCCTGAAGGCCTTCACGTTCGAGAGCGGCATGCCCGAGGTGACGGGGCTTGCCGGCGCTCTCTACGAGCGGCCCTCCGACGAGCACGGCGGGCTCAATCTCGCGGCGTGTAACGAGCGACCGAGACTTGGGGACAAAATCCTGCTGATCCCGCCGCATTGTGACCCGACGGTCAACCTTCATGACTGGTATATCGGTGTCCGGAACATGGGCACTTTGAGCGCTCGGGTTGAAAGCGTCTGGCCCGTCGCGGCGCGGGGAGCGGTGTTTTAGCCTGTTTCGGTTTTTTACTGCCCGCAGCGTGGTTCCACCTATTGCCAGGGAGCCTCCGCCATCCAATATGCGATCAGCGTTAGACGCCTCAAGGAGACGAGAATGACGCCCGATGAACGCCAGTTGATCTCTGGCCTGTTCGACCGCATGCGATCGAATGGTCCGGTCGAGAAGGACCGCGATGCCGAGAGCCTGATCAACCAGGCCGTCCGTCAGACGCCCGATGCAGGCTATCTGCTCGTGCAGTCGGTGCTGGCCCAGGAGCACTACCTCCAGCAAGCCGGCGGCCGGATCGAGGAACTCGAGGCCCGACTGCGCGATCTCGAGGACGAGATGGCCAATATGCAGCAAAGCCGGCAGGCGCCCCAGCGCGGCGGCAGCTTCCTCGGCGGCCTCTTCGGTGGCGGGCAGGCTGCTCCGCAACCCGCTGCTCGCTCGCAGGGCAGCGTCCCGGCGTTCGGCGGTCGCACGGGGGCCTCCGCCGGCTCGGCATGGGGACAGCAACCTCAGCGCGGCTATGCTCAGGGTGGCGCAGGCCAGCAGCCCGGAGGCGGCTCGCCTTGGGGTGGCCAGGCGGCCCAGCAGCAACCTCCCGCGCGCGGTGGTGGCTTCATGGCCTCGGCCTTGACCACGGCGGCGGGTGTGGCCGGTGGCATGCTCGCGGCCAACGCCATCTCCAATATGATGGGTGGCGGGTCCAGCGCGAACGCAGCTGGTCATCCTTCGAGCACCCCGACATCGACGGACGCCGATCAGCAGGCGCAGCTCAACGCGCAGCAGGACGCTGCGCAGGATGAGGAACTCGCGAACGAGCAGCACGCGTCCTACGACAACACCTCCGACTCGGACTGGGGTGGGGCGGACGACAGCGAATATTGATCGCTGACCGTTCCAGGAATTCGAGGCGCGCCGGCATCCCGCTGGCGCGCCTTCTTTATTAGATCGACCTCGTCGTGTCAGGTGCCGCCCTTGGTGTTCCAACCGACTGTGTCCTTGTCGAGGAACAGGTTCGGCTTCAGGAACATCGACAGGACGAGGCAGCCGTTCGGTGAGTGAGCGTCGTGCCGGTTGCCGGCCGGCCGCCACACGAAATTCCCAGCCGTCGCCTCACCCTCATCGTCGACCAGTGAGCCCTCCAAAACCCAACTCTGCTCGATTGCGACGTGCTCGTGATAGGGCAGCTTGGCGCCAGGCGCGAAGCGGAACAGCCCGGTGACGAGGCCGCTGTCCTTGTCCTCGACCAGAACCTTCATGGTGACGCCCGGAAAGCGCGTTTCCTGCCAGGGCAGCTTGTCGACCTCGAGATAGCGCGAGGCCAGGGCAGGGAGCGGCTTTGCGGGCGCGTGAAAGGGTGTCTCGGCGGTCATCGGCGTCTCCTCGGCGTGACGGTTCGCGGGAGCGGAGGGTTTCACCGGAGAATGTGCGTGTCAAACACGACGCTCGAAGGCCGATTGCATGGCCGCGCGGTTTGTGCGACTCGCAAAGCAACGAATGACCAGGATCGGGAGACCGCATGTCGGCTGCGCAAACCGAGGCGCTCGTGCGCCGTTACTACGACGCCTTCAATCGGGGTGACACCGAGGGCATGCTGGCGTGTGTCTCTGAGACCGTCATGCACGACGTCAACCAGGGTATGCGGCGTCCGGGAAAAGCTGCTTTTCGGGCCTTCTCCGCTCATATGAGCCGCTGCTATCGAGAGCAGTTGAAAGACATCGCCGTGATGGCCACCCCCGATGGACGGCGCGCGGCGGCCGAGTTCAACGTCGAAGGAACCTACCTCGAGACCGACGAGGGCCTGCCACCGGCCGACGGGCAGACCTACGCGCTGCCAGCGGGCACGTTCTTTGCCGTCGAGAACGGCCAGATCACGCGGATTACGACCTACTACAACCTGACCGACTGGCTGCTGCAGGTCACCGGCGGCGAGGAGGGAGGCGCTGGGCCATGACGCTTGCGACTGCGCCGCTGACTGGTGCGGCGCTCAGGGCGGCGCTGCCGGACCTCGCGCGGTTGCGGATCGAGGTCTTCCGCGAGTGGCCCTACCTCTATGACGGGTCTTACGAGTACGAGCGTGAGTACATAGCGAACTTCTCGGTTGCCGATGGTGCAATCGTGGTCGCTGCCCGGGATGGCGACCGAATCGTCGGAGCGGCGACGGCGGCTCCGATGGGCGGTCACGCCGATGAGTTCGCGGCGCCGTACCTTGCGGCGGGCTATGACATCTCGAAGATCTTCTATCTCGGCGAGTCGGTGCTGCTGCGCGCGTATCGTGGGCGCGGGCTTGGCGTCGCATTTTTCGAGGCGCGCGAAGCGCATGCGCGGGCGCTGGGCGGCTTCACGCACGCGTCGTTCTGTGGGGTGCGGCGGCCGGCGACCCACCCGCTGAAGCCTCAGGGCTATGTGTCGCTCGACAGCTTCTGGAGAAAGCGCGGCTATGCGCCTGTTCCGGGGCTGGTCGGGTCGTTCACGTGGCTCGATGTCGGTGAGGCAGAGGAAACCGCGAAGCCTATGCAGTACTGGATGAAGGCGCTCTGAACGCGCCTATTCCGCCGCCAGGGGGGCCTTGAAGGGAACGCCCGGCACCTGGATGCCGTTCGGCCGACCATTCCTCGTCTTGCCCTCGTAGCTCTCCGTCATCCAGGCTGGCAGAGACGGCCCGTCTTCGCAGGCGAGCCAAAGGCGGAGCAGATGGCGGCGACGGGCGGGGTCGGGATCGTCCTCGTAGGCCGTGCGGCTGTGCAGCGTAGTGTGATTGCACACCAGCTGGATGTCGCCGGGCGCAAACGTCATGTCGAGATGGATGGCGGGATCCTCGGCAAGGCTATCGAGGAAATCGAGGGCCTCGTTCTGTGCCGCCGTAAGCGGGGGTACGCCTTCGAGAAGCTGGCCCTTTCGAATGGCGCTCCTGACGTAGTGCGCAATGACCCGGCCCTCGCTCGCCATGAACACCGGTACCGACGCCCAGGGCTGCTTGCCTTCCGGAATCTCGCCCCAGCGGGTCCGATAGAACGGCTGCATCAGCACGGCCAGAAGGTCGGGTCGGCGGCGCAGCACCTCGTTGTAGAGCGTGGTCGAGGAGACGACGGAGGAAAGGCCGCCGGCGCGGGCGGTGCGTAGACAGAGCAGGCCAACGATGTCGCTCGAATCCGTGTGGTACGGGAGCCGCGCGTTGGTCTGATAGCCGCGCGTCTCGGGATCGCGGTAGTCGAGCCCAAGGTTCGTGACGTGGCCAAGGACGTGGCCCTTGCCGTTCTGCGAGCAGGCCTCGCCAAGGTGCGTGCCGAGACCCCAGAAGGCAGTTGCGGCTTGCCTTATGCTCCAGCGGTCGACCGGTAGGCCGCGCAGCAGGAAGAGCCCGGGGCCATCCAGGAGATAGCGGCGGGCTTCGGCGAGGCGTCCGGAGATCGTCGGCAGGGGGAAATGCTCCCGCGTGATGCCGAGAATCTGGCGGTCGGCGGCCAGGACGCCTGCCACCGCTGCTTCGATCTCGGCCACTTCGGCGGCGGACCAGACGTGGCACCATTCGTCCTGGTGTTGGCCGAGATCGGCGCCGTACCACGCTTGGGGACCCAAAGCGGGCACTGGTTCGGCGGCAAGGGACGCGGCAAGCGACTGCGGTCTCGGCATGGGCAACCTCGCGGGCTCGACCTCGGCGACTTCGCAATACCGTGAAGAGTGATCGCTCCTTTTCGTTGGTGCAAGCGCAGACGGCAGAATACGTTTCATTCGGGGGTTGGCCGCCGCACGACACCGACAGCGCCGGTAGGACCAAGCCGGGAAAAGGACGTTAGATGGCAAGGATCGACGATATTCCGCAGCCGACGCGGGAGCACATCATCGCGCTCGAAATCCCGTCGCCGGGCGAGCGGCCGTTCGTGTCGGGGCCTGCGCTTCGGCAACGCCGTGTCGCGATGGTCTCCTCGGCGGCTCTGCATGACAGGCGGGAGCTGCCATTCCTGCCAGGTTCCGCCGAATACCGTGCACTGCCGTCGAGCTTGAACCCTGCCGACATCCGCATGAGCCACGTCTCGATCAACTACGATCGCTCCGGCTTCCAGCGCGACATCAACATTGCCTATCCGATCGACCGATTGAATGAGCTTGCCGCTGAGGGCGTCATCGGGTCGGTCGCTGCGACGCACTATTCAGTCATGGGTTCGACCGACCCGAGGACGATGGGCGAGACGGTCGAAGCGCTGTCGGGGCGGCTGGCGGCCGACAACGTGGATGCGGTGCTCTTCTTACCCGTTTGACCGTTCTGCACGCGCGCCGTGAGCGCGCTCGCCCACATGATCGAAGCCCGCGGCATTGCAACCACCGTGATCGGGCTCGTGCGTCCGCATCTGGAAAAGTCGATGACGCCGCGGTCGTTGTTCGTACCCTTCCAGCTCGGGCGGACGCTCGGCGAGCCGGAGGATGCTGGATTTCAACGTCGCGTCCTGACCGGGGCACTGGCATTGCTCGAGCGACGGGATGGTCCGGTCGTGATCGAGGATTTTCCCGACGATCCACCAGGACACAGCGATACGCCGGGCTGGCGATCGCCGGTCGGTTCCCTGATGGGAGAAGCGGCTAGCCGCAAGTCGGATGTGGCGGAGTGGGCGAAGGCGCTTGCAACCGAGATGTTGCAGCTGAGGCCGCACTATGAGCGAGCCTTGGCTAATCGTGAGCGCACGAGTGTCGGCATCTCGCAGATGCCCCCCGAGGCGTGGCCGGCGTTTGCGGCCGCTTTCACAGCCGGTGAATTGCCCGAGCCGCCGCACGGTCTGCCGTCGTCGGCGCTCGCGTTGCGGTTTCTGGCGGACGACATCAAGGCGTACTATGGCGAGGCGGTGCAGGCCGCAGGGCCGTCCCCGTCGAGCCGGCAGCTCGATCGCTGGTTCTGGTCCGAAACGGTGGCGGGAGCGCTGCTGCAGGAGCTGCGCCGCGTCGGAATGGCGAGCGAGAACAACGCGCTGAAGACCGTGGCCGGTCGCTTCTTCGTGCCGGCGCCCTATGTGACGGCGTGAGCGAGCCCGGCACGTCGACGGTGCAGGGACCGGGTTGGGCGGAGGTCGGGGCTTGAAAAGGACCGGCCCCGCTCTTTGCAGCTTTGACGTTTGGCTCGGGCCCGGCTATCGCCAGCAACCATGGCAAACATCGAAACCCTGTTCGTCACACGTCTCTATCGCGCGGAGCTCGCATCGCGGGGGCTGGGCAAGCGCCTCCTGGAGGAGTTGAAAGCGGCGTGCCTCTCCATCGCCGCGGACGACCATGCCGGACAGGCCTGGTGCGAGGCCAACGCCTACAAGGGCTATACCTCCTATGCCTCGCTCAGCGACCTGGCGTGGCGCTCGCCGGCCTTCGCCGATCTGACGGGGTCGATCGATCCGCATATCGCCGAGTTCGCCAAGGCGACGGACATGGATCTGGGCCGGCAACGGCTGGTGGTCGACAGCATCTGGATCAACGTGCTCGAGCCGGGCGGGCATCACGGGGGCCACATCCATCCGCACTCGGTCGTCAGCGGCACCTACTATGTCGAGGTGCCGGAGGCAGCGAGCGCGATCCGCTTCGAGGACCCGCGACTGCCGATGCTGATGGCGGCCCCGTCTCGGCGGGCTCGCGCGGGCCGCGACCAGCAGACGTTCGTCTCCGTGGCACCGAAGGCGGGCACACTCCTGCTGTGGGAAAGCTGGCTGCGCCACGAGGTGCCGGTCAACATGGCCGAGACCGAGCGCATCTCGGTGAGCTTCAACTACCGGCTGGAGTGAGGATGCACGGGCCGTGGCCTCGGTGAACCGGTCGTTGCATCCTAGCGTTGTCGGACAGTGCGCCGGAATGGAGCCTTCACGTGACAGATCGCCCTGTGCTGCTCTGGCTGCGCCAGGATCTGCGCCTTGCCGACCATCCCGCGCTGGCGGCGGCGGTGAGGACCGGTCGGAAGGTGATCCCGGTCTATGTGCTCGACGACGAGACGCCAGGGCGCTGGGCTATGGGCGGGGCTAGCCGCTGGTGGTTGGGGATGAGCCTGCCGCGGCTCGATGCGGCGCTCAGGGGCCTCGGCTCACGGCTTGTCGTGCGGCGGGGGAGGTTTATCGAGGAACTCGTCGGGCTTGCGCGTGAGACACGGGCCGAGGCCGTCTATTTCTCGCGCTCGTTCGAGCCCTGGGCGGCGCGGCTCGAGGCCACCTTGAAACAGCACCTCGACGAGGTCGGTGTCACGGCGCACCGCTTCGCTGGGACGTTGATCGTCGAGCCGGGCGAGGTGACGACGCAGGCCGGTGAGCCGTTTCGCGTCTACTCGCCGTTCGCGCGTGCCGTCGACGCGTTGCCGGCCTTGCGCGACCCGGTGCCCGCGCCGGCCCGTATCCCTGCGCCGGACACCTGGCCCGAAAGTGTGTCGATCGATGCGCTGAGCCTGTTGCCCACGCGGCCGGATTGGGCGGGCGGATTGCGCGCGGCCTGGACGCCGGGAGAAGAGGGGGCCTCGGCGCGGCTCGAGACGTTTCTGGACGGGCCGGTTGTGCGATACAAGGACTTGCGCGACCGTCCCGACATCGAAGGCACCTCCCGGCTATCTCCGCATCTCCATTTCGGCGAGATCAGCCCGGCGACCTGCTGGCACGAGGCGGCTCGATACCTGTCGAGCTTGGGAAAGCTCGGGGAGGGGGCCGCAAAGTTCCGGCGGGAGCTGCTCTGGCGTGAGTTCTCGTATCACCTCCTGCACAGCAATCCGGACCTGCCGGATACGCCGTTCCGGCCGGAGTTCCGGGCCTTCCCGTGGAAAGCGGATGGAGCGGCCCTCGAGGCCTGGCAGCGGGGTCGGACCGGCTATCCGATCGTCGATGCAGGAATGCGTGAGCTTTGGCAGACGGGCTACATGCATAACCGGGTGCGGATGATCGTGGCCTCGTTCCTCGTCAAGGACCTGCTGGTTCCCTGGCAGGACGGTGAGGCGTGGTTCTGGGATACGCTGGTCGATGCGGACCTCGCCAACAACGCCGCGAGCTGGCAATGGGTCGCCGGATGCGGCGCGGATGCGGCGCCCTATTTCCGGATCTTCAATCCAGTCAAGCAAGGGACGACATTCGATCCGGACGGCACGTATGTCCGGCGCTACGTGCCCGAACTCGCCCGTCTGCCGGCGCCGCACATCCACGCGCCGGCCACAGCTCCAGCTGCCGTGCTCGAGGCGGCCGGCGTCGTGCTGGGCGAGACGTATCCGCAACCGATCGTCGATCACGGCATGGCG
>LNFM01008121.1_pt1 | contig 16021 bp, 16 predicted proteins | sample 596031 | NCBI WGS metagenome assembly LNFM01 (sample SAMN04254537, study PRJNA301005) | activated carbon metagenome | isolation source: dual media filters at the Ann Arbor, Michigan drinking water treatment plant | place: USA: Ann Arbor | reverse complement strand
GGTGATCATCTTCACCGGGTCGGCAAAGCCGAGCGTGCGCAGGTCATCGACCTTGGCGCGCATGCTGTCGATGTTGTAGCCGAGGATCGCCGGGCTCGAGGTGATCATCTTCACCGGGTCGGCAAAGCCGAGCGTGCGCAGCGCTTCGATGTGTCGATCAATGTCGATGATGGCCGGCAGGTTTACCGCTTCGAAAACCTTGTCCGCTGCGTCTGCGGAAAAGCCGCGCAGCAGAAGATGCTGCAAGCGAAGCTCCGCCATATCGGCAGTCAGCCCGGCGGGCTGATGACGGGCTTCTCGGCGAAGGTCTCGGGTTGAAACCGGAGCGATCATCGCGCCCTCACCACGGCATTGCCGTTGGCGTCGGCCAGCAGCTCGGGGCGATCGAGGGAAAACGGCGTGCAGCCGGACAGCAGGGCATCCAGCGCGACTGTAAGAAATGCCGCGAAAAGCACCGATGACAGCGCGGTTTTTCGTTTCAACTCTAGAGTCGAATCGCGGTTCTTAAGGCAGCTTTTGCTCCCGCTCGGAGTCGAATCGTTCTTAGAAAATATTGACGAACTGTCCCAACGTCGCCGCCCTGTCACGGCAGAGGCCGCGGGTTCGAGTCCCGTCGCTCCCGCCATTTCAATGACTTAGGCCCGGTTACGGGCGATCCAGCCGAGGCCGGTCGGGCCGATGGTCGATCAAGACATCTCCTCAACAGACCTCACACACGGCGTTCAGGCGCTGTTTTTCGACGTTTTCGGAACTCTGGTCGATTGGCGCTCCGGCGTCGCCCGGGAGGCCCAGCGAATCCTGGGCGCCCAGGGCCACAGCCTGGACTGGAACGGTTTTGCCGAGGCTTGGCGCGGCGAATACCAGCCCGGCATGGAAGAGGTCAGGTCCGGCCGCATTCCCTTCAGCAAACTCGACGTCCTGCACCGGCGCAATCTGGAGCGGTTCCTGCCGCGGTTCGGTCTGCGCAACCTGCCGGACGATGTGCTGTCAGAGCTGACGCTGGCCTGGCACCGGCTCGACGCCTGGCCGGAAGTGCCGGCGGCGCTCGCGCGGCTGCGCGCTCGTTTCCGTCTCGCGCCGGTGTCGAACGGCAATATTTCGCTGATGGCCGATCTGGCCCGCCGCAACGGCATCTGCTGGGACGCCATTCTCGGCGCCGAGGTGGCCGGCGACTACAAGCCGAAGCCCGCCGTCTATCGCGCCGCCTGCGCGGCTTTCGACCTTGCGCCCGCGCAGTGCATGATGGTGGCGGCGCATTCCAGCGATCTGGCTGCGGCCGCCGCCTGCGGCCTGCGCACCGCCCACGTGGCGCGGCCGGACGAGCACGGGCCCGGCACCGGCGAGAAGGGCCCGACCGTGCCGGTCGATTTCGCCGCCGCCGACCTGGCCGATCTCGCCGGCAAGCTCGGGGTATAAAAAATGCCCGGCTGTTCAGGCCGGGCATCGCTTTTCAAACTCTCAGGCGCGCGCGCTCAGCCCTTATAAACGGGCTCCGGCTGGCCGTAGAAGCTGGCCAGGATGTGGTACACCACCATGTAGTTCTTCTGCTGGAAGCTGGCGTGCGAAATGCCCGGCATCACGGCGAACTGCTTGTCCGGGTTCGGCAACTTGGCGAAGAAAGCCAGCAAATCCTCCATCGAGGCGATGCCGTCATGCTGGCCGCGCATGATGATGGTCGGCACCGTGATCTTCTCCGGATCGACCACCGGCAGCTTCGAGCACATATCGACGTAGGTGCCGGTCGGCACCGAATCGTCCAGCGCCACCACGGCCTCGGCGAAGGCTTCGATCACCGTGCGGTCGGCGGTATCGGGATGGTCGCGGTCGAACACCGAATGGATGAAGGCCTTGCTCATCGGCCGCCGGTTCTTGGTAAGGAACTCCGGCAGTTTCTTGCGCCGCTCGGTCAGGGTCGGCGAGCCTTCGCCGGTCCAGACGAAGGCATCGAGCGCCAGCCGCGCCACCATCTCCGGATGGCGCTGGGCGAACATCGCCGCGCGCAGCGCGCCCGAGGAAATGCCGTAGACCATCAACGGGCGGGCGCCGCGCAGTTTCTGGATGTATTGCGCCGCCGCGTAGCAATCGTCGGCGCCTTGCGAAATCGGCGCGTTGTTGTCGCGGTCCTTGGTCGAACGGCCATAGCCCTCCATGTCGACCGACCAGCAGTCGTAGCCAAGCCCGGCGAAGTAATCCATGCCCGAGGGATGTCCCGGCACCTGCAGGTCGAAGGTCGGCTGGCCGGCCATCGAGGAGCCGTGCACGAACAGGATCGTGCCGATGCTCTTGGCCGGGTCGCCGGCGACCTTCTCGAACATGAACAGCTTCACGCCACCTTCCTTGGTGGTCCAGTGGTCCTCGCCCTTGATCGCGGCGGCGGGCGGCTTGGTCATCTGATTCATTGCATTTCCTTGCGTTTTCGAAGCACTAGTTGGCCAGCTTGATCTTGTTGTCGGCGATAACCTTGGCCCAGCGATCGACTTCCTTCTGCATGAAGTCCTTGAACGCAGGCTGCGCCATGTTCAGCGGTACCGCGCCTTGTTTCTCCCAGGTATCCTTGAGCCCCGGGTTGTTCGACGCCTTTGTGATTTCGCGGTGCAGGAGGTCGAGGATCGGCTGCGGCGTGCCGGCCGGCGCCATCATGCCGACCCAGAGGGTGGCTTGGAAGCCCTTGGCACCCCCTTCGTCCAGTGTCGGGATATTGGGCAGGCTGGCGGCCCGCTTCAGGCCGCTGGTGCCGATGGCGCGCACCATCCCGGATTCGATGGTCGAGGTCATGGTTGGAACCGCGTCGAACAAAAGCTGGATCTGACCTGAGAGGATGTCGTTGCGGGCGCCGGTCGAGCCCTTGTAGGGCACGTGGACGAGGTCGATACCGGCGATATTCTTCAGGAGCTCTCCGGCCATGTGATAGTTCGAGCCGGGGCCGGAAGAGCCGTAATTGAGGGTACCCGGCTTGGCCTTGGCCAGCGCGACCAGTTCGCTCAGATTGTTCGCCGGCACCGAGGGGTGGGCCACCAGCACCAGTTCGGTGTCAGCCAGCGGCGCGACGGGCACCAGGTCGCGCATCAGCGTGTATTGTTTCTTGCTGTAGAGCGTTTCATTGACGGTCTGGGTGCCGGACACGATCAGCAGCGTGTAGCCATCCGGCGCCGCCTTGGCGACAGCCTCGGTGCCGATCGTGGTGCCGGCGCCGGGCCGGTTCTCCATGACGAAATTCTGCTTTAAGGATTTCTGCAATTCTGCCGCGATGGCACGGGCGAACACGTCGGCCGGGCCGCCGGCGCCGAACGGCACGATGATTTTGACGGTACGGGACGGGTAATCGTCGGCCACCGCCGGGGCGGTGGCGAAAGTCGCACTTCCAGACAGCAAGATGAGCGCTGCAACGTACCGCAGAAGCGTCATGGCATTTCCCCAGGTTTTTGAATTTTTTCGGACTTCGTCCGTGACTATCGAGGGGCGGTCATGATCCTGTCAATCGTGTCCCGGTGGCCGCCCGGCGGCCGGCTCACAAATCGTCTTGATCGGGTCCCGCAACCGCCGTGTATCCAGCACGAATGGCTGCTTGCCACCCATTGTGCGCTGCGCTAAGCCTCAACCGCTCCCGTCCTTGAGACTTGTTCCAAAGAGGCAAGGGCGTTTTTTCGGGGCTGCGGCGCCGTTCTGCCGGCTGCCGAAGGGTCCAGGGCGGGCGTATATCCGGGTTGGGGCGCGGGTTCGTACGCGGAGGTCGCCGATGAGCACATTGCTGCTGGATTACCTGCCTTTGGTGGTCTTCATCGCCGTCGCGCTGGTGATCGGCGTGGTGCTGCTGATCGTGCCCTTCGTCGTCGCCTACCAGCAGCCCGATCCCGAAAAGATGTCCGCCTACGAATGCGGTTTCAACGCCTTCGACGACTCACGCATGAAGTTCGACGTGCGGTTCTATCTGGTCGCCATCCTCTTCATCATCTTCGATCTCGAAGTGGCCTTCCTGTTTCCCTGGGCTGTGACGTTCCGGGAGCTCGGCCCCTACGGCTTCTGGTCGATGATGATCTTCCTGGGCGTCCTCACCGTCGGCTTCATCTATGAATGGAAGAAGGGGGCGCTCGAATGGGATTGAGCAGCCCGAGGATTTTCAAATCATGACCCTGGTTGCAACCGCGCCCCGCGGCATCCTCGACCCGCGCACCGGCAAGCCGGTGGGCGCCGACGATCCGTATTTTGTCGGCCTCAACAGCGAACTGTCCGACAAGGGATTCATCGTTGCCGCCGCCGACGACCTCATCACCTGGGCGCGCACCGGCTCGCTGATGTGGATGACGTTCGGGCTAGCGTGCTGCGCCGTCGAAATGATGCAGATGTCGATGCCGCGCTACGACGCCGAGCGGTTCGGATTCGCGCCGCGTGCGTCGCCGCGCCAGTCCGACGTCATGATCGTCGCCGGCACGCTGACCAACAAGATGGCGCCGGCGCTGCGCAAGGTCTACGATCAGATGCCGGAGCCGCGCTACGTGATTTCGATGGGCTCATGCGCCAATGGCGGCGGCTATTATCACTATTCCTATTCGGTGGTTCGTGGCTGCGACCGCATTGTGCCGGTCGACATCTACGTGCCGGGCTGTCCGCCGACCGCGGAAGCGTTGCTCTATGGCGTGATGCTGCTGCAGAAGAAGATCCGCCGCACCGGCACGATCGAACGGTAGGCGGAGCCGATGCACGACATTCTCGACAGCCTCGGCCAGACGATTGTAAAGGCGCTTCCGGCGTCGGTCACCGGCTACGACGTCTCGCGCGGCGAACTCACCGTCACGGCGGAAGCCGCCGACATCGTCAAGGTCGCGACCTTCCTGCGCGACGACGCCGCCTGCCAGTTCAACTGTTTCATCGACGTCACGGCGGTCGATTGGCCGGCGCGCGAGCAGCGCTTCGACGTCGTCTACCATTTGCTGTCGCCGCGGCTGAACCAGCGCATCCGCATCAAGACCGTGACTGACGAAGTGACGCCGGTGCCGTCTTTGATCGGCGTGTTCCGCGGCGCCGACTGGTTCGAGCGCGAGGCCTACGATCTTTACGGCGTTCTGTTCACCGGCCATCCGGACATGCGGCGCATCCTTACCGATTACGGTTTCGACGGCCATCCGCTGCGCAAGGACTTCCCGCTGACCGGCTTTGTCGAGGTGCGATACGACGACGCCGAGAAGCGTGTTGTTTATGACAAAGTGCGTCTGAACCAGGAATTCCGGAACTTCGACTTCCTGTCGCCGTGGGAAGGCACAGATTACGTCATTCCCGGTGATGAGAAGGCGACATCGCAAGGGCAGGGCAACAAGCTGACCGGCGAACCTGAGAAGAAGGCGCCGTAATGGCCGAGACAGCACTCCGCAACTTCACCATCAATTTCGGCCCGCAGCATCCGGCCGCCCACGGCGTGCTGCGGCTGGTGCTGGAGCTCGACGGCGAGATCGTCGAGCGCGTCGATCCCCATATCGGTCTGCTGCACCGCGGCACCGAGAAACTGATCGAGCACAAGACCTACCTGCAGGCCGTGCCGTATTTCGACCGGCTCGACTACGTCGCGCCGATGAATCAGGAGCACGCCTTCTGCCTGGCGGTGGAAAAGCTGCTCGGCATTACGGTGCCGAAGCGCGCGCAACTGATCCGCGTTCTCTATTCGGAAATCGGCCGGCTGCTGTCGCACCTTCTGAACGTCACGACGCAGGCGATGGACGTCGGCGCGCTGACCCCGCCGCTGTGGGGCTTCGAAGAGCGCGAGAAGCTGATGGTGTTCTATGAGCGTGTGTCCGGCTCACGCATGCATGCGGCCTATTTCCGGCCCGGCGGCGTGCACCAGGACATGCCCGTCAAGCTGATCGACGATATCTATGCGTTCTGCGATCCGTTCCTGAAGGTGGTCGACGATCTCGACACGCTGCTGACCGGCAACCGCATCTTCAAGCAGCGCAACGTCGATATCGCCGTGGTCAAGCTGGAGGACGCCTGGAACTGGGGGTTCTCCGGCGTCATGGTGCGCGGCTCGGGGGCGGCCTGGGACCTGCGCAAGTCGCAGCCCTACGAGTGCTACGCCGAACTCGACTTCGACATTCCGGTTGGCAAGAACGGCGACTGCTACGACCGTTATCTGATCCGCATGGAAGAGATGCGGCAGTCGGTTAAAATCATGAAGCAGTGCTGCGATAAACTGCGCTCCGCCGAAGGGCAGGGGCCGGTCAGCGTCACCGATAACAAGATCGTGCCGCCCAAGCGCGCCGAGATGAAGCGCTCGATGGAAGCGCTGATCCACCACTTCAAGCTTTATACCGAGGGCTATCACGTGCCGGCCGGCGAAGTGTATGCGGCGGTCGAGGCGCCGAAGGGCGAGTTCGGCGTCTATCTGGTCGCCGACGGCACCAACAAGCCGTACAAGTGCAAGATTCGCGCGCCGGGCTTCGCTCATTTGCAGGCGATGGACTGGCTGTGCCGCGGCTACATGCTGGCCGATGTGTCGGCCATCCTCGGCTCGATCGACATCGTGTTCGGGGAGGTCGATCGATGAGTGTGCGCCGGACCGCTCCGCCCGAGCAGCAGCCGAAAGAGTTTTCCTTCTCCAAGGAAAATCTCGACTGGGCCAACAAGCAGCTCACCAAATTCCCCGCCGGCCGCCAGCAATCGGCGGTGATTCCGCTGCTGTGGCGCGCGCAGGAGCAGAACAAGGGCTGGCTGCCGGAAGCCGCCATCCGCTACGTCGCCGATTTCCTCGGCATGCCGCATATCCGCGCCATGGAAGTGGCGACGTTCTACACGATGTTCGTGCTGCAACCGGTCGGCAAGAAAGCGCATGTCCAGGTTTGCGGCACCACGCCGTGCCGGCTGCGCGGCGCCGACGACATCTTCAAGGTGTGCGAGCGCCGCATCAACCACGATCAGTTCCATCTCTCGGCCGACGGCGATTTCTCCTGGGAAGAGGTCGAGTGCCTGGGCGCCTGCGTCAACGCGCCGATGGTGCTGATCTGGAACGACACCTACGAGGATTTGACCGCCGAGAGCTTCGAGAAGGTGCTGGACAGCTTCGCCGCCGGCAAGCCGGTCGCGCCCGGCCCGCAGAACGGCCGCCAGTTCTCGGCGCCGATCGGCGGCCCGCTGACGCTCACGGACGAGGCGATCTATCAGCCAGGCGCCGTGCGCAAGAGCGCCGAAGAGGCTCCCGCCGGCAACACCGACACCGCCTTGCTCGACGCCAAAGCCAAGAAGCCGGGCGAGGCCGCCAACCGCCGCGAGGCGCCGATGGCGACGCCGCCGGTGGTCGACAACGAAAAACCGAAACCGAATTGAACCGTCATGCTCGCTGACAAAGACCGCATCTTCAAGAATCTCTATGGCCTCCACGACTGGGGCCTGAAAGGCGCGCGCGCGCGGGGATCCTGGGACGGCACCAAGGCGATCATCGACAAGGGCCGCGACGGCATCATCAACGAGATGAAGGCTTCGGGTCTGCGCGGCCGCGGCGGCGCCGGCTTCCCGACCGGATTGAAGTGGTCGTTCATGCCGAAGGAGATCGGCGAGCGGCCGCATTATCTCGTCGTCAATGCCGACGAGTCGGAGCCCGGCACCTGCAAGGACCGCGAGATCATGCGGCACGATCCGCATCTTCTGATCGAAGGCTGCCTGATCGCCGGTTTCGCGATGGGTGCGCACGTGGGATACATCTATGTGCGCGGCGAATTCATCCGCGAGCGCGAACGGCTGCAGGCCGCCATCGATCAGGCCTATGAGGCCAACCTGCTCGGCAAGGGCAATATCCACGGCTGGGACTTCGACCTTTACGTCCACCACGGCGCCGGCGCCTATATCTGCGGCGAGGAAACCGCGCTGCTGGAAAGCCTCGAAGGCAAGAAGGGCCTGCCGCGCCTGAAGCCGCCGTTCCCGGCCAATGTCGGGCTCTATGGCTGCCCGACCACGGTGAACAACGTCGAGTCGATCGCGGTCGCGCCGGATATCCTGCGGCGCGGCGCGTCGTGGTTCGCCTCGTTCGGCGCCCCCAACAATGTCGGCACCAAGCTGTTCTGCATCTCCGGCCACGTCGAGAAGCCGTGCAATGTCGAAGAGGCCATGAGCATCCCGTTCCGGGAGTTGATCGAGAAGCATTGCGGCGGCGTGCGCGGCGGCTGGGACAATCTCAAGGCCGTGATCCCGGGCGGCTCGTCGGTGCGCATGGTGCCGGCGGAGCAGATCATCGACACGCCGATGGATTTCGACAGCCTGTCGAAGCTCAAGTCCGGCCTCGGCACCGCCGCCGTCATCGTCATGGACAAGTCGACCGACCTGATCCGCGCCGTGGCGCGGCTGTCCTATTTCTACAAGCACGAGAGCTGCGGCCAGTGCACGCCGTGCCGCGAGGGCACCGGCTGGATGTGGCGGGTGCTGACCCGCATGGCTGACGGCCGCGCCCACAAGCGCGAGATCGACATGCTGCTGGAAGTCACCAAGCAGGTCGAAGGTCACACCATCTGCGCGCTCGGCGACGCGGCGGCCTGGCCGATCCAGGGCCTGATCGCGCATTTCCGGCACGAGATCGAAGAGCGGATCGACGCCTATTCGCGCAACGCAAGCCGCGACGACCTCGGCGTACGCGACCCCGAACCACTCGTGGCGGCGGAGTAGGGCGATGCACCTCGCCCAGTTCAACATTTCGAAGAACCGTTATCCGCTGAGCGATCCGCGGATGAAGGGGTTTCTCGACAATGTCGAACGGGTGCACCGTGCTGCCGAGCAGATCGACGGCTTCATCTGGCGGCTGCATGACGAGACCGGTCACGCCATGAACATCCGCGTCTACGACGACCCGGAAATTCTGCCGAACCTCACAGTGTGGCGCGATGTCGAGTCGCTGGAGCGCTTCGTCTGGCAGACCGTGCATTCGCGGCTCTACGCCCGCCGCGAGGAATGGTTTGCGCTGATCGAGCGCGCCAAGTTCGTGATGTGGTGGATCCCGGAAGGCCACCGGCCGCCGATGACCGAAGGCCGCGACCGGCTGGAATATCTGCGCGAGCACGGCCCGAGCGACCACGCCTTCGGCTGGGACCAGCTACCGGCGGCGAAATTATACAAGACGGCGCGCTGCGGCGTGCAAAGCGAGCATGCGGCATGACAGGAGGACGCGATGGCGGGAGAGCCGGACAATGTCGTTCTTGTTTTATTGCGCAGGATCGACGAACGCACAGGGCGGATGGCCGACGATTTGCAGGATTTGAAGAGTCGGGTGACGTCGATCGAAGAGGGGCTTGCGGGCGTTAATCGCAGGCTGGATCGGATAGATAACCGGGTCGATCGTATCGAACGCCGGTTGGAGCTGACCGAAGTAGAGCATTAGGCCGAAGTGAATGACCAAGATCATCGTTGACGGCACAGAGATCGACGTTCCGCCGGAGTATACGCTGCTCCAGGCGTGCGAAGCGGCGGGCGCCGAGATTCCGCGCTTCTGCTACCACGAGCGGCTGTCGATTGCCGGGAACTGCCGCATGTGCCTGATCGAGGTGGTCGGGGTGCCGAAGCCGATGGCGTCCTGCGCCATGGGCGTGCGCGATCTGCCGCCGAACAAGGACGGCACGCCGAAGATCCTCAACACCAAGACGCCGATGGTGCGCAAGGCGCGCGAAGGCGTGATGGAATTCCTGCTGATCAACCATCCGCTGGATTGCCCGATCTGCGACCAGGGCGGCGAGTGCGATCTGCAGGATCAGGCCATGGCCTATGGCGTCGATCACACGCGCTTCCAGGAAAACAAGCGCGCGGTCGAAGACAAGTACATCGGCCCGCTGGTCAAGACGTCGATGAACCGCTGCATTCAGTGCACGCGCTGCATCCGTTTCTCCACCGAAGTTGCCGGCGTTTCCGAGCTTGGCGCCACCGGGCGCGGCGAGGACATGGAGATCACGACCTACCTCGAGCAGGCGATGACCTCGGAGCTGCAGAGCAACGTGGTCGATCTCTGCCCGGTCGGCGCGCTGACCTCGAAGCCTTACGCTTTCGCGGCGCGGCCGTGGGAACTGACCAAGACACAGTCCATCGACGTCATGGACGCGCTCGGCTCGGCCATCCGCATCGACACGCGCGGCCGTGAGGTCATGCGCATCCTGCCGCGCATCAATGACGACGTGAATGAGGAGTGGATTTCCGACAAGACGCGCCACGTGGTCGACGGCTTGCGCACCCAGCGGCTCGATCAGCCCTATCTGCGCGAGAATGGTCGGCTGCGGCCGGCGACCTGGAAGGAAGCCTTCGCCACCATCGCCAACCGGCTGCGGCCGGTCGACAGCGCCAAGGTCGGCGCCATTGTCGGCGACCTGGCCGGCGCCGAGGAGATGTTCGCGCTCAAGGACCTGATGGGTAGGCTCGGCAGCGCCAACATCGATGCGCGTCAGGACGGCGTGGCGATCGATCCGGCGGCGGGCCGCGCGTCGTATCTTTTCAACGCCACCATCGCCGGCATCGAACAGGCCGACGCGCTACTGATCATCGGCGCCAATCCGCGCCGCGAGGCGGCGGTGCTGAACGCGCGCATCCGCAAGCGCTGGCGGCAGGGCAATTTCCCCATCGCCGTCATCGGCGAGAAAGCCGATCTCACTTATACCTATGACTATCTGGGCGCCGGCGCGGAGACGCTGTCGGGCATCGCCGGCAGCAAGTTTGCTGAATCGCTGAAGGGTGCCGAGCGCCCGCTGATCATCGTCGGCGCTGGTGCGCTGGCGCGCAAGGACGGCGCGGCGCTGCTGGCGCTGGCAGCCAAGGCGGCCGGCGATCTCGGCGTCATCAAGGACGGCTGGAACGGCTTCTCGGTGCTGCACACCGCGGCCTCGCGCGTCGGTGCGCTCGATCTCGGCCTGGTGCCGGGCGCGGGCGGCCAGACCGCGGCGCAGATGGCCGGCGGCGTCGTCGAGGTGTTGTTCCTGCTCGGGGCCGACGAGATCGAGGTCGCGCCGGGACCGTTCGTCGTCTACATCGGCACCCATGGCGACCGCGGCGCGCACCGCGCCGACGTCATCCTGCCGGGCGCCGCCTATCCCGAGAAATCGGCGATCTACGTCAACACCGAAGGCCGCGTGCAGATGGCGAGCCGTGCCGCGTTCCCGCCGGGCGATGCGCGGGAGGACTGGGCGATCCTGCGGGCCTTGTCCGACGTGCTCGGTTGCCGTCTCGGCTATGACTCCCTGCCGGCGCTGCGCCAGGCGCTCTACGCCGCACACCCGCATTTCATGCGCATTGACCAGATCGCGCCGGCCGATGCCGCCGCCATCGGCAAGCTGGCCTCCGCCGGCGGTGCGCCTGACAAGGCGCCGCTCCGTTCGCCGGTGACCGACTTCTATCTTACCAATCCGATCGCACGCGCCTCTGCCGTCATGGCCGAATGTTCGGCGCTGGCGAATGCCGTTCACAAGTCAGCGGCGGAGTAGGGGCAATGGAATTTTTCTGGACCTATCTCTGGCCTCTTCTGATCATCGTCGGTCAGTCGGTGCTGCTGCTGGTCATCCTCCTCATCGGCATCGCCTATATCCTGCTGGCCGACCGCAAGATCTGGGCGGCGGTGCAGATGCGCCGTGGTCCCAATGTGGTCGGGCCCTTCGGCCTGTTCCAGTCCTTTGCTGACCTTCTGAAATTCATGGTCAAGGAGCCGGTGATCCCGGCCGGCGCCAACAAGGGCGTTTATCTGCTGGCGCCGCTGGTGACCTGCGTGCTGGCGCTGGCGGCCTGGGCTGTGATCCCGGTCGATGCGGGCTGGATGATCGCCAACATCAATGTCGGCGTGCTGTATATCTTCGCGATCTCGTCGCTGATGGTCTACGGCATCATCATGGCCGGCTGGGCCTCGAACTCGAAATACGCCTTTCTGGCCGCCGTGCGTTCGGCGGCGCAGATGGTGTCCTACGAAGTCTCCATCGGCTTCGTCATCATCACGGTGCTGCTGTGCGCCGGATCGCTCAATCTGTCGGCCATTGTCGAGGCGCAGAACGGGCCCTACGGCCTGCTGAACTGGTACTGGTTGCCGCTGTTCCCAATGTTCGTGGTGTTCTTCGTCTCGGCGCTGGCGGAAACCAACCGGCCGCCGTTCGATCTGGTCGAGGCGGAATCGGAACTGGTGGCCGGCTTCATGGTCGAATACGGCTCGACGCCGTACATGATGTTCATGCTCGGCGAATACGTGGCGATCGCCACGATGTGCGCCCTCGGCGCAATCCTGTTCCTCGGCGGCTGGCTGCCGCCGGTGCCGTATGCGCCGTTCACGTGGGTACCGGGCGTGGTCTGGTTCGCCCTGAAGCTGCTGTTCATGTTTTTCCTGTTCGCCATGGCCAAGGCGATTGTGCCGCGCTATCGCTACGACCAACTGATGCGGCTCGGCTGGAAGGTGTTCCTGCCGCTGTCGCTGGCCATGGTCGTGATCGTTGCCGCCGTCATCCAGTATGGCGGTCTGGCCGCCACGGCCGTGAAGTGAGGATGCGATGAGGCTTGATCGCGCAGCCAAGGCGCTGTTTCTGATGGAGTTCGTGACCGGCTTCGCGCTGGCCATGCGCTACTTCTTTGCGCCCAAGGCGACCATCAACTACCCGTTCGAGAAGAACCCGATCAGCCCGCGGTTCCGCGGCGAACATGCGCAGCGCCGTTATCCGAACGGCGAGGAACGCTGCATCGCCTGCAAATTGTGCGAGGCCATTTGCCCGGCGCAGGCCATCACCATCGAGGCCGGCCCGCGCCGCAACGACGGCACCCGCCGCACCACGCGCTACGACATCGACATGGTGAAGTGCATCTATTGCGGCCTTTGCCAGGAGGCTTGCCCGGTCGACGCCATCGTCGAGGGTCCGAATTTCGAGTTCGCCACCGAGACGCGCGAGGAGCTCTATTACGACAAGGAGCGCCTGCTCGCGAACGGCGACCGCTGGGAGCGCGAGATCGCCAAGAACCTCGCGCTCGACGCGCCCTACAGGTGAGATAGATGATCGCCGCGTTTTTCTTTTATCTCTTTGCCGGCATTCTGGTCGCCAGCGCCTTCATGGTGGTGGCGGGCCGCAATCCCGTGCATTCGGTGCTCTATCTGATCCTGGCCTTCGTCAACGCCTCGGGGCTGTTCGTGCTGATGGGTGCCGAATTCCTCGCGATGATCCTGATCGTCGTCTATGTCGGCGCCGTCGCCGTGCTGTTCCTGTTCGTGGTGATGATGCTCGACGTCGACTTCGCCGAGCTGAAGCAGGGCGCGTTGCAGTATCTGCCGGTCGGCCTGCTGATCGGCGGCATCTTCCTCGCCGAACTGCTGCTGGTGGTCGGCGCCTGGGTCATCGGACCGGGCGTGCCGGCGGCGATCACCGCGCCGATCTCCACCACCGTGACCAATACCGAAGCGCTCGGTCTGCTGCTTTACACCCGCTATGTCTACTTCTTCCAAATCTCCGGCCTGATCCTGCTGGTCGCGATGATCGGCGCCATCGTGCTGACGCTGCGGCACAAGGCGCGCGTCCGTCGCCAGGACATCGGCGCCCAGGTGGCGCGCACGCCGGCCGACTCGATCGAGGTGGTCAAGGTGCGGACCGGGCAGGGGCTCGGCAGCAACAGCGTCGGGGGCAACCCATGACCATCGGCCTTGGGCACTATCTGTCGGTTGCCGCGATCCTGTTCACGCTCGGGATCTTCGGCATCTTCCTGAACCGCAAGAACGTCATCGTCATTCTGATGTCGATCGAGCTGATCCTGCTGGCCGTCAACATCAACCTGGTCGCGTTCTCGACCCACCTCGGCGACATCGTCGGGCAGGTCTTCGCGCTGTTCGTGCTGACGGTCGCGGCTGCGGAAGCCGCCATTGGGCTGGCCATTCTGGTCGTCTATTTCCGCAACCGCGGCTCGATCGCGGTTGAAGACATCAATACGATGAAAGGCTGAATGTGTTTTATCGCCTGGCTGAAACGATGGCCGTCATGGCCGGGCTTGTCCCGGCCATCCACGTCTTTCTTTTTGCTGACAAGGCGTGGATGCCCGGCACAAGGCCGGGCATGACGACTGCGGGATTCTGAGCGGATGTATCAAGCGATCGTCTTTCTTCCTCTGCTGGGCGCCATTCTGGCCGGCCTGATCGTGCTGGCCGGCGCGCGCGCGCGTTTTCCCGGGCAAAGCCCGGAGCCGGGCGTCGAGGACACCGCCACCGATCACGGTCCGCACCACGGCGCGCCGGCGGTGGCTGGCGGCGGCGTCATTCATCATGCTCATAACGAACACGCCGGCCATGGCCATGATCACGGCCATGACGACGGCCACGGTCACGCCCATGCGGCCGAACCGGCCGCGGCCGGGTCCCGCGTCGCCGAACTGATCACCACGACGCTGCTGGTGGTGGCGGCGATCCTGTCGTGGATCGCCTTCGTCCAGGTCGGCTTCAACGGCCCGGACGTCCGCGTGCCGCTGATGAACTGGATCGTGTCGGGCGACCTGCGGATCGACTGGTCGCTGCGCATCGACACACTGACGGTCGTGATGCTGGTGGTGGTCAACACCGTCTCGGCGCTCGTGCACATCTACTCGATCGGCTACATGCACGAGGACCCGTACCGCCCGCGCTTCTTCGCCTATCTGTCGCTGTTCACCTTCGCCATGCTGATGCTGGTGACGGCCGACAACCTGGTGCAGCTGTTCTTCGGCTGGGAGGGCGTCGGTCTCGCCAGCTATCTCCTCATCGGCTTCTGGTACCAGAAGCCCGAAGCCAACGCGGCGGCGATCAAGGCCTTCGTCGTCAACCGGGTCGGCGACTTCGGCTTCGCGCTCGGCATCTTTGCGCTGTTCATGATGGTCGGCGCCGTCGATTTCGACACCATCTTCGCCCAGGCCCCGGCGATGGCCGGCAAGACCATCAACTTCTTCGGCTGGCAGGCCGACGCGCTGACGCTGATCTGCCTGCTGCTGTTCATGGGCGCCATGGGCAAGTCGGCGCAGTTCCTGCTGCACACCTGGCTGCCTGACGCCATGGAAGGCCCGACCCCGGTGTCGGCGCTTATCCACGCCGCCACCATGGTGACGGCCGGTGTGTTCATGGTGGCGCGCCTGTCGCCGCTGTTCGAACTGGCGCCGAACGCCCAGACCGTCGTTATCTTCATCGGCGCCACCACGGCGCTGTTCGCCGCGACCATCGGTCTGGTGCAGAACGACATCAAGCGCATCGTCGCCTATTCGACCTGTTCGCAGCTCGGCTACATGTTCGTCGCCATGGGCGCGGGGGCCTATTCGGTCGGCATGTTCCACCTGTTCACCCACGCCTTCTTCAAGGCGCTGCTGTTCTTGGGCTCAGGCGCGGTGATCCACGCCATGCATCACGAGCAGGACATCCGCAACATGGGCGGGCTGAAGGATCGCATCCCCTTCACCTACGCGATGATGCTGGTCGGCACGCTGGCGCTGACGGGCTTCCCGCTGACCGCCGGCTATTTCTCCAAGGATGCCATCGTCGAGGCGGCCTTCGTCGCCAAGAACCCGATGGCGATCTACGCCTTCACCTGCACGGTGGTGGCGGCGCTGCTGACCTCGTTCTATTCCTGGCGGCTGATCTTCAAGACCTTCCATGGCGAGCCGCACGATCGCAAGCACTGGAAGGAAGCCCACGAGGCGCCGATGGTGATGCTGGTGCCGCTGGTTGTGCTGGCGCTCGGCTCGGTGGTCGCCGGTTATCCGTTCAAGGAAGTGTTCGCTGGCAACGGCGTCGCCGGGTTCTTCCGCGACTCGCTGACCTTCGCCAAGACCAACACGGTGCTGGAAGACCTGCACCACGTGCCGCTGATCGTGGCGCTGTCGCCGACCATCATGATGGCGATCGGCTTTGTCATCGCCTGGCACTTCTATATCCGCCGGCCCGACATCCCGGTCGAACTGGCGCGTCAGCACGACGGCCTGTACCGGTTCCTGCTCAACAAGTGGTACTTCGACGAACTGGAATTCAGCCGACGTGGCATCGAACCGCCACACCATGATCAGCGACACGGCAAAGGTGATGAGCGTCGCCCACAGCGCGACC
>LNFM01008556.1_pt1 | contig 16023 bp, 16 predicted proteins | sample 596031 | NCBI WGS metagenome assembly LNFM01 (sample SAMN04254537, study PRJNA301005) | activated carbon metagenome | isolation source: dual media filters at the Ann Arbor, Michigan drinking water treatment plant | place: USA: Ann Arbor | reverse complement strand
GACAGGCTGACCGGCGGGGCAGGGGCTGACGTGTTCGTCTTCGCGCTGGCCTCGGACACCGCGCGCGCAAAAAGCGACAAGGTGCTGGATTTCCAGACCGGGGTGGACAAGATCGACCTGTCGGCGATCGACGCCGATACCTCTGTTGCGGGCGATCAGGCCTTTGTCTTCGGATCATCCGCCGCCGGTGTTGCCTCGCTTTGGATGAGCAGCGGTTACATCTTCGGCGATACCAACAATGACGGCACGGCAGATCTCGCGATCTATGTGACGGGAACCGTGGCGCAAACAGACTTCCTCTTCTGACCGCAAGTCGTTCATTTGCTGGCCTTCAAGCCGAATAAAAAGCTGCGGACCAAGCAGCTTTTGACCGGCTGGCCGGGCGAAGGTGGGTCGGATGCGGTTGGTGCTGAGTGACGAACTTCAGTGTGTTGCCCGACCCCCGAACACCACTCTCCTCACCCTCCTCACCCTCCGTGACCATCAACGAGGCGAAAGCTGCGCGCGAGGAGCGAAGGCGGATAACCGCGACAGCGGCGCTGAACAGTTTCGGTTACCAATCCTTGATCGGCTGCCGCTCTTGGGGCGCGGTGATCCGGATGTGGTATCGTCTGGCCGAGAAGTAGCGCAGGCGGGCATGGAAACTGACGCCACACTGGCATCACGGCCTGCGGATAGAGTTCTTCTTTAGATCAAGGCGATAGATGGTGCTGCAAGAGAGGATTGAAGTTTCCCTTCTCCACACGGATCTCCCCGTATGTCATTGTTTTATATTAATTATCCAAAATCTGTGCTAGCTCGACCTGACAAGAAGACTAGCACAAACACTAGCACAACCGTGTCCGCTCTAAGCTCATCTCCGACACCGAAATCAGTCACACGGCAAGTACGTGTCGAAACACTTCAGCGTTGACACCAACCCAGAGGGGACATGACGCGAGGAGGCCACAAAAAGGCAAGCTCAGCTTTGGACGTTGTCGCAGCTCCGCGCTTGACGGTCCTTTTTTTTATTGTACGTAATACTCTGTCTGGTGGCTGCATACAACAAACGACATGTCTAAAATGCCGAGGGCTAGATTATGTAACCGCTCGAGGATGACTTCTTTGATTTGACTCGGAAGAACGATATACCGTCGTAGGTAAGAGTTTTTGAGTCCCTAAAGATAGTCATCACAACACAATCCGTAGTCCCTACAAAACCATCAGCAACGGAGTATGCAATTACACGGCAATTCCCCGCTATATCCGGCGAACGATCTAGGTCTCTTCTGTCCATCAGGTTGATCAGAACGACGAACTGCCTATCATTGATGACGTACTTTGAATGCTCTCCTTGCTTGGACCTACCACCACCGCCGGAACGCCAACGGGAGATTCTAGATTGCAGTTTCGCCAATGCCGGTGGGGGCTGATTCATAATTGTGAATAGAATATCAAACTTATGTCGATCAATTGACGGGTGGCCAGCGTACACTTCATCGGAGATCAACTTCCACCTTGGGGGTAGTGAGACACCCACCAAAGCCGAATTTGCACGATCCTCCCTTGGAATCTTAGTGGTACGAACAAGATCGTCGGCCTGAAAAAGTAATACAGTTTGATCACGCGTGCCTTCTCCAAGCACACAAAATCCATTGGTTAAGTACATCGACAGAAGATCTTGCTCATCACCAATAAAGTCCAAGACCTCTTCGAGTGTGTAACGTCTACTTAGATAGTGGCCGAATGAAACTTCGCTATCGAGATACTTTGATATCATGAACAGCTCACCCAAAGATATTGAAGGAGCCCACTTCGTCGTGCTATCAATCATACCTAGGCGCTCGAAGAATCTCCGCCCCGCTGTGAGGGAAGCGAGCCCTTCAATCGTAATGCCAAAGCGATAGACTGCCTTTGGCTTGGTTAGGTCGATTAGAACGGGCTTGCCCGTCGTTTTCTCCCATAGACTAGCACGGGGACCATACTCGTTAAGGTACGCTTGCATCCTCATGGACTGTTCTGCAGGTTCAACAAAAAGCTCGCGAAGTGTCTTCTTTAATGCCTCTGGGCCACCTCTTCGTGCTGGTTCTCTAATCTTTCCAGACTTTGCCTCAAATATGAAGATTTGATTTCCAAGTATGGCAACGGTGTCGTGCTCGTAGATTTTCCCGTCTGTCGGATCCTTCCATTGCAGTGAGCGTATAACGGTTGCTGACGGCAATGCTTTGCTCACCACTTCGAAAATGAGTTCTTCGAGTGCTTCCGCACGCGCGTCAGAGAGCGCTGCTGCAGTCAGTCGATCCTCAGGTATAAGGCTCTCAATAATTCTAAATGGGAATGCGAAGGGTATCTGAGGCAAGGCCGTAAAGTATTTGCTTGAAGCGGTTTCAATGAATGGTCTGTTCCAAACAGGGTTGTTCATAAACAAGTGCTCAAAGGACTGGTCGAAAAGGTCTCCGGGCCTGTGCGACAGAGCTTTGAAGGTGTCCTTCTCTAGTTCGGATAACCCTTCGGAATTTATTGTAAATATCCATTCGTGGGAAATCTCAGTAAGCTGAAATGCAAGGTTTCTAAGTGTCTCTAAATCCGTCCTCTCGCTGTCGACACGCTTCCAAGTCTTGGCCGCCAGTGGACATACGTCTACGTAGAAATCGACAATACCTTGAACCGCTTCTTTGGTAGTTGCCTCAAGGAGGGCTTGCACTTTGTCATAGTGGTCGCCTAGGCGGACGGCGATCTTGTCCACTTCTTTAACTATCGAGCGAAAGCGCGCCCTCAGTTCACTGAACTCTTTCGTCTTTTGGTCGAACTTCGTTGCTATTCTGTCAACGACTATGAGGCAGACTTCGCGATCAAAGATGAAGCGGTAATGCAGTGTTTGAGCGCGTGTTCTATTAGCTAGTTCAGAGAACGGATCAGTGCGGTCTGCCTTCTGCTTTCCTATGAAAGACTCAAGAGTTGCTTCGGCTGCTTTCCATGTTCTAAGCAAGCTATGCGGTGATGGTGGAATGCGACGACTCGTCTGAAGCTGCATCAAGAATGTTGCTTGAAGAATTTCAAGTGCGGCAAGGGGGACCGTGGTCGGCCCGCTCTTCTTCGCAGATCCTTCTAGAGTGCACTGAGTAGCGGTTCGAGATAAGAGACTGATAGGATCATGAATCCGTATAGCCGTCTCAATAGTAGACCTATTTTCTTGGAATTCATTTTCCCAGTTCGCAGGTTCAGTTACGTCGCCTGTCTCAGCACCAAAATCCCTAAGCATCTCGTAGCCGTGGAGATAGATTTTGGAGTTTCCCAGTTTTTTCATTCTCTTTCTCTCGATCGTTTAATGCAGCTTTTCTATTGCAAAAAGCTACTGCAGAAACTCCGAATATTGGAGCCAGAAGGGAACTACTGCACGGACTGCTGTGAACCTTGTAGATGGGTTCACAGAACGTAATCATGGAGAGCGCTGAGAATGGCGTCTCGGAACATAGCTGAAACTATGGTAGGTACCGTCCGCCTTTTAGGCCCGGAGCAACTCTCAGCAGTCTCAAATTCGGCTTGACGCCCGAAGTTGTAAAGTGGGTTGCACGCCAGTGCACGATTTTTTTTATGTCTCAAGCGCAAGGTTGGCATTCCTTGAGAAGCCGGTTGACTTCGACTTGGGGCTCAAAATGTTGCTATGCAACCCGTTTGCAGCAACTGCTGACTGTTTCCGGCCCGACCCCATACCCCCAGATGGGTCCCCCCAGATCCTCGTGAGAAGCGTCACAGCACAGATGATCGGTCGAGCAGTCTGGCCTGTACGTTCGCGACGGTCGCAGCATGCCACACGCCGCCGCGCGCCGTCTTGATGCCACGGCGATTCAATTCGCCTGCGATCTTGTGCAGGGTGGTGTGTCCGGCTGCCCGCACGTCTGCCAGTATCTCCATAAGATCAGCCGCAAAGGCGTCAGCCTTGGCTTTCCTAGCTTTGTTAGAGGCCGCGTTACCCTTGCCTGCCCGCCGCAGGGCAGCCGCGCCATTGGGGTTGCCTAAGCGCGTTCCACGGGCCTTTGCAGCTTGCAGAGCGGCAACGGTTCTGGCGCTGATTGCGCGCGCCTCCTCTTCGGCAATAATGCTTTTGATGCCGATAGTTAACGGCGTCGTGTGTTGATCGTCGCAACATACGAAGTCTACGCCTGAGTCGCGTAGGTTTAAGAGGAAGGCAGCGTTTCTTCCCAGCCTGTCGAGCTTCGCAATGACCAAGCGCGAGCCGGTCACGCGGGCTTGTCGCAGCGCCTTCGCCAGTTCCGGGCGGGAGTTGTTCCGGCCCGACTCCACCTCCACAAAGCTGCCCATAATGGTGGCATGGTGTTGGGCCGCCTAAGCGGCAATAGCGGACTTCTGAGCGTCCAACCCGAGTCCAGAGTCTGCCTGTGACTGCATGCTGACTCTGATGTAGCTGACGACTTTCATGGTTCGGGGCCGCTTCAGGTTTGGCGTAATGTCCGTTAGGCCGTTTTATACACTCCACCAGCATGATTCGCGAGTCGTTTCAATAGCTTCCGTGAAAATGGGCCGCGATTTTGCGGCGGTGCGCCCAATTATGCAACCGTACAAGAAAAGTTGCTGTAACGCAGGTCGAGGGCGGCTGCGGGGGTATCCAGCTGGGCGGGGGGGGGGTGGCGTTTCTTGGCTGTTCAAGAATCTTCGGATGGTTTACACTTGACATGAACACAACAAGAACAAATATGCGGGCAGTGACCAACGATGACCGGAAGCAGGTGGGTGAAGGCACTTGGCTACATCGCGGCGTTCGTAGGGGGGTTGGTGGCATGGTACTTCTTGTCTGCGATGGGGTTCTTTTACAGCGGTGATCTACCCACCCCTGTATTTCCGGCTGACAACAGCGTTGCCACGTATCTGAGCTTTCTGTCTGTAATGATGACTGCAGTAACTGTGGTGCTTGCCGTGCTGGGTATCGGGATAGGCATTGTTGCGGTATTCACCTTCGCCGGTATCCGTGAGGAGATTCAGAAGGTCGCGACCAAGATCACTTCGGATGCCGATGAGCGTCTAGAAGAGGCTCTGACTGCGGTCGAAAAGAAGGTTGACGGCCTGTTGTCGGAGGAAGTCATCCAAGCCCGCGTTGATCAGGTGGCAATGTCGCTCCGACAGACACCCAGCGTCGCGGAGCTGGAAGAGGATTTCGACAAAGAAGATGACGGAAACCGCTAGGAGGAAACTACATGTCAAAGGAACTCTCTAGGGTGCTCGGGCAGCAGCGGGAAATCATAGAACATTACCTATCAGAGTATCCAGTGAAGCTTGGGCAGATGGCGCGGGACCTAGGGGTAGATATAAAGGTGGCCAGTCTGGGCACAGGGATTTCAGGAAGGATTGCCCTTGAGGGTGGACGCTACGTGATACGTGTAAACCGAAACGAGGCGCGAGAGCGTCAACGGTTTACTATTGGCCATGAGCTTGCCCATTTCCTTCTACATCGGCATATAATCGATAGTTCGCCGGATGGCATCACGGACACTGTCCTGTATCGATCTGGCGCGCCCGAGAGGATTGAGTTTGAGGCCAACCGACTGGCCGCAGAACTCGTCATGCCGATGTCTCTCATTGAAAGAGAACTAAGAGAGAACTTTGGGGGCCTTGTTACAGAGGTCACCATCGAAGGTCTTGCTTCCCTTTTTGAAGTGTCGAAAGCTGCCATGGAGATCAAGCTTTCCACTCTGATTGAAGCCTAACGAGATACCATGGTCCTAGACAACAAGACCTACGTCCCTACGCTGGCCATCCGTGCCAGTGAAATGAACGGTCTGGAATTCTTGCCGGGTGCAACGAAGGAAAGGATGACACCTTGTATCCTTCTCGCCCCGTGGGCCAATGCCCTTACACTTCAGAAGGCTGTGGATAGGGTCGAGAAGGCTTTCCGGCACCAGCATTACCTGCTCGACATTGATAGGGACTATGAATTCAGCAACCTAGAAAGCGGACCGCAGCAAGAGTTAGTCGCCTTGCTCAACCCTGCGAACGCGTTCGAAAACTGGTGCCGGTTTGTCGAGGATCATGAATGGGTCTTGCCTTGCGTGCAGACACGAGGGCAGAGTGCAGCCGAAATACGCAGACAGATAGAGCGTTTTCAGGGCGCGGGGCGCTCCTACTGCATGCGTATCTTTATGGGCCGAGTTCCTAGCAACATTTCTGATGTCGTAGCTGCATTTGCCGCATCTGGTGCGGCAGACTACTCTATAATTCTAGAAGGCGGTTGGACGCAGGACCCTCTGAGCCTAGCATCTTGGTTTGACGGCATGATTGGCGGGCATCTGCAGGTGATCGATGCCACTGTCCCCATAGTCCTTTCTTGCACCTCAATGCCGAAAATGTACTCAGACTACGACAGGGGAGTTTACAAGGTCCCGTTCTCAAATCGACAACTGATAGATCAAATCCGACTGCGTCGGTCTAACCGCGCTCGGATCATCTATGGGGATTGGGGGAGCACGCGCCCGCGAGAGCCGGGTGGGTTTGCTACCCGCCCTCTGGATCGGGTGGATTATCCGACTGGTGATGCTTGGTACATCGCGCGGAACAAGGATGACGCGTGGGACTTTCGGCTTGCCGCTCAAGCGATACTTGCCAGCGGTGAATGGGAAGGTGATCTCGACATTTGGGGAGAGGAGATGATCGAGAACACGGCTATTAGCCCTGCATTAGGTATCGATACGCCACAGAAGAATGTCGCATCTCGGGTAAACATCCATCTTCATCGGCAGGCCTTCTTCGGTACAGGCGATCTTGGTAGCTTGAATCTCGATGAGGATTGGCAGGACTAATCCGCACGGAACGCACGGACTGAAACTCCACCAGTCCGTGCGGGGGGCTGTCCAGAACTTTCATGTTTACCAATGCCTTAAAAGTCTCGCACGGACTACACGGACTACACGGAGTAAAAATAGAGTGTCTTTCTTCTAATTCACTTTGACCTCTCTCACGCTTGCTCTGTGCGCCTCGTGGCAGGCAATTCCTAGCCCGTCATATATCCTCCGTGCAGTCCTTGCAGTCCGTGCGGATGTGTAAGTATCTGCGACGTAACGATTAACTTGGCGAAGTCCGCACGGACAACCCCCATTCAGTCAGTGCGGTTGTCCGTGCGGACTTTAGAAAGGCCGCTGACGCGGCCCATGTCTCACTCACCCACTCTCGGCTTACCACCCAACTGAGTCGGCGGCGGCACCCCCAGCGCGAGCCTGTCGATCCGGATGTTCGTCACCCTGCCGCCACCACATTCCGGCGGAAGGTTCGTCCACTTGCGGTTGCTACCCGACATAACCAATGCCCCGGCATCGCGAAGAGCCTTGAGCAAGCCATCCACGGTGCCACTCAGCCCCATAGCGCGCATGTTGATCTTGTCTGCGATCAAGACGATATGCGTGTCAGTGGTCCAACCCCACCGCTCGCGATACAGACGGGCGTCGGGGTCGCTGGCATTGGTGAGGTGGACGCCATCTGCCCCGGCGAACCAAGACCGGAAGCCGTCCAGCATGGACGCTTCGCCCTCGGTTGCCTTGCCTTCGTCCGACGCCCGGAACGTCTGCCACGCGGTGAGGATAGCCGCCCGAACCTTGTCTGCATCTGTCAGGAGTCCAGCTTCACACGCCAGCTCCCCTGCGATCTGAACAAGAGCGAAAACCTTCGCCGCCTCACGCTGGGCAGGGATCGCGGTCGGACCTGCCAGCTTCTCTGCCGCGTCTGCAATGTTCTTCCGGATGGTATGGCCCTTCTTGTGCCAGCCCCCAACGATCAGCCATCGCACGAAAGCCGGTCCAGCAAGTCCGTAGTTCCGCTGGATACCCTCGATCTTCGCCACTACGTCCGCGCTGACGCGCGCAACGCCCGTCACGTTCACATCTGGATACCGTCTCGACAGCCCGGCCCGATACTCTACGCCCGCCGCCGTGATTGTGTCTTTCAGGGTCCGTTCCGACGACAACAACATGAACGTGCGGAACGTAGCTGTTTCACCCAAACCGGCGGCTGCTGTGGTGCCTGCCATCCGGCTCTTACCGGCCCCGCCAGACACGCCATAGAGGATGCCTGACAGCGCCTGCGGTTGCTGCATGGCCGCTAGATCGTCCAGACCGCCGAAAGCTTCTGAGGCACGGCTGGCGATCACCTCGACCGCATTAGCGGTCGTGTTAGCGGGGTAGAAGACGCCCTGCGACGGGTAGGGCGTCGCCCATGCAGTCGCGCCAAGCAAGAGCGCCGTGGACTTTCCCCGCGCGGCCTCGCCCGAGAAGTTCATGCCGCAACCCGACGCTTCCGCCAGAGCCATCAGCGGCCCGACGAAACCGGAACATGCTCCGATCACCCAATGGAAGTTCGGCGGCAAGGATTCATCGCCGTTCTGGATGTCTGCGAAGGCGGCTTCTGTCGCGTCCTTCCATCCGTCCAGCGTTCCTGCCGATGCTCGGTCTGTCACAGTAGCGACGGTCGAAAGTCGGAAAGGCTGCCCGCCCTCAGTCGCGGTGATGTATTCGCCGGTCGGGGCCAGATATCCCATGATCACCCCGCCACGATCCCGAACCCATCCGGGACGGGGGACAGTCGGGACATGGCGCTGGGGGTGAATCTGGCGGAACAGGTTCAGGATCGGTTCGCGGCTCTTTCTCGATACGAACAAGGTCATCCCGGCATCTGCCAGAAGTTCCAGAACACCGCCGCCGCCGTCCCTGATCAGGTCGGCCCTACGCAAGGTGACCTCAACCTCGGCCCCGTTCTCATTCTGAAAACTGATGATCCTGCCAGCGCCGGAATCCCCTGCAACGTTGGAAGCCCGCCCGATCACGTCGAAACGCTGGCAGAGCGGTATGTCGCTGCCGTCTTCCTTCCCGTCCGGCCCCCAGATCGTCCCGCCCTTGATGGTGAAAGCTCTTGGCAGCCAATCTCCGACAGGTTCGAACCCGGAGTCATCATCGCTCACGGGGTCGCCGTCTTCTTCGTCAATCTCTTCGTTCGACTGCGGCACGTATGGGCCCGGCAGCAGGCAGGACTCGTCAAACCAACCTTCCGACAGGGCCTTGTGCAGCATGTCCAGCCGGTCGTGAGTATCCTTGCACCCGTGCTTACAGTTCCAGACAAACCCAGTGCCGCCGTCGCCGTCCTGCACATGACACCCAGTGTCCGTGGGGTCGCCCGCGTTGCTATGCCATTCGTCAAAGGGGCATTCGACGACTACGATGTTGCCGTTGATTTTTCGCACCTTGTCTGGGGCTTCGGCCTGCAACAGCTCCCCGATTTCCAGCCGGTGGGCGTACTTCGCTGCCCATTTCCGAATGGGTATTCCGCCGATCTCGCGGTCATCCACCTTCGCGCCCGCGCCCGCCAGTTCGAAGGCGTTCTTCACGCCGCCCCTGTCCAATTCCGGCATGTCTGCCAAGGTCAGACCGCGCCCCCGTATTACGTCCAGTGCGAAGTCGCCCCCGCGCGGGTGGGAAGGCATGTAGAAGACGCGCGACACGTCCAAGCAGGCTTCGTCCGCAAGGAGGTCCAGCTTGTGGGCAAGGCCACGTACCAGCCGCGCATAGCGGTCCTGTTGCGCTCGCTGCATTGGTGCGAGCGAACCAATCAACAGGGGCTGGGCGAGGGGGAACAAAAGCCGATACTTCTGCAACGGCGAATGACGATAGACGATCTGGACTCCGTCTTCGTCATGGTCCTGCCCGTCAATCTCTACCGTGGCCAGAACGTCAGGCCGCAGTTTCGGAGCGAGGTAGGATCGAAGCTCGCCCGTGGTCGGGTCGCGTTCGATCTTGAGCGCACGTAGTACCGTGTCGCGCTTCACCTTCGAAGTCTCAGTACCATCGCGGAAGGACGTATAAGCAACGCAGGCAAATCCGGCGGCTTCGATCCGATCAAGAGCGGCGCTGTAGTCGTCGCCGGAGTCAACGTCGATACCGACCATCTCCACCGACTTCATACCGTTCGCCTTCCTGCGGACGTACTTCGACCCCGCCGCCTCACCAAACACGATAGGAAAGTACCCTTTCACCCGCCGCTCTGCATGCTGCGTCAACCCGCCATCGGGACCGCCTGCCAACCAAGCTCGGAATGGGACAGGCGTACTGTTCTTCCAATCACTTTGCTTGGCGTCCCGGTCCCGGTACTTCGGCAACAGGAGGGTCATGGGTCTAGCAAGCAAGGCCCGCCATTCGGGCGAGTCGTTCCCGCTGACGCGGGCAGAGTTCAGTACGGCGTCGCCACTACTCAGAAGCGGGTCGTCATCTTCGATCAGGGCAAAGTCAGAGGCAGTCTGTTTGTTCAAGGGGTCAGGTCCTTTCTTGGTCTAGGTCAGGGTGGCCAGCCGTTCGGCAGTTTCGTGGATTCGGCGCGAGAGTTTCAGGACGTCCGCCAGCCGGGGAATTCCGCGAACTGAAGCGTCGTGAAGGGCGACGGACTGGATCACAAGCTCCGCCTCTTGCTGATCTTGGGTCTGGTCTTTCGGCGTTCTGTGCAAGGCAACTACGTTCATGGTGTTTCCTATGTGTGCGTTCACGCAGGTCCGGTCTGTGGGGCCACCATATCTCACATCATGCGGTACTCTGTCAACTGAGAGTTCTTGTAAGCTGTTGTTTTCAATAAATAAGCTTGAAGCTGAATTTGAGGCCTGCCCGGGACCGGCCCGCTAAGCTCGCCTATTAGCTTGAAGCCGAAACATGAATTCGGCTTGAAGACGAGACATTTTCGCACACGTCATTCGGTGAAGCAGCTGTTGGCGGACGAACCCTTGGCCCACATGGGCGGGAAGGTTGTCACGGCACCCGCCCAGATCATGGCTTCCGCCTCTTCGGCCAGCCTTTCAAGTTCGGCGGCATGCTGTTCGGCTGACCATCGACTCCTGACAGCGCTGGACAGCTTCCAGATGCGTTTTCGTTCGGCTTCCGCGCGTTCGCGCTCCCGGCGATTCACGCTCGGGCCATGGTCCAGAGGACTCCCGCCGGGTCCAGTGAAAGGATAATCTGTTCCATGCGCCCTCGGATCGGCGACAGGTCTACAACCCGCTCATCTTGACCAAGAGGCACATTCGCAGGGCGTTCGTAATAGTCGCCATTGGAGTCGATTTTGAAGCCGCAACATCCTGCAATAAGATGGGCGATGCGAGGTAGACCGCAGCATGCGGCCCTCCACGCTTCCACCTCCAAGAGAAGCGGACAGGTGCGCAGTTTGATACGGGAGTCCAGCAAGGCGGACAGTTCGTCCACAACGGACGTTTCGACAGTCGTGTAAGTATCGGAAGCCCAGCGGGCCATGGTGATTTTCCTTAGATTGGGTGGGGGTGGCGGGCCGTTTACTGACCCGCCCATGCGCCGTGCTCAGAGCACATCGGCGCTCGGCTGGACGCCCCGCGTCCAAGCCCTACAGGGCCGATAGACGGCCCTGCTGCTGAGCTTAGGTGTGACGATTCACGGCCCTATCATGCGCGCGTAGAAGTCGGTTGCGCCCGTCCGCCGTTATCGTCTGCGGCGGGAACAACGCCGCCATGACTGCCCGGTACTCGTCCGCTGTCACCGTCCCGCCTCCCACAAAGGGGCGGACGCTGTCCCGGCGCGGCGGGCCGAATGCGGCAAACCGCGACAAGTCGGGGTGTTGTTCGAGGTAGTCCAGAATCTCACGAACGCGGGCGGTCATGCGAGGCCCCACTCGCGAGCCAAATGCAAGCGCATTGAGGGCGAGCTGACCTGTCGGAGGGCTAGGAGTCGGGTCGACTCCTCTTCCGCCGTCATCTGGTGTTTCGGCTTCGCCACTTCTTGGGCCCGGCGCTCCGCTTCGATCTGGTGCCCCACCGCGAGTCTTTGGTGGGGGTTCTTGGCGAGTGTCTTGTGCAGGTCGGACTCCGCATCATGCAACTGCCGCTGCACCTCGTGGGCACGCAACTGGGCCTGTAGTTCGGGCAGACGCTTTGCCTCTTCCAATGCGCCCCCGGCGTCGTGCTCCGAAAGCACGAAAAGCCGTACCGAAGGGAGGTATTCGACCTGATCGCGGGTCAGCGTCAGACCCTCGGCGCGAGCGTCTGCAATCAGCTTATCGCTGATCAGGTCCAGCCTCGCACGCTCGCGGGCGGTCAGTTCAATCTCAGCCATCCTATGCGGCCTCCTCATCGTTTCGCTTCATTCTCGCGCGGGCATCTCTGGCCTCATCTTCGGCCAAAAGCTGGTCGAACGCGGCTCTGTCGGCTTTTGCTAGGGCGTGGGCTTCCTGTTCTGTGAGGTGTTCGGCCCTCAGGGCATGGGTCAGCATTTCCGGGTCTGACCAAGCGCGCGTCAGCCTCGCCATTGCCGCTTTCCTTGCCCCTTCCGGGTACGGAAGGGCGGCGTCGAATTCCAGCATTAGGAAGGCTCCGTAGGACGCCTGTACGCGCGCCTGTAGGGCCTCAAGTTCGGTTGTGTGGTTAGGCATAAAGAGCTGTCGTCCTTACTGAGTGGGTGTCATTTTCTGTAGGATTCGGGCCGTCCCCGGCTTCGGTCAAAAGGGGTGTAATCAGCCGGTCCAGCGCGTCGCGGTTCAGCCGTCCAGCCGCCTTGAGGTGCCCGGCCAATGGCGTGGCGGCGAAGGGCTTCTGTCCGGGTCACCACATGCCTACCAATTCAGCCTCAAGCGGCGCTGTCTGGTGCAGGATTCCGAAGGCGTTGGCGAAGTCCGGCATGAAAGGCAGCCCTCGCTTTGACCCGGTAACGACATACGGAAGCAACGAGTCCGCCATCGCGAGCAAAACCCGGTGGCGTTCCGCATCCCGGATTAGGACAGCGCTTCTCAGGTTGTCGGAGAGGGCCTGAAAGTACGAAACTCTAACGTTGTGCAGCCGTTCGGCCATCGCCGGATCAGCCGTCAGAAACCGTTCCAGCCGCCGGGCGGCGGGCAGGACTTCGTCCCCCCGACATACAAAAAGCCGTCCGATACTGCGGCCTCAATCAACGGCGCGGCATGGCTGCGGTCACGCAGCCGGGGCAGCACATCGGTCAGGGCGAAGAGTTGATTGCGAAGCCCGACGCGCGGGCATCCCCGCAATCGCCGGGACGCGGTATCTCGGTTACATCCGCAGGCGGCGGCGTATCTATCAAGGGTAGTCTGGAGGGCCATAGATTGTTCTTGACTTTCTGAATTTTCCTTCCGCTAAGCTACCACAATACGCAAAGAATTGCGAATCACCGCGAACAACGGTTTTTAGGACAGATCTACTGACCTAATTTTGGAGATTGTGGCTTGGATTTCGATGACGCCGTCAGAGAAGCGGCGCGAAGGGCACAAGAAGCCACCGCGCTCACAATGAAGAATTTTTCGCTTAGCAATGTGGTTGATGAAGATGACATCACCGGCCACTTGGCAGGGACGCTGTCGGCAAAGTTATCGGGAGAAATCGAAGGTCTGACGTGGGACACGAAGGTTCTCAGGCATCGTTCAGGAAAAGCAGGTCAGGAAAAAGCCTTTGGGGCTGATCTACTGCTTCACGTTAGGTTCGACACCCCGGAACGGACCTACTCAAAAGGGGTTCTCGTACAATCAAAGCGTGTTGAGCCAAGTATTTCGATGAGCCTCTCAGAGCATGTGCGTCTAGTTCAGCAATGTAAAGTCATGCTGGGACACACCCCTGCAGCCTTTGTTTTCGATTACACTCGGAAAGATATGCGGGTCGGCGCAGCAGTCCGAATTGCTGGAACGAACTTCCGAGAACTGTATTCGGAATGCACGCTCACTTCCTACCGTTTCTTCCGCCTTCTCTTTGAATGCCCAATCGGCGATAGCAGAATCACTCCTCAGCTCGTTGACAGCCACCTAGACCTTGTGCGTGGGGCAGATGCTGCACCAATTGTGGTCGATATTTCTGCCAAGTCTTCAATTGAACGCCGCCGTCGGAGATAAACAGCAGGATAGACACCCGAGATCGTGGCGGAGGTTTGGGGTGTCGCTATGCCGACGCGTCCGTCACTTCGCCCGGCGACGATCCTTCGCAACTACGAACCCGGCCTTGCCAAGGATAACGACCGCTATCCCCGCGACCCATCCCGCAAGCCAAGCGTAGATCGGTACAGCCGTACCCATCAGAGCAAGCCCCATGTTACCGATCAATGCGGTTAGAAGAATGCCGCATAGGACTGGCACCACGAGCAAGGCCTGTACGAAGAGCGAGCGACGCCGGTACCAGCGCCAGACGGCGGACAGGATGAGGCGAAGGCGTTTCATGTCGGACTCCGGCAGTTCAACTCAATCCCTCACATACTTTGCCACCCGTTCCAATGCCTCAAGCTTTTCGGCTAGCAGGTCATCCCCGCCGTAACCCGCTTCAGTCGGGTCCTCGCCGTCCAGACGCCCTGCGATCAGCCGTCGCGTTTCCTTGTCGATCTTCGCCCGGCGGGCGGCGTCGGTCCATGAGTGGCGAAGGGAATGGAAGACTAGGCCGGGCTGTTTCAGTTTCAGGGGGTCGCGAACCTTCCGGGCGAACCTGTGACCATAGCGCTCGGTCAACCGCCCGCGCTTATCCGGCTCCACTTCGCCCCGATGCACGCGCTTCTGTTTGTCTTTTACATCTTCGAGGAACAGGAAATGTCCACCCGCCTTACGGCGGCGATCTACCAAGTCGAGAAAGCCCGCTTCGATAATGGGTGTGGGCAAGGGTACAACCCGCATTGAATGCTTGTTCTTGACCTTCTGTGCCGGGTCGTCGTCTGTGATTTCGATTACATGAATGTTGCCGACTAGCCGGACATTGCTCACAAGCATCTGCCCCAGTTCCTCGCGCCTCGCACCAAGGTACGCCGCCAACAGGGGCAACCAATGGTCTATCAGGTCGGAGTCGTAGGTAGAGCGAGACTGGTCAATGATCTTCCCGACCTGTTCCGGCGTGAAGGGCAGGGTCTTCTGCTCGTTCTGCGTGCTAAACTTCTCTTTCGGCTTCCGGGCCTGAAACCCTGCGAAAGGGTCGGCTTGGGTAAGCCCGGCCTGATTGAGTGCATACTTACTCAGGGACTTCATATGATCCGAATAGCGGGTCCGGACCTTCGGACTGATCAGGGGCAGCTTGTCGCGTTCCGCCCGCTCAACGGCCTTGCGGATGGTCAGCTTCCGAAGTTCGTGATCATTGGTCAGGGGGAACCCGGTCAGGACTTCGTCAAACTGATCAAGGTGGCGGCGTTCCCACTTCGTAACCGGCATGTCGCCATGGAGTTCAACCCACCGCCGAACGGTCCGCATCAGGTCTTCCCGGTTCTGAACGGTCCAGCCCTTGGCCTTGGTGAAGGCCTCTGCAAGCGCGTGAATCCCATCGCCGCTTTCATCTATCCCCTTCGGCGGAGCGGGTACTTTCTCGCCTATCGCGTCGGCAACGCGCTTCAAGCGGCGTGTCTCCCCGGTGAGGGTCGCTATGACTGCTTCCGATTCCCGCGCCTCCACTGCTTCCGCAACTCGCAAGACGTGTTCCGGCGTGTCGGTCGTCGCGCGCGTCAGCGCGGTTTCTGCCCCAGCCCCGGCAAGGGTGAAGGCGGCTTGCATTCGGTATGACCGGATCGTGTCGAGTAGTCTTTCTGGCCCGCCGATCTCTGCCAACAGGTCTCGGTCTTCCTGTCCAAGTGTTCCAAGGATGCGGTCTCGGTCTGCCAGACGGTGAGCTTCCTTCACCTTCCGGTCAAAGATGACACGCTGTTCCCGGACCTGCTTTTCAGCTTCTTTGGGATCGGACGTGCGCAGCGTTCCGCGCATAATACCTGCCGGGAAGGCGGGGTAGCTGGCCTGAATCGCCTTCGGAATGGGGAGGTTGAAATGGTAAGTGGAACCCCGGACCTGTGTCCCTGCCACCTTCGGAAATGCCATGCTTTCGGCCTTTGTGCTAACCCATATTAACACAAAAGTTAGCACAGAAGTTGACACAAACAAGACCTGCAAGACCCTGTTTTTGCTAACCTACGGATATCCTAGGGAAGAAAATGGTGCTGCAAGAGAGGATTGAACTCTCGACCTCTCCCTTACCAAGGGAGTGCTCTACCACTGAGCTACTGCAGCGCCGTTGATGGGCGGGTG
>LNFM01008120.1_pt1 | contig 16024 bp, 13 predicted proteins | sample 596031 | NCBI WGS metagenome assembly LNFM01 (sample SAMN04254537, study PRJNA301005) | activated carbon metagenome | isolation source: dual media filters at the Ann Arbor, Michigan drinking water treatment plant | place: USA: Ann Arbor | reverse complement strand
GGCTCCGTCGGTGACGCGGGGTGGAGCAGCCCGGTAGCTCGTCAGGCTCATAACCTGAAGGTCGTAGGTTCAAATCCTGCCCCCGCAACCAACCCGCAACCACCGAGACTTAAATTCGCAAAGAATGTAATCGATTGAAATCGCTCACCGCAGCGATGCATCGGGCGCTAGGCTCGAAGGCCGCGGCTGCCTGACTAAGAATGGATGTTCACTGCGCAGTTTCACATTACGCAAACCCCCCCAACCGAGTCTGTTTGAACGTCTCGATGTCGGCAACCGAGCGACTAGCGGTCATGACAAGCCCTCCTGAGCGCTGCTGAGGGGGAAGCCGGACGGGCTGAGCTCAGTTACCGAGGCTCCGTTTTGACCCATTGCGCTGACTATTACTCCCTCTTGAAAAAATTGCTCTTTTCACTCGGTCAGCTTGGCACCACACGCGACGAACGCTTCGGCCACCTGCGCCGGCAAAGGCTTGGGCAAGGCGACGGGCACGCGCGAATACGGCAGCATGCCCTCAAAGACGAGCGAGATTTCCGCCCGCCCCTCTGAAAGTTCCTTGAACACCTTCGGCCAGATTACCGGATCGAACGTCCCCTTGGCCTCAATAAAACCCTTCGTATTGATGCGCCCGATCGAAAACATCCCAACCGTGAAATAGGTCGGCGTCTTCAGCCAGATGTCCTGCATCGACGGCGTCACCGATTGCGGCGAATACGCCTGCATGGCGAAGTTCACGCCCGTCTCCGCCCGGCTCGCCAGCATCTCCACCCGGATAACGCTGTCGGTAAACTGGTAATCCGCCCGAAGCCCGCAACCCTTTTGCGGATTGCCCGTCACCTCCTCGATCATCTCGATGGTTTCAGGCGTGCCGAGACGCAACTGCGCCGACGCCCCATCGGACCAAGCCGCGAGGGTCAAACCAAGAGCAGACAAAGCGGCAACGAGCAGCGCAAAACGAGGCATCGGTTTCCCCTCGACGATGGTCAAAGTCAACAAACCGCCTACGGTGCGGGCCTCTCCCCGGATGTCAGGAATTTTTCACATTTTTGGCAGGCCGCATCTCAGGGCTTCGCCACTCCCCCGGCGAACGATGAGATATCCCAGATCCGCGCCGTACGATCGAAAGACGCCGTCAGCACCTTCGTGCCGTCCGGGCTGAACTGCGCCTGATCCACTTCCTTGATGTGCCCCTTGAGAATGGCCAGCGCCTCGCCCGTCGCCGCATCCCAGACCGCGGCCGTCTTGTCGTGCGACGCCGACGCCACGAACCGCCCATCGGCTGAGAACATCACACGCGGAATCAGTCGCTTGTGCACGCCCTGCATCGTCGCGAGCAATGCACCGCTCTGCGCGTTCCAGACCTTCAACGTCTTGTCGCTCGACGACGTCACGAACCGCTTGCCGTCTGCGCTGAATGCGACCCGCAAGGCAGCCCGCGTGTGCCCCGACACACTGACGACGCTCTTCCCATCCGCCGCCGTCCAGATCCGCGCCGTCTTGTCCGACGACGATGTTGCAATGTGAGACCCGTCCGGACTGAAGATTACGCTGGTGACCAAGCCGTCGTGCCCTTCCAGCGTCAGTTCAAGCTTGCCCGTCGCCGCGTCCCAAACCTTCGCCGTCTTGTCGCTGGACGAGGTCACAACCTTCTTGCTGTCGGGTGAAAAGTCAGCACCCGACAACCATTCCGAATGGCCCGTCAGCGTCGCAATAAGCGCTCCTGTTTTCCCATCCCACACCCGAGCCGTGGAATCGCGCGACGACGTCACGACCTTCGTGCCATCCAGACTGAAAGCGATGCTTTCGACCATTTCCGGATGCCCCTCCATGTCCGCAACGAGTGCAGCCGATGCAGCGTTCCAGAGTTTGGCCTTGCCGTTCCGGCAAGCCGTGGCAAGCATCGAGCCGTCAGGGCTGAAAGCCGCCGTGCGGACAGCCTCGTCATGCCCCGAAAAGGTCAGCAAGGTCGCGCCCGTCGCCACATCCCAGATCCGCGCCGTCTTGTCGGACGAAAACGTCACGGCCCGCTTACCGTCGGAACTGAACAGCGCGCCCCACAAATCGGACGTGTGGCCCGTCAGTTCGACATGCGGCGGCGTTGGATACTTTGCCGTGACTGCCGGCGCCGGAGGCACTTTGTCATCAGCAACCGCCGCCGCGGGCGCCTCCTGCGCCGCAACTGGCAGCGGCTCCAATCCAAACGAAAGCCCTACAACCGCAACGGCGAGAATAGCCAACCCGTGGCGCATGCGATGCCTCCTCAACGTTCTTGAATGGGTTTCCAATCCGGATGATCGAAGGTCTGGCCGTAGGTTTCGAGCGCCTTCGTCATAGCAAACAGCGCATCCATCTGACGGATGCTGTCACCGCCCGCGCCGATCGTCCGAACGCTGGCCTCGATGGTCCCGAGCAGGGCATCGAGAGCAGCGCGCGCCTCTGCCGCAACCCCCGTTGTCGCTCTGATGGTCGCCAGTGACTGTGCGACGTGCGACGCAAATGATCGCGCCATCGCAACCGGCAGACGCCGGTGCGTGATCAGTGTATGATGATCGATAATAGCTGCGCGTATGGCCACCATGCCCGACCTGAGTGCATCGTCAGTTGGCAAACGCGGCTGCGCCATCGCGATGGCAGCAGATAGGACTGCCGCAAGCAAGCTGATGCCACTTTTGATCACCCATCCGGTCCGCATGGCCGGTCGCCTACGGCTTGACCATCACGCCCCAGGGCAAACGGCCGACGGGAACGGACGTCTCCGGCTTCTGGCTCGCCACGTCCACAACGGTCATATCGTTGGTGAGACCGTTGACGACATAGAGCTTCGTCCGTTCGGGATTGAAAGAGAGGTGCCAGGGTCGCTGGCCCACTAGAATGTAGTCCTTCACCTCGTACGTCGCGGTATCAACCACCGCAACTCGGTTCGCCGTACTGAGAGCGATGAACGCAAGCTTACCGTCCTTGGAGAAGCGGATTCCCATCGGCTGAATCACCTCCGGCCGCACGCCCTGGATCTCAAAGCCGAATTTCTTGACTGGCTTGTAGGTCTTGGAATCAATCACTGAGACCGTGCCGCCGATCTCGGCTGACACCCAAACCGCGGAGCCGTCGTTGGTAAACTCGGCCACGCGTGGCCGCACATCGACCAGTACGTTGGCCACAACCTTCAGCGTCGAATTGTCGATGATGTGGGCCATGCTGGTCTGCTCGGAGGTAGCGACCGTGATCCGGTCGTCCGGGCTCACCGCCATCCCCTCCGGCTCCACACCGACCGGAATCTCTGCCAGAACCTTCCCATCCGCAAACTGCAGAACTGTCACCATGCCGTCGTCCTCGTTGGCGACGTAGATGCGGTCCCCCTTGCTATCGATGTCGAGAAGCTCCGGATCTGGGCCGGAGTCGAGCGACCGCTCAACCTCCAGCGTCGTCGTATCGATAATGTCGAGACGGTTGTCGTCGCCCGCGCAGACAATGAGCTTCTTGAAGTCCGGCGTCATGATCATCCCGCGCGGCCGAGCGCCCGTCGGAATGGTCTTCACAACTTTCAGCGTCTCACTGTCTATGACAGTGACGGTGTTGTCCTTCTCATTGGACACGAAGATCGTGCCGGCATTGGCCCCAGCACAAAAAGGAAGGAAAGCGGCACAGGCGAGTGCAAAGCGAAACATGAAGACGCATCCTCTCAGGTCAGTTGCGCACGAACCGGCACTTTGTCTCTGGCTTGTCGAAGCCGAGTGTATCCGTCGTGTAGTACTTGTGCAGGAACCCGTCCTGCGGCGAGATCGAGACGAGCGCGCGGGGGCCCGAAATCAAAATCGGCTGCCGCATCTGTTGATCCCAGGTGCGGAACGTCAGAGCCTGCCCCTTGAACCCAGCGACACCGAAGTTCTTTGAGAGCAGGTACGCTTTGATAGTCGTGGCGTCAGCCGCCGAAGTTCTCAACACGGCCTCGCCAAAGACGCGCACCGCAAGCCAACCGTAGTAATCCCGCTCGGTCATCGCGCGGTTTGCTGCCCGCTCGAACCGGTTCTGCATCTGCGTCCCGGCATACTGCTCGAATGAGCGGTGCCACCCGAGGGCTGCAAGTCCCTGTGAGCCAACAACAGGGCGAGGGATAAACGTGCGGTACATGAGGTAGTCGCCAAACGCTTCTTCCGCGTCCGCCGCAAAGATCACGTCGTAGTCGGCCCGCGTCTGCGTCAGAAGCGGCATCTGAGTCTGGATCTGTTGGTGCCCACTATCGACGCGCCGCGATCCTGCCTCGTACTTGTACTCTTTCTCCTCGACGATCTTCGCACCGAACTTGGTCGCCGCGCGCCGGATCGCCGCCGCATACTGCTGGTCTTTTATCCCTTTACCGGCAATCAGGAACCATTTGGTCCACTTCTTCCAGAGCAGGTATTGCGCGAGCGCATCCGCCCGCATGGCCCAGCTCGGCGGTAGGTGAAAAACATTCTGCCGGCACTGCTCCATCCTCAGCCCATCATCACTGAGCCGAATATTGAGCAGCACTCGATCCGCCAATTCCGGAAGTGCAGCAACGGCCAGGAGGTCCTCCGCCTCGAGGTCGAGAATGATCAACTCCGCGCCTGCTGCGGCGATCTCCTTCGCCTTGGCGACCACATCTTCGCTTTCCGGGATGCGATGTTCAACCAATTCGTGGCGATGGCCGATAAGTCGGCCCGTCATATTATTTTCTTTGATCGCTACGCGCGCGCCCTGCACGCCTTCGTCGGTCAGGATTTTGTCGAGCAGAGAAAGGGGCGGCGGCTCTTTATAGAGCTTGCCCAGATAGTGCATCTTGGCTTCAACTTTCAACTCGACAGGATCGGGCGTCACGGGCTCTGCCCGAAGCGTCGCTGTCAAGCTGACAAAGAGCGATGCCAAAACCGCACAAGACATGGCGGAACGGCCACTGCGGCCAATGCGATCCCAGAAGTGACGCAACATCTTCTCCAGACGATCATTCGATCATTCGTTGATCTCGTAGCGCCGCCGCACGCTCGAAGCGCTCATGAAGGCATGGACGAGCGGCACGGCGAGGCCGGCCGCTCGCGAGCCGTGGTCTACCAGTTGCGCTTTTCGGCGCGTCCTTTGAAGACCGTGCGTATCCAAGCAATGATCTTCCAGAGTTTATCCGTGTCCGTGATGATATCCTGATACCCAGGCATCGGCCCCGTGACGGTCTCTTTCGCGATTGCCTTGAAGCCCTGGTCGCTCTTGAGATGGGCACTGCCGAGCGTGATCAAGCGAAACAGCGTATCGTCATCACTGCCGTAAACCCACGTCTCGTTCGTTAGCGAAGGGCACATCCCACCGCCGCCACCGCCGCCGTGGCAACCATTGCAGCTGTTGCCCATGTAGAGCTTCTGACCCTCAGCAATTGCATCAGGATTGTCGGTGTACGGGTTCTTGAGCTTGCCCTTCTCAACAGCCTTGACGAGTTCCAGCGGCGTCCGCGTCTCGCCTGAGGGTGCAACCTTGGAAGCAGCCTTAGCAGGCGCAGTAGGCGCAGCAACATCCGCCGGCTTCGCCGGCTCGTCACCCGCAAACGCGGCTGGAACCGCCACTGTCATCAGAACCATCGCCGCAGCAGTCATCAGCCAGCGCGATGGCATCACGTCTTTCATTTTCATTCCCCGTTTCAAGGTCTCTGTTTCCTACCTGCGTGGCCCCCCCCGTACTTGCCGGATCAGGGTGAGCGGCTCATTGTTTTTGGATCCGGCAATCGGCTGAGGCGAACCCTCGTCCGAAAAGTCTCAAAGCGCGCATCGCATTGCTTTGATGTCGGCCTCGGGGCTGTCAACGCAAAACCTGCCTGCCAAACAGCACGCATGAGATCCACGTCTGAGATCACCGTCGGACACGGCTTCAAGACTGCGGCCTGCCACATTGCCCGGTACATAGCGTCCTCAATTGCTAGTCGCTTGATCGAGCAATCGCAGCAGACTGACCACTGCAGTATTGCCATTCTGCTGAGCTACGTCAGAGGCCGTTTTCCCATCCCGATTGCGGAAATTCCGGTCAGCTCCCGATTCTGCCAAAACACCAACGATCGGCGCGTTGTTGTGCGCCGCAGCAAGAATCAGCGCCGTCACGCCCGATGTGCTGACCGCATTCACGTTGGCCCCCTTGTCGATGAGCGCACGCGTGATCATCAAAGGATCGGGCTCCTTCGGATCGATCTTCTCCACACGCGAAATCCCAGCGCCGAGCGTCAACCGCCGGCCATCCTTGCCGGACGCCAACATCAGCGGCATCAAGCCCGCATCGCCGACCGCCGACTCAACCGGCGCACCGGCAGCAATCAACGCCATGGCGGCCTTGAATTGATCCTCGATGATGGCGATGGCCAGTGGCGTAAACCCGTCCGGATTGCGGGCATCGAGATCGGCCCCGGCCGCCGCAAGCACTGCAATGCCCGGTCCAAAATTGCGTAGAACAGCATGGTCGAGCGCCGTATATCCATCCTTGTCGCGCAAATTCACATCTGCCTTCAACCCGATGAGCGCCTTGACGACATCCTCATCCTTGCGCCGCGCGGCGTTATTCAGCGCCGGATAACCCTGCTTGTCCCGGCGATTGACATCGGCTCCCTTACTGACGAGGAACGTCATCCGCGCCACGTCGCCGGCCAGAACCGCGTTGGCAAACTCCTGATTGATGTCCGCCCCTTCAGCCAACCAAGCATCCAGCCGCGCCTGATCGACGATTTGGTCCTTGGCCTTCTTCGAAGGATCCGACGGCGCGTCAGACAGTACACGTACCCGGTTGTAGGCGCCGTGCGCGGGCAGATCGCCAGGAACAGTGCATTTGCTGCACTTCACAAGCGGCACCCCGTAGTCGCGCAGGATCGTTTCAATCTCCGTCCGCCGCGCTTCGAGCGCCAGATCGAGTTTGTATTTCAACACCCAATCCACGCGCCTGAGGCCGATGGCCAATTCGAACTCCTGCGGAATGTCCTCTTCCCACATATTCGTCGGCACGATCGTGAGGGGCGCCCCCTTCATCGTCTTTAGCCATCCGGCAAACGGGCCCCAAACACCCGCCACATCAAGCTGTCCGTCGATGACCTTCTGCACCTGCTGATAGGGCTGGTTCTCCGGCTTCAAATCCGCGTTGTGGCTCAGAACATGCAGCGACACATTCGAGATAATCCCCCGCCGCGTCAGCGCCGTGCGCAGACCGGAAGTCTGAAACACGCCGATCTTGAAAGTTTTCAGATCCGGATCGTCGAGACTGTCGATCTCAATCCCGCGATCGCTCCGGTAGGCGAGCACATACGTTGTCTTGTAAACCGGATTGGTCGTGATGATCCCTTCGAAGCCCGTGGCCGGCATGTCGAGTAGAAGATCGCAATCGTTGGTATCGAACGTCTGCCGCGTGATGCCGCGCATCAGATACGGCCGCCAGAAATAATTGACCTCAGCCCCCACTTCTTTGGCGACGAGTTCGATCACCTTGTTCTGAAAGCCCGCCCGGTTGATGTCGGACAGCGGCAGATTACCCGGATCGCCGCACACGCGCAGCGACGACACCACACGTTCGGCCGCCGCTTTCTTCAGCGCCGTATGGTCAGCGGCCGTCAGCGGCAATTGATTGTCGAGGCGCATGAACGCATTGCGCAGCGCTTCGCTGACCGCTTCATCACCGGCAGCCCACACGGGGGCGGCCACAACTGCCGAGCCCGCAATCACGGCAAGCCCAGCCAAAATCCTTTTGATGGACACGCTCCAACGCTTCCCCAACAGCGGACATCCAGCAGAGCCAGGCGCCGCGCTTGCTCGTTTTTTATCGTTGAGATCGGCGCCCGGGACGTATCCGCCCCGGGCGCCGCAAGTCTGTCTGCGACCGGCCTCAGCCGGACAGCCGCGCGATTATTCCATCACGCGGAACGTATAGAGCGAGCCATCCTGCGGGATCTTGTCGAGGTTGGCGGCTTTCGTCATGGCCGTGGCACCGATCGCACCGAACTTGTCGTTGAGATCGAGACCTGCGGTGACGGGAACGCCGATCCAGCCGCCGATGCCGGTCAGGATCGAGACGTACTGCTTGCCCTTGATCTTGTAGGTGATCGGGTTCGCAATCATGCCCGAGCCAAGCTTGCGGCTCCACAGGACCTTGCCCGACTTGCGGTCGACAGCGCGGAAGTCACCGCCGAGCGAGCCGTAGAACACGAGCCCACCGTCGGTAACGAGCGTACCGCCCCAGTTCGGATACTGATCCGGGATTTCCCAATCCGTCTCACCCGACAGAACGTCGAACTTCTTGAGCTTACCCGTCACACCCGGCTTTTCTGGGAACATGAACACGTTGGCGAACACGTAAACCGTGCCCTGCTGCGTGTGGCTGCGCTCTTGCGGTTCAAGTTCCATGCACCAGTTGTTGGTCGGGCAATAGGCCTTGTTCGGCTCCTTGGGATCGATGGCACACGGCTGCTGGTCCTTGCCGCCCATTGCCGACGGGCAAGCCGGAACGTTGCGGCCAAGCTCCAGCGGCGAGTGCTTCTGCACCTTCACCGGACGGCCCGTCTTTAGATCGACCTTTTCGGCCCAGTCAACGGTCACGTACTTGTGGGCGCGCAGCAACGACCCGTCAACGCGATCATGAACGTACGCGAAGCCGTTACGATCGAAGTGTACGAGAGCCTTGCGATCCTTGCCGTCGATTTTCATGTCGACGAGAATGTTCTCGTTCACACCGTCGTAGTCCCACTGGTCGAACGGCGTCATCTGGTAGGCCCAGACGGCTTCACCTGTGTCGACTTTGCGGGCAAACGTGGTCATCGACCACTTGTTGTCGAACTCGCCCGTGTTGCACTCGTCGTGCGTCTTCTTTGCGCAACGGTAAGACGGCGACCACAAACCGGGGTTTCCGGTCGAGTAGTAGACGAGCTTCAGTTCAGCGTCATAGCTGAACCAGCCCCACGCCGCGCCGCCGCCGATTTTCCAGTCTTCGCCGACATGCGTTTTGATGCCAAGATCGGTGCCGGCCGTGCCGAAGTGCGGGTTGGCCTTGTTCGTGTCGGCGCTCAGGCAGACGTCCTTGTCAGAACCGGTCGAATGGCACTTCCACACTTCCTTGCCGTCGGCGAGGTTGTAGGCCGTGACCCGGCCGCGTGCGGCGAACTCATCGCCACCAAAGCCGACGATCACAAGGTTCTCAGCAATCATCGGAGCATTGGTGATCGTTTCGCCCTTGTCCGGAAACGCGTGCTTGACGACCCAGGCTTCCTTACCCGTGGCCGCATCGAGCGCGATCACGAAGCCGTCGAGCGTCGCGAAAACGACCTTCCCGTCGGCATAAGCCGGGCCGCGGTTGACCGTGTCGCAGCAAGCGCGCGGAACAGCCGACTCGTCGCGGTCCGTCTGCTTGACGTAGTTCCAGATCTGATACGGACGGTCCGGATCCGACAGGTCGAGACCCTGCACAATGTTGCACTTCGACATTTCCGGGCAGCCCGAAACGAAGAACATCATCGGCTTGCCGCCGACATCTTCGATCACGACAGGCTGGCCTTCGTGGCCGCGCAGAGCGCCGGTCGACTGCGACCAAGCAAACTGCAACTTGTTGACGTTTCCTGTATTGATATCGCCCAGCGTCGAGTGCCGGGTGAGTTTGTTATCTTTGCCAGGAGAACCCCACTCGTTGGGGTTCGCGGCTCGCTTCTCGACCTCTGCGTTGGCGAGAGCGGAGCCTGAGGCACCGAGCGCGGCAACCGCAAGGGCGCCGGCCAGTGTCAGAGCTTTCCTATAAATCATTCGCGCTTCCTCTCCTTGTTGTTTGCGCGTGGCGGCAGAGAAAACTGCCCCACACACCAGAGCCGGATCGTGCCGCCTCTAGCCTTCCCCGAACAGCAACGGCGCAATGAGATACCGTTACAAATCCAAGCCCCAAATCCACCACTTGTCAGATCGTGCACATGGTCTGCGCCAGTCCACCGCAGGGTTTTTGGAAATTGCACTTTCGATCTATGTTCGCTTGGCGGCGATGGGACGATTTCCCAATTTTCTCGGGCGCCCATCCCAAGGTATTTTTCCTAGAAACGGGAATCGGACGGAACCGAGATCAACAAAATAGACTGCAGTCCCAACCGCAAATAGAGCACCGGGCTGAAACGTTGGACTCAACGAGATGAAAAATACGGGGATGAATGAGAGCGCCGATCCAAAAAAACTGCCGGGCACCGTGAAAACCAAGGAGGAGGTTATCAGGGTGTCCGGCACAGTTATGCAAGCCATTGACGTCTAGGCATTTTCAAATCACCTGAACACAGGATGATTTCCCAAAATTTCGGTCAGATGATCATTGTCACGGGCTTGTGATCCCACGTCATCGGACAAAATGAAAGCCAACCACCGATCACGCAAAAAAGATCACTTGCTTTGATTTTCCAACGCAATGCGGATGAGATCGGCCGTGCGTTCCAAACCCAGTTTTGTTTTCAGACGGCTGCAGGAATTGGCGACTGTCTTATACGCAATGCCAAATGTCCCGGCAATTTGACGGAGACTTTTTCCCTCTCCCAGCAACCGCATGATCTCAACCTCGCGGTTCGAAAGCGTGCTGAACGGATCGGCCGACTGTGCCGGCGTAAATGCCAACACGCTGGCGAGATCCCGATCGAGATAATTTTCCCCCGCCGCAACCTTCCGCACCGCTGCGACGAGTTCATCCGAATCGGCACTTTTACTGACGTACCCCATCGCACCCGCGCGGATGGCGCGTGCTGCATAGCTGGGCTCGGAATGCATCGTAAACATAACGATACGCGCCGTCTTTGACTCCGCCTTAAGTCGCTGCAGCAATTCCAGACCGCTCGATCCATTGAGATTGACGTCGAGTACCGTGACCGTTGGCTGCGTCTTGCGGAACATCGTCAGCGCCTCGTGCCCCGTCGCGGCCTCGTAGATTTCCGCCCCAGGGATGGAACTCAAGAGCCTACGGACGCCCTCCCTCAGGACGGCGTGATCATCGACAATGAGAATTTTCATGATGCAACGGCCTCTGCTGCGGCATCCAAATCCACCGGTGCGGACTTGGCGAACGGGATCGACGCGCGGACCGCGATGCCACGACCTCCCGCTGTTTCGGAAACACTGAGAGTGCCACCCAAAATCTGGGCGCGCTCCTTCATTCCGAGAATTCCATATCCACCATCAATGGAGCGGACTTTGCGGAACCCGCCCCCGTCGTCGCTGACTTCCAGACCCACGCTCCGGCCGGCATTCGAGATTGTTATGCTGATATGTTTCGCCCGCGCGTGCTTCATCGCATTGCTCACGCTTTCCCCGATAATCGCTTGCAGTGCAGCATCGACACGCGGCCCGAAGCTGGTCTGAGGAATATCGACGGTGACCGTCAAATCCGGATGCCGTTGCGACCAGAACGCAACGAGTTCGTCGACCGCACCATGCAAGCCCAGCGCATGCTGCCCGGTAGGCCGGAGATTGCCGAGCAAACTCTTGACGTTTCCTTTGAGGCTCTTAACCGCCTGCTGAATGGCACGCGCCTGAGCGACGGCATCCGGCAATTGATGGCTTTCGCCAACACGCTCCAGAGACCGCGCATCGACCCCGATGCAGAACAACAACGGACTGACTTCATCATGCAGATTGCGGGCGAGTTCGCCGCGTTCTTCCTCTTGCACCGTATCTAGCTGAACGCGCAAACCCCGGTTCTTCGCCTCCGTCTCCTTGAGGCGCGCCACCATTCGGTTGAACCCGGTCGTCACTGCGCGCAATTCCTGCGACCCCTCGGGCACCTCCGGCACATCACCTTCACTGCCTATGACCTCGAACGCGGCCGTCAATCGCCTCAGCGGAGCCAATCCGCGCGCTAGGATGGTAAGCGTCACCAAAAGTGAAGACAGGCAGAAGATTCCAAGAATGGCGAAGTACAGTTGGACGTCCTGCCAAACTTCCGAGATCTCATTGCGCGAATCCGTTTCGAGCCGGATCGCACCATGGTTTGAAAAGACACTAGGCAACGGCACTGTCGCGGTCAGAGGATCACGCGACAGCAGCTTGAGCAGCCACTCGGGCGCCGGCGTTTCCGGCGGTGCCAGCTTGGAGACCGCAGGAATAGCTCCACCCGGCTCCAACAAAATCGCACGCAAATGCCGGTCGCCATCGAAATCGGCTGCCAGCAATTCCAAGCGCCGGCGCGGGTTGACCACCTCTTCGACGTCATCAACGGCGTTGTGCGCGATACGCGAGCCCACCGCGATCGCCGCCTGCATTTCCGTATCGATCTTGTCGAGCGCATGCCGGTACGTCAGCAACGCGCCGACGATCAACGTGCCCAGGAGCACGAGAGTAATCATTCCAAAGAGTTGAAGGCGAAGCGACACGCGGAATGTCCCGGCGATTTGCGATACAGTATAACGTTCCCATACCGCAGGGGACTTTTCCCATCAATCATCCTGGCGTGGTTTACCAATCAGTTCTCGAAATTGTGATGACCCTTAAAACTCAAAGATCTCGGGCAATTCGAAAACCAACGCTGAAATTACGAAAGCCGGGAAAATTTCTCAATCGCGAAGCCGCACGCATTTTGTCCGACGTATAAAAGGCCGATCCGCCGCGGAAGACTCGCAAGTTTGGCGCATCGCGGACCGGACAATCGTCGGCGGCACGCGGCGAACCGTCATCCGGTCCGGACGACTGGTTGTTACAGTAGTAGTCCGCCACCCACTCCCACACGTTGCCGTGAACATTGTAGAGCCCCCATGCATTGGGCGCGAACGAGGTGACCAGGTCCGGTGCCAGCTTTCGCTCCGCCGTTCCGCACCCCCGGCAATTGCCACGCGCGCTCCCATCCGGCGCATCGGCCTCGTTCCCCCACCAGTAGGCGGAGGTAGTTCCCGCCCGCGCGGCGTACTCCCATTCCGCCTCGGATGGCAGCCGGTATGCCTTGCCCGTTTTCTTCGATAACCACTCAGAAAACGCCGTGGCATCGGCAAAACTGACACCGACGATCGGGGCATCTAGATCGGTCACGGCCGTGCCGAGGTTCTTGTAGTAAACCCCGGGCCCTGTCTCGATATTGTGCTCACCACCCGGCTCAAGCCACTCCGGCGGCCGGCATCCACCCTCGTCCACACAACGGCGGTACTGCGCAACCGACACCTCTGTTGCACCAATCGCGAAGGCTGCAATGGTGCGCTCGTGCTCAACCTCGTTATCGATCCGGCCGCCCTCACTCATGGGCGCGCCAAGCCGAACAGGTTGCCCGCTCCCTGGAATAACCACCATCGCCGGACACCCCTGCTCCGCCGGACAATCCTGGAAAGCCGTGGCCGAACCCGGCGCCGGAAGCGCCCCTTCCGCCCGAGAAGTCTCGGGACTAACTCCCGTTAAAAATGGGAATATGGCACAAATAAAAAACCACCCGTCAATTCGACCCGGATTAGCCGCCATTTCCCTCACGTGCCCCATACCGAAAATGTTACGCTGTCGCGTTCGCTTTTATCGGGCCATATCGCGCGGCGAAAGGGAGTGTTGTCCCGATTGTCCCCGGTTGCCCGGTCGGCGGCATCAGCCCATGAAGTGGAGAACGCCTCGATGCGCCACGCCCTCGTCCGTTGCCTCGCCACACTCTGGCTGTGCGCCGCTGCATCGACGCCCATGTCTGCGGCCGATCCAGACCCATGGCCGAGCATCAAGGACTCGGTCTTCGGCGCCCGCACCATCAGCGGGACGGCAGCGCCCTTCGCGCTCTATGCACCCGCCCAAGCCGCCGACGCCGCCCTTGTCCCCATCTCTATCCACCTACCAGCGGCCACAGCCGCAACAGCCAAATCCCTCACACTCATCATCGACCGCAATCCAGCCCCTATCGCTGCAACAGTCGATTTCGGTGACGCCTTCCGCGACGGCCCGGGTGTCGGCGAGCGCGTGCTTGCAACGCGCGTCCGGGTCGACAGCTTTTCCAAGCTGCGCGCCATTCTCGAGACCTCCGACGGCAAACTGCACATGATCGAGAGGTTCGTCGCCGGCGCCGGCGGCTGCTCCGCCCTCCCCTCCAAGGACGCCGACGAAGCGCTCGCCAGCCTCGGCAAGGTCCGCGTGAAGGCCAACCGCTCCAGCGTGCATGATCCCGCATGGCGCGAAGGTATCGTGATGGTGCGCCACCCGAACTTCACCGGCCTGCAGATGAACCCCAAGACCGGCAACTTCACGCCGGCCCGCTTCGTCGACAAATTGGAAATCAAACGCGGCGGCAAGCTTCTGATGACCGTCAGCGGCGGCATCTCCCTCTCAGAAGATCCCAATCTCCGCTTCATCTACGCCGCTGCCGATGATGCCCCCCTCGCCGTCACCGGCACCGACAATGAAGGCACCCACTTCGGGGGCGCGGAAGGTGATCCAGGATCATGATCGCGCGTACCGTTCGCAAGTGCGCCCACTGAAGCAGCGCATCGTCAAAAGCGATCGGATTCCATCGATGTTCACGCCACTGCCTTTGTGCCGCCGGGTCCAGTCGGCCCTCTGCGCCACTGCGCTCACCATCTTCTTCGCAACAGCACCGACGGCAGCCGACCCCGCAACCAGTCAATCGTCCCCGCCGCAGTGCGACAGCGACGCCATGCTCGTATTCGACGGATCGGGCTCCATGGCCGGCAACGAACGCTTCGACTTCGGCAGCGTCGTCACGCGCATCGACAAGGTTCGTGGCGCGCTCGACAAAGTTCTGCCCAACGTCACCCCCAATCGCCGCCTCGGCCTCGTCACCTACGGCCCCGGCCCCTACGATCGCTGCGACAACATCGAGCTGAATGTCCGGCCGATGGAAAACGCAGCCGCCACCATCAAAGCCGCCGTCGATGCCATCAATCCCGCCGGCCGCACGCCCCTCACCGATGCCGTGCGCCTCGCCGCCGAGGCCCTCGACTACCGCAAGAAGCCCGGCGTCATCGTTCTGCTGACAGATGGCGAAGAAACCTGCGGCGGCAATCCCTGCAAACTTGCCAAGGAACTGAAAGCCGAAGCCGCGGGCCTCACCATTCATGTCATCGGCTACCGCATGACAGACTTCAGCTGGACCGGCGGCGCGGGCCTCTTGGACATGCGCTGCCTCGCCGAGACCACGGGAGGCTATTACGAAAGCCCCGAAACGGTCGAAGAACTCGTCGCCGCACTCGCGAAAACTCTGGGCTGCCCCGATCTGACATCCCGCCCGCCCAACGTACTTCGGCGCTTTGCGGCAACACCTGCGGCAGCCTGCCCCGTCAATCCCGTTCGATGAGACTGAGAAGATCGTCGGCGAGTTGTTCCAGCCCTTCGACACCATCTGAGTTCGACAACAGCGTTACCGAGATCCAACGTTTCCCGTCGTTCGATCGGGCAATCGCGTTGCATGAGGTATAGCCGGCGACCGACCCTGTATGGCTGTAGTGCGTCCAGTCCCCCTGTGGGGCGATAAACCAACCCATGCCGTAGTAGGTCGTCGGCGTCACCCGCCCTCCTTCCCGCAACATCTCCGAAAGCGACGCCGCGCTGATCACGCGCCCGCCGAGTAGCGCCGCATTCCAACGATAGAGATCGGCCGCAGACGAAAGCATATCGGCGCTCCCGCGCAGCCAATCGGGCGACGAGAACACCGGTTTGCGCGTGTAGGCTGCCAAAGGCAACCGCGCCTCCAGATCCCGGTCGCCGGCAAAGCCCGTCTCAGTCAATCCGGCCCGCGGTAGGAGATCGCTGCGCAGGAACGCGTGCAGCCCACCTGTCTCCCGTCCATCGGGGAGGCGGAGATGCCCCGCGACCTCGGATAGAATAAAGTAGCTGGTATTCGAATATTCGAACGACCCAGGCCATCCCCTTGGCCTGAACGCCTTCAGCGCGGCCAGCAACTCACCCGGAGCCACCGTCCCCCACGGATCAAGCCCCTCAGGCGGACGCCGCGTGAAATTCGGCAAATTGGATGTCATGTTTAAGAGCGGAGCTTTGGACCCTTTTCGTTCCTTTCCAATACTACGCCAAACTACGCTCAAGGGCTTGAAACGGTTGGAATAAATCCGCCGTGG
>LNFM01008119.1_pt1 | contig 16024 bp, 10 predicted proteins | sample 596031 | NCBI WGS metagenome assembly LNFM01 (sample SAMN04254537, study PRJNA301005) | activated carbon metagenome | isolation source: dual media filters at the Ann Arbor, Michigan drinking water treatment plant | place: USA: Ann Arbor | reverse complement strand
TGAAGATGGACATGACCGATGAGGCCTATCACCTCATCAAGAACACGCCGAAGGTCACGGGTTTCCTGGGCGCGGACAACAAGCCGACGCCGATCCCCGAAGCCGAGGCGATGCGCATTGCCCAGCAGGTTCAGGAAGGCATCGAACGGCCGAAGCCGTCGGTGTCCTTCGAAGTGGGCGAGCAGGTCCGCGTGTCGGACGGCCCCTTCGCGAGCTTCAACGGCATCGTCGAGGAAGTCGACGAGGACCGTGCGCGTCTCAAGGTGGCGGTGTCGATCTTCGGTCGCGCCACGCCGGTTGAACTGGAATACGCGCAGGTCGAAAAGACCTGAACGTTCAATGCCGTGGGAGGCAGGGTCTCGGTCGCCACCGAGGTCTGGGAGCCGCACCACGGGTACCGAAGGCCCGCTCTGAGCGGGCGCATTTGGGAGAGTACACATGGCGAAGAAAATTTCGGGCTATATCAAGCTCCAGATTCCCGCTGGCGCGGCCAATCCGTCGCCGCCGGTCGGTCCCGCGCTCGGTCAGCGCGGTCTGAACATCATGGAATTCTGCAAGGCCTTCAACGCTGCCACGGGGCAGATGGAGAAGGGCATGCCGATCCCGGTCGTCATCACGGCCTATCAGGATCGTTCCTTCACCTTCGTGATGAAGACGCCGCCGATGAGCTACTGGCTCAAGAAGGCTGCGAAGCTTCCGAAGGGCTCCCAGACCCCCGGCAAGGGCGGTCCGGTTGGCAAGGTGACGAAGGCGCAGGTGCGCGAGATCGCCGAGCAGAAGATGAAGGACCTGAACGCCACGACGGTCGAGGCGGCAATGCGCATGGTTGAGGGCTCCGCCCGCTCCATGGGCCTGACGGTGGAGGGCTGATCCATGGCTAAGATTGGAAAGCGTTACGCCAAGGCGCGCGAAGGCATCGATGCCACGAAGCTCGTTGCCCTCGATGAGGCCGTGAAGCTCGTCAAGGAGCGCGCGACCGCCAAGTTCGACGAGACGATCGAGGTTGCTCTCAACCTCGGCGTCGATCCCCGCCATGCCGACCAGATGGTTCGCGGTGTTGTCAGCCTGCCAAACGGCTCGGGCCGCACGCTGCGCGTTGCGGTCTTCGCCAAGGGCGCCAAGGCCGACGAAGCCAAGGCCGCGGGTGCAGACATCGTTGGCGCCGAGGATCTCTTCGAGATCATCAACGGCGGCACGATCGAGTTCGACCGCTGCGTCGCGACCCCCGACATGATGCCGCTCGTCGGCCGTCTGGGTAAGATCCTCGGACCGCGCAACCTGATGCCGAACCCCAAGGTCGGCACGGTGACGATGGACGTGAAGGGTGCCGTCGCGGCCTCAAAGGGCGGCTCGGTCGAGTTCCGCGTCGAGAAGGCCGGCATCATCCAGGCCGGTATCGGCAAGGCCTCGTTCGACGCGAACAAGCTCGCCGAGAACATCCGCGCCTTCACCGATGCGGTCATCAAGGCGAAGCCCGCGGGCGCCAAGGGCACCTACCTTCAGAAGGTTGCGGTTTCGTCGAGTATGGGCCCGGGCGTGCGGGTCGAGCCGTCGAGCGTCACCCAGGCCTGAGGCCTGAATTGGAATTGGCGGGGTGGTTTGCGCCATTTCGCCCAATGAATTCCGTCCCGGATCCGTCCGGAACGGAAGGTTTTCAGGAAACTGAAAGCTGAAGTCCTGTCCGAGACTGCAGGTGTTTTCAACCCTTTGGGACGAAAGCTTAAGCCGACCGGGCCTGCACAGACGGGTGAGACCGTTTAGGAGCTGTCGCTCCCATTCGACTCGAACCTTACGACCCAAGAAGGCCTTCCGGGCTCTCGCGGGGGACAGGGCAAACACCGCGGGATGCGCACCAGCAAATCCCGCCAATGCCCACCCGGAGTTGAGGAATTTTCCTCAGCCCCAGACTGGAGAGAGCGCGTGAATCGTGCGGAAAAACGTGAATCGGTCGAAGCGCTGAACCAGGTGTTCAAAACATCTGGCGTCATCGTCGTCGCCCACTATTCCGGACTCACCGTCTCGCAGATGACCGATCTTCGTCGGCGTGCTGCGGGAGCCGGTGCGGCCCTGAAAGTCGCGAAGAACCGCCTCGCAAAAATCGCTCTTGAAGGCACGGACGTCGCCTATATCGGGGACCTTTTGCAGGGCCCGACGGTACTCGCTTACAGCGAAGATCCCGTGGCGGCGACCAAAGTTGTGTCCGACTTCGCCAAGACAAACGACAAGCTCGTCATTCTTGGTGGGGCCATGGGCACGACTGCTCTGAACGCAGACGGTGTGAAGGCTCTTGCCTCTCTGCCGTCGCTGGACGAACTGCGCGCGAAGATCGTCGGCCTGGTTCAGGCCCCGGCGACCAAGCTCGCTCAGCTCTCCACCGCGCCGGCCGCCAAGCTGGCTCGTGTTGTCGGGGCTTATGCCAACAAAGACGCGGCGTGAGGCCGTTTAAATCAACATCTGGTTCGAATCGAAAGGAATACCTATATGGCTGATCTGGCTAAAATCGTTGACGATCTTTCGTCGCTGACCGTTCTCGAAGCTGCTGAGCTCGCCAAGCTTCTCGAAGAGAAGTGGGGCGTGTCCGCTGCCGCGGCTGTTGCCGTTGCGGCTCCGGCTGCTGGTGGTGGTGGCGCTGCCGCCGCCGAAGAGAAGACCGAGTTTACGGTTGTTCTCGCCGCGGCTGGCGACAAGAAGATTGAAGTCATTAAGGAAGTCCGTGCGATCACGGGCCTTGGCCTTAAAGAGGCCAAGGATCTGGTGGAAGGTGCGCCGAAGCCCGTCAAGGAAGGCGTGTCCAAGGACGAAGCTGGCAAGCTCAAGGAGCAGCTTGAGAAGGCTGGCGCCAAGGTCGAGCTTAAGTGATTTTGCACGGGTGACCCCGTGCATTATATTCCCCGGGGAGGCGCAGGCATTCCCCGGGGACCCAGCCCCCGGAGCGGGCGATCGCGTTCTGCGGTCGGAGGCTGGAAAAGACAGGTAGTGAGTTAGCCGCCGGGCGGCACCCTCAGGGTGCGCGCCCTCGCGGCTTTTCGGCCCTTCCGGGGCCAAAAAAGGTTTTTGAGGGCCCGACGGGGCCCGCCCAGCCGCCCATATCCCGGGGCGCGGGTCAGAAAGCGAAGCGAGAGACCGCCACATGGCTCAGACGTTCACCGGCCGCAAACGTGTTCGCAAATCCTTCGGCAAGATCACGGAAGTCGCTGAGATGCCGAACCTCATCGAGGTTCAGAAGGCGTCCTACGATCAGTTCCTGCAGATCGGCGATGTCGAACGGCGCGATGACGAAGGTTTGCAGTCGGTTTTCAAGGGAGTTTTCCCGATTTCCGATTTCGGCAATACGGCAATGCTGGAGTTCGTGAAGTTCGAGTTTGAGCCGCCGAAATACGACGTCGACGAGTGCCGTCAGCGTTCGATGACCTTTGCCGCGCCGCTGAAGGTCACGCTGCGCCTCATCGTGTTCGATGTGGATGAAGAGACGGGCGCTCGCTCCGTGAAGGACATCAAGGAGCAGGACGTCTATATGGGCGACATGCCGCTCATGACGATGAACGGCACCTTCATCGTCAACGGCACCGAACGCGTCATCGTCTCGCAGATGCATCGTTCGCCGGGCGTGTTCTTCGATCACGACCGCGGCAAGACGCATGCTTCCGGCAAGCTGCTGTTTGCTGCGCGCATTATTCCGTATCGTGGTTCGTGGCTCGACATCGAGTTCGACGCCAAGGACATTGTGTACGCACGCATCGATCGCAAGCGCAAGATTCCGGTCACGAGCCTGCTGTACGCACTCGGCCTCGATGCCGAGGAAATTCTGTCGACCTTCTACAACAAGATTCCGTACGAAAAGACGAAAGACGGCTGGCGCTTCCCGTTCGATCCCGAGCGTCTGAAGGGCTTCAAGGCGGCTTCCGATCTCGTCGACGCGGATTCGGGCGAAGTCGTGCTCGATGCCGGCAAGAAACTCACCGTCCGTGCCGCCCGCCAGCTCGCCGAGAAGGGCGTGAAGGCGCTGCGCGTCACCGAGGAAGACCTGATCGGCCAGTATGTCGCCGAGGATCTCGTCAACGAAAAGACCGGCGAGATCTATGTCGAAGCGGGTGAGGAGATCACCGACAAGACGCTGAAGGCGTTTGAAGAGATCGGTCTCAGCGAGGTCAACCTCCTCGACATCGATCACATCAATACGGGCGCCTATATCCGCAACACGCTGAACGTCGACAAGAACACCGGCCGCGACGGCGCGCTGTTCGACATCTACCGCGTGATGCGTCCGGGTGAGCCGCCGACGCCGGAAACGGCTCAGGCAATGTTCCAGTCGCTGTTCTTCGACGCGGAGCGTTACGACCTCTCGGCGGTCGGGCGTGTCAAGATGAACATGCGTCTCGACCTCGATGCTCCGGACACCCAGCGCACGCTGCGTCGTGAGGACATCCTGTCCGTCATCAAGACGCTGGTCGATCTGCGCGACGGCCGTGGCGAAATCGACGACATCGACCATCTCGGCAATCGCCGTGTCCGCTCGGTCGGCGAGCTGATGGAAAATCAGTACCGCGTCGGCCTCCTGCGCATGGAGCGTGCGATCAAGGAGCGTATGTCCTCGGTCGAAATCGACACGGTCATGCCGCAGGACCTGATCAACGCGAAGCCGGCGGCTGCCGCCGTTCGCGAGTTCTTCGGTTCCTCGCAGCTGTCGCAGTTCATGGACCAGACCAACCCGCTGTCGGAGATCACCCACAAGCGCCGCTTGTCGGCGCTTGGACCGGGCGGTCTGACGCGTGAGCGCGCAGGCTTCGAAGTCCGCGACGTGCATCCGACCCATTACGGCCGTATCTGCCCGATCGAGACGCCGGAAGGCCCGAACATCGGTCTTATCAACTCGCTCGCGACGTTCGCCCGCGTGAACAAGTACGGCTTCATCGAGACGCCGTACCGTCGCGTGAAGGACGGCAAGGTCTCGGGTGAGGTTGTTTATCTGTCCGCCGTCGAGGAAGGTAAGTACACCGTCGCGCAGGCCAACTCGCCGATCGACGACAATGGCCTCTTTCAGGAAGACCTCATCGTCTGCCGTCACGCCGGCGATGTCAGCCTGATGCCATCCGACCGCGTGGACTTCATGGACGTGTCGCCGAAGCAGCTCGTTTCGGTGGCCGCGGCGCTCATTCCGTTCCTTGAGAACGATGACGCCAACCGCGCGCTCATGGGCTCGAACATGCAGCGTCAGGCGGTTCCGCTTGTCCGCGCGCAGGCGCCGCTCGTCGGCACCGGCATGGAAGCGGTTGTCGCGCGCGACTCGGGTGCGGCCATTGCGGCTCGCCGCGGCGGCGTGATCGACCAGGTCGATGCCACCCGCATCGTTGTCCGTGCGGATGAGTCTGACCCGACGCGTCCGGCGGTCGACATCTACAACCTGATGAAGTTCCAGCGTTCGAACCAGTCGACCTGCATCAACCAGCGTCCGCTGGTGAAGGTGGGCGACAAGGTGAACTCCGGCGACATCATCGCGGACGGTCCGTCGACCGATCTCGGCGAGTTGGCTCTCGGCCGCAACGTGCTCGTCGCGTTCATGCCGTGGAACGGCTACAACTTCGAGGACTCGATCCTTCTGTCCGAGAACATCGTGAAGGAAGACGTCTTTACGTCGATCCACATCGAAGAGTTCGAGATCGCCGCGCGCGATACGAAACTCGGGCCGGAGGAAATCACGCGCGACATTCCGAACGTATCGGAAGAAGCGCTGAAGAACCTCGATGAGTCGGGCATCGTCTATATCGGCGCGGAAGTGCGTGCGGGCGACATTCTGTGCGGCAAGATCACGCCGAAGGGCGAAAGCCCGATGACGCCGGAAGAAAAGCTTCTCCGCGCCATCTTCGGTGAGAAGGCTTCGGATGTCCGCGACACCTCGCTCCGCCTGCCTCCGGGCGTGCAGGGCACGGTCGTCGAAGTGCGTGTCTTCAACCGCCACGGTGTCGAGAAGGACGAGCGCGCGCTCGCCATCGAGCGCGAGGAAATCGAGCGTCTCGCCAAGGACCGTGACGACGAACTCGCGATTCTCGATCGTAACGTGTACGCACGTCTTGCCGAGGTTCTCGGCAAGCATGTCGGCATGGCCGGTCCGAAGGGCTTCAAGAAGGGCACGCAGCTGACGAAGGACGCTCTTGAAGAGTTCCCGCGTTCGCAGTGGTGGAACTTCGCGGTCGAGTCCGACAAGGTCATGTCCGAACTCGAAGCCATGCGGAAGCAGTACGACGAATCGAAGAAGCGCCTCGAACAGCGTTTCCTCGACAAGGTCGAGAAGCTGCAGCGTGGTGATGAACTGCCTCCGGGCGTGATGAAGATGGTCAAGGTCTTCGTCGCTGTGAAGCGCAAGATCCAGCCGGGCGACAAGATGGCCGGGCGTCATGGCAACAAGGGTGTCGTGTCGCGCATCGTGCCGGTCGAGGACATGCCGTTCCTTGCTGACGGCACCAATGTCGACATCGTGCTCAACCCGCTCGGCGTGCCGAGCCGCATGAATGTCGGTCAGATCCTGGAGACGCATCTTGGCTGGGCCTGCGCGGGCCTTGGCCTGCAGATCGGCAAGGCGCTGGAAGCCTACAAGGCAGGAGCAGGCGAGAAGGAACTGAGGGACACCCTTCACAAGGTGTATGGAGACGATGAGACGGTCAAGTCGCTGAAGGGCGATGATCTGATCGAGATGTCCCAGAACCTGCGTAAGGGCGTTCCGATCGCGACCCCTGTGTTCGATGGCGCGAAGGAAAGCGATATCGAAGAACATCTTCGTATGGCGGGTCTTCGCGAAACCGGTCAGTCGACATTGTTTGACGGCCGCACGGGCGATCAGTTCGATCGCGATGTGACGGTGGGCTACATCTATATGTTGAAGCTCCACCATCTCGTCGACGACAAGATCCACGCCCGTTCGATCGGTCCGTACTCGCTCGTTACCCAGCAGCCTCTGGGCGGCAAGGCGCAGTTCGGCGGACAGCGCTTCGGCGAAATGGAAGTGTGGGCGCTCGAAGCCTACGGCGCAGCGTACACCTTGCAGGAAATGCTCACCGTCAAGTCGGACGACGTGGCGGGCCGCACCAAGGTCTACGAGGCGATCGTTCGTGGCGACGACACCTTCGAGGCGGGTATTCCGGAGAGCTTCAACGTTCTCGTGAAGGAGATGCGTTCGCTCGGTCTCAACGTCGAGCTGAACTCGTCCAACCGGGAACTGCCTCCTGCGGACGCCGCCGAGTAACAGCCTGATAAAGGCCGGGGCATAACGTAACGACGTTTTGCCCCGGCCGACTCCTCTGATCCGGATCCGGACAGAGGTTCCCGAAATTTGCCGGCGGACGGCAGGGCTGGTCCCGAAGTCCGCATCAAGGAGAATAAGATGAATCAGGACGTGATGAATCTTTTCAACACGGCTTCCCCGGCTCCTACGTTCGACAACATCAAGATTTCGATTTCGAGCCCGGAGAAGATTCATTCCTGGTCGTTCGGCGAGATCAAGAAGCCGGAGACGATCAACTACCGTACGTTCAAGCCCGAGCGTGACGGCCTGTTCTGCGCGCGCATTTTCGGACCGATCAAGGACTACGAGTGCCTGTGCGGCAAGTACAAGCGCATGAAGTACAAGGGCGTCATCTGCGAAAAGTGCGGCGTCGAAGTGACGTTGTCGCGGGTGCGCCGCGAGCGCATGGGCCATATCGAACTGGCCGCGCCCGTCGCTCACATATGGTTCCTGAAGTCGCTGCCGAGCCGCATTGGCCTGCTGCTCGACATGACGCTGCGTGACCTCGAAGCGATCCTCTACTTCGAGAAGTATGTCGTTCTGGAGCCGGGCCTGACCCCGCTTAAGGACCGTCAGCTTCTGACCGAAGAAGAATATGTCATCGCCCAGGACGAGTATGGCGACGACGCCTTCACGGCGCAGATCGGCGCGGAGGCAATCCGCGAAATCCTGAAGGGCATGGATCTCGAGAAGATCGCAACCGATCTTCGCGCGGAAATCGGCGAGACCGACAGCGACATCAAGAAGAAGAAGTTCACCAAGCGCCTGAAGATCGTCGAGGCCTTCATCGAATCCGGCAACAAGCCGGAATGGATGATCCTCACGGTCGTGCCGGTCATTCCGCCGGACCTGCGTCCGCTGGTGCCGCTCGACGGCGGCCGTTTCGCGACGTCCGACCTGAACGATCTGTATCGCCGCGTCATCAACCGTAACAACCGCCTGAAGCGGCTCATTGAGCTGCGCGCGCCGGATATCATCATCCGAAATGAAAAGCGCATGCTTCAGGAATCGGTTGATGCGCTGTTCGACAACGGCCGTCGCGGTCGCGTCATCACGGGCGTCAACAAGCGCCCGCTGAAGTCGCTCGCCGACATGCTGAAGGGCAAGCAGGGCCGTTTCCGTCAGAACCTGCTCGGCAAGCGCGTCGACTATTCAGGCCGTTCGGTCATCGTGGTCGGTCCGGAGCTGAAGCTGCACCAGTGCGGCCTGCCGAAGAAGATGGCGCTCGAACTGTTCAAGCCGTTCATCTATTCGCGTCTGGACGCGAAGGGCCTCGCCACGACGGTCAAGCAGGCGAAGAAGCTTGTCGAGAAGGAAAAGCCCGAAGTTTGGGATATCCTCGACGAGGTCATCCGCGAGCATCCGGTTCTTCTGAACCGTGCTCCGACGCTGCATCGTCTGGGCATCCAGGCTTTCGAGCCGACTTTGATCGAAGGCAAGGCAATTCAGCTTCATCCGCTCGTCTGCTCGGCCTTCAACGCCGACTTCGACGGCGACCAGATGGCCGTGCACGTCCCGCTGTCGCTTGAGGCGCAGCTGGAAGCGCGCGTCCTGATGATGTCGACCAACAACATCCTGCATCCGGCCAATGGTCTTCCGATCATCGTTCCGTCGCAGGACATCGTGCTTGGCCTGTATTACCTCTCGATCATTCGGGAAGGTGCTCCCGGAGAGGGTTCGATCTTCGCCGATATGGGCGAAGTCGAGCACGCGCTCTTCAACAAGGCCGTCACGCTGCACACCAAGATCAAGGGCCGCTTCGTCTCCGTCGATGAAGAGGGCAAGACCGTCTCCAAGATCTTCGAGACGACGCCCGGCCGCATGATGCTTGGCCAGCTTCTGCCCAAGCACGCCAAGGTTCCTTTCGACGTCGTGAACAAGCTCATGACGAAGAAGGAAATCTCCAACATGATCGACACGGTGTATCGCCACTGCGGTCAGAAGGAGACGGTCATCTTCTGCGACCGCGCGATGCAGCTCGGCTTCCACAATGCGTTCAAGGCCGGCATTTCGTTCGGCAAGGACGACATGGTCGTGCCGGACACGAAGCCGAAGATCGTCGAAACGACCCGTTCGCTCGCCTCCGAATACGAGCAGCAGTATCAGGACGGCCTGATCACGCAGGGCGAAAAGTACAACAAGGTGGTCGATGCCTGGGCCAAGTGCACGGACAAGATCGCCGAGGAAATGATGGGCCGCATTTCCGCGGTTCAGAAGGACGAGAATGGCGCCGACAAGCAGATCAACTCGATCTACATGATGGCCCATTCGGGTGCGCGCGGTTCGCCGGCGCAGATGAAGCAGCTCGCCGGTATGCGTGGCCTGATGGCCAAGCCGGACGGCTCGATCATCGAGACCCCGATCATCTCGAACTTCAAGGAAGGCCTGACCGTGATGGAGTACTTCAACTCCACCCACGGTGCGCGTAAGGGTCTTGCCGACACCGCGCTGAAGACCGCGAACTCGGGTTATCTGACACGCCGTCTCGTCGACGTGGCTCAGGACTGCATCATCACCGAGCAGGACTGCAACACCGAAGCGGGCATTCGCGTTCGGCCGATCGTCGACGCGGGCCAGATCGTTGCCACGCTCGGCATGCGTATTCTTGGCCGTACCGTCGCCGATGACGTTCTGCATCCGCAGACGGGTGACGTTCTCGCGCCCAAGGGCACGATGCTGTCCGAGGTCGACGTCGACCGGATCGCACAGGCCAATATCCAGGAAGTCCGCATCCGTTCGGTGCTGACCTGCGAGAGCAAGGTTGGCGTGTGCGTGCAGTGCTACGGCCGCGACCTTGCTCGCGGTACGCCCGTCAACCACGGTGAGGCTGTCGGCGTTATTGCCGCGCAGTCGATCGGCGAGCCGGGCACGCAGCTTACCATGCGTACCTTCCACATCGGCGGTACGGCGCAGCTTGCCGACAGCTCGTTCCTGGAATCGAGCTATGAGGGCAAGGTTGCCATCAAGAACCGCCACGCCGCGCGGAACTCGGATGGCGATCTCATCGTCATGGGCCGTAACGTCACCGTCGCCATCATCGATGCCGACGGCACCGAGCGCGCGACCCACCGTCTGCAGTATGGCGCACGCCTGAAGGTGGACGAGGGCGACGGCATCAAGCGTGGCCAGCGCATCGCGGAATGGGACCCCTACACCCGTCCCATCGTGACCGAAGTCGACGGCACCATCGATTTCGAGGATCTCGTCGAAAGCGCGTCCGTCGCCGAGACGACCGACGAATCGACCGGCATCACCAAGCGTGTCGTCATGGATTGGCGGACCTCGACCCGTAATGCGGATCTGAAGCCTGCCATCGTGATCAAGTCGAAGGACAAGATCGCGAAGCTGCAGAAGGGCGGCGATGCCCGCTATCTGCTGCCGCCGGATGCCATTCTCTCGGTCAATCCGGGACAGTCGATCCAGGCGGGCGACATCGTGGCCCGTATTCCGACCGAGAGCGCCAAGACGCGCGACATCACGGGCGGTCTGCCGCGCGTGGCGGAACTGTTCGAAGCCCGCAAGCCGAAGGACGCTGCGATCATTGCCGAGATTTCCGGCACGATCCAGTTCGGCCGCGACTACAAGAACAAGCGCCGCCTCGCCATCGTGCCGCACGAGGAAGGTGTGGAGCAGGTCGAGTATCTGATCCCCAAGGGCAAGCACATCTATCTTCAGGACGGCGACGTCGTGGAGAAGGGCGATTACATCGTGGACGGCAATCCTGCGCCGCACGACATTCTGGCGATCAAGGGCGTGGAGGCTCTCGCAGCCTATCTCGTCAACGAAATCCAGGAGGTCTACCGGCTCCAGGGCGTGACCATCAACGATAAGCACATCGAAGTGATTGTCCGTCAGATGCTGCAGAAGGTCGAAATCTCCGAAGCCGGCGATACCGACCTGATTGCGGGCGAGCAGATCGACCGCAGCGAGCTCGATGAGGTCAATGCGAAGCTTCTGGAGACCGACAAGAAGAAGCAGCCGGCCAAGGGCACGCCTGTGCTCCTCGGCATCACCAAGGCGTCGCTGCAGACCCGCAGCTTCATCTCGGCGGCTTCGTTCCAGGAGACGACGCGCGTCCTCACCGAGGCGGCCGTCAACGGCAAGTCGGACACGCTCGACGGGCTGAAGGAGAACGTCATCGTTGGACGTCTGATCCCGGCGGGAACAGGTGCGATGATGAACCAGATCCGTTCGGTTGCGACGCATCGCGACGAGCTGATCGTCGAGCAGCAGCGCAAGGACGACGCCAAGAGCGCCAAGCGCAACGCTGCTCTGGAAGCCCCGGCGGCGGAGTAATCCCGCCCCGCGACACCGTTCAAAAGGGGCTGCCAGTGGCAGCCCCTTTTTCGTTTAGACATCAGATCGAGGAATGACGATGCACAAGCGCAAGCTCGGAACGGAACTCGAAGTCTCGGCCATCGGCCTCGGCTGCATGGGAATGAGCTTCGCCTATGGCGGCCAGGACGAGAAAGACGCTCTCGGCGTGTTCTCCCGGGCTCTCGATCTCGGCATCAATTTCTTCGACACCGCCGAGCTTTACGGTCCGCATACGAATGAGGTCCTGGTCGGCAGGGCGCTGAAGGGCGTCCGCGACAAGGTGGTGATCGCGACCAAATTCGGCTTCACCTACAAGCCGGACGGCGCCTCGACGGGCACGGACGGCACCCCGAAGAATGTGAAGGCCGTGGCCGAAGCTTCGCTGAAGCGCCTCGGCACCGATGTTATTGATCTTTATTACCAGCACCGCGTCGACCCAGCCGTCCCAATCGAAGAGACGGTCGGCGCGATGGCCGATCTGGTGAGGGAAGGAAAGGTGAGGGCGCTTGGCCTTTCCGAGGCGAGTGCCGAGACCATCCGCAGGGCTCACAAGGTCCATCCGATCGCGGCTATCCAGTCCGAGTATTCGCTCGCGACTCGGGATCCCGAAACGGAAATCCTCCCGGTTCTCAAGGAGCTTGGAATTGGGTTCGTCCCATTTTCACCGCTCGCGCGGGGGCTTCTGACCGGAACGATCCGTTCGACGGCCGATCTGGCAGACGGAGATGTCCGCAAAAGCAATTATCCGCGCTTCGCGGGAGCGAATCTCGAAAGGAATCTCGCCCTTATCGACAAGGTCTCCGAAATTGCGAGCGGCAAAGGCGTGACGACCGCCCAGATCGCGCTAGCCTGGGTGCTGCATCAAGGCGACACGATCGTGCCGATTCCCGGCGCACGAAAGCTCAAGAATCTAGAAGACAACGCGGCCGCAACCGAAATTAAGCTTACGACCGTGGAGCTTACGGCTATCGAAGCCGTCATGCCGCGGAATGCGCTTGCGGGAGATCGCTACGGCGCTGCTGCTCTCGCGATGGTGAACAAATAGAGGGCGAAGCGGCCAAATCGCCTCGGTGAGGGGTTGACGAACAGCTGCACCGTGGGTAAAAACCGCGCACTTCAGTAGGCAGGTAGGTTCTGCTTCTCACTGCGACATGCGGAGAGACATCAAACCTAGACGCTACTGATCAAAGCTTTTGGTCCAAATAGGTTACATGATCGCGGTGCGATTGCGCGCTGTGGTCCTCTGTCTGGGCAATCGCCCGCCGTCTCGTTTTCGGGATGGCTGGGCGATTTACGTGTTTGCAGCGCCCGTGGCGCTTTGAGGAAAAGGCGAACGATGCCGACTATTAGTCAGTTGATCCGCAAGCCGCGGCAGGCGCCAGTCTACCGTGAAAAGTCGCGCCATCTTGAGGCGTGCCCGCAGAAGCGCGGTGTCTGTACGCGTGTTTACACCACGACCCCGAAGAAGCCGAACTCGGCGCTTCGTAAGGTCGCCAAGGTGCGTCTGACGAACGGCTTCGAGGTCATCGGTTATATCCCGGGTGAGGGGCATAACCTTCAGGAGCATTCCGTGGTCATGATCCGCGGCGGCCGCGTGAAGGACCTTCCGGGCGTTCGTTACCACATTCTCCGCGGCGTTCTGGATACCCAGGGCGTCAAGAACCGTAAGCAGCGCCGTTCGAAGTACGGCGTGAAGCGTCCGAAGTAAGGAGAGAGATCCATGTCGCGCCGCCATCGTGCCGAGCGCCGGGAGATCATCCCGGACCCCAAATTCGGTGACACTGTGCTCACCAAGTTCATGAACTGCGTCATGGAAGACGGAAAGAAGTCCGTCGCCGAGCAGATCGTGTACGGCGCCTTCGATCAGATCGAGGCAAAAGCCAAGACCAGTCCGATCGACGTTTTCCGTTCGGCGCTCGACAATGTCGCTCCGTCGGTCGAAGTGCGTTCGCGCCGCGTCGGTGGTGCGACCTACCAGGTTCCGGTCGAGGTTCGTCCCGATCGTCGCCAGGCTCTCGCCATTCGCTGGCTGATCACGGCTGCTCGCGGCCGCAATGAAAAGACCATGACCGACAAGCTGTCGGCTGAATTGCTCGATGCTGCGAACAATCGCGGCACGGCCGTCAAGAAGCGCGAAGACACGCACCGCATGGCGGACGCGAACCGCGCCTTCTCGCACTACCGCTGGTAACGGCGACAGACCGGATTTGAGGACTTAGAATTATGCCCCGTACGCATAACATCGAAGACTACCGTAACTTCGGCATCATGGCCCACATCGATGCGGGCAAGACGACGACGACGGAGCGTATCCTCTATTACACCGGCAAGTCGCATAAGATCGGTGAAGTCCATGAAGGCGCTGCCACCATGGACTGGATGGAGCAGGAGCAGGAGCGCGGCATCACGATTACGTCCGCCGCGACGACCGCTTTCTGGAACGACAAGCGCCTGAACATCATCGACACTCCCGGCCACGTCGACTTCACGATCGAAGTCGAGCGTTCGCTGCGCGTGCTTGACGGCGCCGTCTGCGTGCTCGATTCGAACCAGGGCGTCGAGCCCCAGACCGAGACCGTCTGGCGTCAAGGCGACAAGTACCGCGTTCCGCGCATTGTCTTCGCTAACAAAATGGACAAGACGGGCGCCGACTTCTTCAAGTGCCTTGATGACATCGTGAAGCGCCTTGGCGCCAAGCCGGTTGCCATCCAGCTGCCGATCGGCGCGGAGAACAACTTCAAGGGCCTGATCGATCTCGTCCGCATGAAGGGCGTGGTGTGGGAAGACGAGGCGCTCGGTGCCAAGTTCAAAGACATCGAAATTCCGGAAGACCTCAAGGCGCAGGCCGAAGAGTATCGCGGCAAGCTCGTGGAAGCGGCTGTCGAGCTCGATGACAAGGTTCTGGAAGATTTCCTCGACGGCAAGGAGCCGGATGAGCCGACTCTGAAGCGCCTGATCCGCAAGGCCGTGCTTACGGGCGCGTTCTATCCGGTTCTGTGCGGCTCGGCCTTCAAGAACAAGGGCGTGCAGCCGCTGCTCGACGCCGTTGTCGATTACCTGCCGTCGCCGGTCGACGTTCCGCCGATCAAGGGCATCAACCCGAATACCGATGCCGAGGAAGTGCGCCGTTCCTCCGACAGCGATCCGCTGGCCCTGCTCGGCTTCAAGATCATGGACGACCCCTTCGTCGGTACGATCACATTCTGCCGTATCTACTCGGGCAAGCTCGAGACCGGCGCGAACGTCATCAACTCGACTCGCGAGAAGAAAGAGCGTATCGGCCGCATGCTGCTGATGCACGCCAACAACCGCGAAGACATCAAGGAAGCCTATGCCGGCGACATCGTCGCTCTGGCCGGTCTCAAGGAAGTGCGCACCGGCGACACGCTGTGCGACCCCTTGAAGCCTGTCATTCTCGAGCGCATGGAGTTCCCGGAGCCGGTCATTGAGATCGCCATCGAGCCGAAGTCGAAGGCCGACCAGGAGAAGCTTGGTATCGCGCTTCACAAGATGGCTGCTGAAGACCCGTCCTTCCGTGTCTCGACCGACCAGGAATCGGGCCAGACGATCCTGAAGGGCATGGGCGAGCTTCATCTCGACATCAAGGTCGACATTCTGCGCCGTACCTACAAGGTCGATGCGAACATCGGCGCTCCGCAGGTCGCGTTCCGCGAACGCCTGTCGAAGCGCGTCGAGGTCGACTACACACACAAGAAGCAGACTGGCGGTACTGGCCAGTTTGCACGCGTCAAGTTCGTCGTCGAGCCGAACGAAGCCGGCAAGGGTTTTGAGTTCGATTCGAAGATCGTCGGTGGTGCTGTTCCGAAGGAATACATCCCGGGCGTCGAAAAGGGCCTTCAGAGCGTTCTGGGCGCGGGTATCGTCGCTGGTTTCCCGGTCGTCGACCTCAAGGTCGAGCTGATCGACGGTGCCTACCACGAAGTCGACTCGTCGGCTCTGGCCTTCGAAATCGCCTCCCGTGCGGCTCTGCGCGAAGCGCTTCAGAAGGGTAATTCGGTTCTGCTTGAGCCGATCATGAAGGTCGAGGTCGTGACCCCGGAAGAATATACCGGCTCGGTCATTGGCGATCTCAACTCCCGCCGCGGCCAGATCCTGGGTCAGGACATGCGCGGCAATGCGAACGTCGTGAACGCGATGGTCCCGCTGCAGAACATGTTCGGCTATGTCAGCCAGCTGCGTTCGTTCAGCCAGGGCCGCGCCCAGTTCACAATGCAGTTCGATCATTACGAGCAGGTGCCTTCGCACATCGCTCAGGAGATTCAGGCGAAGTACGCCTGATCCCCACGAAAAGACATACGAGACGAGGAGCGGAGTTCCGCCATGGCCAAAGAGAAATTTGAACGCAACAAGCCGCACTGCAACATCGGCACGATTGGCCATGTTGACCACGGCAAGACGTCGCTGACGGCG
>LNFM01008118.1_pt1 | contig 16025 bp, 15 predicted proteins | sample 596031 | NCBI WGS metagenome assembly LNFM01 (sample SAMN04254537, study PRJNA301005) | activated carbon metagenome | isolation source: dual media filters at the Ann Arbor, Michigan drinking water treatment plant | place: USA: Ann Arbor | reverse complement strand
AATGCTCAAGCTTCGGCGGGGTGGCAGAGTGGCCATGCAGCGGACTGCAAATCCGTGTACGCCGGTTCGATTCCGACCCCCGCCTCCATTTTTCTTCACCTCTGCCGCGGTGGTGAAACCGGTAGACACAGCGGACTTAAAATCCGCCGCACGCGACAGCGAGCATGCCGGTTCGAGTCCGGCCCGCGGCACCAACTACTTCCCATGGCACTAAAGGTCTTCACGCTCCGCTGCGCGCAGGATCACTCTTTCGAGGGCTGGTTCGCCTCGGAAAGCGACTTCGACACGCAACTGGCGAACCACCAGATCGGCTGTCCGCTGTGTGGCTTGACCGACGTTGTCAAGGCGCCGTCAGCGCCGTACATCGGTGGCAGCAGCAGCGAGCCCACCACGGCAGTGGCGGTCAAGCAACCGGCCGCTATGCCGACCCCAGCGCAGTTGCAGGCGATGTTCGTGAAAATGGCGCGCGAGATCGCCGCCAACACGGAGGACGTCGGTGCCCGCTTCGCCGAGGAAGCGCGCCGCATTCACTACAACGAAGCGCCGGAACGCGGCATTCGCGGCGTGGCGTCAAAGGACGAGGCGACCGCGCTGGAAGAGGAGGGCATTTCGGTGATGCCACTGCCCTTCGCGCACCTCATCAAGGACCCGTTGCAGTAGGCGTTTGCGCGGGTGTGCGTGCCAGCGCGCTCAGCCCTTCGCTGCGCTTATCGCTTTTCGTACTGCGCCTTGCCGAACAGCGTTTCCTTGTCCTTGTCACTCATTTGCGGCTTGCGTCGATCGGCAAGGACCTGCACCGCCCGCTGGACGGCTGGGCGCGCGGCAATCTCGTCGAACCAGCGCTTGACGTTCGGAAAGTCGGCCAGGTCGATGCCTTGGCCTGCATGCGAGCGGGTCCAAGGAAAAACAGCCATGTCGGCGATCGAGTAGTCGCCGGCGAAGAAGGCTGCCTCGCCCAGGCGACGCTCCATCACGCCGTATAGCCGCCTGGCCTCGTTGGTGTAGCGATTGATTGCGTACTCCACCTTCTCCGGCGCGTACAGGCGGAAGTGGTGGGCCTGACCCAGCATCGGACCCACGCCTCCCATCTGGAACATCAGCCACTGCAGGGCGACGTATTTGCCGCGGACGTCGGCCGGCAGGTAGCGGCCGGTCTTGCCAGCGAGATAGAGCAGGATCGCGCCCGATTCGAACAGGGGCATCGGCGCGCCGTCCGGGCCATCGGGATCGATGATCGCTGGCATCTTGTTGTTGGGACTGATCTTCAGGAACTCCGGCTTGAACTGATCGCCGGCGCCGATATCGACCGGATGGACGTTGTACGGCAGCCCGCACTCCTCCAGCATGATGTGGACCTTGTGGCCGTTCGGCGTCGGCCAGGTGTACAGCTCGATTGGTCGCGTGCTCATGGGCGCACTCCTTCCTTGGGCGGCAGCGAAACATGCTTGGCGATCTCGATCTTGGCGATCGCATTGCGGTGGACTTCGTCGGGACCGTCGGCCAGGCGCAGGGTGCGCGCCAGCGTGTACGCATAGGCGACCGGGAAGTCATCGCACATGCCGCCGCCACCGTGCGCCTGGATCGCCCAGTCGAGCACGGTGCAGGCGACGTTCGGTGCCACCACCTTGATCATCGCGATCTGCGCCTTGGCGGCCTTGTTGCCGACCGTATCCATCATGTAGGCCGCTTGCAGGGTAAGCAGGCGCGCCTGATCGATCATGCAGCGCGCCTCGGCGATCCGCTCGTGCCATACCGACTGGCGTGCCACTGGCCCGCCGAATGCCACCCGGCTGGCCAGTCGCTTGCACATCAGTTCGAGCGCGCGCTCGGCCAGGCCCAGGCAGCGCATGCAGTGGTGGATGCGGCCCGGGCCGAGGCGGCCCTGGGCGATCTCGAAGCCGCGGCCCTCACCGAGTAGGATGTTGCTTGCTGGCACGCGCACGTCGACGAAGTCAACTTCCATGTGTCCGTGCGGCGCGTCGTCGTAGCCAAACACGTTCAGCGGGCGCAGCACGGTCAGGCCGGGGGTGCCGGCAGGCACCAGGATCATCGACTGCTGGCTGTGGCGCGGCGCCTGCGGGTCGGTCTTGCCCATCACGATGTAGATGCGACAGCGCGGATCGCCGGCACCCGAGGTCCACCACTTGCGACCGTTGATCACATAGTCGTCGCCGTTGCGGCGGATCTCGGTCTGGATGTTGGTGGCGTCGCTCGACGCCACCGCGGGCTCGGTCATCGCGAAGGCCGAGCGGATCTCGCCGGCCAGCAGCGGCTCCAGCCACTGCTGCTTCTGCGCCGGCGATCCGTAGCGCTCGATTGTCTCCATGTTGCCGGTGTCGGGCGCGCTGCAGTTGAACACTTCGCTTGCCCACGGCACCCGACCCATCAGTTCCGCCAGCGGTGCGTACTCGATGTTCTTCAGGCCGGCGCCGTGCGCCGAGTCGGGCAGGAAAAGATTCCACAGACCGGCGATGCGTGCCTTGGCCTTCAGTTCCTCCACCACGCGCGTCGGTGTCCAGCGTGCACCGTTGCGGGTGTTCTGTTCGACTTCGTCCGCGAAGCGCCGCTCCTGCGGGAACACGTGCTCCTGCATGAACGCATCGACCCGTTGTCGCAGGTCCTGCACCTTCGGCGAGTAGCTGAAATCCATGTCTGTTCTCTCTTGTGTCGACTCCCTGCGAGGCAGGATAGCGCAGGCGTTGTTGGGTCCGCGGCCGCCGCGTACAGTGGTCCACACGAATCGAAACGGAGAGGTTCGATGAAGGCAGTCCATTGCATCGAGTGGGGCGGGCCGCAGCAGTTGCTGCTGGTGGATGTCCCGATGCCGCAGCCGCGACCGGGCGAGATCCGCATCCGGGTGCGGGCGGCTGGCGTGAACTTCCCGGATGCGCTGATCATCCAGCGCAAGTACCAGGTGCAGCCGCCGTTGCCCTTCATTCCGGGAACGGAAGTGGCCGGTACGGTCGATGCGATCGGCGAGGGCGTCCGCCAGGTCAAGACGGGCGATCGCGTGGTCGCCTTCGTCGGCCTGGGCGGATTCGCCGAATACGTGTGCGCGCCGGCCGCGCAGGTGGCTGCGCTGCCCGACAACGTCGGTGATGAGTTGGCCGCCGCGTTCACGCTCACCTACGCGACCTCGCACCATGCGCTGATCGATCGGGCGCAGCTCAAGAGCCGGGAGACGCTGTTGGTCCTGGGCGCGGGCGGCGGCGTGGGGTTGGCCGCCGTGCAGATCGGCAAGCTGATCGGTGCGCGCGTCATCGCGGCGGCGTCGACCGACGAGAAACTGGCCGCTGCCCACGCGGCAGGGGCCGACGCGCTGATCAACTACTCGCAGCTGGAGTTGCGCGAGGCGATCAAGACGATCACCGACGGCAAGGGCGTGGATGTGATCTACGACCCGGTCGGCGGTGCATACACGGAACCGGCACTGCGTTCGATCGCCTGGCGCGGCCGCCTGCTGGTGGTCGGCTTCGCCAACGGCGAGATCCCGCAGATCCCGGCCAATCTTCTGCTGATCAAGGGCGCTTCGGCGATCGGCGTCTTCTGGGGCGAGTTCGCGCGGCGTGAGCCCGCCGCCAACCAGATGCTGATGGCCTCGCTGTTCGGTTGGCTGTCGCAAGGTCGGCTGGCGCCGCAGGTCAGCCAGACCTTCCCGCTGTCCGATACCGCGAAGGCGCTCGAAGCACTGCTGCAGCGGCGCGCGATTGGCAAGCTGGTCATCAAGCCATGACCCGTTGCGCGCGACCCATGACTCAAGCGCGGGGTTGGGAAAACGTGACGCACCGCGTGCGATCGATTTACGACGCGTCGTTTTATTGAGACCATCCGCGCGCACCGTGCATCCACCGGTGTACACAACCGATAGAGGGACCCCATGGCCAAGTCACAGGATCAGAAGAAGGAAGCGAAGAAGCCGGCGCAGAAGTCTCCCAAGGAGAAGAAGGCCGCCAAGCTGGAGAAGAAGAAAGGCAAGTAGGTCGTTGCAGCAGCGGCGCGTTCCGGCCAGCCCGGTTCGCGCTGCGACTTGATCTTCCGGCAGCGCACGGGCGGCGGCGTCGCGACCGTTGTAGCCGCAGTCGTCGCACTACGCGCGCTGGGCGTACCGCCAGCCGATCTCGGCCAGCGCCCTGACATTCGCACCCGTTTGCAGCGCGTTGTCGCTGGCGGCGATGCCTTGCGTGGCGCGCTTGTAGACCCCCTGCAGGATCGCCGCGATCCGGAACAGGTTGTAGGCGAGGTAGAAGTTCCAGTGCTCGATGCGATTGCGACCGGTTCGTTCGCAGTAGCGCCGGATGTACTCGGCTTCGGACGGAATCCCGAGCGCGGCGTGATCCAGGCCCGCGATGCCGCGGAAGCCGCCCGGCGGGATATGCCAGCTCATGCAGTGGTAACTGAAGTCCGCCAGCGGGTGGCCGAGCGTGGACAGTTCCCAGTCGAGCACGGCAACGATCCTCGGTGCCACCGGATCGAAGATCAGGTTGTCCATGCGAAAGTCGCCGTGGACGATCGCCGTCTCGTCGCCGGCCGGTACGTGCGCTGGCAGCCAGGCGAGCAGTTGGTTCATCGCCTCGATCTTCTCGGTTTCGCTCGCCACGTACTGCTTGCTCCAGCGCCCGATCTGGCGCGTGAAGTAGTTGCCGGCCTTGCCGTAGTCGGCCAAACCAGCGGCGGCCACATCGACCGAATGCAAGGCAGCCAGCACGCGGTTCATCTCGTCGTAGATCGCAGTGCGCTCGGTGGCTGTCATGCCCGGGAGCGCCTGGTCCCAGAAAATCCGCCCATCGACGTGCGACATGATGAAGAAGGCGCGTCCGATGATCGACTCGTCTTCGACCAGCAGCCGCATCTGCGGCACCGGGATGCCGTGCGCCGCAAGGGCGCGCATGACGCGGAACTCGCGCTCGATCGCGTGTGCCGACGGCAGCAGTTTCGCCACCGGCCCCGGCTTGCTGCGCATCACGTAACGCTGTCCGGGGGTCAGCAGCAGATAGGTGGGATTCGACTGTCCGCCCTGGAACTGCTTGACCTCCAGCGGGCCGGCGAAGTCCGGCAAGTGCTGGCTCAAGTACGCCGCGAGGCGCGCTTCGTCGAAGCGATGCCTCTCGGTGACCGTGCTCGCTTGGGACATCGATGAGGTTCCTGAGTAAGGGCAGCGGTCAACCCGCGGCGTTGTGCAACGGCATGACCGGACCGTCGCCGGGGCGGCGAAGCCGCAGGTACTGCTGAAGCAGATGTTCCATCGTCGACAGCCGGCTGGCTGTCTGCAGGGTGTCGATCGGGCAGAAATTGACCACCCGCACCACGCTGGTGGCGGCATCCGGGCCGACGTCGATGACGTTGAGGCAGCCCGGATCCTGCGCCAGGCCTCCGAGGAACACGCGCTCGCCGGTCAGGAACCAGGACAGCAGCGCCCGATTGACGCCGCCGTGCGCCACCAGCAGCGCCGTATCCCAGTCGGGTTCGGCAAGCAGGCGCTGCAACGCAGGCACCGCACGGTCGAGCAATTCGCCGATCGACTCGCCATTGAGAAAGCGCACTTCACGTGGCACCGGGCCTTCGAAGGCGCCGACAAAGGCGGCGGTCAACTGCGTGTCGGGAATCGCGGACAGGCGGCCGCCGCGGATCTCCTGCAGTTGCGGCCAATGCTCGAGCGGTGGCGTGACGCCGGCAGCGTCCAGCAGGTGTGTCGCGGTACTGCGGGTGCGCGTCAAGCCGCTGGTCACCGCGCGGTCGATGCGCACGCCATCTTTCGCCAATGCCGCGCCCATCGCGCGGGCCTGGGCCACGCCAACGTCGGTCAAGGGCACGTCATCCGGCGCGCCGACCGGGCGACCAGCCGCATCGAAGTACTCGACGGCGCCGTGGCGCATCAGCAGGAGTCGGCGGCGTTCGATCATGTAACGGTCAGTGTAGCCAGTGGACGATGCGGGACGACAAACGGACCTTCCCAGCTATTGCGTGGTTCGTTCACCACGCATGAGTGAGGCCGTGACTATGGGAATGCCGTGGGCTAATGGTGTAATCCGTGACTTCGCGCCCCGCAAACTTGTTACATCATCCGCGCGAAGTCCTCTCTTGCCGACGTCCATGGCCCGCACCGAAGTGTCGTTCGTTCCCTTTGCCGACAGCCCCGCACGCCGGACGCCGCCGGCGCGTCGGCCCGTGGCGGCGGCGGTGGCGGCAACCCTGGGTGTGCTGTTGCTTCACTGGCCGTCCGCCCATGCGATGACGCTGGGCGTGCCACGGGTGAACAGCGCCCTTGGCCAGCCGCTGGATCTGATGATCCCGGCGCAATCGGAGAATCCCAACGAGCTGAGTGGCGAGTGTCTGCGCCTGCTGCCCGCGCCCGACAGTGACATCCCGACCCTGACCGCAGGCCGGATCCTGGTCGAGCGCGATGGCCTGCTGACGACGCTGCGCATCCGCAGTCTCGATCCGATCAACGAACCGGCCTTCCGTGTGGTCCTTGAAGCGGGTTGCCAGCGGCGCATGCAGCGTGAGTACGTCCTGTTGCTCGATCCGCCGCCGCTGCGCGACCGTGTGCCCGCAGTCGCAGGCACAGGAGCAGTCGCCGAGCCGCCGGTCGTGGTGCCAGGTGCGCCCACGCCAGCCAATGTCATCGAACTGGGCGAGGCCGAGATTCGTGCCGTGCGCGGACGGCCGCTGCTGATGCGCGTGCCGGTGCGGGGTCCGGGCGCAGCGCAATTGACTGCCGAGTGTGTGCGGACGGTGGCAGATGACCGCTTGCCGACGCTGCGCAACACGAGTGTGCGTCTGCTCAATGCAGGCACACCGGGTGTCGCCCTTGAAATTGTCAGCCGCGATCTACTGACCGATCAGGTCGTCCGCTTGGTTGCCGAGGTCGGCTGCGAACGTCCAATTCGCCGCCAGTTCGACGTCCTGGTCGAAACGCCATCGCCCATTTACGAGAACCTCGAGGCAGCGTCGGCAGGCGCTGCCACGGCACCGGTGCAGCCGAAGCCGGCCGTGCCGCGGGCCGTCCGCCCACGGCCGACGCCAGCGCCCGTTGCGCCGACGCGCGTGGCCCCGGTTGCGCCGCCCGTGGCTTCCAAGGCGCCGCCTGAACCTGGCCCCGCGGCGGTGGCGCCGGCGGCGCCGCCGCCCGCCCCGGTCACGACGCCAGCACCCGATCGACTGGTTCTGGCCGCGCCCGAAGAGGCCCCCGCCGCCACGCCTAGCGCGCCCACCCCGGCACCGACGCAGACCGACGAGCTGGTCAAGCGCCTGGACGAGCTGGCGACCGAGGTCAAGCGCCTGCGCACCGAGCTGGACGCCGCCAACGCGCGCAATGCGGCGCTCAACGAAAAGCTGGCCAGCGCCGGGAACATCAACCTCGGCTGGGCAGTGGCAGCCGGCGTGTCGATCCTGTTTGCGGGTCTGCTGTGGATGTCGAACCGGCGGCCGCGGCGGCGGCGCGAGCGAGCCGATGACCACGATGTCGAAGGACCGATGACCCGCATCGTCGGCCGGCGCACCCAGGCGGCATCGCACGACGCCGCAGCGCACGCGGCTTCCGCGGCCGCCGCCGCAGCGACGGTGGCCGGCGCCGGCACGCACTTGGCCACCAACCTGACCGACGTGCGCAGCCACCACGACATCCAGGTAACGGAGATGGGCGACGAGGAGGCGATCCGCGAGCTGTACTCGGGTTATGTCAGCAAGCAGTCGTCTCCCAGCACGGTGATGCGGGGTGATCTGCAGTTGCCGGCTGCGGGACGAGGCGAGTACGGCACGCGTTTCGGCGACGAGACCGGGGCCACCCGGATGACGATGCCGCTGACGACGCAGATCGCGGTTGACATCGACCTATCGCAGGATGATGGCTATGGCATGCCGTCGCCGCCCCCGCCCGGACAGACTGTCACGCGTCCGCTGGAACTCGACCTCGAACTGGATCTGCCGCTCGACGAGTCGCTCACGCGCGGCAAGGCCGACAAGGGCGGCAAGGCCGACTGACCGAGGCGCTGCCACCTCTTGGTGGCGGTCAGCTCATTGTTTCGAGCTGCGCCTGCAGTTCGAGCCAGCGTTCTTCCAACTGTTCCACCCGCGGCGCCAGCTCACTGCGCTGCTTGATGAGCCGCGCCACTTCGTCGGCGTCACCGGCGTGATAGAAGGCTGGGTCCGCCAGACGCGCATCGAGTTCGCGCAGCGCGCTGCTAACGCGCGCCAGTTCCGCTTCCACCTTGTCGAGCTTGCTTTGCAGCGGCTTGCGTGCGTCGGTCTGGCGCTGGCGGGCGCCTGCATCCTGTTTGCGCTGACCCTTTCGGACCTCCTTCGCCGTGCCGGGCGATGGGCCATCGCGGCGGCTGGCGAGTACCAGCGCCGCGTAGTCGTCCAGATCGCCGTCAAAAGTCGCGAGCCGACCATCGTGGACCAGCCACAGCTCATCGGTGGTAGCGCGCAGCAGATGGCGATCATGCGACACCAGCATGAGCGCGCCTTCGAACGAAGACAGCGCCATGGTGAGCGCTTCACGCGTCTCCATGTCGAGGTGATTGGTGGGCTCATCCAGCAGCAGCAGGTTGGGGCGGGTCCAGGCCATCAGGGCCAGCGCGCAGCGTGCCTTCTCGCCTCCGCTCATCGGGCCCACCACGCGCGTGGCCAGTTCACCGGAGAAGCGGTACTGGCCGAGGAAGTCGCGCAGTTCCTGCTCGCGCACGTCGGGGCGCGTCTCGATCGCCAGGCGGCGCAGATGCTGCAGCGGCGTTTCGTCGGGACGCAGCTGGTCGAGCTGGTGCTGCGCGAAATAGCCGATAGACAGACCCGAGCCGCGCCTCAGCTCACCGGCGACCGGCGCGAGGTCGCCGGCGATCGCCTTGACGAGGGTCGACTTGCCGGCGCCGTTGACACCCAGGATGCCGATGCGATCACCCGTACGCACCAGGAACTTGATGTGGTCGAGAATCGTCCGCTCGCCGGCATCGGTGGCATAGCCCAGGCGCAGATCCTCGGCGTTGAGCAAGTGCTCGGGTAGCTTGAGCGGCGCGGGAAACTCGAACCGCCATTCGCGCCGTGCGCGAGATGGCTCCACCGCCTGCAGGCGCTCCAGCATCTTGATCCGGCTTTGCGCCTGGCGCGCCTTGGTTGCTTGCGCACGAAAACGGTCAATGAACTTCTGCAGGTGCGCCGACGTTCGCTCGTAGGAACGCGCCGCCGCGTCCTGCTGCTTCATCTGTTCCAGCCAGGCGGTCTCGAAGGCGCTGTAGTTGCCGGCGTAGCGCTTGATCGTCCCATCCGCCACGTTCCAGGTGGTTTCGGTGCAGCGGTCGAGGAACTCGCGGTCGTGCGAGATGACGAGCACGGTCGCTTCCTGTCGCTTGAGCCAGTTCTCCAGCCACACCACCGAATCGAGGTCGAGGTGGTTGGTCGGCTCGTCCAGCAGGAGCAGATCGGCGGGTCGAAGCAGCGCGCGCGCCAGCGCCAGGCGATTGCGCCAACCGCCGGAGAACTCGGTCACCTTGCGACTGGTCACGGCATCGGCAAAGCCGAGGCCATGCATCACCGTCAGAGCCTGCGCAGTAAGCGCGCCTTCGTTCAACTCAGCCAGCGCGGCATGCGCATGCGCCAAGCGCATGCCGTCATGATCGTTTTCGTGATCAGCTTCTGCGGCCGCCAGCTCGGCGCGTGCCGCCATCAGCGGCGCATGACCGGCAAGCACATAGTCGAGGGCGGACTCGTCGGTGGCCTCGATGTCCTGCGCTACGTGGGCGATACGCGTCTTGGGTGGCGTCTCCAGCGCACCGCCTTCGGCCGCGATGTCGCCGAGGATCGCCGCGAACAGGGTGGACTTGCCACAGCCGTTGGCACCGACCAGGCCGATGCGTTCGCCCGGCGGCGCGATTAGCGACACGTTCTTGTAGAGGACGTTGATGCCGCGCGCGAGGGCGAGGTCGAGAAGTCGGAGCATGGTGCTTACGGGGTGAGGCTGCGTTGCAGTCGCAGCTGCAACGGGTCGGTGCAAGGGGGGTTCCCGGCGTATCGCCGAGATGTGGTCGCAGGCGCCGAGCTCGGCGCAGGCGCAGGCGCAGGCGGATTCCGACTCAGCGTGTGCCGATCATGACAGTTCTTCCTGGCGCGTGAGAAACACCATGTCGTCACCGGCACTGGTACTGAGCCAGGTCATCGGCACCGACTTGAACTGCTTCTCCACTGTGGCGCGTTCGCCGCCGACTTCGACGATCAGCATGCCGCCGCGCTTCAGATGCGTACGCGCTTCGCGCAGCAGCCGCTTGATGACATCCATGCCATCGGCGCCACCGGCCAGCGCCAGCTTGGGCTCGTGCGTGTACTCGCGCGGCAGCCGCGCCATCGACGCGTCGGTGACATACGGCGGATTGCACAGAATGAGGTCGTAGCGGCGGCCTTGCAGTGGCGCGAAGAGATCACCCTCGTGCAGCGTGATGCGGTCCTCGAGTCGGTACTCGGCGACGTTCTTCTTGGCCACCTGCAGCGCGTCCTTGGAAACGTCCACCGCGTCGACCTTGGCGCGCGGAAACGCATCGGCCGCCATCACCGCCAGGCAGCCGGAGCCGGTGCACAGGTCGAGGATGTCGGTGACCTTGCCCGGCTCGGAGATCCAAGGCTGCAACTCGTCCTTGAGCAGCTCGGCGATGAACGAGCGCGGAATGATTGCGCGCTCGTCGATGTGAAAGCGATAGTCCTGCAGCCACGCTTCCTTGAGGATGTAGGCCACCGGCAGACGCTTCTTCACGCGCAGGTCGATCTGCTGCAGCAGCGTGTTGATCTCGGCCAGGGTCAGGTAGGCGTCGAGGAAGACGTCGAGCCGCTCGATCGGCAGATTGAGCGAGCGCATCACCAGGAACACCGCCTCGTCGAAGGCGTCGGCCTGGCCGTGCCCAAAGAAGACGTTGCTCTCGTTGAAGCGCGTCACGGCAAAGCGCAGGGCATCACGCAAGGTACGCAGGTTGGCTTGGGCGTCGATGGACATCGTTGGTCTCTTATGTTTCTTGGCGCAACAACTGCTCGAGGGTGCGGCGGTAGATGTTCTTCAGCGGATCGAGATCGGCGATGGCGATGCACTCGTCGATCTTGTGGATCGTGGCGTTGGGTGGACCGAACTCCACCACCTGCGGGCACACGGTCGCGATGAAGCGGCCATCGGAGGTGCCGCCGGTGGTCGACAACTCGGGGGCGAAGCCGGTCTCGGCGCGGATCGCTTCGCTCAATGCATCGACCAGCGTGCCGGGCGGGGTGAGGAACGACTGCGCGCCCACGGTCCAGCGGATGTCGAACAGCAGCCCGTGGCGGCGCAAGATGTTCTCGATCCGCTGCTTCAGTCCAGCGGCGGTGGACACCGGGGCGAAGCGCAGGTTGAAGTCGACCGTGCAGGTGCCCGGGATGACGTTAAGCGCGCCGGTGCCCGCCTGGATGTTCGACACCTGGAAGGTCGTGGGTGGAAAAAACTCGTTGCCGTTGTCCCACACCGTGGCCGCCAGCTCGGCGAGTGCCGGTGCCAGCAGGTGGACCGGGTTCTTGGCCAGCTGCGGATAGGCCACATGGCCTTGCACGCCTTGCACGACGAGCCGGCCCGACAGCGAGCCGCGCCGCCCGTTCTTGATCGTGTCGCCGATCCGGTCCACCGAGGTCGGCTCGCCAACGATCGCCATGTCGATCGGCTCGCCGCGTGCAGCCAGCTGTTCGATGACCAGGACCGTGCCATCGGTGGCCGGACCTTCCTCATCCGAAGTCAGCAGCAGGGCGATCGAGCCGGCGTGATCGGGCTGCGCGCGAACGAACTCTTCAGCAGCGACGACGAACGCGGCCACCGAAGACTTCATGTCGGAGGCGCCGCGCCCGTACAGCCGGCCGTCGCGGATTGATGGCTCGAACGGATCGCTCGACCACTGGTCGAGCGGCCCGGTGGGGACCACGTCGGTGTGGCCGGCGAAGACCACGGTCGGCCGCGCACTGCCACGCCGCAGCCACAGGTTGGTGGTGCCGTTGCGCTCAATCGTCTCGGCCACGAAGCCGCTTGGCGCCAGACGCTGCGCCACGACAGCCTGGCAGCCCGCATCGTCGGGGGTGACGGAGCGGCGACGGATCAATTGCTGAGCAAGTTCGAGCGTGGCGGTCATCGGCAACGACAAAAAGAAAACGGGCGCGCCAGAAAGAACGGCGCGCCCGCATTATCCAGAAACCGTCCGCCCGGCGGGCGATACGGCCAAGGTTGCTGCTAAATGTTAAGCGTGAACTCCGAGAACGACGCGCTGCTGGGCACCGGCTCCTTGCGCGGCGAGGCGTCGCGTGACGCAGGCTTGCCGGCGTTGTTGATCAGCCAGAGCAGGTTGTTCTTCGAATCCGCCGCCTGCAACGCGTCCTCGCGTGTGATTACATCCCGCTGCAGCAACGTGTACAGGCTCTGCTCGAACGACTGGCTGTCGGGCGCGAGGCTGTGCTCGAGCGACTCCTTGATCGCCTGGACATCACCGCGCTCCACGAGGTCGCGCGTGTGGCCGTCGTTGCGCAGGATCTCGACCGCGGGAACGCGTCCGCCTTTCTTCGAGCGCACCAGGCGCTGCGAGACGACCGCCTTCATCGAGGCTGCCATGTCCTGGAACAGCGCATCGCGCGCTTCGGTCGGGTAAAAGCTGATCACGCGGTTCAGCGCATGCGCGCTGTTGGTGGCGTGCATGGTTGCGACCACCAGGTGGCCCGACATCGAGTAACCGAGCGCGGCCGCCATCGTTTCGCGATCACGGATCTCGCCGATGAAGAGCACATCGGGTGCCTGCCGCATCGCGTTGCGCAGGGCTGCCTCGAGCGAGCGCGCGTCCTGGCCGATCTCGCGCTGGTTGATGATCGACTTCTTGTTGCGGAACAGGAATTCGATCGGGTCCTCGAACGTGAGGATGTGACCGGTGGTCAGCTCGTTACGGTGATCGAGCATCGAGGCGATCGTCGTCGACTTGCCCGAACCGGCGGCGCCGACAACGAGGATCAGCCCACGCTTTTCCATCACCAGCGACTTGAGAATATCGGGCAGCAGCAGCTCTTCCAGCCGAGGCACTTCATGGGGGATGTAGCGGATCACTGCCGACACCGAGCCGCGCTGCATGAAGGCACTCAGTCGGAAGCTGCCGATACCCTGCACCGGCAGGCCGATGTTCAGCTCACAGCTTTCCTCCAGCGCCCGGAACTGCGCATCGGTGACCCGATCCGCGAGCAGGCTCACCACGGCCTGCGGCTGCATCCGTTCCTGGTTGATCGGCACGCACACGCCGTTGATCTTGATGGTGACAGGCGAACCGACGGACAGGAACAGGTCGGAGGCGTCCTTTTCAGCCATTAGGCGGAACAGGCGGTCAAGACTCATGGGCAAACTCCCTCAGGTGCTGAAAGCATACGCAGGGGCGTGACGCGCCGCGAGTACCGTGAACGGCTGAAAAGGCCGGCTTGTCGGGCGGTTGGGCCGTTCGCGTGCGGCGCATGCAGCGGGTCGCCCTGCGCGGGCGCCGGCGATCGGTCGATCGGATGAGCCTGTTGCCTCAGTCGCCGCGCAGCAACTCGTTGATGGCGGTCTTGGCGCGCGTGCGTGCGTCAACCTGCTTGACGATCACGGCGCAGTAAAGATGGCAGTTGTTCGACGGCAGGCTGCCAGCAACCACGACCGAGCCGGCGGGAACTCGGCCGTAGCTGATCTCGCCCGTCTGACGGTTGAAGATCTTGGTGCTCTGGCCGATGAATACCCCCATGCCGAGCACCGAGTTTTCCTCGACGATCACGCCCTCGACCACTTCCGAGCGTGCGCCGATGAAGCAGTTGTCCTCGATGATTGTGGGGTTGGCCTGCAGCGGTTCGAGCACGCCACCGATGCCAACGCCGCCGGACAGATGCACGTTCTTGCCGATTTGTGCGCAGGAGCCCACGGTGGCCCAGGTGTCGACCATCGTGCCTTCGTCGACATAGGCGCCGATGTTGACGTACGAGGGCATCAGCACGACGTTCTTGGCGAGATAGGCGCCGCGGCGAGCCACCGCTGGGGGCACCACACGCACGCCGGCCGCCTCGAACTTCCCGGCGTCCCAGCCGGCGAACTTCGTCGCCACCTTGTCATAGAACTGGAACGGTGCCTCACCCTGTGCGCCGAAGCCCATGGGTACATTGCCGCGCAGGCGAAAGGACAGTAGTACGGCCTTCTTCACCCATTGATTGACCTGCCACTGGCCATCGAGTTTCTGCGCGACGCGCAGTGCGCCGCGGTCCAGGTTGTCGATCACCTCTTCGACGGCTGCAGCAACTGCCTCCCGCGTTTCAGCCGGCAGGGCGGCGCGGTTCTCCCACGCCTCGTCGATGATCTGTTGAAGTTGCGACATGTCCATCCTCAAGAAAGCGCGGCGATCCGACTCGCCGCTTCAGCTGCTTCGGCAACCGAGGCCACCAGCGCGATACGCACGAAGCCTCGGCCCGGACTGAGTTCGTCCACCGTGCGCGAAAGATAGCTGCCCGGCAGCACCGTGACGTGCTGCTCGGAGAACAGGCGTCGCGCGAAGGCTTCATCGTCGCCGTCGGGCACGCGTGCCCACAGGTAGAAGCCGGCGTCGGGCACCGCCGTCTGCAGGGTTCGCTTCACCAGCGGCGTCGCCTGCGCGAACTTGGTCGCATAGAGGCGCCGGTTTTCCATCACGTGCGCTTCATCGTTCCAAGCCGCGATGCTGGCGGCCTGCACCGCTGGGCTCATCGAGTTGCCGTGATAGGTGCGATAGAGCAGGAACTGCTTGAGGATCGCGGCATCGCCCGCCACGAAGCCCGAGCGCAGACCTGGTGCATTTGAGCGTTTGGACAGGCTGCCGAATACCACCAGTCGCGGAAAGTCATGGCGGCCGAGCAGGGCGGCGGCCTGCAGGCCGCCGAGCGGCGCCTGGCCCTCGGTGAAGTAGATCTCCGAGTAGCACTCGTCCGAGGCGATCACGAAGCCGTGGCGATCGCTCAGCGCGAACAGCCGCTGCCACTCGTCGCGCGTCATCACGTGGCCGCTGGGATTGCCGGGCGTACACACGTAGACGAGTTGCACCTTGGCCCACGCTGCCTCGTCCACCGAATCGAACTCCATCCGGAAGCCGTTCTCGGGCGTCGTCGGCAGAAACAGCGGCCGCGCGCCGGCCAGCAAGGCGGCGCCTTCGTAGATCTGATAGAAGGGATTGGGCGAGACCACGATCGCGTCGCGGGTGCGATCCACAACCGCTTGCGCGAACGAGAACAGCGCCTCGCGTGAGCCGTTGACCGGCAATACCTGCGTCGCCGGATCGAGTGTGGCCGGGGCGAAGCGTCGCGTCAGCCAGGCCGCCATGGACTCGCGCAACTGCTCGCTGCCGATCGTGGTGGGGTACTGCGCCAATCCGCCGAGGGCGCCGGTCAGCGCGTCGAAGATCAAGGTGGGTGTGGCGTGCTTCGGTTCGCCGATAGACAGGTTGATATGCGGCAACTGCGCCGGGGGCGTACTGCCGGCCAGCAGCTTGCGCAGCCGCTCGAACGGGTACGGCTGCAGCCGGGTGAGGTCGGGGTTCATCGCGCGACCTAGCCACGCATGGCGGCGTTGGCGTCAAAGCGGCCCAGTTCGATGTAGGGCGCAGCCTTCCAGCCGCGCTTGCGATGCTCGGCCACCACTGTGGTGAAGATGCCGCCCCGCACGTACCACTTGGCCGTCAGCCGCAGATAGCGAGGCGCCATCGCCTTGACGAGGTCGTCGAGAATCTCATTGGTCACCGCCTCGTGAAACGCGCCCTCGTTGCGGAACGACCACATGTACAGCTTCAGGCTCTTCAACTCGACATTGCGCTTGTCCGGTACGTAGTCCAGGACCAGTGTGGCGAAATCGGGCTGTCCGGTGAGCGGGCACAGGCAGGTGAATTCAGGGACCTCGATGTGGACGAGGTAGTCGCGGCCAGGTGCCGGATTGGCAAAGGTGTCGAGTTTCTTGTTGGGGCGTGTGGTCATGGCGATGCTGGCGTGCCGTCACTGCGCTAGGCCACAGGCAACGGAGT
>LNFM01008115.1_pt1 | contig 16028 bp, 14 predicted proteins | sample 596031 | NCBI WGS metagenome assembly LNFM01 (sample SAMN04254537, study PRJNA301005) | activated carbon metagenome | isolation source: dual media filters at the Ann Arbor, Michigan drinking water treatment plant | place: USA: Ann Arbor | reverse complement strand
CCGCGCATCTGGTCACGCGCGCCGGTAAGCCGATCAAATTGACGCCGAAGGAATTTGAACTGCTCGCGATCCTCGCGCGGAACGCGGAGCGCGTCGTCACCCACCGCCAGATCCTGACGGCCGTCTGGGGACCGGCGCACACCGAGGACCTCCAATACTTGCGCGTCTTCGTTGGCCAGCTCCGGCAAAAGCTGAACGCCGGGCCGGACGAGCCTGAGCTGATCCAGACCGAGGCGGGCATCGGCTATCGCCTCGTCTCGAGAGGCGAATGAAGCCAATTGCAGTCGCTCGCGCGGCCCTCCCCGTATCGAGGTACGGTTCAATTTATTGATTTCATAATGTTTTGGCGCACCCGACAGGATTCGAACCTGTGACCTCTGCCTTCGGAGGGCAGCGCTCTATCCAGCTGAGCTACGGGTGCTGAGACCGCTCTGATACAGCATCCGGGATGCCAGGGCAAACCGGGTGTCGGTGATGGTCTGGGCGGCGTCGGCAACGGACACGATTGCGCCGATAGGAGAGGCCCAAGTGCCTCTGGCCTCTCCCAGATGGCGGATCGCCATCGTGCTGGCTCGAAGCCGCGCCGTCGGGTTACCTCAGCGGAGCGCCGGGTCAGTGGGACCGGCGTTGCCCGGGGTGCGACCGGGTAGGGCCGCCGCTAAGCTGTCCGACGCCAGCGCCGCGAGCCTGAGATAGGGCTCGGTGCGCGCCCAAAGCCTGTCGAAGGCGCGCGCCGCGGCGTGCGCCGTCTCAGGGGCGGCCGCCAGAAACTGCTCGAAAAGGTCGCGCCGATTATTGTCGCGGCGCAGGCTGTCGCCAAACCAAACCCCCGATCCGCAGACAATGAGCTGCTCGTGGGCGTCGCGCAGCCGCGGATTGCGTACGATGCGAACGTCGGGCATGGCGCCGCTGTCATAGCCACTGGCAATGAATTGATCGACCTGGGTATCTTCCTCGGCAAACACCACCAGAACCCTGTACCCTTTGGCCGCGAGAGTCGGGCGCAGCGCGATCAAGGCGCGCGCAACAGGGCTATCGCCGCAGCGCGCGACCGCGAGAATAGTCCCCTGCGTCGCCCCCTCCTGTACGCCCGCGGCATCTTCGATCCCGGCGGTCAGGAACCCGATCAGCCGCTGCTCGCGCGTCTCCAGGAGATCGCGATGGGTCGAGGGGGGGCATTTGATCTGCATGGGAGGTCCCTTTGTTACCCTTTTGCCCGGTGATCGCGGCCGCGGTCCGGGTGCGGTTCGTGTCTTCGACGCTCCATTAGCAGTCGAGGGAGTTAAAAGTTGATTAGAAGGCGGGCCAATCTGGGGCGCTTCCGGGGCGGACGATGGGCGGAAGGACTTTATCCGCAGCGCTGTGGAGTGCATGACCGCCCTGCATCCAGCCGCGCGTCATGGCTGCGGCATTGACACTCGCAACACGGGACTGCATCGCTTGACGTTCGCGGCGGGTCGGCGTGGCGGGCCGACAAAACGCTGGGGGCGCTGTGGAAATCGCAAATTCGGAGCTGTTGTGGATCGCGCTTGCCCTCGCGGCCGCAGGGCTGGCAATGGGCTTTCTTGCGGGCCTTTTCGGTATCGGTGGCGGCGGCATTGCGGCGCCAGTTCTTTACGAAGTGTTCTCAGCGCTGGGCATTGATCCGGCGATACGTATGCATCTGGCGCTGGGCACATCGCTGGCCGTCATGATTCCAACTTCATTTCGATCGTTCCAGGCGCACCGGGCCCGCGGCAGCGTCGACATGGAGGCATGGCGGCGCTTATGCGGCGGGGTCATTGCGGGCGTGGTCATCGGCGCTGCAATCGTCAGCGTCGCGTCGGGTGTCGCGCTCAAATGGGTTTGGATTGCATTTTCGTTCGCGATGGCGGCAAAGCTCTGGTTCGGCCGGGACAGTTGGCGACTCGGCGAGGTCCTGCCACCGAGGCCGGTGATGGAGCTGTGGGGCGTTGCCACCGGAATGATCTCGACGATGCTGAGCATCGGCGGCGGCGCCTCGATCACCATGCTGATGACACTCTATGGCCGCTCGATCCAAACGGCCGTCGGCACCGCGGCGGGGGTCGGGCCGCTGATTGCACTGCCCGGTGCCATCGGTTTCATGTGGGCAGGCTGGGGCGTTCCGGTGCCGTTGCCGCTGACGGTCGGCTACGTAAGCCTGATCGCCGCGGCGGCGCTGATCCCGACCGGCGTGCTCGCCGCACCGTGGGGCGTCCGCGCTGCGCACGGCATCTCGCGGCGCAAGCTGGAGATCGGCTTCGGCTGCCTGCTCGCCTTGATGGGCGCACGGTTTCTCGTCAGCGTCCTCGGTGGCTGATTTGGTCAATCGCGAGCATAACGCGTTCGAATTGTTGCCGTTTTCTTCATGCCTTTTGGATGGGTCGGTTGCGTGATTCGGGATCGTCCGACGTGGAACGTGCGGCTTGCACGTCGATCCGCGAAACGGGGAGCGGGGGCTTCCAGATAGTTCAGCGTGAGGCGAAGCGGCGCGCCGCTTCCAAGGTCAACTCTTGCGCAAATGGACCAAATTCCATGACTCAGGACATGTTCCCAGCGGCCGATCGCACCTGCCCGGCGGCGGTCGCCTACGATCTCATGCGCGACATTCTGCTCGATGATCCGCGCCGGCCCACGCCGTCCAGCCCTGAGTTCCGCCCTTATCTCCTCGATCTCTACGCCGAGTGCCTGCTCGCGGTACGCGGCAAGCGGGCTGCAAGTGGGAGATCGACGGTGCGAGGTGGTGCAACTCCTCGTCGGGAACGGCGCGAGGTGCCGTCGGCGGCGAAGCCGATGAAGGCCAGCCAAAGCCCGCTGGCGTCCTAGGCAGCGATCCATCTCGGCCAGCGAACGACGAACGTCGTGCCGCGACGGTGGGGCGGGTTTGAGTGAAGCTCGACGCCGCCGCCAATGCGATCGAGCGTGCGGCGGACGAGCGCCAACCCTATCCCAGAGCTTCCGTCGTCGCGCTGATCGTCACCGGCCTTGCGGAACGGCAGGAAGACGGCAGCGTGCCATTCGCTGGGAATGCCGGGGCCGTCGTCGGTGACGGCGACGGTCAGTGCGTCACCGTCGTCCCGCGCCACGAGAGCGATGCGTCCGGATTCCCGATCGTGGTGCTTGATGGCGTTATCGACGAGGTTGCGCAAAACGAGATCGAGCGGCGCGGCGAGGGTCGTCATTCGTGGCCAGTCGCCGCTGATTTCGATGGTCATGCTGGCCGGCGGTCCGACGCTTGCAGCCATACTCTCGACGAGCGCGCGCGTGTCGACGATTTCCAGCGCGTCGTCCTTGCGGCCGATCCGGGCGTAGTCGAACAGGCCGTCCAGCATTGCCCGCATGCGCTTTTCGTGGCCGCGGACCGCCGCGAGCCGCGACTGAACGGCCTCGATATTGCCGGCGGCAAGGTCTCGATCGGCGTCGCCGCAGTCGTAGCGCAGCGCCCGCAGTGGCGCCTTGAGATCATGCGAGATGACGTAAGCAAACTCCTCGAGGTCGCGATTGGCGAGCGCCAGCTCCTGGTTCGCCCGCTGAACTTCGGCGGTTTTCTCCAGCACCTCAGCCTCGGCGATCGCACGCCGCCGCATCTGGGTGCTGAGCTCCGATTCAATTGCGGAATGATCGACGACATTGCGCACGTGCAGCAGATAGCTGCGCTGGGCCTGCACCCAGTGGACATCGATACTGAGGCGCGGCGCTCCGCCGGTGTCGATATTCATGATCACATTGGGGATAGTGAGAGAACCGCCATCCGTGTCACGCAATGCGACGATGTCGTCCTCCGCGCCGACCAAGGCGATGACGCTTGCCGATAGGGGGCGATCGAGGGTTACGAAGTCGACAAGGGCACCAAACCGCTTTCGGACAGTGAGCGCTTCGTCGATCCAAACCAAGCCGAACGATCGGCGTTCCGCGAGGAAGTGCCCAGCTTCGGCGAACAATCCATCGTCGACGCTCATGCCCTCACCCTTCGCGGCGGAGGATCGACGTCGCGGCTTGGATGAAGGTGTCCTCGACATTGGCGCCTGTCTTTGCGGAGGTGAGGAGGATTGACTGGCGACCATCCTGGAGCTTGGCCGGTATCTCGGCGACCTCGCCATCGGCGAGTAGATCGGACTTGTTGGCGATGAAAGAGAAGTGGCGGCCGGGGAGCGCGTCCTGGAACCCCTCGGCCAGCTCGACCATCGTCTCCAGTGTCGAACGCCGCTTGAGATCGCCGATGATGAGAGCCGCCGACGCGCCCTTGACGTAGACGTGACGAAAAATGCTCTGGCCGAAATTGCCGTCGGTGTCCCAGACGATCAGCTCGAGAGCATCATCGCCGTCGGGGCCTGCGCGCGTGATCGGCACTCGATAGAGTTCGACACCGAATGTCGATTTGTATTCAGTCTCGAAGCGGCCATGCACGAGGCGGCGGATAAGTGAGGTTTTGCCGACTCCGATCTCACCGAGCAGTAAAAGCTTGCGCGAGATCATGGCTCCTCGCCGACGTACGCAGGCTCGAAGGTGACGCGCCGGTTCGGGCTTGATGCGCCACTGCGCGGGCTGATGTCGAGGACGGCAGTCCGTCCGATCGCTATCAACCGAGCGGGATCAATGCCGCGACGTGCGAGGTCACCGGCGACACGATCCGCACGGGCCTGCGCGAGCGCCAGATTGCGCTCGTTGGTGCCGCGCTCGTCGGTATAGCCGATGATCCGGATGGCGCCGCCGGCCCGTCTCATCAATGTGGCGAGGGCATCCAACGACGCGTCTGCCGTAGCCTGATCGCGCACGGTCGTGCCTTCGGAGAAGAAGATCGCGTGGCTCTGCAACCAACGAGTCAGATCCTGGCGCGGGTCAGGCTGTGGCGCCAGTGCAGCGATCTGGCGGCGGATGTCCTGGATCTGGCCTTCTACGGTTGCCGATTTCGCCATGCCATCGACGGTTGTCGCCATATCGCGGATATTTGTCGTGAGCTGATCGAGCCGTGACGGGATCGTGCTCAATTGGTCGAGGCGCGATTGCATTGCGGTGAGTTCGCCGAGCCGTGTCTCGATTACGGCGATCTGATCCAGCCGCGACTCCAATGCCGCGAGCTGACTGCGCAGGCGCGTCACGTCCTCCGCGAGACCGGCATTTCCTGCACCGGGAACGACTCCGATCGCCTCGCTGATCGTGACGTCCGGTGCGATTGCGCGAAGTCGAGCAATGATGTCGGACCGAATTTCGCCGGACGGCGCGAGGCCGCTCACCTCGATCCGTTCGGCGCCGCGTGAGACCCGTGCCCGCGCCGGATAGCCCTTCAGTGCCGGTGTTTCAGCGAACACGCGGTCGACGGCGGCTTGGAGCGCATTGGTGCGGTAGCTGGTGTAGGCGTACCAGCCGGCAAATCCCGCGAGAACCAGGGCAAGCAGCCAGAGCAGCGCACGCAACGGCCCGAGCCCGGCACGACCACGCTCCTTCCGATGTTGTTCCTGGCGCTTCGCGATGCCCGCTTCGAGCCGCGCGGCGAGCGCGGCAAGATCGGGCGCCGCACTCGTGCCGCTTGTGGCTTCCTGCTGGAGCGTCCGCAGGAACTCCTCGTCGAGCAGCGTCTGGAGACCAGCGCCCGCTTCACCACGGCAGCGCGCCGCCAGCAGATGCAGGGGGGATCCGCGCAGATAAATCGTGTGCGCGCCGAAGTCGATCGTGCGCAGACCGGCCTTATCGGCTTCGTAGACTTCCTCGATGAAAGCGGTCATGGCGGTGAGCAGACCGCTGAACAGCGCGTCGCGGTTGTTCGCCTGCGGTTCCGCGGGCGCATCCGGAGTCGGTCGTGTCCAATGCGCCAGCAACTCGCCGGAGCCGCGCCGGATCAGGTGGAGTTCGTCGACCTCAAAGCGGCCGGTGCCGGCGAGGGCGAGCTCCGCCATCGAGCGCCCAGTGGTCCAGCTCCGCAGCCTGAGCATGAACCGGTTGCGGATGAGTCCATCCTCGAGGCGCCGATTGATGTCCTCCATGAGATCGCGGATGGCGCTTCGCACATAGTCGCGCACCATGACGCCGACGTGGGGGTAGAGCTTGGCCGGCAGCGCGTCACTGCTCGCCTCGACTTCGGTTCGCACCGTGCGCACGACGAAAGGCGCCAGCGCATCGGCCACGGGACGGTGATTTGCGGCCTCGGCATCTCGCAAGGCCCCGTCGAGCGTCGCGGCGACACTGCGGCGGAAACTCGCGTCCGAACCGGCGCGCGCGACGACCTCTTCAAGCCGGGCGGTGAGCGCGCCAATTTCCTGGCTCTCCTTTTCGAAGAGCAGCTCCTTGAGCTTGATGACGCCGTTCTCTGACATGGGGCCGGGTGGTCGATTCCTGATAAAAGCAGCTACTGAGTCCGGGGTGCGCCGTCGGCGCGCTCGCGATACAGTCTCTGCGGTTGTCGACTCAGCCGTGGGAAATGCGTCGGATGCGGTCGCCGAGCTCGAAGATGCTCCGTGACAATTCATCGAAGGATGTGCGGCGCTCGGTGGTGTGTTCGGTGGCCATAGCGTCGACGCGTGCCTGGATCGCATCGAGCTTCCGGTGCAATCCGGCCTCGAGTTCCTTGACCTGCGCCTCAAGGCTCTTGAGCCGCGAGTCGTGCTCGCGCTTGAACTCGCCGTAGAGCAGATCGCGGATCTGCTCCAGCTTGTCATCGACGGCCCCATCCGGTGCGGTGCCAGTCCGCAACTCGGTCAGCGAGGTCGCATTCATTCCTGTACCCTCCACGATCGGGCTACTCCACTACTGCGTACACGGAAATGGGCTAGCACGGCACAACTCAGAATACAGTATAGACGAAATAAATTTGTTATTTCCAGTGCGTTGGCCGGATATCGGGCGGAACCGTCCTTTTCTACGATCCTGGTGTACGGGGCGCCTTCCGTGGTGCGGCGGTGGAGCCGAGCGAGCACGGATGTGACGTCCCCGCGGGGCCTGCTAGTGTACGGCCGGACATTCCAAGGAGCTCTCCCGAATGGAAACCCGACCGGGATCTGCGCTAACCGTTCCCACCCGGCTCACGCCCTCCGACGCGGCCGCGGTGCCGCTCAAGGATGGCCGCCTGTCGAGCCTGATGTTTGACGGCGACGGCATCGAGATCCGTTACTATGCGCCGCGCGGCGAAGATCGGCAGGCCCCGCACGATCGCGACGAATTCTATTTCGTTATCTCGGGCAGTGGCGCGTTTCTCCGAGGCGCCGAGCGTGTGCCGATCAGGCCCGGCGACATCATTTTTGCCGGTGCTGGCGAAGAGCATCGCTTCGTCGAATTCTCCGAGGATTTCGCGACCTGGGTGCTGTTCTACGGACCGCGCAAGGCATGATGGCGGTCGAGCTTCCCGATGACCTGAAAAAACAACATGTCATCGACCCCGAGATCTGCATTCGCTGCAACACTTGCGAGGACACCTGCCCGGTCGGTGCGGTCACGCACAACGACGCGAATTACGTCGTCGACCCGGCGAAGTGCAACTACTGCTTGGACTGCGTCGTGCCCTGCCCGACGGGGGCGATCGATAACTGGCGCGTCGTCCGCGCGCGCGATCTCTATACGCTGGCACAACAAAGGGAATGGACAGAACTCCCCGCGCAGGAGGAGTTCGGTGGACTGGCGGTCGCGGACGCCAGCGAAGCCGAGGTCGCAGCTTTGCTTGCCGGCGCGCACGGCGGCGCGGGCGGTCATGCCGTGCGGCCAGCGAGCGCGTCGAAACCCACGATCAACCTGTTTAAGCGCAGCAAGCCAGTGGTCGCGACCATCGAGGACAACGTCCGCATCACCGATCCGGACGCCGAGAGCGACGTGCGCCACCTCGTGCTGTCGTTCGGCAAGGCGCAGTTTCCGGTGCTCGAAGGCCAGTCCATCGGTATCGCGCCGCCGGTGACGGATGCCGATGGCCGCGAGCTGCCGATCCGTCTCTATTCGGTTGCCTCGGCACGTGATGGCGAGACGCGCAACGCCGGCACTGTCGCATTGACTGTGAAGCGGGTACCGGGCGGCCTCGTGTCCGACTGGCTGTGCGATCGCAGGGTCGGCGACAAGATCTATGTGACGGGCCCGTTCGGCGCGACCTTCCTGATGCCGAACGACGCCAACGCCAATCTCATCATGATCTGCACGGGCACCGGCGCTGCGCCTTTCCGCGCCTTCATCGAGCGCCGTCGCCGCGCGATGGCGGAGGCGGCCGGCCGCGCGATCTTGTTCTTCGGTGCTCGCAGTCACGGCGAACTGCCGTATTTCGGTCCACTGCAGGAGGTCGGCGAGGACGTGCTCGAGAAACACCTCGTGTTTTCGCGGCTGCCGGATGTGGCGAAGGAATACGTCCAAGATCGCATGCGCGGTCAAGCTCTCGAACTCGGGCCGTTGCTCGCCTCGCCCTTGACGCACATTTACATCTGCGGATTGAAGGGTATGGAAGCGGGCGTCGATGCGGCATTCGCCGAGATCGCGGCGGCGCACGGCATGGACTGGTCGAGCCTGAAGCCCGTCATGCGCGGCCAGGGACGCTATCACGTCGAAACGTACTGACGTCGGGATGCATCGGAAGGGGACGCGACAGATGCGTGGACTCGAGGGGAAGGCGGCAATCGTGACGGGCGGCGGCGGTGGGATCGGCAGCTCCATCTGCCGGCGTCTCGCCGATGCGGGCGTGCGCGTCGGCGTGTTCGATCTCGACATGGCGGCCGCCGAGCGGACGGTTGCCGCGTTGACGTCTGGCGGCACCGAGACCAAGGCATTCGAAGTCGACATCACCGATCATGCCGCGGTGGCGCGCGCTGTCGCGGAGTTCGAGGCGGACATCGGACCGACCGATATCCTCGTCAACAACGCCGGCTGGGACAAGTTTGCCTACTTCCTCGCGACCGAGCCGGACCTCTGGCGCAAGATCCTCGCGATCAACCTGGAAGGTCCGCTCAATCTCCATCACGCTGTCCTCAAGGGAATGCAGGCGCGCCGGTCCGGTCGTGTCGTCAACATCGCGTCGGATGCCGGTCGGGTGGGCTCATCGATGGAGGCGGTCTATTCGAGCGCCAAGGGCGGCATCATCGCGTTCACCAAGACGATGGCGCGCGAGATGGCTCGCGCCGGCGTGACGCTGAACGTCGTCTGTCCGGGTCCCACCGAGACACCGCTACTCGAGTCGTTCCTCGGCGAAGGCGACCAGGGAAAGAAGGTTTACGAGGGCCTCAAGCGCGCCGTCCCGCTCGGCCGGCTCGGCCAGCCCGACGACATTGCCGGGGTCGTCGCCTTTCTCGCGAGCGATGAAGCCGCCTACATCACCGGCCAGGTCATCAGTGTCTCGGGCGGGCTGACCATGCACGGATAGGCGGCAAGCCATCGCCCGGGTGGATACAAGGCAGGCAACCCCGAACCATCGAACACATTTACGCGCCGCATATCGCGGTCTAGAACAACGTGACGCTGATCGAAATCCGGAATCACCCGCACATGTTCACGAAAATCCTGATCGCCAATCGCGGCGAGATCGCCTGCCGCGTCATCAAGACCGCCCGGCGGATGGGGATCAAGACCGTCGCCGTCTACTCCGAAGCCGACGCTCAGGCGATGCACGTCACGATGGCCGACGAAGCGGTGGCGATCGGTCCGCCGCCGGCCGCGCAGTCCTACCTGCTGATCGACAAGATTGTCGCCGCCTGCAAGGCGACGGGCGCGGAGGCTGTCCATCCGGGCTATGGCTTCCTGTCGGAGCGGGAGGCCTTTCCGGTCGCGCTGGCGAAGGAGGGAATCGTCTTCATCGGCCCCAATCCCGGCGCCATCGCCGCCATGGGCGACAAGATCGAATCCAAAAAGGCAGCTGCGGCCGCGAACGTGTCGACGGTGCCCGGCCATCTCGGCGAGATCGCCGATGCCAAGGAAGCGGTGAAAATCGCCGAGCAGATCGGCTATCCCGTGATGATCAAGGCATCGGCCGGCGGCGGCGGCAAGGGAATGCGCGTCGCGTTCGACCGGCGCGAGTGCGAGGAAGGGTTCGTGCTCGCGCGCTCGGAGGCAAAGTCTTCGTTCGGCGACGACCGCGTCTTCATCGAGAAATTCATTGTCAATCCGCGCCACATCGAAATCCAGGTGCTCGGCGACAAGCACGGCAACGTTATTTATCTCGGCGAGCGCGAGTGCTCGATCCAGCGCCGCAATCAGAAGGTGATCGAGGAAGCGCCGTCGCCGCTGCTCGACGAGAAGACGCGCAAGGCGATGGGTGAGCAGGCTGTCGCGCTGGCTAAAGCCGTTGGCTACGACAGCGCAGGGACGGTCGAATTCGTCGCGGGGCAGGACCGCTCGTTCTTCTTCCTCGAGATGAACACCCGGCTCCAGGTCGAACATCCGGTCACCGAGATGATCACCGGCATCGACCTCGTCGAGCAGATGATCCGCGTTGCCTATGGCGAGAAACTGTCGATCAAGCAGAAGGACGTGAAACTTGACGGCTGGGCGGTCGAAAGCCGCATCTACGCCGAGGATCCGTTCCGCAATTTCCTCCCATCGATCGGTCGCCTCGTTCGTTACCGCCCGCCGAGCGAATGGTCGTCGAAGGGGCGCGCGATCCGCAACGACACCGGCGTCTTCGAGGGTGGCGAGATTTCGATGTTTTACGATCCGATGATCGCGAAGCTCGTTACGCATGCGCCGACGCGCCTCGAAGCGATCGAGCTGCAGGCGCAGGCACTCGACGCCTTCCACATCGCCGGCATCCAGCACAACATTCCGTTCCTGACCGCGCTGATGCAGCATCCGCGCTGGCGTGAGGCGCGTCTATCGACCGGATTCATCGCGGAGGAGTACCCGAACGGATTTGCCGCGCGCGTCCCCGATGGTTACGAACTCGGCATTCTCGCGGCCGTCGCCGCCGCCATGGACCATCTCGGCAATGCGCGCCGGCGGCACATCACACAGCAGATGGGCGGCCAGCCGTTCGCCTTCGCCAAGCGTCGCGTGGTGCGGATCGGCGCGCGCGATGTCCATCTCGAGGTCGCGGGTGGCGACAAGGAGCCGTTCCGAGTGGCCAAGATCAACGGCGACGGAACACTCGGCACGGATATCGAGGTCGTTTCGCAATGGTGGCCGGGCGATCCGGTGTGGAGCGGTACGATCGGTGGCCAGGACGTTTCGGTGCAGGTAACGCCGCTGCTCAACGGCTCGCGCCTCTCCTATCGCGGCGCCTCCGCGGACGTGCGCGTCTACACCGAGAGCGAAGCGGCGCTGGCGTCTCTGATGCCGGAGAAGGCCGCCGCCGATACTTCGAAGCTGCTGCTGTGCCCGATGCCGGGTCTCATCAAGGCCATCCACGTCAAGGTTGGCGGGGAAGTGAAGGCGGGCGATGCGCTGGCGGTGGTCGAGGCGATGAAGATGGAGAATGTGCTCCGCGCCGAGCGCGACGGCACGGTCAAAAAGGTCAACGCAACGGCGGGTGACAGCCTAGCCGTTGATGCGGTGATCCTCGAATTCGCGTAACGCACGCCGAGCGCGGCGTCCGCGTCAGCGCGGCGTCGTCAGCCGGTGGAAGCGCCACGCGAGCAGCACGGCCTGTGCGATCAATCCTGCCGAGAGGCCGAGCCACACGCCGAGCGGCCCAAGTACCGTGTGGATGCCGAGCACCCAGCACAACGTGAATCCGATTCCCCAGAAGCTGAAGATGGCGATGAGGAACGGAACGCGCGTGTCGTTGAGCCCGCGCAGCGCGCCGGCGCCGATCGTTTGAATGCCGTCGAAGACGAAGAACACGGGCCCGACCAGCAGCAGCGTCGCGATCAGCGCCGCGGTGGCAGCCGTATCCGGAGTGACGGTTCCGAGAAACAGCGGCGGCAACTCGTGACGTGTCGCTGCGATGACAGCCGTCATCAGCACCATGAAGGCAGCGCCCAGGACGAGCGCGGCGATGCCGGCGCGGCGCGATCCCTCGGGATCGCCGCGCCCGACCGCGTGTCCGACACGCACGGTCGCGGCAAGTGAGATCCCGAACGGCACCATGAACAGGATTGCCGCGATCTGAAGCGTGATCTGGTGCGCGGCCAGCGCCGTCGTGCCGATCGTGCCCATCAGCAAGCCGGCGCCACCGAACACGCCGAACTCGACGAGGTAAGCGCCCGAAATCGGCAGACCCAGGCGGCACAGCGTGCTGAACAGTGGTGCGTCGAAGCGCCAGAAACGGCCCATAATGCGATACTTCTTGAATGGCGGACGGGTGACGCAGATCACCAGTGCGACGGCGCACATGCCGATGTTGACGAGCGTCGTCGCAACGCCGGCGCCCAGCACATCGAGCCGCGGCAGGCCGAATTCGCCGTGGATCAGCGCCCAGGCCAGCACGAAGTTTGACGGCACCGCTGCGAGGGTGATCCATAGCGCCGGCTCTGGCCGATTGACCGCGCCCATGAACCCACGGATGGCCATGAATACCCACGCCGGGATCAGGCTCCAGCCGAGGCCAGCCAGATAGCGGCCGGCGACGGCGGCATTCTCCGGTGATTGGCCAAGCACCACGAGCAGACCTTCACCGCAGAACTGAAACGCCGTGAGCGGCACGCCGGTCAGGATTGCGGCCCATACGCCGACGCGCAATGCGCGTCGCACGCCGCGTGGATCGCGTGCGCCGAACGCTTGCGCGGCGAGCGGTGCGACGGCGGCGACGAGGCCCATTCCGACGGCGAACGCGACGAACAACATCGTGTGCGCGAGGCCCGCGCCAGCAACCACGTGCTCCCCTAGCCGGCCGAGAAGCATGAGGTCCGTCGTCATCATGGCGATCTGTCCGAGCTGCGTCAGCGCAATCGGCACCGAGAGCGCGATGGTCTCCGCCATCTCGTCCCGCCAGATGTTTTTCGGTTGCGAGGGAGCGCCGCTCGCGGCGGCAGGCCGATCGTTTGTGCGCATGCTGTAAGGACAATTCGGTCTGCGGGTGCCGCCTCAACAGCCTGGGCGTGGCATGTTCCGGGGCGACGAGGGCACGTTGTGGCCGATATTGGCCAGCATGGCCACGATATTCATTTCACCAGAGCGGGACGTGCATCGAGCCTTCGATGGTCAGCGTTCGCGGAGCCTCTCGAACTGCGACGTATCACCGCGATTTTCCAACTCTCATGGCGACTGCGCTGGATTCGGCAAGCTCATATATCAGCGCATCTTTTTGGCATCTCAATTTAGACACAAATGCCGGTAGTTTGCTCGGAGCCGAAGTTGCCTTGACGAGGGACGGAGGCGGTGAGGGCGCACAACGGGGAATTTAGCGCCCCGCCCACGTGGCACGCAGAGCGCGCCATATCTCGTAGCGACCGACCTCGTTGGTGCACGTGCATCAACGCCGCGCGGCGCCCAACCCAACAGTTGCAGACATCGGAGTACAGTATGTCAAAGCGGATGCGATCCGCCTGGATCACCGTTGCCGTGCTTGCCGCAAGCGCGTTCACCATAAGTGCTGTGGAAGCACATTCTTCCCGCGGGTCGAGTGGGACGTCCCGTAGTTGCCTCACCAGTGCTGCACGCTCGCTGCTGTCGCGGATCGAGCAAAGGTTCGGCCAGATGCAGATCGTCTCGACCTGCCGCCCTGGTGCGCGGATTGCGGGAACCGGGCGCATTTCCCGTCACGCGAGCGGCAACGCCATCGACTTCAACGCCGGCGGTCGGAAGGGCGCCGTGATTCAGTGGCTGATCGCCAATCATCGCAGCGGCGGCACCATGACGTACTCCGGCATGAACCACATCCACGTCGACATTGGCCAACACTTCGTGTCGCTCGCGGGTCAACGCACGCGCGTCGCGAGCCGCGGCAAATGGTCGTCGAGCCGGATGGCCCTTGGGCGCACTCAATCGCGTTCGAGCCGTCGCCACGCCGTGTCCGAGTATTCGGCAGATGAAGGTTCGGATGAGCGTCCGCAACGCCGTTCATTTGGACGTCACCGTCACGCCGATGGGCCTCGCGAGGGTTCGCGCGGCATCACCGAACCAGCGGGCTGATCACCGTCGATCGATAGTGGCTTGACGATAATTCCGCGGAGGTCTGCATGGCGTCATGCCCCGACCTCCGCGGGAAGCACGCTAGCACCCGTGAGCCTTAGAGTTGGCGCACGGATCCTCGCCTTCAGAGTGGGATGCCGTACATCCTGTAACGCTTGCAGGCGGGACCGGCCGCGAGTTCGGCAAGCGCCACCATCGCGCTGTTCGTCTCGAGTACCCACGAGAACTCGACCCAGTCGAGATCGTACGCGTGGCCGAGTTCCAGGATCTCCGCGACCAGCAAGGCGAGAATCGCCGGCGCAAGTGGTGTGCCGCGGTGCACCTTGCGAATGCCAAGAAGTGGAATGCGCGCGGTTCGCCAACGGTCGCGCTTGATCGCGAACATGAGCTTCGCCCAGTTGAAGGGCAACAGGCGCCCTCCGAAGCCCGCGATTACGTTGTTGATGTCCGGCAGCGCAACGATCATCGCAACCGGAACGCCATCGACTTCAGCTATGCGGCCGAACTTGCCTTGCATGAACGGGCGCGTCTCGCGCGTCAGCGCAGCAATCTCCGCATCGCTCGCCGGCACGAAGCTCCAATTGTCGCTCCAGGCATCGTTGAAGATATCGAAGACCGTGGCGACGTCCTCGGCATACCGCGACATATCGAACGAGCGCACCTTCACGCGACCGAGCCTGCGGGCAAGCGTTGCCAATCGCGCGAGCTGATCCGGAGCCTCGGCCGGTTTCATCCGATAGGCCAGGAGGTCGGCGACCTTGTGCATCCCGCAGGCCTCGAGCAACGGGCCTTCCCAAGACCGGGCGTGGCTGGAGAGGATGGCCGGCGGCGTGTCGAAACCGGAGATGAGCAGGCCGATGTCCTCGTTCACCGACAGGTTGAAGGGGCCGACCATCTGGTGCAAGCCACGGTCCCTGAGCCATCCTGCTGCCACTTCGATTAGCGCTTGTGCGATACGCGTGTCGTCGATCGCGTTGAAAAATCCGAAATGACCAGTGTCATCCTTGTAGTGTTCGAGATGGCGGCGGTTGATCTGGGCCGAGATGCGTCCTACGGGGCGCCCGTCCCGCAGTGCCACGAAGAATGCGGCCTCGCCGAACGCAAAGAAGGGACTGTGGCGGGGACTGATGCGCTGACGTTCGGCAAGATTGAGCGGCGGGATCCAATTCGGATCACCTGCAAATACGACTCTCGGAACTTCCAGCCATTCGCGGATCCCGCTCGAACTGTCGATCTGGCGGATCTCGATACTGCCGGGGCCGGTCACGCTCGAAGCCCCGTCCATAGTTGGCCGAGGGTCATTGCACGATCGCGAAGGCGTCGGGGTAGCCACCCGATCGCCCTGCTGAGCAAATGCAACTGCCATGGAAACACGATCTCGGCCTCGTTGCGTTCAATGCCGCGCACGATCCGGGCTGCGGCCCGCTCCGCAGTCCATTCAAAGGGCCTATGAAACGGCAGCGATTGGCTCATCGGCGTCGTGATGAAGCCCGGAACGACGACGCTGACGCGGACACCCTTGGGCGCCAGCAGCCGTCGAAGGGCCTCGCCATAGACCCGCACGGCCGCCTTCGATGCCGAGTAGACCGGGGACTCCGCAAGGCCCTGCAACCCGGCGATGGAACTGATGATCACAACGTGGCCTTGGCCGCGGGTGGTCAAGGGACCGGTGAGCGAGGCGACGGTATTGATGACGCCGAAAAAATTGACGTCGGCAATGCGGCGCGCGAGATCGAGGGATTCGCCGGCGGCGGGGGCAAGGGCATCACCCCCACCAAGCCCGGCATTCGCGATCAGAATGTCTACGGGGAGACGTGACTCGAGCCGGGCCATCGCGGCGGACATCTCGACGGCGTTGGTCACGTCGTGATTGAAGATCTCAACGAGGCTGGCAGTCGACCGGCATGCGTCGGCGACCGCGGATAGCCGCGGGATGTCGCGGCCGAAGAGACTGAGCGCGCACCCCATCCGAGCGAACTGGCGAGCAAGCGCTGCTCCCAGGCCGCTGCTCGCCCCCGTAATCACGACGTGCGTCGTCAATGTGCCTCCGCGTCCGCATCCAACCT
>LNFM01008114.1_pt1 | contig 16028 bp, 15 predicted proteins | sample 596031 | NCBI WGS metagenome assembly LNFM01 (sample SAMN04254537, study PRJNA301005) | activated carbon metagenome | isolation source: dual media filters at the Ann Arbor, Michigan drinking water treatment plant | place: USA: Ann Arbor | reverse complement strand
CGCTCAGGTTCTCGTTGTAGAAGCTGTTCGAGCCCTTGATGTTCAGCTCGAAGCTCCAGATGTAGCGCAGGTCTTCCTTCGGGTCGAAGCCGGCCGTGGCGCCGCAGGTGAGGATGCTGCCGCCGCGCTTGGTGCACTTGAGCGACGGGGCCCAGGTGTCGCCGCCGGTAAAATTGATCACCACGTCGACGCCGCCTTCGTAGCTGCGGCGCTGCGGCTTGCCGAACTTCTCGTTCACCCACTTCGAGAAATCGGTGGTCTTGTAGTTGATGACGTGGTCGGCGCCGAGGTCCTTCAGGCGCTGGATCTTGTCGTCGCTCGAGGCGCAGGCGATGACTTCCGCACCCAGCATCTTGGCCAGCAGCACGCAGCCGGTGCCGACGCCGCCCGAGGCACCCAGGACCAGGACCTTGTCGCCCTTCTTGATCGTGTTGTGGGTGACGATCATGCGGTGCGCCGTGCCGTAGGCCACCGGCAACGCACAGGCTTCCTCGAAGGTGACGCCGTCGGGCATCTTGATCAGCTGCTTCTGGTTGACCAGGCATTTCTCGGCCAGGCCGCCGTCCATCATCTCGCCCATCAGGCCGATCTTCGGATCGAGCGGGTTCACCAGCACGCGGTCGCCGACCTTCCAGCCTTCGACGCCGGCGCCGACTTCGAGGATCTCGCCCGCGAGGTCCAGGCCGATGATCACCGGCAGCGGAACCTTGATGCCTGGCATGCCGCGGACGGTGAACACGTCGTGGTAGTTGAACGAGGTCGCGCGGGTGCGCAGGATGACATGGCCTTCCTTGATCGTCGGGTCACGGTAATCGGCGATGTACTCGAGGTTGTCGAGGGGACCATGGGACTTCAGCACGACTGCGCGCATCGGGAGACTCTCCGTATCGTTTATCGGTGTTCGTTGACGGGACTGCCGCAGGTGCGTCGCCGCACGGGCGCGCGTGTGGCGGCCCGGGCGGCGGCGCACTGCAGCTTCAGGCTGGCATCGGGTAGATGCGGTTGACGCCGGTGGTGATCTTGTCTTCACCGACGCCGTAGATGTGGATCGAGATCGCGATCGAACCGGACCGGTTTACGATCCGGTGGATGCCGCCATCGGTCCCGCTGTCGAAGCAGGAATCGCCGGCAGGGCGGGTGATGGTACGGACCTCGACCGGATGGGGGTCGCCCGGCGAAAGGCGGTAGAAGCTTTCGGTCAGTTCACCCGCGTACACGCCGACGCAGCACCAGGTATGGTGGCCGTGCACCGGGCTGCCCTGGCCCGGGCCCCATACCAGCGCAAGGATCGAGAACAGGCCGTTGGGATCGGCGTACAACAGGTGGCGGGTGTAGGTATCGGGCTTGCTCAGTCGATGCTCCTCGGCCAGCAGGTCGAGGTCGACCAGCGAGCCGCGGACCGCGGACAGCAGGGCCTGCGGTTCGACTTCGCCATCGGCGAGCGCTGCGGCTGCGGTGCCCTCGATCAGCTTCCGCAATGAAGGTTTCATCCGAGATCTCCGGTCGGGATTGCCATGGTCATCACGGCGCGGCTCTTGATGGCGGCGGTCAGCACCATCTCGCGCGCCGCTTCGATCTGCTCCCGGCAGATCTGCTCTGCGGTGGTGCCGTCGCCCCGCCGCAACGCCTTCACCAGCGCGCCATGTTCATGCTGCATTTCGGTGGTGCGGTCGCGCGAGGTCAGGCCCATGTGCAGCAGGCGGGTCATCTCGTCGAGCAGCGCCTCGATCGTGTGCGCCAGCCGATGGTTGCCGGTGGCCTGCGCGATGGTCACGTGGAAGCTGGCATTCGCCTCGAGGAAGCGGTGCGTGCTTGCGATGTCGCCCGGCCGATAGCCGGCGCGGCAGACATCGTCGAGCAGTTTCAGCCGGCTGGCATCAACCTTGCCTGCAGCCAGCCGTGCGGCCTGCGGTTCGAGCATCAGCCGCAGTTCGAAGATGTCCTGGATGTCCTGCAGCGTGACCGGCGATACCACGTAGCCGCGCCGCGGCATCGCGCGCACCAGCCCCTCGTGGGCGAGGCGCTGCAGGGCCATGCGGATCGGCGCCTTGCCGAAGCCGTACTGTCCACCGAGCTGGGATTCGGAAATGCCCGACCCCGGCGGCAGGCTGCAGGAAATGATGTCGTGCTTGATGCGGTCGTAGGCCTGGTCGTTGAGCAGGGGTTCGGTGCCCGCGTCCCGGACGGGTTCGCGCACCGCATCGAGCCCTGGCAGGCCGGGTTTCTGTGCACGTGCGGTGGCGATCGCCGCCACGCCGGCTGGCAGGGTCAGGTCGGTCATGGACGGCCTGGGTGCCGGGCGAAACCGGTGGCGAGATCCGGAACGAGGTCGATTCGCATCATGGGAACATTCTAGAAAACGTCAACTGACATGTCAAACAACTTCTTTTGGCATGTCTGAGTTGTTTCATCGCGGCGCGCGGCGATAATCCGCGCGGCGCTGCTTCCACAGCCCTTGCCGGAGTCTCCTTGCCATGCTGCCCGTTGCCCGCGTTTCCCGTCCCGCCCGGTCCGTGTCCGCCACCCTGTTCGCTGCCGTGACGCTCGCGGCCGCCCAGGCGGCCCACGCCCAGCCCGCCTGGCCGGCGAAGCCGGTGCGCCTGGTCGCGGGGTTCGCGCCGGGAGGCATCTCGGACATCCTGGCGCGCGTGGTCGGCGCCCGTCTGGGCGAGGCACTCGGCCAGCCGGTGATCGTCGAGAACCGCGCCGGCGCGGGCGGCACCATCGGTGCCGACTTCGTCGCCAAGTCTGCGCCGGACGGCTATACGCTGTTCCTCGGCGTCAATGCGACCCAGTCGATCGCCCCCTCGCTCTACCCGAAGCTGCCGTACAACCCGGCCACCGATTTCGCGCCGATCACGATCGCCGCGGTGACGCCGGTGCTGCTGGTCACGCATCCCTCGTTGCCGGTGAAGACCGTCAAGGACCTGATCGCGATCGCCCGTGCCCAGCCCGGCCAGCTCAACTATGCGTCCACCGGCACCGGTGCGGTGCCGCACCTGACCACGGAACTGTTCAGCCTGCGTGCCGGCGTGAAGATGAACCACATCCCTTACAAGGGCGGGGCGCCGGCGATGATGGACCTGGTCGCCGGGCAGGTGTCGTTGATGTTCGACAACATCCCGACCGCGATCGCCCAGGTCCGCGCCGGCAAGGTGCGCGCGCTCGCCGTCGCGCAACCGAAGCGCACCCCGGCCGCGCCCGACATCCCGACGATGGGCGAATCCGGCTTCCCCGGCTTCGAGGTCACCTCCTGGCAGGGCTTCCTTGCACCGGCGGCCACCCCGGTGCCGGTCATCAACCGCCTCAATGCCGAGATCATCAAGGTGCTCGGGCAGCCCGAAGTCCGTGAGCGGCTGACCGCGCAGGGCATCGAGATCCGTACTTCGACCCCGGCCGAGTTCGCTGCGATGATCCGCGCCGATACCGAGATCTGGGCGAAGGTGATCAAGGCGACGGGCGTGAGGATCGAGTGATGCGCCCGGCAGGACGCGTCGCGCCGCCGTTGGTGGCGACGACGCGGCTGGTCGGGGCTGTCGGTGCCGTGCTGCTGACGCTGGCGATCCTCGTCGGGGGCCGCATGCCGGACGCGGTGGCGCTGCTGTCGAACTTTTCCGACAAGGTGATGCATGCGCTGGCGTACGGCTTGCTCGCCGGTTTCTGGTGCGTCGCGCTGGGCGGGCGGCAGCGGACGGCAGCGATCGCGATCGCGGTGTGCACCGGTATCCTCGATGAATGGCTGCAGCGGTCGTTGCCCGGCCGCCAGTCCGACGGCGCCGACCTCGTCGCCGATGCGCTCGGTGCGCTGGCCGGTGCCTGGCTTGCGCTGCCGGTCGCGCGGCAGCTGCTGCGCGTCCCCGCATGGATGCGGGCCGGATCGGTCTACTTCGCGCTGGTCTTCGGCGCCGGGTTCATGCTGGGCACGGTGCGCGTGCCACTGCTCGAGCCGGTGGTCGGCGAAGGCATCGCGCAGCTGCTGGAGATGCCGGTGATGGCCGTCGTGATCCTGCTCTCGGCGGGCTGGCTGGTCAGGCGTGACCGTGAAGGCGTCGGCCGCGCGGGCTGGCTGGGTGCCGGTGGCATGGCGGCCACGGGGGTGCTGGTCGCCGACCTCGCCGTCGGCGTCATCCTGCGCGGGATGACCGCATGGCAGGTGGTCGCCGGCCGCGACCCTGTGGCGGGGCTCGCCTACGGCACGGCGATCATCGTGTTCGCGCTTGCGCCAACGGTCATGGCGCGCCTGCACGCATCGAGGCGTTCCGGCAACGGCTGAGTGGCCTTGGCGGCGCGGACCGATCGCACGCCGCTGCGCGCCGGCCGCAGTGCGTCGTCGTCGGCGTTCGTGCCCGCGGCTCAGGCGAGCCGATCGGCCAGCAGGCCCGCCAGCTGCAACAGCCGCCGGTCGTTGCCCCTCGCCGACAGCAGGGACAACCCGATGCCCACCGGACGTCCGCTGTCGTCGACATCGGTCAGCGGCAGGCTCACCTGTGGCAGTCCGCACAGCCCGGCGATCGCGAGGTTCACATGGGCATTGCGCCGGAACGCCTCCAGTTCGTCGAGCGTGGCATCGCGCGCGGGGGCGAAGTCGTGCGTGGTCGGGATGATCAGGACGCCGTCGGTGCCGAGCAGGCGGCCGAGGTGGGCGGCAATGCGCCGCCGGATCGGGTCTGCCGCCTGGACCTCGGCTGCAGTGATCGCAGCCGCCGCGGCGAAGCGGGCGTCGTTGCCCGGCTGCATGCGGCGGGGCCGCGCGCGGTACCAGTCGCCGAACGTGCTCCACATCTGGCGCCCCTGGAAGGGCCAGAACGCGTCCGGGTGGTCGGACGGTGCGCCGACGCACGCCGCCACCGGTGCCGAGCCGAGGCGCCGTGCGGCCTGGTGGAGACGTCGTGCCACCTGCGGTACGCACAGGTCGAACAGGTCCGCCGCGTGCAGCAGGCGTGCCGGCGGCAGCGCTTCATCGTGCAGCGGTGGCGGCAGCAGCACGTCGCCGACCCGCGCCAGCAGGCCGGGCTCGCGGGCGAACCAGCCACAGGTATCGAACGCGGGCGCGAGCGCCAGGCAGCCGGCGAGCGGTATCGCGCCGTGCGTCGGGCGCATGCCGTACAGCCCGCAGAAGGCCGCCGGCACGCGCACGCTGCCACCGGTGTCGGTGCCGATGGCGAAATCGACCAGGCCTGCGGCGACGGCGGATGCGGACCCGGACGACGATCCGCCGGGGACGCGCGCCGGTGACAGCGGATTGGCCGGCATGCCGTCGCCGGACGTGTTGCCGAGCAGCCCGCAGGCCAGTTCATCCGTGATCGTCTTGCCGTCGAGCGATGCACCGAAATCGAGCAGCCGCCGGATCGCCCAGGCCGTCGACAGGGCCGGCCGTGCCTCGGCCGCCCAGTCGGCATTGCCGCCGCGCGTGATCTCGCCGGCGACGTCGTACAGGTCCTTGGCGGCGAAACGCAGGCCGGCGAGCGGGCCGCTGCCGGAACCCTCGCGCTGCACGCGGGGGCCGGGAACGAACGCACTGTCTGCGGGCGCAACACCGCCCCTTCCTGGTGCAGGCAGGGTCATCTTCGAAGGCTCCGATCAAGTCATCGCCGGACCACTATACCCCGGCGGAATCGTTCTAAACTCCGATGCATGAAGATGGCTGACGCATCGAACGCAGTGAAGGGCGCCGACCCCCGCGATGCCCAGGCGGGACATCCCGCGTACGCAAGCGTCGGCCATCCGGTGCTGCGCCCGGAAGACGAACGCCACCTGCACGGCGCGGGCCGCTTCGTCGCCGACATCGCGTGGCCCGGCGCACTGCACCTCGCATTCGTGCGCAGCCCGGTCGCGCACGGCGTCGTGCGATCCGTTCGCGCGCCTGCCCTCGCGCCCGGTGAATCGTTCTGGACGGCGGCCGACCTGCAGGACGTCGCGCGGCCGATCGTGGCGAAGCTGAACCGTCCCGGCTTCCAGTCCGCCCCCTATCCCTGCCTCGCCACCGACCGGGTGCGCTTCGCCGGGCAGACGATCGCCGCGGTGGTCGCCTCCAGCCGGGCGCGCGCCGAAGACCTCGCCGAACAGGTCGAGGTCGACATCGAACCGCTGCCGGTGATCGCCTCGGCCCGCGCCGCCTTCGAAGCGGACGCGCCGCTGATGCATGAAGGGTGGTCCGGCAACCACTTCATGAAGTTCACCCGGACCTTCGGCGACTTCGAGGCTGCGGTCGCGCGCGCCGAGGTGCACCTGACGCGGCGCTACCGGATGGAGCGGCTGGCGCCGTCGCCGCTCGAGACGCGCGGCTGCCTGGCGGTGTTCGACCGCGCGCAGGGACGGCTGCTGTTCCACACCTGCTGCCAGCGGCCGCACATCCAGCGCGACTTCCTCGCCGAGCAGCTGATCGGCATCGAGCAGCATCGCATCCAGGTGGTGGTGCCCGACGTCGGCGGGGCGTTCGGTGTGAAGACCAACCTGTACCCCGAAGAGCTCGCGCTGGCCGCGATCTCGATCAAGCTCGGTACGGCCGTGCGCTGGATCGAGGACCGGATGGAACACCTGCTGTCGGCCTGCCAGGCACGCGAGAACGACGAAGGGGTGACCATCCACGCGAACCGCGACGGCGAGATCCTCGCGCTCGAGGCCGAGTACCTGGTCGATGGCGGCGCGTATTCGATGCTGCCATCGACCAGCGCGGTCGAGGCGAACATGTCGGCCAACGTGATGCCCGGGCCGTACCGCATCCGCAACTACCGCGCGACTGCGATGAGCGCCTGCACGAACAAGGCGCCGACCGGCCCGTATCGCGGGGTCGGGCGGCCGGCGGCCTGCTTCGCGATGGAACGCACGCTGGACGAACTCGCGCACGTGCTCGGCATCGAGCCGCACGAACTGCGCCGGCGCAACCTGATCGCGCCCGATGCGTTCCCGTACACCTCGGCCACCGGCCTGGTCTACGACACGGGCGACTATCCGCCGATGATGGACACCGCGGTGCGCGCGATGGGCCATGGCGAGGCACGGGCGGCGCAGCAGGCGACCGCCCCGGACGCACGCGAACGCATCGGCATCGGCTATGCCTGGTATGTCGAGCAGACGGCGCATACCGCGAAGGAGTTCTTCGCACGCGGCTCGGTCGTGCTCTACGGCTTCGAGAGCGCGCGCATCAAGATGGACATCTCGGGCTCGCTGACCATCGAGACCAGCGTCTGCTCGCACGGCCAGGGCCATGCGACCACGCTCGCGCAGATCGCCAGCGAGGTGACGACGATCCCGATGGACCGGATCAGCGTGCGTGCCGGGGACACCGATGTCGTGCCCTACGGCAACGGCACGTTCGCGTCGCGCTCGGTGGTGCTGGCCGGTGGCGCGGTGCACCAGGCGTGCGGCCGGCTGGTCGAACGGCTGCGCGTGATCGCGGCGCACCTGATGCAGGTGGCGCCCGGGGCGCTGACCCTCGGCGCGCAGGCGGTGCACGGACCGGCGGGAACGGAGCCGCTGCCGTTCGCGCGGCTGGCGCAGGTCGCGCTGCAGTACGTGCATGAGCTGCCCGACGGTATCGAGCCCGGCCTGGAATTCATGTCGAGCTACCGGCCGTCGGTGGAGACGGGTGCGTTCTCGGCCGGCGTGCATGCGGCGAAGGTCGCGGTGGACATCGAGACGGGGGCGGTGCGCCTGCTCGACTACCTGGTGGTCGAAGACTGCGGCCAGACCATCAACCCGATGATCGTCGACGGCCAGGTGCATGGCGGTGTCGCACAGGGCATCGGCCAGGCGCTGCTGGAAGAGATCCGCTACGACGCGCAGGGACAGCCCGGCACGGTGACGCTCGCCGACTACCTGCTGCCGGGTTTCGGCGAAGTGCCCGAGGTGCGCATCGAGCACCAGCACACGCTGTCGCCGTTCACCGCCTACGGCATGAAGGGCACCGGCGAGGGCGGCTGCATCGGCGGGCCGGCGGCGATCGGCAATGCGGTGACCGATGCGCTGCGCGGGCTGGGCGTGTCGGTGACGCGCGCGCCGGTGACCGCGCGCGACGTGTGGATGGCGCTGCAGGCGGCGGGTTCCCGCGCCGGTGCCGGCGACCCGCCCGCCGAGCCTGCGTATACCTGGATGCCACCGCAATGAAGCCGGCGCCGTTCAGTTACCAGCGAGCGGCCTCGCTCGAAGAGGCCGTCGCGGCACTCGCTGGCGCGGGCGACGACGATGTGCGCGTGATCGCCGGTGGCCAGAGCCTCGGGCCGATGCTGAACCTGCGCATGGTGCGGCCGACACGGCTGGTCGACATCCACCGCATCGAAGCGCTGCGCGCGATCGACGTGCTGGCGGACGGAGGGGTTCGCATCGGCGCCTGCGTCACCCATGCGATGCTCGAAGACCTGCCCTCCGGAGACCGGTTTCCGCCCGGGCTGGCGGAGGTGTTGCGCCATGTCGCCGGCGGGATCGCCTATCGGGCCATCCGTTGCCGCGGCACGATCGGTGGCAGCCTCGCGCATGCCGATCCGGCCGCCGACTGGCCGAGTGCGTTGGCGGCGCTCGGCGCGACGATCGAACTCGCCGGGCCGTCCGGCCGACGCAGCGTCCCGGCGGGCGCGTTCTGCCTCGGGCTGTTCGAGACGGCGATCGAGCCAGGCGAGATCGTGTCTGCGGTCGTGCTGCCCGGTTCGGGCATCCGGCGCTGGGGGCATCGCAAGCATTGCCGCAAGGCCGGCGAGTTCGCGCATGCCATGGCTGTCTGCATCGAACGCGATGGCGAGCGCCTCGAGGTCTGGCTCGGGTCCACCGGCGGCGCGCCGGTGGCGATCGCGCTCGATCGCGCGGCGCTGGCCGCGATCGGCGGCAGCGAAACGCAGCAGCGTGCCGGCGTGCGCGAGTGCATTGCCGCCGCGCTGCCCGATGCGATTTCACCGGGTGATGCCTATGCGCGCCACCTGCATGCGCAGGTGGCTGCGGAAGCGGTCAACGACACATTGGCGAACCGAACATGAACGCACCGCGCGACGCGACGATCGACCTGCAGCTCACCGTCAACGGTCACGAGGCAAAGGCGCGTGTCGAGGCGCGCCTGTCGCTCTGCGACCTGCTGCGCGATTCGCTGCACCTGACCGGTACCCATGCCGGGTGCGAGCACGGCGTCTGCGGTGCCTGTACCGTGCTGCTCGACGGCCAGCCGGTGCGCGCCTGCATCACGCTCGCCGCGGCCTGCGACGGGCGCGCGGTGACCACGGTCGAGGGGTTGTCCGGCCCGCTGGTCGACCGGCTGCGTGCGGCCTTCCATGCCGAGCATGCGCTGCAGTGCGGCTACTGCACGCCGGGGATGCTGGTGTCGGCGGTGGACCTGCTCGAACGCAAGCCCGGTGCCGAAGAGGACGAGATCCGCCGCGACATGTCGGGCAACCTGTGCCGCTGCACCGGCTATGTCGGCATCGTGCGGGCGATCCGGTCCTGCGCGCAGGGCTGACCGCCGCCTTCCCTGCGGACGCCCGGGCACCGCTTGCCGCGAGGCGCGGTTGGGGCGACCATAACGTCTTCCATCCCGCGTTTTCCACCCAGGAGATCCGCCATGTCCCGCCTGCGCCACATCGCCCTCAGCGTCCCCGATCCCTGGAAGGCCGCCGAGTTCTACATGCAGGCGTTCGGCATGAAGAAGGTCGGCGAGACGGATTCGTCGCTGGCCCGCGGCGTGTACCTGACCGACGGCTTCATCAACATGGCGCTGCTCAACTACAAGTCGGACGAAGCGGCCGGCGAAGAGCGCGGCAAGGACTATGTCGGCATCCACCACTTCGGCTTCTGGGTCGACGACGTCGAACAGACGGTGAAGGACGTCGAGGCGGCCGGCGGCAAGTACTACATGGGCGAAGTGCCCACGCTCAGCAACATCTTCTACGAAGTGAAGGTGCGCGACCCGCACGGCGTGATCATCGACACCACCGCCCACGGCTGGGGTGGCGCGTCCAAGGACGGCACCGGGCAGGACGTGCACGTGAAGCTGCGGCACGAAGGCCTCGTCGCCGACCGCGCCGGCCTCCCCGAAAAAGTCGGCTGAGACAATCCGGGTCAGAGACGATTTTCCGGGCAATCCGGGTCGGGCAATCCGGGTCAGAGACGATTTTCCGTTTGCCGGCAACGCCGGCAGGAAAATCGTCTCTGACCCGGATTGTTACTGGACGGCGTTGGCGCTCTTCAGGCTGTCGAACAGGGCTCCGCGCAGCAGGAAGGCCTTGTGCAGAGCCTTGTCCTCGCAGGTGCGGCGCATCTCGTCCAGGTTCTGCCGGCGCTTGACCGGGTCGCTCTCCTCGAGCGATTTCTTGTTGCGGATGGTCTGGGCCTGCACGAAGTCGACCTGGGCCTTGCGCCGCTGGCGGGTGTAGCGGTCGAGCAGGTCGGGCGATGCGCCGTCGAAGCGGATGGCCGCCAGCTTCTCGGCCAGGTTCATCGCGTCATGGATGCCGCCGTTCATGCCCATGCCGCCGATCGGGTTGTTCACGTGCGCGCTGTCGCCGGCGAGCAGCACGCGGCCGCGGTTGAAGGTCTCGGCCACGCGCTGGTGCACCTTGTACAGGCCTACATAGGCGATGTCGTAGTGCCCCAGGCGCGGGAAGAACTTCTGGAAGCGGGCCTGGATGCGCTCGTCGCTCAGCGCGACCTCGTCCGGCTCGCTGGCCGGCACCGGGAAGATGCCGCGCCAGATGCCGGGCTCGCCCGGGCCCTTCACCTTGAACAGGTTCAGCCACTCGTCCGGGTCGGAAAAGTAGTTGCGCGTGCAGAAGCCGGCGTCGGTGCCGAGGAAGTCGAAGGTGGTGCCGATCTTCAGGAAGCGCTCTTCCCAGGTGAAGCCCTCGAACGCGATGCCGGCCAGCTTGCGCACGGTGCTGCGCCCGCCATCGGTGCCGATCACGTGGCTGCCGACCAGCGTGCGCGTCTCGCCGCCGGTCTCGACCGTGAGCTTCACGCCGTCGGCGGTCTGCTCGAGCCCGGTCAGCGTGTGCGAGAACAGCACGTCGGCGCTGCCGTCGGTGGGCAGGTGGGCGAGCGCCGAGCGCGCCAGCTTGTACTGCTCCCACTGCAGGCAGAACGGGTACCTCACCTCGTCCTTCAGCAGCCCGAGGTCGAACTCGGCGATGCGCTCGCCGGTGACGCGGTCCCAGAAGTGGAACAGCGGCGACTTGAGCCCGGTCTCCCAGCCATCCTTCTCGATGCCCAGTTCCTCGAGCATCTCGATGGTCGGCGGATGCACGGTGGCCGCGCGCTGGTCGTCGACCGGCCCGGGGTTGGCTTCGATCAGCGTCACCGGGATGCCGCGCTTCGCCAGCGCCAGCGTCATCACGGCGCCGACCGGGCCAGCCCCGACCACGTAGATGCGATCGGCAGCGTCTGGGGATTGCGGCATGCGATTCTCCGGTGCGTGTTTCGGTACGAACGTCGGCGCGGGCACCCGCGGGCACGGTCGGGGTAGAGAGACCGGATCGTATCAAGTGATCCGGCGCGGTGGTGGCGCCGACGACGCTGTTGCGCACGGGCGCGCGCACGGTGCTGCATCGCACCGCTTCGGTGCGCGCAGATGCCGCACGTCCGTGCACACGAATTTCGCGACGCGGGCATCATTGATACCCACGTTCACAGAACCGCGCAGGTGCAAGATGGATGCCAGCAAGAAGATTCCGCGCGCGAAGCGCCGTCCGGCCCGTCGAACGGCACTGTCCGCATCGGCTGCGCTGGCACTGTGCGTGCTGCCGTCGGCCACGTTCGCGCAGGGCGCCGTGTCGCTGCCGGCCAAGCAGATCCGCGTGATCGTCGCCCTGGCGCCCGGTGGCGGCACCGACGTGGTGACCCGCATCGTCGCCGCGCGGCTGACCGACATCTGGGGCACGCCGGTGGTGGTCGAGAACCGTGCCGGCGGCGGCCAGATCATCGGCACCGAGTTCGTCGCGCGTGCGCCGGCCGATGGCGCGACGCTGCTGGCGATCACGCCTGCCCACGTGATCAACGCGACGCTGCACGAGAAGCTGTCCTATCGCTGGGACCGCGACTTCGTGCCGATCGTGAACATGGCCGCCACCGCGAACGTGCTGGTCGTGCATCCGTCGCTGCCGGTGAAGACCACGAAGGAACTGATCGCGCTGGTGCGCAGCCGTCCCGGCCAGATGCACTATGGTTCGAGCGGGGTAGGAGGTGCCTCCCACCTCGCATTCGAGCTGTTCAATTCGATGGCGAAGCTCGACGTGGTGCACGTGCCCTACAAGGGTGGCCCGCCCGCGGTGCAGGACGTGCTCGCCGGCCAGATCTACCTGCTGATGGGCAACATGCCCTCGGTGCTGCAGCACATCCGCTCCGGGCGCATGCGTCCGCTGGCCATCGCCAGCAGCAGGCGCTCCCCGCTGTTGCCCGAGCTGCCCACGGTGGCCGAGTCGGCGCTGCCGGGCTACGAGGCGTCCAACTGGAACGGGCTGGTCGCACCCGCCGGCACGCCGCAGGACCTGGTCACGCGCTACAACGCGGACGTGGTGCGCGTCGTGACCGAGCCCGCGATCCGCGACCGCCTGTCCTCTGGTGGCTTCGACCCGATCGGCGATACCCCCACGCAGTTTTCCGCCTACCTGAAGACCGAGTTCCAGCGCTGGGCGACGGTGATCCGCGCGCGCGGCATCAAGGTCGACTAGACGGCGGTGCCGGCGAGAGGCCGAGCAGCTTCTCGAGCTGCCGGTCGAGTTCCTCGGGTGTCGGGAGGGCAGGGGCAGGGGCCGGTGGCGTGCCGGCCGGGTTCGCGCCCGTGGCGCTGGTGGACGCCGCGGGATCGATTCCGCCGGTCGCATCGGTCACGGTCGCCGGGGCGCCGGCAGCGGCAGCCGCGGTGGGTACCGCAGGCGCTTCGGCCGGTGGCGCAGGGGTGGAGACCTGCGGCCGAGGTGGCAGCGGATCCGCCGGCTGCACGCCCTCGACCGGGAAGTACAGCCACAGCAGGCTGAGCATGCCGAGTGCCACCATCAGGAAGAAAAGCAGAAGCATCGGTCGCGGTGGCCGGAGGCCGATCGATGCTCAGTCGTGCCTGCCGCTGCCTGCCTGCTGCCCCGACCACCATTGCTGCAGCCAGCCGGTGTTGCCGCCGAGTGCGACGATCTCCTTCAGGCTGTCGGCCAGCGGCGGATACTCGCGCCGGGTGCCGCGCGTATGGTTGATGAACATGCCGCTGTCGAAATCCACCTCGAGTTCATCGCCGGTCTCGCATTCCTCGGTCGCGCCCTGGCAGTCGGTCAGCACGCGCAGCCCGGCACCGATCGCGCCGCGATAGCCGAGGAAGGGCATCGACTCGCAGACCAGCCCGAGGCCCAGCGCCTGCATCGCGATGTAGCCGTTCATCTTCGGCCCCATGCCGAAGCTGCGGCCGGCGACGATGATGTCGCCCGGGCGGCAGCGGGTGTGGAAGCCGGGGTCGGTCTCCTCGAACAGGTGCGGGACGATCTCGGCCGCAGCCATGTGCCGGCCGGTGACGATCCAGCCCGGCACCACGCCGCCCTGGTGCGGGATGTCGTGGCCGAGCACCGAGGCGCGCCCGCGCAGCCGCCAGTCGTAACCCTTCACCGGATCCGGCCTCGTGGAAGCATTCATCGTGGTGTCGCTCCGTTCGTTCGTTCGCTCACTGGACGAAATCCATCACCGTGCGGGCATCCACGATCTTCCCGGCGACGGCCGAGGCCGCGACGGTGGCCGGATTGCCGAGGAACAGCTGCGCGTCCTTCGGACCCATTCGCCCGTTGTTGTTGCCGGCGAAGGTCGAGATCGACACCTCGCCGCCATCGACCGGGCCGATCACGCCGTCGTTGCAGGATCCGCAGCCGGCCGGCAGCATCACCGCGCCCGCTTCGAGGAAGACCTTCATGAGCCCGTCGTCGAGCATCCGCCGCGTGGCCACTTCGCTGCCCGGGGCGATCATCAGGCGCACGCCCGGCGCGATGCGCTTGCCGGCCAATGCCCGCGCGGCGAGCTGCAGGTCTTCGTAGTGGCCTGAGCCGCAGGAGCCGATGAACGCATGGTCGACCGCGGTGCCGGCGACTTCCGAGACATCGACCGCGCGGTGCACGCCGCCGGGCAGTGCCACCTGCGGCTCGATCGCAGAGATGTCCAGCGACAGCTTCGCTTCGTAGTTCGCGTTCTCGTCCGGGTACGCCGGCGTGAACGGACGCTGCGCGACTGCCGTCGCGCGCGCGAGGATCGCCGCCGACGGCGGGAAGAACGTGCCGTAGGCGCGCACCTCGGTCGGCGAGCTGCACAGCGCGGTGCGCTGTGCGAGGTCGAACTGGTCGATCTCGCCGGCGAACTCGAGCACCCGGTAGTCGGGGTTCACGCCCCAGCTGCCGCCCTCGCGGAAGTGCTTCGCGATCACGAAGCCGATGTCGCGGCCGAACACGCCGGGCCGTGCGCGCCCGGTGATCGTCAGGCGGATCGTCTTCGGCACCATCACCCAGTTGGTGCCGGTGGCCAGCACGCGGCTGATCTCGGAGCCCATGCGGAAGCCGAACGCGCCGATCGCACCGGCGTTGGTCGAGTGGCGATCGTTGTCGAAATAGAACATGCCCGGCAGCAGCAGCCCGGATTCCATCGGGAAGATGTGCCCGTGCCCGCCCTGCCCGACATCGTAGAAGCGGCCGACGCCCCACTGTTTCGCGGCCCGGCGATTGGCCGCGCCACGCTCGGCCGAGCGCGCGTTCGGATAGATCACCTCATGGTCGGTCACCATCATCACCCGCTCGGGCTGGGCGAGCCGGTCGATGCCGAGCTGGTCGAGCTCGCGCTTCGCCGACAGCACGACACCGTCGTGGATCATGACGAAGTCGGGTTGTGGCTCGACCACTTCACCGGCGCGCAGCTCGCTGCGGCCGCTGCGTGCAGCGAGGACTTTCTCTACCGCGGTCATCGGCATGCTGGGTTCCTGCTTCAAGGGACGTTCGGTCCCGGATTATCGCCCGTGCCTCTATTCCAGCGTGATCTTCTGCTCGCGGATGATCCGGCCCCAGCGCGTGGTCTCGACCTTCAGCCATTCGCCGAACTGGGCCGGCGTGCTGCCTACCAGTTCGGTGCCCAGCGCCTCCATCTTCTCGCGCACGTCAGGTGCGGCCAGTGCCTTGACCAGCACGCTGTTCAGGCGATCGACGATCGCGCGGGGCGTGCGTGCCGGCGCCACCATGCCGCTCCAGGACTGCGCCTCGAAACCGGGATGGGTCTCGGCGATCGTCGGCACGTTGGGCAACTGTGGCGTGCGCTTCGCCGACGACACCGCGAGGGCGGTCAGCCGGCCACCCTGCAACTGGGGCAGCACCAGCCCGATGGACGCGATCATGGCCTGTACCTGCCCGCCCATGACGTCGGTGATCGCCGCGGCGCCGCCCTTGTAGGGCACGATCGTGATGTCGATGCCGAAGGTGGTCTTCAGCAGTTCGGCGGAGAAGCGGCTGGACGTCGCCAGGCCGGGCACGGCGAAGGTCATGCCGCCCGCGCCCTTCGCGAAGCGCGTCAGTTCGGCCACGCTCTTCACCGGTACCTTCGAGCTCACCACCAGCACCTGTGGCTGGCGCGCCATCAGCGAGATCGGCACGAAATCCTTCAACGGATCGTACTGGACGTTGTTGTACAGGAACGGGTTGGTGGCGAAGCTGTCGAACACCGCCGCCAGCGTATGGCCGTCCGGTGTCGCCTTCGCCGCCAGGTTGGTGCCCGGCACGCCGCCGGCGCCGGGCAGGTTCTCGATCACGATCGGCTGCCCGAGTGCCTCGCTCATCCTCGGCGCGACCAGCCGCACCAGCACGTCGGTGACGCCGCCGGGCGGGTTGGGCACCATCATCCGGATCGGTCGCACCGGATAGTCCTGTGCGTGGAGTGGCGCGGACTGGGTGGCCGCGACCAGCACTACGAGGGTGCATGTCGCTGCGGCGGTTGCAGGGTTCATGAGGTCACCGGAAAGTAGCGGCCCAGCCAGTCGCGCACGACGTTCCATACGCGCTGGTTGCCTTCGGCCAGCATGAAGTGGTCGGTATCGCCGAACAGGTGCAGGT
>LNFM01008113.1_pt1 | contig 16028 bp, 15 predicted proteins | sample 596031 | NCBI WGS metagenome assembly LNFM01 (sample SAMN04254537, study PRJNA301005) | activated carbon metagenome | isolation source: dual media filters at the Ann Arbor, Michigan drinking water treatment plant | place: USA: Ann Arbor | reverse complement strand
CCAAATCGGTCGACATCATTTCCGACTTCTACAACGAGCACGACCTCAAGCTCAAGGAGTTCGGCAACGACCTGGGCTTTGCGCCCTGGCGCTCGGTGGGTCTTAACGTGTATGGCAACTCCATCGTGGTCAACCGCGTATTCCTAGAGAAAAACAAAGAAACAGTCGCCAAGTTTGTCGCCGTTACTCAGCGCGCCTACGAGTCGTGCGTGAAGTCGTTCGACCCTTGCTTGCAGGCTCTGATGACCAGCGTCAGCGGTCTTAACGCCGACAACCAGCGCGACCAGTGGGAACGTATCAAGACATTGATGCGAGACGACTCGACCACCAAGGTGGCTCTGGGCGCTTTCGACGCCGCTCGCGTGAAGGCTGACTACGATTTGGTGAGCTCGCTCATCGGTATCGACAAGCCCTTTGATCCGATCACCATGTTCACCAACGAATTCCTCGACAAGAAGATTCGTATGAAGGGTGAGTGATGACGGACCCATCGACTGGGACTGAACTGCCTGCACGATTCGCTGAGGCGCGATGGCGTCACTCGGTCAACATTAGTCGGCTCGGATTCGGTCTTCGTCGGGATACTTGAACTACTTTCCGGTAGTTCAGGTTTCTAAATGCATTGCGCCTACAAGTCATTGTCTGGACAGGGAGCTCGCAGTGAATGGCGATACAAGGCTCAGTCGCACCGCTGTCCGCAATGACGCGGATCGCTTGCTACGACCAACCAGACTCCTTCCAAGCTTTGGAGAACACGCTTGCTTGCCATGACCTGCCTCCTCGCTCAGCCCGGCGCTGCCGGGGCGGGCCTGGCCGAACAGTTTCAGTCCACGCTGGACGGACTTCGTTTCGATTACGGCTTCCCGGGCGCGACCGCTGCCTACGTATTGCCCGACGGGTCCTCTGGTGTGGCTGCGACCGGATTGGCCGATGTGGAAAACCGGACACCAATGACGGTGCGCTTGCGCATGACTTAACCGGACGGCACGCCCTTGGCCCGCGCCGTCTTCACAAAGTCCATGCCCATGACTTCGAGCATCGAAGCCCGGGCCATCCAGTGGCGCAGCGTGTTTGGAACAACGACAGGCGCGCGAGCAGCCAGCCTCACATTCTTCATCGTCTCCCGTGTGAATTTGTTCGGCTGAAGAATGCGCCGCAATGAGAATGGTGTGACCGCTGACGCCTGAGGGTCTTAGGATCTTGATGCCAGCTCAAGACTGGGCGCTACCACTCGATATGAATTTATTCAAGGTCGGTTGCGACAGAAAGCAGACGCTCGACTCGTTCGATACCAGCGAAGAATTTCCCACGCCAACGCGCCCGATGCTCGTGGCGAATCGGGTTTGCATGCCTTAGAGCGGCGCGCGGGCGGGCGCTGACGGCATCGTGGGTCTCCGCGGCACTGCCGTGTCGCTTGCACGCTCACTCCCCACGAAATGGGTACGGGCCTTCAAAGCGCTGATTGAACATCAAGTGCGTGACCAAGGGTTGGTCGGGAGCCCAGGCGTGCACCAGGAATCCGGGCGGCTCCATTCCAAAGCTTTTGGCTCCCCCTGGCGAAAAATCCAGCCAGACCTGGTGGGCCGTCGATGGTGCGGTTTGCACCAAGGTGCCAGCCCATTGGGTTTGAACGCTGCGATGCAGATGTCCGCACAGGATACGACACACCTGTGGATGTCGCGAAACGACGTGGGCCAGTTCGTCGCAGCCCTCGCGCAAACCAATGCCGTCCATGTAGTCCAGGAATGCCCGGAACGGCGGGTGGTGCATCGCGACGATGGTTGGTGTTTGGGGGGCTTCAGCCAACTGGTCTGCCAGCCAACCAATGCGGGTGGCACACAAGCTGCCGTGGGATGCATGCGGCACGACGGTGTCGAGCGTGAGCAAACGCAGGCCGGGGAACCGAATGTCGTACTGGATGAATCCATCCGCATCGGTCGTGTTGTTTGACTGTAGGTAGACGTGTTCCGGAAAGGCGCGGCGCAAGGCTGCCCGGTCATCGTGATTGCCAGGCATCAGGTAGACCGGGCACGGCAAGGGGGCGAGCAACGCACGCAGATGACGGTAGGCCTCGTCGTCGCCATGGTTGGCCAAGTCGCCCGTCACCAGCACGGCCAGCGGCAGATGAGAGAGCCTGCCAACAGCCGCCACGGCGTTTGCGAGGTGGGCGGCGGTGTCCACGAGGTCGTAGGCGAGAGTGCCTCGGGGTGCGATGTGCGTGTCGCTGAACTGCACGAGCAGGTGGGGAAGGGCTGAAGAGGACATCGGGCCTGTTCGGACGAAGAAGTCTGGCGTTTCAGTGTGCCTGAGTCAGTGGTCCTGCTGCGCCGACCATGCTTGAGAGCCCGCGAGGGTTAACCCGATTGACCGGATTGCCATTGAAAAGCAGACTGCGTACGTTGTGTATACACAGAGTACACGGATAAATATGACTCGATCTACCTCCCTCTCCACCCATGCGTATGAACAGTTGCGCGATGCCATCCTTGGCGGTGAACTTCGCCCCGGCGAACCGTTGTTCGAAATCCATGTGGCGAAACTGCTTGGCATGAGCCGCACCCCAGTGCGCGAGGCCTTGCAAAGCCTGGCGAGCGACGGCTATCTGGAAGAGCTGCCCGACCGCGGCTACGTGATCCCCAGACGTTCGCTGGACGACCTGCGGGAGTTCTTCGAGTTGCGCGAGGTGCTGGAGGCGGCCGCGTCGCGGTACGCCGCCTTGAGAGCCCGGCCGGAAGAGATCGCGCAACTCCAACTGGTGTGCAACCAGTACGAGGGAGAGCAGGACCTGGCGCGTTGGCAGCAGCTGGGCGCCCAGTTCCACGCGCTGATCATCCAGGCCTCCCGCAACAACAGACTGGCGAGCCTGACAGCTTCCCTGACCACGCAGATCGACCTGTCCAGAAGGTCGGTGATCTATGGCGGGCCAGCATGGCGAGAAACCGCCGTGCGGGATCACCGTGCAATCTGCGCGGCCATCACTGCGCGCGATGAAGCGGCCGCCCATGACGCGGCAGCCGAACATGTGCGCCATTCCTACCAGGCCACGCTGAGGGGCTATCAGCCGGAGGCCTTCGCGCCACAAAAAACCGCGTGAGGCGCGCGGTACGCGCCTTCTACCTGCATCCGCGTTTCAAAGCGCACCTGCTTCCGCCTTGGCGGGGCTTAATACAAAGGAGACATCGACATGAAGACAACCTTGCTGGCCTTGGCCGCAGCTTTGGGCATGGCTACATCGGCCATAGCGGAGGACTATCCCACCCGCCCGATCCGGGTGATCGTGCCCTTCCCGGCAGGACAGGCCTCCGACACCATCGTGCGGCTGATGGGCGAGCAACTGGGCCGCCGTTTGGGCCAACCCATCATCGTGGAAAACAAACCCGGCGCCGGTGGCAACCTTGGCACCGAGCAGGGCGCGCGGGCCGCGGCAGATGGCTACACGCTCACCATTGCAACAGCGGCGTTGCCCATCAGCAAGCTGGTTTACCGCAAGCTCGCATACGACCCGGTGAAAGATTTCGAACCCGTCACGCTCATGACCGTCACCCCGCTGGTCCTGGTGACTCGTCCAGACCTGCCTGCGAACAGTTTGAAAGAGCTGGTGGAGATGGCGCGCAAGAGCCCCGGCAAGCTGACCTTCGCCTCGTCGGGTCTGGGTACCTCGCATCAACTCAGTAGCGAGCTGCTCAAGGCTCTTGCCGATGTGGACATGCTGCATGTCCCTTACAAGGGCAGCGCGCCTGCTCACTTGGACTTGATGGGTGGCCGTGTCGACATCATGTTTGACAACATCGTGCCAGTCTCTCCTCACATTCAGAGCGGCAAGCTCAAAGCGCTGGCCGTGACCACTAAGGAGCGTGCTCCGGCGCTACCCAATGTGCCGACGATGGCCGAGTCGGGATATGCGAGCTTCGAAGCGGTGGCGTGGTTCGGCGTGCTGGCGCCTGCCGGCACCCCGGCGCCCATAGTTGACAAGCTCAGCCGCGAGATCAACGCCGTCCTTCAGATGCCTGAGATGAGCGCCAAGCTGGTGTCCATGGGGGCCAACGTGGCGGGCACATCACCCGCCGAATTCCGCAGCTTCATGGCTGCGGAAATCAACAAATGGGTTCCTGTCGTGAAGCGGGCCAACATCGTCATTGAATGAAAGAACACATGTCCTCTACCTACATTACCGAACCCGCCCGCCAAGTGCCTCTGCTGATGGAGACCGACGTCATTGTGGTGGGCGGTGGCACCACCGGGCCTTTGGCGGCCATCGCTGCCGCCCGCCAGGGTAGTCGCGTCGTCATGATTGAGCGCTTTGGCTCGCTTGGCGGCAACCTCACGTTGGGCCTGAACACCAAGCCTTCGGGCGTATTGGTCGGCGGCCTCCCACTTGAGATCTGGAACCTAGCACGCACCATGGGTGGCGCGGGCGACGATTACATGGCTGTCGTGAAAACCGGTGGTGTGAAAATCGCTTCGCCTTGCGACCCTGAGATCATGAAGATGCTGCTCACGCGGCTGTGTGCAGAGGCGGGCGTGCAGATCCTGTTCGAAACCGTCGTCTCCGCGCCCATGATGGAAGACGGCACGATCACCGGAGTGATCATTGAGGGCAAGAGCGGGCGCCAGTTCATCGCCGGTAAGGTTGTGATCGATTGTTCTGCGGATGCCGACGTTGCGGCCCGATCGGGAGCGCCTTCCGTGATGGGAGACGGCAATGCCGAAAAGGTCATGCAGCCGGTGTCGATGTACTTCACCATGGACCGGGTGGACCTTGTACGCTTGGCCGACTGGGCCCGCACCACCGATGACGTACCTGCTCGCGCTATTCCTGACACCGTCGAAGGTCTAGCCTTCGGCTTGTGGCTCACGGGTTTCAACAAGTCACTGAAGAAGTTCCAGCAGGATACTGGCATCCAACTCCAGCGTGACAACATCACGCTGAAAACGGCAGGCGGTCGCATGTACGTGAACGCCACCCGCGTGACAGGCGTCGATGTGTTCTCCCCGGTGGAGTTCACCAACGCCGTGCTGGAGTGCTACCGGCAAATCGAAGGAGTGGCGCGCTACCTGCGCGATTGCATCCCCGGATTCGAGGAGGCGCGCATTGAGCAGATCGCACCGGTGCTGGGCGTGCGTGAAACCCGCCACGTGGTGGGCGACTACACGCTCACGGGCGACGACGCGCTCAACGGGCACCATTTCGAAGACAGCATTGCGGCAGATGCGTCGGCACTGGACATTCACGATCCCAAGGGGGCGGACGTCGACTTTCAGGGACTGCGTCCCTATGAGATTCCTTACCGTTGCTTGCTGCCTCAAGGTGTGGAGCAATTGCTGGTGGCGGGGCGCTGCATCTCCGCCGACCACGCTGCGCATGCTCGTTCACGCAACATGCCCGCGTGCATGGCCACCGGCCAGGCGGCAGGTGTGGCGGCGGCGGTCGCCGTCGAAAGTGGCACCACCGTGCGCCAAGTGTCGGTGGCCGAGGTACAGAAGCGGCTGCGCGCGCTGGGCATGCCTCTGTTCAGCGAAGAAGTGACAGAGACAGTGCACGAAGCCGCATGACGCTGCGTGTCGAGTATTGGATCAGTGTGGCCAGCCCGTGGACCTGGCTGGGCAGTGCTCGTTTCATGAACCTTTTGGCGCGCACCGGTGCGGACGTCGAGGTGCTGCCGATGGACCTGTCGGCCGTCTTTGCCGCCACCGACGGTACGCCCTTTGCGCAGCGTTCTCCTGTGCGCCAGAGCCACCGGCAACTCGAACTGGCGCGCTGGTCGCGCCGGTTGGAGGTGCCGCTCGTATTGACGCCGCGGTACTACCCGGTGGACCGCGTACCCTCCAGCTGCTTGCTGATCGCTGCGGGTGAAGCCGGCCTGGACACCCTGCAGCTGTCTCACGCCGTCTTGCGTGCTATCTGGTCCGAAGACCTCGACATAGCAAACTGGCAAACACTGGCGCAACTGGTCAACGGCTTCGGTCACGATGGCGAGGCCTTGGTGCAGCAGGCGCGCCATCCCCGTACCACACTGCAGTTCAAGCGCATCACAGAGCGGGCGATTCAGTCCGGTGTTTTTGGTGCGCCGACCTTCATCGTGGACGGCGAGCGGTTCTGGGGGCAGGATCGACTGGATTTCCTGGAGGAGCGTCTGACCCGCTGAAGTGCTGTCGATGGGTAAAAGGGACTGAACAATGCAACTGGAGGAACGCAATTGCAGGATCGAAGGCAGGTCAAGACTGGCTGCAGCCGGTCGGATTTGACTGGTGAGTGTCAGTGGCTGCGGACACCAGTCACTAGGGGCTCGATTGGCCGGCGGATCGCTCCGCCTCGAGACTTGACTATCGATAAACGCCGACCCGGCCGCAAGCTCAACATACGGCGCTTTCGGTCCCCTAGCTGCTGCTTCCGCCGTGCTCGTACTTGCGCTGCCGCCCGAGGCTAGGAGAAAACTTGCTATGACGGATTTTTGACGGGCGAACTACCGTCAAGGTCGTCTTAGGGACACCTCAAATTGGCCAAGGGTCGAGCTATCTTCGAAATCAAGGCGACATCGAGTTTTCACACACCCTCGTTCGAGATCGTAACTAGCCAATCTTGTCGCGAGGCTCGGCGATGTCGACGCCGAGCTGCTCATGGAACATTCGAGCGAAGTCGATCCGTTCGTTGAGTTGTCCGAGCGTCGTTGCCAACTGCTGGGCGGCTCCGCCAGGAGACGACACGGCAATCACCTTCGCGTTTGGGTGCAGATTGGCAAACAGTTTATGTTCGTCAGCAATGCCCTCCATGCCACCGATGAACACGCCCGCTTCGAAATCCTGCGATAGCATCCTCATGCGCATATGCTCAAGGCTCTTGGCGCGGTCAGCATCCACCGCGTCGACGTAGACGCAATTTGCGAACCGTTGATTCTCCTCTGGGAACACGTCAGCGAACAGCTTCGATTGGTACAGAACTACCGCCTTGGAGTAGGCCACATCCAGGTCCTCGCATACGGCCCACACCATCGGCGTGATCGCGGGGTGCCCGCCCCACACTAGGATGCGTCGGCCGAGGCAGACTGTCAGCAATTCCCGGATTGCGAACTGAATCAGGAACGGGTTCGCGCTCTCGTGAAAGTCACCGCGTCCCTGAACGGGCACGCTCGCGGACAAGAAGATGCGTCGCGTCATTTTGCTTCCCAGCCGCCGATGTCCCACGCCACATCGGTACGCTTTATCCACCGGCTACCTGTCACCTTGCTAGCCAGCCAGTCCATGTGCGCCTGCCAGCTCTTTTTCATCCCGAAATGATCGTAGACAACCGCAGAATCGATCTCGCCTGCCCGCTCCAACGTGTCCTGTAACGTGAGTGAAGTGGGAATGCCGATCGTGGGCTGAACAAGGAGGTCGCGTCCGGAGCGAAGCTTCAGGAGCATTGCGCGGTTGGCGCCGACTCCGACCAGGCTTCCCTCAACCTGCTCGACCGCGCTCTGAACTGCGGTGATCATGCTCAGCTGGCGCGTGGCATGGCTGAGGCTCCTGACGGCCTCTAGTTGTTCGCTGATGCGATCGATTGCGCTGTCGGCCAGAGAGCCGTCAGCAAGTAACTCACCCGCCACGATCTCAACTCGGCTTGCGGTAGCCGTGTGAATTGAAGGGGTGGAGTCGGGCCACTGCACGCGAAGCACACCGATACCCTTTGACAGGGCCCTTCCGTACTCGGCGCTGGTCCATCTGCTTTTGAAGTAGCCGGGTGTCTCCAGCATGACCAGCACGTCCACATCGCAGAGTTGATGCCAAAGGGCCTCCTGGAAATCAACGCCCGCGCTGATGCCGTGAGTATCAAGGAACACCTCGAACTGGCGTGACGAGAGGTCGCTGAACAGTTGCACTGCCGCCGTGGTGGCTTCGTCGCGTTTGTAGCTGAGAAAGACGCGGCGTTGCCGGGGCAAGAGTCCGACGCATTCGAGTAGTGTCGCGAAGATGCGGTCCATCGAGGACTTGTCGCTGAAGATGCAGTTCAATCCCCGAAGAGATTGGGGAATCTCGGATGACACGGACGTAGATGTCGAAACGACTGGGAGGATCGGAAGGCTTTTGACATCGATGACCTTCGAGATGTCGATGTCTGCGCCGCCCGTGCCGCCGAAGAAGACCGCTGCTGCACAGGTGGTTTGATCCGGTCGGAACGCCTCCGGCTTCACCAGCAGCTTGATCTCGTCACCGACGCGCAACTTGAACTGGCTCGCGGCTTGCTCGAATGCGGAGGTGATGGAGGCCAGTTGGTCGGTGCTGGGGAAGCCCAGAACAGCAAGTTCGTAAAGTGCCATGGCTATTTGCGTGCCTCGGGCTTTGGCCAGCGCACAAGTGAATTCCGGTGAAGGTCGACGCAGTGATCTTTCTTTGATTTCAGAGATCAGATCACTGTCAGGAGGGCGACGCTTTGAAGTTACGCACTACGCAGCTTGATGGCCGACTCTACCCAGCTCGCCAAATTTTTGCTGATGTCGCCGTAAGCGTCGCTGGACGAAGGGTCATAGCAAGGGGGCACAACCGTCTTGCCGCCCTGCGTGAAGGTCAGCGCGTCGAAAGGGTTCTTGCCCTTGGTGCACTTGCCGGCATTCATGCTGCTTAGGTTGTGGATGTGCACGCCGACCAGGCCTTTGCCATCTTTCCACGCCTTCTTGATCTCGTATTCGACCCAGGGGCGCTTGCTTGTGTCGGTGCCGATCAAGACAACCACGCAGGATTTCCCCTTCATGTTGTCGTCTATCCATTTCTCAATGGCGGCGTTTCCGCTTCCCTTGACAGTCTCCCATGTGTTTTTGGAAACCGGCTCGTTGCCCTCGATCACGCCCATCTGGCGCACCATCTGAACGCGGAACACGTCATTGTCGAAGTGAAAGCTGTAAAAGATTTGTCGCTTTGCCATTCTTGTCTTTGCCCTACAAAGAAGTGATTGATTGCTGCTGCGGCCCGAGCGAAGTGGCGTGCCGAGTCAGATACGTATGGTTCATACAGCTCTTGCTCGCGTTCATGGTGCCAGCTCATTATTACCAGGAATCTACATGCGCTTACATGATTTAGAACAGGTAAGCACCTATAGCCAAACTGCTGGGGGGCGTCGCCTGCAACACGCGACTGCGATCCTGAGCACACCACTTGGGCCTGCGGGTGTCCGACATCTCACGGCCCGCTACGGTCAAGCTTGCCCTACTTCAGCCGCTACAGCTGAATGGCCGCTTTGCTGCTGAGACGTTGAATTCACTGCACGGCTACCACCGACAGCTATCGCTGCCAAGCGGTTCCCGAGATCCTCTGAGGCAGCTCAAGACTGGGAGCTGCTGCCTAGGTCCGACGGGTCAATGACTGTTGTAAGAAATACCAGCCGTTGATTGACTAACGCGCCGGAAGGCCGCTGCACCCTTCGAAGCGGTCGCCTGCACGTCGATTCGCGTCGGGCTGTCTCTCCGAAGAGGACGTTGATGTATCTATGCATCGCTTGTACGTTCTAGTCCTCTTCACCCCTTGAGAACTGCGGACCTGCGTATCAGCGGGCCAACCCAGTGGTGACACGAAATGTGCGTCTTGGTGTGCGGTCAAGAAACACCAGATGGCGATGGCGAACAGTTGTGCGGAAGACGGCTTCTGTAGCAACGGATTGATCACACGAGACACCTCAAAGCCGAACGTTTCCGAGTCGCGCCCGGCAACGAGTGCTGACACACCCAGATTCGATCGCGATCTGCGCGGATTCATTTCGCTCAGCGGTTCTTGAGTTCGTCCCTCAGGCGCAGATGCAGTTCTTCCTGTGCCTTGAGCTGGTCGCGCGTTTTCAGCTGAGCCTGTTCCTGCAGTTTCAATTGGTCGAGCGACTGCAGGTGGAGTTGTTCCTGCGTCTGCAGTTGTTCTCGATCGCGTGTCTGGTCCTGGGTCTTGAGCTGGTCGCGGGTCTGCGTGAGAAGACGGTCCTGTGTCTTGAGCTGATCACGCGTGGCGCTGAGCAGGCGGTCCTGCGTTTTCAGTTGTTCGCGCGTGCGCAGCAACAACTGGTCTTGGGTTTTGAGTTGCGTCTGGGTGTGAAGGCGGTCTTGCTGGGCGGTCATGGCTCCCGATCCGGCCCCCGCACCGGCTCCACCAGCGCCCCCACCACCACCCCCGGCACCAGTACCGCCGGCAGACCAAGCAGGTGCCGCCAGAGAGACGGCAAGGGCAACTGCGGAAAAAAGCACGGGCAAGGGCTTGTTCATGGGAATGTCCTCAAAGGGTGGAAGTTGAGTGGTCGTGCAAGTCAGATTCGTTGACGTGAGCCGTGAGAACCTGTGCCATGCAGTGTCTGTACGACCAGCCTGCTGGACATTGAGTGCGCTCAACTCAAAGCTGGTTGCAGGTGCGGCGCATCACGCTGCAGCTTTGTGAGCGATTTGCCCGTGCCGATCAGCAGCACGGGCATGCGCAGCAAAGGCAGTGCATTGCCAGTTTTGGACCGGCTGAAGTCGCTTGACCTGACTCCATCACGCCGCGCAGCGGTTGGCGGGAGGCCCGGAAATCCCTGCCGCGAATTTTTGCTGCGAAACATTGCGCCCAGTCAATTGGAGTCCCGCGTCAGCGCCTGAAAGTGGTGTTTGTCTTCATTGCCCGAGAAGCGGACCAAGGAGCAAGCCGTTTCAGTGGGCACTGCGCAGAACATCCGGCCATGAACGGCCGGGTGTCCTGCGGACAGCTTCCCAACTGTGTCTCTCAAAGGAACCCTTTCATGAAAACGTCCAGAACCGACCCTTCTCGCTGGCAGCGATTCGTGACGCGTGTCGCCACGGTTGCCCTCTCGTCCTTTGTGGCCTTCTCTTTCTCGGGCTGTGGAGGTTCATCCGATCCGGCACCAGCGCCGGTGACCGTCGCCGCGCCAGGAGCGCCCACCGCCTTGACCGTGACCGGTGGCGAGAACGTGGCAACCCTGGTGTGGTCGCCGCCAGCCGTCTCGGCCAGCACCGGCCTGCCGGACAGTTTCGAGATCTACCGCAGCACCACCCAAACCACCAGCGCGGCCACGCTGGTCACCCCGGCCAACCTGGTCGTCTCGATCCCTGCGGTTGCAGCACAGACCACGCCCTACAGCCATACCGACATCGGATTGCCAGGGGCCAACGCCACGTACTACTACGTGGTCACCGCCAAGAACACCGGTGGCGAGACGCCATCCGCGGTGGAAAGCGATTCGGTGACGGGGCCACCTGTGGCCAAGACCTACGGCAACAACTTTTCAGCGGCCCTGATCTTTGCGGACGACATCGGCATCACCAACGTGGCCCTTGACCCGCTGAAGAGCTGGACCATCACCGACCTCACGGCCATCGACTACAACACCGGTCTGCGCCCCTTGGCCGCTGAAGTGACAGCGATGCAGGCCCTCCCGATCCCCCAGACGATTCTTCCGTACACGCCTCAGACATCCAAAATCGACCCTGCGTATTTCGAGCAGAAGTCGATCAACACCTGGCAGGGTCAATGGATCAAGGCCAACGGTGTGGATCAGGAAGTCAACGCCAAGTGGGGCGACAACCTGTCCAGCGCCAGCCTCAGTTCGTCTGCCAAGATCCGGATCGAAATGGTCCTGAGCAAGGACGTGTCCGCAGCCCCCATGACGGTCTACCCGATGAAGTTGCTGTCGGGTTCGGGAACGAACGAGTTGCAGGGAACCACCGGGGTGGCCACCACCGCCACCACAGCCTTCGTCTTCGCGACCAATGCCCGTCTGACGCTCCAGAAGCTGGACGCAGGCGGCCTGCCCACCGGTCCTTTGGTGGTGAACCAGGCCCTGTTTGATCCGGCATTCCCCGATGGCCTCAACAAACTGTCTGGTGAGATCCCCGTATCTGGCAATTTCACCTATGGCTTCGTCTGGGATCCGGCAACCACAGGCTCCATCGCCGGCAAATACCGGGTCACCTTTAAGCTTGATCCGACGTCCGAACATGGCGTTGGCAACCCGGCCAACAACACCTTCATGAAACAAGCCTTGAACGGCGTGCGCTTGTCCGACACCGAGGTCTACATCGATATCGATGTGAAGTAACCAAGCCGAACCCTCTTCGCCGGGTGTGTGGCTCATGTCCCACCCGGCCGGTGGATTCCCGACAGCAGCTTGCTTCGACAACACATGCAAGACATGGGGCAACAACCATGAGAGCACCCACAATGTTGGTTGCCGCCATGCTGCTGGTCACTGGCTGCGCCACAGAGACAGCTCCGGCATCAAAGCCCGCTTCGAAGAGCGGTGCGCTCGGCGACATCACGGTGCGCGTGGAGCCGACGAAGTTCGCGCCGCAGGCGCCGGGACTGCCGCGGGTGGCGAAGGTGGAGGTCTCCGACATCCGCCAGAGCGTGCACAGTGAGCGCTCCACGATCGGTGGTGTTTCCATGGGGCGCATCGTCATCGAGCCCGAAGAATTGGAGATCGTGCGCGCGCTGGTGCAGGCCAAGGCGGATGAGGCGCTGCGACGGCTCAGGGCCCGGTCCGTGCCGACCATCTTTGTTGGCGTCCGCTAGTTCGGTGTGCTGACCCCGGCCACCGCGCTCTACTGGGCCGTCACGGCGAAGGTGGTCCTAGTGGGCACACTGCGTACGCCCAACCGCACGCTGTGGGCTGTGCTGGGTCTGGCCAGCGCGCTGTTGCTGGCGGCGCTCTACGTTCCCTGGGCGGTAGCGGTGCTGCGCTTCGCGCCCCTGCCGCTGCACGAGCTGGCCGCCGCCTGCGGTCTGGGTTTGCTGAGCGTGCTGTGGTTCGAAGGCATCAAGTGGGCCCGTCGAGGGCCGTCAATTTGACTTGCGCGTGGAGTTGCCAAACCGGCCCCGTCCCAGTTCCACCAGACCTTCTGCACGGCGCAGCAGGAACAGCACATCCAGCCCCATGCGTTGTGCCATGGCCAGACCTTCGTCGGGGCCCGCCACCAGCAGGGCCGTGGCCCACGCGTCGGCGTGCATGCAAGTGCGCGCCAGCACAGTGACCGATGCCACGGCGTTGTTCACCGGCGCGCGGCGGCGTGCGTCCATGGTGTGGGCCAGGTGCGCATCGCCCACCTGCAAAAAGCGCCGGTAGTCGCCCGAGGTGGCCACGGCCAGGTCTTCCAGCTCGATGACACCCTGCACCGCGCGCAGCCCCACATCGGGGCGTTCGAGCGCCACTGCCCAGGGCACGCCGCTGGCCTGACGGCCCAAGGCGCGCAGCTCTCCGTCCAGCGCGGCCAGTGCGTGTCGCACCCCGTGCGCTTGCAGCACCGCGACCATGCGGTCCACCGCGTAGCCCTTGGCAATGCCGCACAGGTCTAGCTGCAGGGGCGTGCGCTTGCGGGCACGACCGGCGGGCCGTTCCAACTCGAGGCCTCCGTGCCCCGTGTGTGGTCTGGGCTGGCGCGCAGCGCGGATGGCCTCCGCGTCGGGCGTGTCGCGCACCGCGCCGAAGCCCCAGGCGTCGACCAGGTCCCCAACGCACGGATCGAAGGCACCCGCACTTAGGCGCTGGACATCGAGCGAACAGTCCAGCACCGCCAGCATGTCGGCCGGCAGGTCCATCCAAGCATCCACGGGCGCGCGGTTCAGGCGCATGAGGTCGCTGTCCGGCTTCCAGGGTGACATCTGCCCGTCCACCTGTTCCACCGCAGCGGCCAGGGCCTGGTGCAAGGCTTCCAGGTCCAGGGAGTGGTCGGCGTCGACCGTGGCCGACCAACGTGTGCCCATGGCCGGACCGTGCAGGGTGGTGCGCTTGCAAGTCACCGCCGTTTCAGAAGACATCTTCGGCATAGCGCTCGCTGGCTTTGAGCTTGGCCACGCTCAGTTGCAGTGGCGCCAGCACCGCGTCCAGCGCCTCGGCCACGCCCTGCGCCATGGCGCGGCTGCCGCAAACGCGCACGATGGCGCCCTGTGTGGCCCAGTCACGCAGTTGCTCGGCGTCGCGTCGCAGCGCGTCCTGCACGTAGCCCCCACCGTCGGGCACGCGCGAGAACGCCGTGTGCAACGTGGCCAGGCGGCCTTCAACGAGCCAGCGCTGGATGTCCGGGCCAAAGTAAAAATCCCGCGCCGGGTCGCGCCCGCCAAAGTACAGGTGCATGGGACGGTGCATGTCGTTGCGGCGGATGAAGCCCGCCAGCGGTGCCACGCCGGTGCCCGCACCGATCAGCAGCACGGGTCGGCGCGTTCGAGGCAATGCAAAACCCGGGTTGGACCGGATGAAGGCGGTGGTGTTGTCCCCCAGCTTCAAGCCCAGCAAATGCGTGGAGCACAGACCGCTGGCCATCTGACGCACGCAGATTTCCAGAAAGCCGTCTTGCTGGCCCGAGGCCAGCGAGTAGTAGCGCGGCACGGCCGAACCCGGCGGCACGATGCCCACAAGATCGCCCGCTGCAAACCACGCCAGGCCATGCCCGCGCAGGCGTGCGCCCAGAGTCTGTGCAGGCCATGCAAAGCGCAGGATCGCCGTGGCCGGCCCGGCACCACCGCTGTAGTCTCGGCGCTCGATCAGCGTGAGCGCTGTGGTGGGCGGCACGCGCGGCACATGCTCCAGCACCACGGGTTCACCCAGCGCCTGCGCCAGCGCAACACCCCAGCGCGCGAACTGCTGGCCCGATTGCTGGTGGATGCATTCGAGCGGCAGCAGCACGGGCCAGCCCTGCGCGCGCAGCGTCTGGTCCAGTGCCTGCGCAAAGGCGCAGAAGGCGGGGAACTGCCGGTCGCCAAAGCCCAGCACTGTCACCGGCACAGGGCTGGCCTTGACCCTGGCAATGTGCTCCAGGGCATGGCTAGCGTGCGCCGGGGCCTGGCCTTCGCCATAGGTGGCGGCCAGCACGAACACCTGCCGTGTGGCGGCCGTGGTTTGAAAGTTCTCCAGCGCGCTGGTGTGCACGCGGTGGCCGCCCCGGCTCAGCGCGTCCTGCAGCGTTTGCGCAAAACCCCAGGTGCTGCCGCCTTCGCTGGCCACGAAGATGAGCACGTCGGCCTGTGCCAGCGGAGCGTTGCCCGTGATGTGTGGTGCCTGGCGGCGGGTCTGCCACCAGATGACCACGCCCGACAGCCAGAACAGCAGCACGCTGGCGCCCACGAGCCCGAGCACCACCGCCCAGGGCCAGGCCGCTTCGCCCGTGTGCAGCACCACGGCCAAGTGGTTGACGCGCTGCGCCACCGTGGCGTCCTGCCAAACCAGCATTTGCCCCGAATACCGGTCGATCCAGCCTTGGCCTTGGGCGGTGGCGATCTTCCAGGTGTCCTCAGGGTCAGTGGCCCCGGGAAAATTCAGTTTGCGCAAGTCCTTCACGGGCAGGTCTTGCAGCGCGGCCAGCTGCGCGGCGGGCAGGGCAGTGTTGCCAGCGACCACCGACAACACCTCGGGCTCGGTCGCTGCGTCCAGCGCGATCAGGCCCAAAGTCGATGCGCTCATGGTCAGCGCTGTGAGCGAGGTGAGGCACAGCACGGCGAGCACCACGCGGCCCGCGACCACATGGATGCGTTGCGCCAGCGTGCCACGCACCCGCGCCGCCAGGCGCCGCCAGCCCCCCATGCGGCGCAGCAGCAGCACCAGTGCAGACACACACACCAGCCCCATGGCCAGTGCAATGCCCGCGGCACCCCAGCGGCCGGCATCGCCCAGCAGCAGCGAACGGTGCAGGTTCTTCAGCCAGCGCGGCAGCGACGAGGCTTGCCAGGCACCCAGCACCCGGCCATCGGCCGGGTCCACGTAGTTCGCCTGCGGCTGGTCACCGGCAAAGCTGAACACCACGATGGCACCCGAGGGCAGGTGGCGAATTTCCTCTGCGCCGGGTACGGTGCGTGTGACGCGCTCCACCAGCGCGGCTACGGGCAGATCGCCCGGTGCGGCGGGTGCCTGCCACGCCTGCTGCACCGGATCGATCGCGAGCACGGCGCCGGTGACGCCCAGCACCACGGCCAGGCTGCCCAGCGTCAGGCCCAGCCAGCGGTGGATGGCTTTCCAGCTCATGCGAGCGCCTTCACTTGAGCTCGAAGGTCGCGGACTGGATGTACTGCTTGCCGGGCTGTGGCTTGCCCACGTTGGCGGT
>LNFM01011108.1_pt1 | contig 16032 bp, 20 predicted proteins | sample 596031 | NCBI WGS metagenome assembly LNFM01 (sample SAMN04254537, study PRJNA301005) | activated carbon metagenome | isolation source: dual media filters at the Ann Arbor, Michigan drinking water treatment plant | place: USA: Ann Arbor | reverse complement strand
ATCACTCCTTTGCTGGAGAAGTGGAGGCGTCGAACACCCCCACGATACGCCGCCTTCATCCTTTCATGCCGTCACCAACTTCCGCGCATAGCTCTCCGCGCTCATGGCGGGCTCGTGGCCGATAAGCGTTTGGTCAGCGCTGCCGGCGTTTCGTAGCCGATCGCGCTGTGGGGACGGACATCGTTATACAAAGCCGCGACGGAACACCCACGGGACCAGTGTCGAGCGTGAGTTTCTTTATCCGTGGCATCCGTGGGCTGGGCAGCAGGTTCACGTCCACGAAGTTATCGAGAGGGGTGACACGGCCATCTTGCGCTGTAGCCTTTCTGGCCGAGTGTTGGACCGGTGGCTGGAGGTTCCGGCGTGGATGTTCGACCGGGCGATCAGCGCAAGCTGGCACATCACGACTGCCCCGTGCGTCGGCCTTGCCGTGCTTGATGCGTTGGCGAAGCTTCTCCAGGACACAGATGCGCCATCGCAATCGCGGGTGACAGGCGCAGCATCGGGCTCTCACGATACGAATCGGGGAGATGTCCATGCCGCGCAAGCCCACGACACACCAGTTCGATCTGTTCTCCAGACCTGCTGCGGAGACCGTACAGGTTCCACCATGGCAAGCGCTGCCGGAAGAGACGCGACGGCGGCTGACCAAGCTGATAGCGCGCTTGATCCTCGACCACGCCGACGGCGAGCGCGCTGTGCAACGGGAGGACGCGGATCATGATGCATGAGAAGATCAGGCCGCACCATCTGGAGCGCAAGGCGATCCTATATGTGCGGCAGTCGTCGGCCCATCAGGTCCTGCACAACCGCGCTTGGCATCCTCGACCTCAGGAGTTGGAATGGCCACGACCCGGCAAACGCCCGGGTCGCCTGCCAGATAGGCGCGTAGTGTAAACGCCATCGTTTCGACGTCGATCCGGTCGGTCTTGGTACGTCTTCCGCGTCTTGAGATCAGGAAGCTCGATGCATCGAGAACGTAAATATCGAGACCTCGATCGCGAAGGAACCGGGCAAGCCAAAATCCATCATAGCCCACCTCAAAGCAGATCTTGAGCTCGACCGGCTGACAGAACTCTCGCGCTAACCGGGCCTCGATCTTGTTCAGATGCTCCATCAGTCGTTCGGTATCGCCACCGGGGACTGCACCGACGGTGACCTTCGTACCTCGTGGGGCCAGAGCGCCGATGATCCAGCGGGCGCGGCTCAGCTCGATAGCGACAGTGCAGATCAGGTGTGGTTCGGTCATGACTGGCCTCCGGCTTTGCGCCGGACCACCCGGCGCCCCGTCCTTGTCGGACCTCCATAGGATCTACAATGGGGAGCGACCACACACGAGCCTCAACGGACTCACACCGAACGAGTTTGCAAGACGGTCCGCGTCGGACCATAACCAGAACGGACTCCAGTTATGAGCGAGTACCTTCAGGGGGCAGGGTCACAACTGATGGTGATTTTATGGGCATCCTCATTCTCCATTTTGCGAACTAAGGCGATTGAGATAGCCGGTGAGCTGGACCATAGGGTCACGCCCGCGTAGGTACGGCCAATACGTCACACTGCAGGATCGTCAGCAGCCGCTCCGCAATGCTGCCGATAGTGTCCTGTTGCCGGTCGCCGCGGCCATGAGTGCCGGCGATCACGAGGTCCGGCCAGTTCTTGTCAACGAAAGCGGCCATCGTCGCCTCCGGCGCTCCCTCCAATAGGGCCGCCTCGATTGCACCTGGTCTGTGAGCGGCGCCAGCAATCAGGTCTGCCATATCCTGCTCGGCGGCATTGATCACACGATTGCGCTCATCAGCCTCGACGACATCGATGGACTGGTCCCCGTTCGGACCGCTCCAGTTGGGTGAAACCTGGTAGGCGTGGAGTGCAGTAAATCGGGCGGACGGAAACAGCTCCTGACCGCGCAGCAACGCGCACCGCGAGGGGTCTGAGAAATCGACCGCCGCAATGATCGTTCTGTATTCGCCCTCCGGTCGGCGGCGAACCGCCAACACAGGCTGTGTCGCCCGCCGGACGATTCGGGCCGCGGTGCTGCCGAGCAGCTTGTCGCCGAGGATCTTGCCGTGCGCGGGCCCGGTGATGAGGAAGTCGCAATCGATGGCGCGGGCATGCTCGCGGGTGCGGTCTGCCGGATCGCCAACAACGATGTGGCGCGGAATCTTGCGATCGATCTTCGCCGAGCGAACGAGCCGTTCGAGTTCGATCTCGGCGTTATGCACGCGCCGTTCCATGCCCCAGGGCCGCAGCGCGCTCGATTCGATGACGTGACACACAGTGAGCTCGGCGCTCCACTGCAAGGCCAGCTGCAGCGCCCGATCGAACGCTCGGTCAGCAGCGGGGGTGAGATCGGTCGCGAGCATGATGTTGCGAGGTACGCTACCGGCCATGGCATCCTTCCTTTGCTCCAGAATGGAGCTGACAGCGCACATAGATACCATCGCGCCCATGGCGTCATTGATCGACATCAATGCACACAAAAACACTCAGACGCATCTTCTCAGCTCATATGCAGGCCGCGTGGTCTTCCGTCAGATGGAGTGTAGCAATGAAGAGAATTCTCATGGCGACCGATCTCTCGGCGCGCTCGGATCAAGCGCTGCAGCGGGCAGCCGCCATGGCCGACGAATTTCGGGCAGAGCTGGAGGTTATTCACGTCGTCGACGAATCGCTCATCGAAGCCATAACGCTTCAGCACGAGGCTGCAGCGAGGGATGCCATCGCGCAGCAAGTCAGCGCCTTACCTGTCGCAGACAGGGTCAGCATCTCTCAGCGGGTCGTTCGGGGCCTCGACTTCGCCGACATCCTCCAACGTGCGGACGAGTTCGATGCCGATTTGGTCGTACTGGGGATCCACCGCCACGACACGCGCGAGATGTTCCAAGGGACGACCGCCGAGCGCGTCGTCCGGTACGGTTCGCGGCCCGTGCTCGTCGTGAAGGACACCGTCAAAGGCCCCTATCGGCGAGCGCTGGTGGGCGTCGATCTCTCCACGCATGCGCAGGCGGCTATCTCGTCCATGTGGCTCATCGGCCATTCACGGCGTTACTCGGACGCGACACGCAAAATCAACTCGTTGCCGATGAGCGCAGGCGCGTGAAGGGCATACTGGAGAGCGGTATCCAGAAATTGTCTGCCGAGCTTGGTGCGGCTGCGCCCCGCTTCCAGATCCTGATGAAGGAAGGTCAGGTTCGCCACGTCATCCGTGAGCAAGCTCTTGCGCTGAGACCCGATCTTCTGGCTATCGGCACACACGGGCGAACAGGTATTGCACATGCCATCCTTGGCAGCGTTGCCGAAGATCTTCTCGCCAGCGCACCGGTTGATGTTCTGGCCGTCAAGGCGAGTGAATGACCGGCTTGGAAGCTAAGGCCTCCCCGAGAAACTGCTGGTTCTTGCCGATGCATTGGCCCCACTGTTGCGATCTGGCCGGCGGGGTCGAAGACGCGATTGCGATCGGCGTCGTGCTAGTCACGGCCTCGGAGCCACCGTCTCGAAAGCGTGCCGACGGATGAAATGGTTTCGCGCTGGTGCGGGCCACCGTTCGGGCGTGATACTGCACTTGAACCATAGATGGGGCGGATGCGGCCAATGCTCAGGGATGCAGCACGCTCGAGGACGGCGGCATGACGACTGACCCTGGGACGATTGGCACTCGATCCCTCTGAAGGAGGTGATGATCGCGTTTGGGGCGCATTCCGATGGACTGAGTGAGGAGGAAGCGCGCCGGCGACTGGCGCGGCATGGACCGAACTGCTTGCCGCCCGCCAAGCCACGCTCGGCGCTGCGGCGCTTCATCGCCCAATTCGAGAACCTGCTTCTGCAAGTCCTGCTCGGAACGGTCGTGGTGATGGCGGCCATCGGACACTACACCGATGCAGCTGTCATCCTTGCAGTTGTGCTGGCTAACGCCACGATGGGTTTCGTGCAGGAAGGCAAGGCCGAGTCAGCGATACGGGCCATCCAGCGGATGCTTGCCCCCAAGGCGACCGTGCTCAGGGACGGCCGTCGCCAGACGGTTCCTGCCGAGACCCTCGTGCCGGGCGACATCATACTGATCGAATCGGGGGATCGGATCCCAGCCGATATCCGGCTCACCCGGGTCAAGAACCTGCGAGTCCAGGAAGCGGCACTGACGGGAGAGTCCGTCCCCGTTGAAAAAAGCGTCCATCCGATTGCAGCCGATGCGCCCATCGGCGACCGCGCGTCGATGGCCTTCTCCGGAACGCTCGTGGCCTACGGCCAGGCGAATGGCGTCGTGGTCGGAACAGGGGCCGATACCGAGCTTGGTCGCATCAGCAAGCTTCTCGACGAGGTGACACAGCTCGAGACGCCGCTGCTGCGTCAGATGGCCGGTTTAGCCAGAACTCTGACCTTCGTGATCCTCGCGGCCGCCGCGCTGGTCTTCGCCTTCGGCGTGCTCGTGCGCGGACAGGCGGCGGCTCAGATGTTCCTAGCCGTCGTATCTCTTGCCGTCGCGGCGATCCCGGAAGGACTGCCGGCCATCTTGAGCGTTGCGATGGCGATCGGCGTGCAGCGAATGGCACAGCGTCATGCCATCATCCGCCGGCTGCCGGCTGTGGAGACGCTGGGGTCCGTTTCGGTCATCTGCTCGGACAAGACCGGCACGCTGACGCGCAACGAGATGGCCGTTCGTCGGCTGGTCACGAGCGAGCACGACTTGACCGTCGCCGGCATCGGTTATGAGCCCCGGGGCGCCTTCAGCATCGACGGCATCGAAGTGGCCGTTAGCCACCGGACGGACGTGATGGCGGCACTGCGCAGTGCCGCCTTGTGCAATGATGCGGGGCTGCGGCAGATCGATGGACAATGGACGGTCGATGGCGATCCGCTCGAAGGAGCGTTGCTGACTGCGGTAGCAAAGGCCGGTCTCAATCTGGATGCTCTGCGGCAGGACATGGCGCGGATCGACATAATACCTTTCGAGTCCGAGCACCGCTACATGGCGACCCTGAACCGTGGCCATGGCGCCGAACCCGGGCTTATCTGCGTCAAGGGTGCGCCAGAAAGGCTGCTGGAGATGTGTGCTCTCCAGCACGGCCGAACGGGAAGTGCCCCGCTCGATTTGGCCTTTTGGCAGGAGCGCATCGAAGCCATGGCCGCCGAAGGCCAGCGCGTGATCGCCGTGGCGTCGAAACCCGCCGAGGTGGGCCAAACGCTCCTCCGGGCCAGCGATCTCGATCGCGGCCTCGTGTTCCTCGCGCTCTTCGGGTTGATCGACCCGCCACGTGAGGAAGCCATCGCCGCGGTCTCCGAATGCCGGGCGGCCGGCATCCGGGTAAAGATGATCACCGGCGATCACGCCATCACGGCCCGGGCGATCGCGAGCCAGCTCGGCTTCGAGAACACAGGCGCTGTTCTGACGGGCTCTGACATCGAGACCATGCCGCTTGGTGAGCTGAAGAAGCAGGTTTCTCAGATCGATGTGTTCGCGCGCGCGAGCCCGGAGCACAAGCTCCGGCTGGTCGAGGCATTGCAAGCGGACGGGCTCGTGGTCGCCATGACAGGCGACGGCGTGAACGACGCACCTGCCTTGAAGCGTGCCGACATCGGTATCGCGATGGGGATCAAGGGGACCGAGGCTGCGAAGGAGGCCGCGCAAGTCGTCCTTGCCGACGACAACTTCGCCTCGATCGTCAACGCCGTCCGCGAGGGCCGGACGGTTTACGACAACCTCAAGAAAGCGATCGTGTTTCTGCTGCCGGTCAATGGCGGTGAGTCCCTCAGCATCGTGCTGGCCATTCTGCTGGGTGCAACGTTGCCGATCACACCGCTGCAGATCCTCTGGATCAACATGGTAAGCTCCCTCGCGCTGGCGCTGGCGCTCGCCTTCGAGCCAACGGAACCGGGGGTCATGTCCCGGCCTCCGCGACCGGCGACCGAGGCGCTGTTGTCGCCATTTCTCGTCTGGAGGATCGTGTTCGTATCGACGCTTTTCCTGATCGGGATATTCGGGATGTTCAAGTGGGCCCTTTGGCAGGGCGCCAGCGTCGAGAAGGCGCGTACGTTCGCGGTCAACACGCTCGTCGTCATGGAGGTGTTCTATCTGTTCAGCGTCCGCTACCTGCATGCACCGTCACTGACACCGAAGGGAGTTCTCGGCACAACGCCTGTGCTCGTCTCGATTGCGGCCGTCGTGGTGCTGCAGGCACTGTTCACGTATGCACCGTTCATGGAGCGGTTCTTCGAGACCAGACCGATTGGGCTCATCGAGGGCCTGCCGATCATTGCCGCTGGAATGGCTCTCTTCGCCATTCTCGAGCTGGAGAAGGTTGCACGGCGACGGTTGCAGGGGAGCGCGCCGAGCGCCAGCTGGTCTAGAGGTGGATAGAGGAATATGAATGTTGCCGCAGCGATGCGCTTGCTGCCGAACCCAGGTACGATGACACGGCAGCATCTCAACTGAAGGACGTCGGGCAGGCCAGACGTCGCAAAACAGGTCAGAGGCAAGGCATGATGGGGTGGTCAATCTCGCTGGGGCGCATCGCCGGGACGGAGGTGCGCATCCACCTGACTTTCTTCCTGCTCATCGCTTGGCTTGCCATCTCGGCAGGCGCTCGCGGCGGACAGACGGCTGCCATCGAGGCCGTCGTCTTCATCCTCGCCGTATTTGCCTGTGTGCTTGCGCACGAGTACGGCCACGTGCTGACAGCACGTCGCTTCGGTATCGGCACGCGTGACATTACGCTCCTGCCGATCGGGGGCGTGGCCAGCATCGAGCGCATGCCCGAGAAGCCTGGTCAGGAATTGCTCATCGCGCTGGCCGGCCCTGCCGTGAATGTGGTGATAGCACTGCTGCTTTTCGGGGTGTTCGGGGCACGCCTTGATACTCAGCACCTAGCGACTGCTGTCGAGGATCAAAAGATCGACCTCGTGACGCGGCTCGCCCTCGTCAACGTGATGCTGGTGGCCTTCAATCTGATCCCCGCCTTCCCGATGGACGGCGGGCGCGTGCTGAGAGCCTTGCTGTCATACCGGCTCGACCGCGCGCGGGCGACAAGGATCGCTGCGACCATCGGCCAGGCCTTTGCTTTCGGTCTCGGATTCCTCGGCCTGTTCGGCAATCCCCTGCTGCTTTTCATCGCCCTGTTTGTGTTTCTCGCGGCCAGCCACGAGACTTATGCCGTCGAGCTCAGTGAAGCCACCAAAGGCGTTGCAATGCGCCAAGCAACGATTACGTCGTTTGCCACTCTCGACACTCAAGCGACCGTTGGCCAAGCCGTCGAAAAGCTGCTTTCGACCTCGCAGCGGGAGTTCCCGGTCACAGATGGTAGTGGTCAGCTGCGCGGCGTGCTGACCAGAGACGGGATGATCAAGGCGCTTGCCGCGACCGGACCGGTCACCTCCGTGCTCGAGGTCATGGAACGCGACGTTGCAACCATCAACTGCCGCGCGCCGCTCGCGGACGCCGTGGCGACGCTGCAGAGCAGCGGCCAATCGCTCGTCGGCATCGTCGATGACAATACACGCGTGGTCGGCATCATCACCGTCGAGAATCTCGCCGAGTACATGATGGTTGAAGCAGCGGGCCGCGGTTGGCGGCAGCCGGATCGCGCAGCGCGAGTCGATTGACGACGCGCGTTCGCGCAACTGCCGGCCAGCGCCTCAGTTGCTCTTCTGCCTTGGGTTTATGGAACGACCTCTGACCTTGAGCGCAGCCTTGCCGAGCAAGTGCGCGCTGATCGGAGCCGTGATGAAAAGGAACAGCGAGATTGCCAATTCGCGCGGGCTCACTTTGCCGTTCGCGACACTGGAACCGACCAGTGCGGCAACATTGATCGAGCCGACACCCAGTGTGGTGGCCTTTGTTGGATCGTGCAGCCGGGTGAAGAAATCCAGCAGCTGGGCTAGGCCGATCGATCCGACGAGCGCGAATGCCGCACCGACGGTATTCAGAAATGAGATGACGAACTCTGCAAGCATCCTTGGCCTCACGCGATGATGTCGCCACTGAGCAGGAACTTGCAGAGCGCGACAGTCCCGACAAAGCCCATCATGGCGATCAACAGCGCCGCCTCGAAGTAGGTTTGGCTCGACGTGGCAATGCCGATCAGCATCACGAGCGCAATTGCGTTTATCGCGAGCGTATCGAGCGCCAGGATCCGGTCAGGCATGCTTGGTCACTTGGCCAGCCGCCACAATTTTGAGACCGATGGCCACGGCCAGCATGGCGAAGGCGGAGGAGACTGCGATCGTCAACATCCGAAGATCTCCTTGAGCGGCGCCTCGTAGCGCGTCTTGATGGTTGCCACCAGCTGGGCGTCATCACCCACATTGAGGGCATGCACGAGAAGTGCCTTGGCTCCCATGTCGATCTCGATCGGGACCGTGCCCGGTGGCAGCGAGACGATACTGCCGAGGACCGTAGCGACGAACGGATCGATAGTGTAGAGCGGTATGCCGCAGCCCATCGTAACGCTCATGATCATCGCGCTCTGGATGGCGGCCGCCGGCCAACAACAGCAGGATCGCCGCGACGAAGGGAATGAGGAAGGACAGGATTGGTAGATGGCTCATCGCTTTTTTTTCCCCGGCATCGACGTGGTCGGTGCCGCTCTCGCCCTTGGCACGCAGCGCTAGAGCGATGAGATAGGCGGTCATGCAAAACCAATGACAATTGCCGTCAATACCAGCGCTTGCGGCAGGCCGAACCCGAAAGCAGCGATGCTCATCACCAGCGGCAGATTCCATCCATGCCAGACCGCCAGCTTGAACTCCGGCACACCCAACGGGAGAACAGCCCCTGGTGCCGCGTATAGAACGGGGCCGACGAATAACTGCGGAAAGCAGCCGACAAGCAGCACCAGACCGACAAGGGCCTCGACCGGAAACCGCATCCAGCGCGCAGGCTCGCGCGGCGACCTCGGCAGTTCGATTGGCTCGCCGTTGAAGAATACGTCATGAATGAAGCGCGCCGAGTAAGCAACGGGCAGCATGCCGGCCACCGTTGCGAACACGGGCAGGAGCCAGGCTGCGACGCCTTGGAACTGCGGATGGCCGACCGTCTCGACAAAGAACATCTCCTTCGACAGGAAGCCGGTCAGGAGGGGAACGCCGGCCATGGATCCGGCGGCCAAGATGCCGAGCGTGGCGGTCCACGGCATGTACTTGAACATGCCGCTAAGGCGGCGCATGTCGCGCGTGCCGCATTCATGGTCGATGATGCCGGCGGCCATGAACAGCGATGCCTTGAAGATGGCGTGATTGATGGTGTGGAAGACAGCCGTGACCGCGCTCATCGGCGTGTCGAGACCGAAGAGCAATGTAATGAGTCCGAGATGGCTGACGGTCGAGTATGCGAGCAGTCCTTTGAAGTCGTGCTTCAGGAGCGCGACGTAGGCGCCGTAGACGAACGTCACGGCTCCGGTTCCCCCGACCAGAATCAGCCAGAGATCAGTCCCGGAGAGCACCGGATAGTGCCGTGCAAGCAGGAACACGCCAGCCTTCACCATCGCGGCCGAATGAAGGTAGGCCGAGACAGGCGTCGGCGCGGCCATAGCGACGGGCAGCCAGAAATGAAATGGAACTGGGCCGACTTGGTGAAAGCGCCGAGCAGGATCAGAACCAGCGCCAGCGGATAGAGTGGATGCGCGCGGATGACGGCTCCCTGGCGCAGCACCTCGGTCAGCTCGAAGCTGGCGGCGATGCTGCCGAGCAGCAGCAACCGCCCGTCACTGCGAGAGCCATACGAGCGGCGATGCGGGCGTCGTGCGCCTCGAACTTGTAGGCGATCAGCAAGAACGAGGTGAGGCTCGTGATTTCCCAAAAGACGAGCATCAGGATCAGATTTTCGGCCAACACGATGCCGAGCATCCCGCCGGCGAAGGCCGGCAGAAGCGCGTAGAAGCGCCCCAGCCCGTCATCCTCGGGCATGTAATAGGCGGCATAGAGGACGATCAAGAGTCCGATGCACAGAATGAGCAGCGCGAGCAGCAGGCCGAGCCCGTCGAGCCGCAGCGAGAGGTTGAGACCTCACTCGGGCTGCCTGTCGACCCGCGCGACGAACGACCTACCGGCCAACACCTCGGGCAATAACGATACCAGGCATGCCAGCAGGGCAGCGCCAGGCGGCCGTGCTCCGAGATTTCAGAGCGGAGACCAGGACAAAGAGGCGCCCCGACGAACGGAGTGAGCAATACCGCCGTTAGCAAGGCCGATGTCATCGCGTGTTCGACGCTGTGCTCACACGTTTGCAGAGGGGCATTCGTGTTTATGCTCCAAAGGTTGTGAAGGAGGTAGTTACTCAGTGCGCATCCGCCCGCCTGATCCGAGTGACGCACTTCGACAGGTGAGGCTTTTTTAGGGCCTGTCGCCAGTTGAGTAGAGTCTATCGCGTCACGCTGCATCAAGAATCGCGCGTGGTTCAGAACTCGCTTCCGATGCGCTGCGGATTGGTCCCGACGGCTAGTGGCCTCGCAGGTAGAGAGCCGTCGACTTCAAAATATTTGTTATGATCACGGCAAGGGGTGGTGCGTCAGGTTAGCGGTGCGCCTGCGCACCGGATTAGTCGATGTCGATCGAGCACCCGGGTGACGGCCGCAGTACCGCCGACGCGATACTGTGCCGATCAGGCGGGATAGCGCAGGACTGCGGCCAGCGGCGCCCCGTCCGGAATATCTGCCCGACGTACCGCGAGAACCTTCGCACCTGAGAGTATCGCGCGCCCGGCGATCTCGTCGATCACGTTATAGCTCGACGCGCCCGCCTCCTTGGCGATCAAGACCGAGCCGTCGGCGGCGTCCACGGTCCCCGGCAACACTTCGTCGATATCCACCAGCAGAAGCTCGATCGCGCCGAAGGTTGCGGCGCGAGCGGCATTGTGGAGATCGGTCGTTGCACGACGTTGACCGATCCTTGTCTGGAACAGCACCTTCGCCCTCTCGATCTCGGCGGCATAATGTCCGTCCAAGACGGACCGTGCTGCCTCGGCTAGAGCGCTGTCGCTCATGCGATCCGGACTTACGGAAATCCCCTCGACGAGCAACGCCGGATAGCTGTTGGCGGCCCTGAAAATCGGGCCGATCGGCTCGGTCGCGGCCAGGATCAACGGCGTCTCCCGTCCCGCGAGGACTGCGCGCAAAGCCGCGTCTACCTGCCGGGCATACCGGCGGAGCAAAGCCTTCTGCCCTTCGGCGTTTGCGATGCGCGTATTCTGTGTCAGGTTATTGATCGATGCGCGACCGACGGCATCGGCGGCGCCCTTGGGCAGGTCGGCCACCCGCACCGGGGACGGCGGCAGGTCGGCGAACACCTCCACGAGGCGCACCGTGTTCTCCGACAGGGCGAGCACGAAGGCGTTCTGCGGAAAGGCAATGGCGCGCAGGAGCGGCTTGAGGTGGAAGCGGTCGGAGACCTCGACCATCTCGGTCACATCCGTAGCCAGCCGAAAAGTGCGTACGCTGTCCGGGGTGGCGAGAACGACGAGGCTATGGGCTTGAAGCCGCCAGAACGCTTCATCTTCGCCCAGCGCATCGAGCTCGGCTTGCAGGAGCGACCGGCGGCGCTTGTCAACGCCAGCGGCCTCCAGCTGATGCAGCGCCGTTCTGGTCAGGTTGCCGAAGGCGATGCGGCTGCCAGTCACTTGCTGGGTCTGCGGCGTCGTCGGGACAAAAATCGACACGCAAGCATCGGCCCGCGCTGCAATGAGCGCGCGGATTTCTGGAAGCGTAGGAATATCGACGTGAAGCACGGATTGTTCTTCCTTGTTTTCTTTCTATTCACTATATGAGCGGCATGGAACCATCGCGCTCGTCGTCGCGGGGCTTGGTCATTTACGTGCTCCTGATGGCTACACTTCCTGATGGCTACACTGTAGAAGCAGAATGCATGCTCCGGCTCCAGGGTCAATGACCAGGATCAACAGCGCGTATCAGTGGCCCCGCAGGTCCGATCGGCTGAGCAGCGGGAACTTGGTGGCAATGCGCTTGTCCATGTCGTGCGGGACCTTGTCAAGGAGGCGCACGCCCCGGACAGGGTGTCCAATCCACCGCATGGCGTAGTCGGGCGCACAGAAGTGTTGAGGTCTTGGGCACGAGGAGGCTTCGACGGCCGTGCTGAACTCGCTGGCAGCGATGCTGTCGGGGGCGAACGATCTGCGGGCGGTCTTTCGCTGGGGCTGACGGCTCTCGCCCCAGGGACTCCCGGCCTTCGCGATTGATCCGTCCCCTACAATGCCTCCGTTGCCGTGGGCAGCCAGCACGAGACCTCGCCCGGCGTCGATCTGCAGGCGGCAGTCGACACGCTCGCCGTGCCGCCCGACGGGCGAAATCGTCGAGGTGGTCAGGCTGATCCGCTCGCTGCCGCGCGGGTACGAGTTGGATGGAGCGATCAGAACGCATAGCCCTCATGAAGTCGATCGTTCATCCGGACTCGTAGTATTGGCGCGCCCAGAGAGTTTCACTTCCAGCAGCACGGCGGCAAGGGCAAGGACGAGAATCGCACCCGCGTCGACCAGCGACACCGACCAGATGGCGGGTGAGTCCCGTGATGGCGATGTAGATGTTAAAGTTGACAGGGCGCAGCCGGGTCGTAGCCTCGACCACGATCATGGCCCAGATCTCCAGGTAGATGAACATCAGAAGCACATCGGCGATCATTATGCGCCCGGATTTGATGATTTGGGCGAAGCCCATCAGCGCCGCGACCAGGGTCATAGTGCCGACGAGGGCGATCAGAACAATGCGGACCCAGCCGCCGATCGCGTGACCGGCGCGGGCAACGAACGGCGGTACTACGGCGTGCGGGCCGGTGCTGTCCGTATGGCGGTTGTCTAGAGACGAGAACATGATGGCGTTGTCGCTCCGGAGGGTTGATGGCGTCCCACTTGGCTTGCGGCCTTGCCGCTGCGGGTCTTGACGAGTGAGTAGATAACACCTGCGCCATTAGGCCGATAGTGATGGCAACCGCCGGCGGGAACTTCTCCAGGCCAGCAGATCGGCCAGGAAGATCTTCGACCCAATGAAGATCAATACGGGCGCCAGCGCGTACTTCAGGTAGGGGACGCGGCGCACCATACGCCCGGGACATGCGGCACTTGAAAACGGTTCTTCGAACCCCACGTATGTCTGGTGAGTGCGGAACCGGGACCCTCTGATGACGCCGCAGGCGTTGTGATGTCGGACCGCATCGGGTATGCCCGATGTCGCGTGATACACTAGAGGGCATGCCTCCAATCGAACAGAGGAGGCTCACGGTTCATGCAGTTTCTCCAGTTCTCGAACTTGCTTTGGCGGTCACAGCGATTGCGCCGGCTGATCGAGCGCGAGCGGCGTCGCCCCCAAGATCACCACCACCTGCGTCTGTTGCGTTTGCAGGTTCTGCTGCTGAGAGCGCAGAATCGCCTTGCTGATCTGCTCACGACGGCCCCCCCGGCAATGACCCCGGTTCCAGCGCGCTGCGCAAGGCGGCAATCACCGGTTCTGGCCAATCGATGACAGGAGTTGAACATGAGCGTACTCACGTGCCCGGTTTGCCAGGGTGTCATGAAGGAAGTCAGCAAGGGCGGTGTTCTGATCGACAAATGCACGCAATGCCGCGGTGTCTGACTCGATCGCGGCGGGCTTGAGAAGCTGTCATCGCTGGTCAGCGGCACAGAATCGGGAAGCTTCCTCGGCGGTGCAAGCCCCCCTCGGCGCGATGACGACCGCCGCCGCTACCACGATGACGATGACGACGACGATGATCATGAGCGCCGTCGAGGCCGCGGGGACGCACCAAGGTCGAGAACCTCTCGGCTGCTCGACTCCTTCGACTGAACGCAGCCCCCGGTTGGCCATCTTCCCGGCAGCATCTGGGTGCTTCGTTTTGGTGCAGCGCGGTGCTCAAGCTGGCGCTCTCACCTCCTTGAGACCCGCGAGCTGAAAGATGTGCCGCGAAATCCGCGTCCTCGCCTTCCAGGAGCTCGGGCATGGCTTCTCGAAAGTCGCGGCGCTTGCACCAATCGCGCATGTAATCCTCCCAGCTTTGCCACAACCTGCGGCGTTGCTTGTCCATATCTTCCTCGTATACCTGGATGAACGCGCGCTCGAACAGCGCAACGACAATTCCGAAGATGGCACGTTTGCGCTCGGCCTGCTCTGCCGACAACTCGCCATGCACGCTGCCACGACTGAGCAGTTGCAAGTCGGCCTTGTCGATCACCAATCTGAGGAAGCTGTTATACTCGTCGGAAAGGCGCTGGTGGATCGCCGCTTCCTCGACTTGGCGTTCCTTGCGCTGCTCGAGCGCGAACACTTAGATGGCCAACGGAAGACCGAACACAGTGACGACATTGCTGAGTATCGACGTCCATTCAAGTAGTGTCATGGGCATGGCGGTCCCTGGCTTCCGTTGTCATTATGTGAGCCCTGGCGTGAGTGGCGCGATGTCGATCGGATCGACCGGTGAACGCCCGGCTCGACGTCGCGTGCACCGGTTGGTGGATGCTCGTTGGCCTCGCTCACGGCGAGAGCCATGTCGAACGGTTCTGGCTCTGCGATCGATCCCCGTCCACAAGACTTCGTCCAGCTGCAAGGGAATGGGTCAATGGTCCTTTTGACGTTCGCACTCGGCCTTGTCGCATTGATCATCGGGGCCGAGCTTCTGGTGCGAGGCGCCTCGAAGCTGGCGCTGACCTTCGGCATATCGCCCCTCGTCGTCGGACTGACCGTGGTCGCCTTCGGCACCAGCGCGCCGGAGATGGCGGTGTCCATGAAATCCGCGCTCATGGGCCAAGCGGACATCGCGATCGGCAATGTCGTCGGAAGCAACATCTTCAATGTTCTCTTTATTCTGGGCATTTCAGCCTTGATCACTCCGCTAGTCGTCGATCGACAGCTGATCCGACAGGAGGTCCCCATCATGGTTGGCGCCTCGCTGTTGCTGCTGGGGGTGGCTTGGGATGGCGGCGTATCACGCAGCGAAGGCTTGATCCTTGCGATGCTGCTTGCTGCGTATACCGTATTTCTGATTGTTCAGAGCCGGCGCCAACTATTGGGCAATGGCGAATTCGCGCACGCCTCGGGCGGTGCCCAATCGGCTGCGAAGTCGAGGCTACCCCTTCAGATCGCACTGATCGTCATCGGTTTGATCATGCTGGTGCTTGGCGCCCGCTGGCTGGTCGAAGCCGCGACCACGATGGCCAAGCATCTCGGCGTCAGCGAGATGGTGATCGGTCTGACAGTCGTCGCGGCGGGCACCTCCTTGCCGGAGGTCGCAACCTCGATCACGGCCGCGATCCGCGGGCAGCGAGACATTGCCGTCGGCAATGTGGTCGGCAGCAGCGTCTTCAATATTCTCGGTGTGCTGGGGCTGACGGCCCTGGTAGCTCCAACGGCCATACCCGTTGCGCCAGCGATGATCGCGTTCGACATCCCGGTGATGATTGCCGTGGCGATCGCGTGTCTACCGATATTCTTTACCGGCAAACTCATCGCACGCTGGGAAGGAGGCATGTTCTTCGGGCTTTACGTCGGCTACACGCTCTACCTGATCCTAGCCGCCCAGCAGCACGACGCCCTGTCGACCTACGGCTTCGTCCTCGGCACCATCGTCTTGCCCCTGTGCGCGCTGACGGTCCTTGTAATTGCATGGCGAGAGTGGCAGGTCCGACGCGGACCGCAATGATAATGGTCATGCATCGCCCGTGCGAACCCGACTTGTATGGTGGTCGTAGCCGAGGCCGTCCCTGATGGAGCAGTATTTGCCGATGGACACAGAGGCCCCCGTCTTGCTCAATCTCGTCGAGGCACTCGGCATCGGCCTCTTGATCGGTGCGGAGCGGGAGCGCCGCAAGAGCACCGATACGAGCCGCGCCGCGGCCGGCATCAGGACGTTCGCCATTGCATCGTTGGTTGGCGCAGTGAGCATTCTCGCCGGTGGCGAGTTGCTGCTGGTCGCGGCCTTGGTCGGCGTCTTCGCACTCGCCGGTCTCGCTTATTGGCGTTCCAAGCCCGAGGAGGTTGGCCTCACGACCGAGATCGCGCTCGTTCTGACCGTGCTGCTCGGTGGGCTTTCGATCCGGCGGCCGGA